>Ga0209489_100045_pt1 | contig 158225 bp, 148 predicted proteins | sample SiratrowhiteBW_FD_187527 | JGI IMG/M metagenome (GOLD analysis project Ga0209489, IMG submission 187527) | Root nodule microbial communities of legume samples collected from California, USA - Siratro white BW (SPAdes) (version 2) | ecosystem: Host-associated > Plants > Roots > Nodule | place...
CCGTCGCCGCTCTGGACCGGATAGAACCGTAACCGTCGTCACGTTTGCTCATTTGTTTGCGAATTAATGAGCAAATCATCTCACCCTCAAGCGCTATCCGGAAAGGCGGCCATCACCGGAGGCTTACTGTCAGCTTCATCGCCAGCATTCTTGAACAAGGTATCGGCTTAGTCTGCGCCGAAATGCCCAATGCCACAGATTTCCAGCTACACATCTTTGCAGCCCTCGCCCAGGAGGAACGCCGGCTGATCTCGGAGCGAACGAAAGCAGCCTTGGCCGAAGCAAAACGCCGAGGAAAGATTCTTGGATTGAATGGTCGGAATTTGGCCGCGAAGAATCGCAAGGCCGCTGACGAATTTGCATCCCAACTCAGGGCGAAATTGGATGCGGATCTATTGCGGCAATCATACAGCGAGATTGCTCGGCGCCTTAACGAAGTGGGAATAACGACTATGACGGGCCGAAAATTCTATCCGCAGACGGTCAAGAACTACGTCAAGCGATTTCAATGACAAAGTTTGGCTATACTGCTTCAGCGAAATGCTGGCCAATCAGTTCAACACGCTCACCGGAAACATTCCTGCTAAGGAACTTGCGGTTTCACATCAAGTTGGCCATCGAAGAGGCTGCCTCCTTCCTTTGCGTCGAAACGCAACTCTCGCATCGACAAGTGAAGCCTGTCGGCCCGTAAATCAAATAGGCAATAAGCGTTGCGTTCGCTTCCTGGAGTGCGCTTGCCGCCTGCGCTTCCATTCGAGACTACATGTAGAGGCGGAGCCATAGTTGCGCCTCGCAAGGGAACGGTTTGATATCGCGCTATCCGCGGCATGTGCTCGTGACCATGAAGCGCAATATGCGCTCCTGCGTTTTGTGCTGCATCTAAGAGATCGGATGCATCTAGCGATAGTGTTACTCCTTTCGAATTTGGAGCCGCCACCCCAGCAACTGGCAAAAGGTGGTGGTGGAGCGCCACAAATTTGAATGTGGGCCGAGTAATCGGTTCATCACGTAGAGCACCAATGGCATCGATCCCACTCGTTCCGACGAAACCATACTCTGTCCACTCGGTTGCCACGATCGTGCAAGAATTGAGCAAGCAGAGCAGCACGTCTGCTTCCTTGAGATGTATCCGATGGACGTAATTTAGCGAGTCTTTCCAGTTGCGCCCTATGAGCTCGTCGACAAACGTTCGAAAGTCTCGTTCATGCTGATATGTAGTTTGGTTGCTAAGCACTATTGCGGCTATGTCGATCGGCGAACCTTTTGGATACCTGACGATATCGTGGTTACCCGGCACTGCTATGATCTGTTCGGGCTCTAAACCCAGAACGCCTCGCAGAGCCTTAAATTCTTGAAGCACATCTTCACGTGTTCCATCTCGCCAATCACCCCCTGTCGTGAAGTCGCCTGTAACCAAAACGGCGGCGATGTTGTCGTGCTTATCTATCCGCTTGAGATCGGCTACCAGACATTCTGTGAGTGTTTTCCGCGGATCCCCTATGTTCAGCCTTTCGCGCTGTGTCGCGAATGCGTAGTCCGCACCAAAGTGCAGGTCTGAAAGGTGGAGTATACAGGACCTGCTGCTGACGTTCGTATCGGCAGCGAGCTTTTCCACTCGGTTATCCTCGGCAGCGGCGAGCGACAGCAATGTGTGATCGCCGAAACGCGACGCCATCTCATTATCAAAACTCTCTTCCTCAATGGAGGACAAGAGGAACCATGCAAACACCCGCTCCTCGTACTCAAGATAGTACTCCGGGACAAAGTCTAGCTCCTCCTTCTTCAAACGCCCGATCCGCAGCTGCGACACGGCAGCCCGAAACATCCGTTGAGTAGAGCGATCAACTATGGAAATTGCGAACGAGCCTTTCGCTCGCAGGCTCTCTAGCAATGCGCCATGATTTTCTTCAAAGTCCTTTTTCCACCAGCCCCACCAGACTGAACCCTTGCCGTGCAAGACCATGCGATGTGCATGAATCGTATCGACGTTTGGCACGGTATCTCGAAAGCGCAATGCTATTGCTGGTGCTGCCATTCCAATAACCTTCGGTAGGGGGGGCGCGGAATGCTTAACTCTTGTAAATCGCTATAAGACCCCAGTTGATCTCTAAACCCAGCTGGATCATCTGCCTTCAGAGCCCTACGCAACGTCTCTACGGCAAGTTCGGGGTCCCTAAGAAGTGCGACCTCGTTGCGCGAACTCCAAAGATTGATCAGATCTCGTTCACGAGCACGCTTGCTGACATAAGGCCAAATCCAATGCTTCGCGCGCGGGTGCTGGACAACTGGACACGTCAAAGTTTTATTTTCTTTGAGGCAGATCGCTAGCTGATAGTCGTCCACGACAAATCGAATCCATGTGCTTCGCAATTCTGAATGTCCGAGAGGGACGGGGAGGGTCCTGGGGCGAACGGACACTAGGCGACCATAGCGCGGACTCAGTCCCATGGAAGGACTCTCGCTGGCCTTAAGAGCCGCCTCTTCGAACAAAGGCGCATCGTATTGTGGGACCACATCCAAGATTTCGAACTCAGCCCACTGACTAACCCAGGATTTTAGTTCTTCAAACTCTTTCGCTGCGGTCGGGCGGGTGGTGTCGGGCCAAAGCGAAACCAGCATCTGGCCTCGGGGTTCGATGCCGTGTGCTGTCCACGCAATCCAAACCTTGGCATCCGTTAGGTACCAAGGGGGATCGATGATTGCGATGGTGCTCTTCCCAAAATCGGGCGGACTGGAGCCCGGTTCGATCTGCCTATGATTACGAACGGCATGGATCGGTTGACGATCAACTAGGAGCACCTGGTGACCAATCGATTCAAGGTACCGAGCCAGTGATGGCGTGCCAACCGCGAGTACAGATTCCGAATAACGCACCAGTCCTGAGAGGATCATCACCGTCTCAGGCGTGTACCGCCAGTCGTAGTCTAGTATGTGAGGCTCGGGGAGGGCTTGCAGCTGAGCGGGCGTCATGTCTACCAAACGGATGTCTCTTCCGAGTCGTTACAGCCCATCTCACTTCCTTTCGCACATTGCCTTCACATAAGCGAAGATTCCCCGATGCTTCTCTATGCCTTCCGACCAAGGTTGAGGGATTGCTCGCTTTTGATAAACTCGATCAAGATTTTCCAACTGACCGAACAACGTTCTCCGATTGTAGTCTGAATAGTTAAAGCGGGAACGCACTGCCGCTTGTTCGAATTGTTGTCGCCAGCTCGGTTGCTCTATGATCATTTCGAGGCAATAGCTGTACACTCCCCACAGGACCGCTATCACGTCGTCGACTTGGAAGTCATCGGCCTTTATGACCGTCTGCAATGGGCTCAGGTCCCGCCCGGCAAAGAATGGCTTCATTGATCTTGAATTTAGAAGCCAATTCGCCGCGCTATAGACATTCAGCCCCAAAGACCGAAAGAGAACCAATCCGCAAAAATCGACGAACAAATATTTGGCTCCAGCCAGAACTAGCCCTCGTGTATAGAGGCTGTCACGAACTAGCTCGGCATCTTGCTCCTCCTTCTTAAGCTTATCCAACTTAAGTCTCTTGATGCTGTCATCTCGATTTTGTTTGCGTGTCGGCGTCAAACCGTCCGCGATCTCACGCAGCAGCTCTGACAGAAGCAATGCCTGCGGGCTCGGGGCTTGCTGCTCTGCCTCTGATCGAACGCTGGGATCGTTAAAAGCGAAGTTGTAATCGTAGCCGTGCTTAGATACGCGCTGCTTGAATACGAGATCGTAGAATTTCTCGTCGCTGAAGATATCCCTCTTGTTATGGATCGCTTCATTCGAAAAGCCGATAAACGATAACCACGCCTGCGCAAGTTCCAAGTTGTCAACGTTTCGAACGCCGCCCGCACGCCCTTCAATCTTGAAGTCGGCAACCCGTTTCCCTTTTAACGAGCCCCAGAGCTTCGAATCGCTTTGAAACGCCTTCCAAGCTCCTTCCTTGCGCTCATAAAACCAATTCATATCCGCGAACAGAGATTCAAAATAGATCTGCTCCTGCTCATTCGAGCGAAGATTGCGCGGCTGCATAGGATTTTGATTGTTCGTCGACTTCACGAGCTCTTTATAATCGGCAACGGCCTCACGAGTGTGCAATCGAACAAGAACCTCGCAGTCTTGCTCAAAGTGGGCCTTTTCCGAGTCGCTGAGCTCATCGAATGCATCGTGAATCGACTTCACGGTTTGCAATCCGTTGATAACCCCTGGCTGGACTATTCTTATGATAGGGATCTGCCGGTTCACTTTCTGGAAGCTAGAGCAAATCAACGTAATTCCGTTGTTCAAATGCTTGAATTCTCGTCGTCCCCGTGAATGCCTCACGGACTCTCGGATTTTCTCGTTGACTTTGGAGCGCCGGAGTTCGCATCGCACGTTCGGCTCGAAAAGCTGATAACCAAATCGATCAAACGCTGAAACAAGGTCGTACGCTTTCGTGAAAAAAACGGCCGATTTCGCTGAGGAGATCATCTCTCCGCTCACGTGTAACTCGACCTTGTCATCTCTCTCGCCGTTAGCAGTCCTCCAATCAGTGTTGGATTCTCGCCACCGCTCCGCGATAAGCTCGTCGATGAAAATGGGAAACGTCGATACTTGTATAGATTGATTTGACCAAGAGATGTTGAGCAGCGCACTGAATCTTCCATACTCTTCGGCGGCTTGTTTTGTCAGGCCGCTCGTGAGGCAGCAGAAAAATATGGTGATTTCGAACGGCGTCTCTTTAGCAGTCGGACTCACGCTGTAGCGATGGATCGCGACGCCGACTTCCTTGATGAACTCTTGGATCCTTTGATTTGCCTCCTTGGGCACCTCGTTGAGGTTCTCAAGCAACTTCCGTATCCTTGGCAGATCGGTCAGGTACGAACTATCCGCCAACAGCTCTGAATTTAGGCCCGCCGTGAAATCGTGGCTCTTGAACTGGAAGATCGTTGCCGTCTTTTCCTCCACGATCCAGTAATCCACGCCGAAGTCACCCCGACCATCGGACCAAGTCCCTGACCCTGGCTCGTACCCCAGAATGTCTAGTGCAATCTGACTGAAAGCCTTGTCAAACGACAGTTCGTCCTCATCGACTTTGCGATTGAGAAGGAACCCGAGTTGATCAGTTAAATTCTTGCGTAGTGCCGCCGGATATTTTTGCTGCTTCGCACTCATCATTATGTCCCAGCTAACTTCAAGATATTTTCATTCCGGTGCATTTTTCTTTGGCCGATGTGCCCAGGAGCTTTGAGCGCTTCCGCCGCCAAAATAGTTTTCCACTCATCGGATTCCCCTACCCGCACGATAGGCCGGAGTATCCGTCGCGCGGCCCACGACCTAGAATTGAACATGAGGCGAAGGAAGTCCAGTTAGACAAGCGGAGAAGAGCAGATAGCCTCAGAGCCTGCTCAGGGATATTCTTTTCCTGTGCAGAGCTACTTCATCGGCCGCCAGCTGAATCCTAGTGCCGTCTGCGAAAACGAAGTCAAAATCCGGTGCCGTCAGTGACTTTCTGGACGAATTTTGTGGGATCTTCCGGATCGGCAAATCTTTCCGGCGTCGTCTGAAAGAGTGATAAACGGGTCTCGTCGTCAGTGGATGAATCCGTCGGATTTGCGTAGGTCTCATCAGCATCCGCCCACGGCTCTGGCCACTTCAAAGCGTTGCGTGTCAGAATCCTCAGTCACGAAGCTATTCGTCGGTTGTCATTACCCGTTGTCAAGGGGATTGGCTCGGTTACCTCAATCGAGGAGGGGCCGATGACGAAATTTATCGCCTATTTCCGAGTTTCGACTGAACGCCAGGGCAAGTCTGGGCTCGGATTGGCGGCTCAGCGCCGCAAGATTTCCGATTTCGTATCAGGAGCCGGAACGCTGATTGCGGAATTCTGCGACATTCAATCAGGGAAGGACGATGCGCGGATTGAATTGCAGCGAGCAATCCGGCTCGCTAAACGCGAAAACGCGAAGATCGTCATTGCTCGCCTTGATCGCTTCTCCCGCCGAGTCAGCTTCATTGCCAGCATTCTCGACCAGGGGATCGGCTTAGTCTGCGCCGAAATGCCCAATGCTACGGATTTCCAGCTGCATATATTCGCTGCCCTGGCCCAGGAGGAACGCCGACTGATTTCCGAGCGAACGAAAGCGGCTCTGGCTGAGGCCAAACGCCGAGGTAAAGTTCTGGGATTGAACGGACGGAATTTGGCCGCGAAGAATCTCAAAGCTGCTGACGAATTTGCATCACAACTCAGGGAAAAACTGGATGCGGATGTAATGCGGCGATCTTACAGCGAGATTGCGCGGCATTTGAACGATGCGGGAATCACGACGGCGACTGGGCGCAAATTCTATCCGCAAACGGTCAAGAACTATCTCAGTCGCCGAGTCTTCTGAGCTGCGTGTTCAATTTCTCGGGCGAGTAACCAGCCAACTCAGTTCGTCCGCCGTTACGATTTCATACTTAATCAGCTTCGTGCGAGCGGCTTCTACGACTTTAGGGGTAAATCGATCCGGAAAATCGACGCCAACTATGTATTCGCCAACTCGATCCTTGAGTCCGAACTCAACCAATCGCTCGAAGCCGGAGCTCATGTTCTTTGCGCGGCACCAGTCAATCAGGATTTGTTCAGCTGCAGCGGCCCCACCCCCTAATTTCTTTAGTTTCCTTCTCACGTAGTTCGCTCGTCCCCGTTCTAGGGTTTGCTCATAAACGGCCAGAAGGGAATGAAAAGCAGCTTCCAGAGGATCAGAATAGCCTACGCCGCCCAATTGAGCTAACCGGACATACAAGGGCTTTACGAACTCGACCTCGCCGGCCCGGGTCGCCCGTTCAAGCGCTAGACGACAATCGGGCACCGTTTTAAGCACGTTAGGGTCATACAGCATGAGTTCTCCCGGCGGGGTCGGCCTGCCCTCGCAAGGCGCGCATTCTCGCCTTTGAGTACACGGCGCGTCAATGCCGCACCATAAGGAAGCAGGCTTAGCCGGCGCGGGTAGTCTCATTGCCTGCGATTTGGCTGAACTTTTGTAAGGCCGTGCACGGCAACGCGATCGGGGGCAAAGTGACTCCACCGGATGCAAACGGCCCCTGTGACCCCTACGCGCTGCACGATGCTGGGGTCGGAAGTGCTAGCGTCCGACCAACACTTCCGCCCGATCAGTTCAGCCAGCGAAAGCTCGCCGGCCTGATGGGCTCCGCGCGGGTTCGCCGCCATCCCCATCACCACGATTGCTCCGCCTCGAAGAGCGGCTTCTCCCGTGGTCCCCGCGCTTATAGGGTCCGGGTCCCCTTAAACGATAAACCAGATGCAGCACGTCTGAGCGGTCATGCCGTCGTCTCAACGATACTCTTGAATTCGCTGAAGAAGTCGGGGTGGCGCCTTTCCAGGTATTTCGCGATTTTCGTGTTGCCCACGAGTTTGGCTAAGTAACCTCTGAGCACCGTAAGATGCAGGTGGTCTTGGCCGTAGCTATCCTGGATCGATGTTATCGCCTGCTGAAGTCTCGCGAGTTCGGTTTCCATCCGTGAAAGAGCTTCTGCAGTCATCCCCTTTATTCGCTTCGGTGTGGACGAGTTTACGAGCTGAGCTTGGGGTGTGCCGGCGAGTATGGCCGAGGCGTATCCCACCGAATAGTTGTTTGCGTTGATCAGAAGCTCTGCCGTCTCAATCTGTCGTATCGGAACCATCTTCCGCAATACGTCAAAGACCGCCATGGGGCACATCTTGTCTTTCAGAAGCGCCACAGCCTCCTCGCAGATGCCTTCAATCAACGTTGCTTTACGGACTAAGCTGCGCACGTTGATATCAAGCGCTCTGGCGATCTTCTCCTTTGGAACATTGCGTTCTATCGCCTTCGCTATCATTCGCTGTTCCTGAATGGCTGACAGTCGGCTTACCCTCTTGTTGTAAGTGAAGGCCTCATCGTCGCTAGACAACAGGCATTCCACTTGCGTTTCGCCGAGGTCTTTCAGCACTTCAATCCGAAGGTGACCGTCTAGCAAAAGAAACGTATTTGTCCTCTGCTTATCTCGGCAAACAACCGGCGGTTCGACCAGGCCGATCTCCCTAATAGAACAGGCAATTTGTTGGTATTTGCGGCTTGACTTCACAGCCTTGCCGATCGCCCGCACGGGGAGGATTGTAGAGATATCGATATGGATTGTGTCTGAGCTAAAGGCCTGCCTTACCTCGCCCAATGCACCGGGATCTACGTATTGGTTCATTGATTTGGCCTCGCTGCGAGTCGTTCTTGCAATATCGAGGGCATCATCGCGAGATCTTCGACCTCCAATAGTCTGACAAACTCGGCGTCATCGCGTAGGGCTCGGATTGCCTCGACCACAAACAGCAATCGGTTTTGAGTTACTTCAGCTTTTTTGATCAAAAGGCGTTGGCGATCAGCCTCCTGCCTGTAGACCCTAATCATGGATTCGCTCGTTAGGGGTCTCTTGGCAGTCTGTCGTCCAAAACTCTGTCCGTGTAGATGCTTGCCGCGCCTTTGGCGCTGTTCGATTACGCGCCTGACTGCAACCAACTTTCTGCCCCGCAACTTCTTTTCGGTATACGCCTGCGTCAAAGCGCGCTGCACTTCATTGTCGTCACATCGGGCGATTTCAATTGCCATGTTGAGGGGTAGAATGCCGGTTTCGACCGCATGAACGAGGCGTTCTTCACCCTTTGAGAGAAGCGTGCTAATCATCCGAACGTAGTCTGGGCTGACCCCGATCTTGCTGGCAATTTCTCTTTCATCGTAACCGCGACCTCGTAGAGTGCTAATATCCTCCAATAGGTCGATTGCTCGGTGCTGACGACGAGCGCAATTTTCGACCAGGCTCATAACGAGACAGTCGCTCTCCTCTGCATCAATAACGATTGACGGAATCTCTTGCTGGCCTAGTTGAACGAACGCCTCTATTCGACCCTGCCCGCATACCAGATCATAGCGATAAGGCCCTCCGTCAGAAGTGCATGGGCTAACCGTGATGGGGCGTTTCAGGCCTACCTTCGCTATGCTCTCCACAATCTCGTGAAAATTTCGCTGGTTGCGCGCGCGGGGGTTCAGGATACGAATTTGGTTGATCGGTATAGTCTTAATCTCTAGCCGAGAAGCGTCTGTTGTGTTTCGCGTATTCATGCGGCCTCCTCAAAAGGACACTGCTTAGCCAGGGCATACAGCGACTCTAGCGTATCAAATCGGTATGCATCCAAATGAAACGCATTGTCATGAGCAAGCTTCAGACGAGATGTCGTCAAATCCAGTCTAGGGAAAACGTAGTAATCCAATATGTCTGCGTTCGACGTAGACAATCGAACTGCGATCGTAAGATCCGGGACAAGGCCCGTGTCGAACCTCACGTGCCAGCGATATCCGCCACCGGAAATACACGCTCGCGCGATCACGACGGCAGCCGTGAATTGGTCGTTTATGGTCAGAAGCTGATCTTGATCAACCGCGACTCGTGCGCCAGCTAGCTCGAAGCCGCGAATTACGGCGGTGACAATTGCGGGATGGGTATCCCTTATTCGGCGGTTTACCTCGATATACGAGTAGTCTCGATCCGGGATATATCCGATTAAGCTATATGCCCTGATCAGACTGCCGAAGCGATGCCGATAGGCGCTTGCAGAAGGCATGTCCTCTCGCTCGTCGATGATAAGTCCAGAAAGATAGCCTTCATCTTTCAGAACCTCCTGCAGAAGGGCCAACAATTCCTCATCCGAATAGTGGGCGCTACGAGCATCGATGATCGTGCGAGCTCGCTCAAAGAGTTCACGGCTGACCACATTGGGAAAGGCTGCCTCTGCTCTAACCCAGGTATCGGGACTGTTTACAACGCGCTTCTGCTTGAGCTTGAACGAGACGCGATTGAAAACGTTGTTTCCAATATATTTCTCATTGGTGAGGATCTGATGGACCGAAGCACGTGTCCAAGGGCGACCTAGATCTGTGAAAGTGCCGCCCATGTTTAGCCGTGCGGCAATCTCCTTCTCGGATAGTCCCTGCTCAACAAACATCCTATAAATTTGTCGGACCTGCTCCACTTCCTCTATCGGCCCGAGGGTAAGCACAACTCGATCTGTCTGAAGGCTTTTCCGATCTCCACGGTTCAACATCGCCTTGGGCGCGCGGTTTTCGTCAATGAGCTGACGCCTAAGGCCAAATCCAGCAGGTCCACCCTGTCGGAACCCTAGCTCGACCAGTCTGCATTGCCCGGCGAACACTTTAACCGAGAGTTCTCGGCTGTATTCGCCGGCCATCACCCGTTTCACATTCTTAAGCAGGACCGATCCGATGCTGCCATCATTGTCAAACTGTTCGCCGCAGTAATGAACCCGAATTCCGGCGCGAGAGCAGACGTATTCGTAGTATGCGCCTTCATCTGCGTCTTGGAAGCGGCCCCATCGACTGACATCATAAACAAGAATAGCCGAAAAAATGGCTTGGCCATTCTGCACTTCCCGCATGAGGCGTTGGAGGCCTTCTCGGCCGTCCACTCTTAGGCCGCTTCGGCCCGAGTCTTCAAACGTATCGACAATTCGGAAGCCGCGGTTTGCGGCATATCGTTCGATGGTCTCAAGCTGGTTTTCGGTAGAATACTTCTGATGGTCAGTCGACATGCGGACATAGGCGGCTGCGGGCTTGATGCCGCCATCGCGATCTTCGGCTTTGAAAGGTCGGCGTATCAAACGGCGCCCCATCGAATTGCTCTTTTTGTGCGTCACTTTGCGGCCGCCGGGCTGAGCGATCATAGGAAGCAGGGCGAGGGAATGTCGTTTCCAAAAAGGGGCAAGATGTTTCCTGGCGAGCAGAAACATGAGCGAAAATGGAACACATTCCAGGATCTTCGCTACGAGGGTTGCATCTGCCTTGAACGCGGAGCTCGGAAAGACAAGTGCGCATGTGAAGATTGTAGCGGCTTGGACTGGAGCCCATGAACGCACTGTGAAGAATTGGTTCGCTGGTCACTACGGTCCGAGTGGGGATCATCTGGTCACGCTTATCAAACACTGCGACGCTGTGTTGATGGAGGTGCTCTCGATGGCCGGCCGTGATCATCTACTGATGAGCTCAAGAATCGAGGACCTCGAGCGGAGACTGGCAGAACTGCTCGATATGCTTCGGCGACGCTGATGGGCTGAAGGCGTCGATCCGCCCGGCCCAACGCGAGAGAGTTAAGACCCGCTAAGCCGAGGCAACTCTGAAGATCTCATAACGTGCCGCCATCCGGTTAAATCGAACCGCAGCGGCGTCCCATTGTAGACGCAGCGACCGGTGTTTCCCCACCGGAGAAATATCAGCTCTCTGGGTGACCTGTTTGGGAATCTTTATTTCTCATCCAGCGCTGGTTCGTCGGCCGGCAGTTGGATGACCGCTCCATCAGCGGAAACCATCTCGAAATCCGGTCCCGCTCCACTGACCTTCTGGATAAATTTTGTCGGGTTCTCCGGGTCGACGAACAAGGTCATTGCGTGCCCATCATGGAAAGCGACCTCAAATCGTTGATTGTCCGAGAACACCGTCAGTCGCAATTCCTTGATCAACGACTGGAGTTTCGAAGCAATCTGGGCGCGGAGCTTATAGACATCGCCGCTCCTGCTTGATCGCACTCGCTCAATCAGCCGTGCGACCTGGTCAGGATGCTTGTAATATGTCAATTTAGTCTGTTCGAGAACTGCGATTTGATCGCGAAGCTGCCGCACCAACGTCTTCGTTTCGGCCAACTCCTGCTCGCGTTTCTTGATCCTATCCGCCAGAAATTCGCTGTTGAAATCGATCATCTTCATGCCAAGCTCGAATGCACGGCGAAGCTCCTCTTCAAGAAGCTTAATTCTGCCCTCCGTGGCATCGAGTTGCGAGGCTAGTTCGGTCTTTTTGCTAGCGTGCTCGGTGGAGGAAACCAATGATGCCAAGTCGAGCTTCTCCACGAAACGCAAGAACATCGTCTCGAACTGATCATATCGCCAGCGCCCCGTCATTTCGCAGCCGACATTTCGGACGGCATTCGAGCACACTAGGTACGCCTGTCCTTTCGGTGGCACGCCCTTGTTTTGGTAGTGCATCGGCGACTCGCAGTAGTCGCAGACTGCAAGTTTCGAGAACAGGTTGGTGAAGTGCTTGCCTTTCGGTCCACCACTACCTTTCTTTCCGTTCTCCGGCTTGGTCCTGCGTGAAAGTCTGTCGCGCTGCGCGGTATCAAAGACTTTCTGCGAGACGACATGAGGAAAGTAGTTGCGGATTGGCTCGCCATCGGGCGTTCGCTTGCCACCCTCCATACGATTAGGTTGGAACGTCCCAATCGCCGCTGCGCTGCTCAGGATCTTGTTGACCGTCGAGTTCTGCCATCCACCCTTCCCGGTGAAGGTCGGAACGCCATCCTCGTTCAGGCGACGAACGATTGTGAAAGTGCCGATCCCTGAAGCAGCCTCGTCGAAAATCCGCGAACAATTGCGGCCCGCTCCTCGATGACGTCGAATCCGGTACGATCCGCTGTGAGACGCAGCCAGCTCGGACAGCGGGCCGTAAGCTTCTTCTGACCAATGCTGGCCCGTTTTGCCTTCCACGCCTGCGATAGGCGATCGCTCTTGCGAGCGGATTCCTCGTTTGCCCGGCTCATTTTGGCAATCGAGATAATCAGATCCTCAAAACTGATTTTGCCCTTGAAGACGCGCTCATCGTCGAGGGTGACCAAGATCAAGCCCGCTTCAACGATCTCAATGAACGGTTTTAGGGCGACCACCGGCTCTTGGCGGCTCATTCGGTCAAATGATTCGACGAGCAGGTATGAGCCCGTCTGGATCTTCCCGTCCCGAACGGCCTCCAGAAACCTTCCGAAGGCGCCGGATGCGATATTTTTACCCTTGTAGGCCGAGACACCGATGTCGTGGAGGTCGATATCCTCGATCAGCTCCAGGCCGTGCCGGTCGGCGTATTTGCGGGAGGCTTCACGCTGACGGCGAAGGCTATCGCCCTTCAGTTGAAGGTCAGTGGACATCCTGACGTATGAGAAAGCCTTTGGGCGGACTTCCGGATGATATATAACCATTTGGTCTCATTAACATTTAGTAATTTAATTGTCCACCATATCCTCATGATCGGCGCGCCCGGCGCCGGCAAATCGATGCTGGCCGCGCGCCTGCCCTCGATCCTGCCGCCGCTGTCGCCGGGCGAGCTGCTCGAAGTCTCGATGATTGCGTCCGTCGCCGGCGAGATCGAGGGCGGCGCGCTGACGGCGCGGCGCCCGTTCCGCTCGCCGCATCATTCGGCCAGCATGGCCGCGCTCACCGGCGGCGGCGCGCGCGCCAAGCCCGGCGAGATCTCGCTGGCGCATCAGGGCGTGCTGTTCCTCGACGAGCTGCCGGAGTTCGATCCGCGCGTGCTGGATTCACTGCGCCAGCCGCTGGAGAACGGCGAGGTCGCGGTGTCGCGTGCCAATCACCGCGTCACCTACCCTGCCCGCTTCATGCTGGTCGCGGCGATGAATCCCTGCCGCTGCGGCAATGCGTTCGAGCCCGGCTATGCCTGCAAGCGGGGGCGCATCGACCGCTGCACCGGCGATTACCAGGCACGCATCTCCGGTCCCCTGATGGACCGCATCGATCTCCGCATCGAGGTGCCGGCGGTGACCGCCGCCGACCTGATCCTGCCACCGCCCGCGGAGGGCTCTGCCGAGGTCGCCGCGCGCGTCGCGGCGGCGCGCGACATCCAGCTCGCGCGCTATGCGGATGCAGGCTTGCCCCATGTCCGCACCAATGCCGAGGCGCCAGCCTCGGTACTGGAGGAGATCGCGAAGCCGGACGCGCAGGGCCAGAAGCTGTTGAGGGATGCCGCCGAGACCATGCGCCTGTCGGCGCGCGGCTATCACCGCGTGCTGCGGGTGGCGCGCACGCTGGCCGACCTAGACCATGCCGACAAGATCGGCCGGCTGCACCTCGCCGAAGCGCTCTCCTACCGCGCACTCGCGGAGGATGTGCGGCAGATCGCGTAAGCGCCGCGCGCGTCAACCCGGCGGTAACGAGTTTCCTTTACGCTCTGCAAACCATAAGGCCCAACGAGTTCTCCCCAGGGCCCGGCGAGTAGAGCGTCATGTTGCGTTTCAAGGTCCTGGCCTCGGTTGTTCCTGTATTGGCGGCTGCGGTGTTCGCCCGCGCCGAGATCGGATCTGTTTCGCATCCCTGCATCGCGCTGGGCGAAACATCGGTCGAGCTCACCTCCCTGTTCTGGACCGCCGGCGTGCATGTCGCCTTCACCGATGATCCTGCGCGGGCCACGGTGCGGGTCCAGATCACCGACGATGCGGGCGCTGCGGATTTCGCCGTGGTCGACGACGGCCTCGGCGACGAGCCGGACTCCTGCCAGGCCAATCCGTCGACGCGCCTTGTCTCGATTGCCGCGCAGCCGGTCGATGGCGGCCAGGTGATCTATCTCTCCAGCGAAGGACCTGCGGATTACCGCATCTATGTGCGCTCTAAGACGTTCTCGCAGCGCGAGGCGGCGGCGCTGATCGTCGGCGCCCGCGGCGGCCAGCGCCATTTCCAGGCCGCCTCGCTCTGAACCGTTAAGGCCCCGTCAACCCTGTTTGGAGGCAGCGCCGAAGAATCAAGCTGTTCGCAAGGTCGGCAGGCCATCGTCGCTCGCGGCAGCGGGGTTTCAGGCAAGGGTCGGAGGCGATGGGTCGGACGTTCCGGATCAAGGTGCGCATGCGCCGCTTCAGGCGGCAGCATCCCAGGGTCGCCTTCGCAATCCGCTCCTTCATGATCTTCTCGGCGACCTTCGGCGGCGCCTATGGTTTCGTGACCGGCAGCCGGGCCGAGAATTCCGGCTACGATCCGCACGCCTTTGCGATCGGTGCGAGCTTCCTGTTCGCGCTCGCCTGCCTCGGCCTTGCGACGCTGAGCATGCGCCTGCGTTTCGTCAACAAGCGGCTGCGGACGCTCGCAGCCCACAACGAAGCGCTGATCGACCGCAATTGGGAGCTGAAGGAAGCGGAAGAACGCGCCCGCAGCCTGTTCGAGCAGCAGGGCGACCTCATCGTGCTGCGCGACACGAGCGGCCGCATCACCTTTGCCAACGAGGCCTATTGCGCACTCGCAGGACAGACGCGCAGCGCGCTGGTCGGCACGCGCTTCGACTTCGACGTGCTGGAGCAGGGCGAAAGCGCCCGCGAGAGCAACGGCACGCGCATCCACGACCAGAAGATTGCAACCCCGATTGGCGCGCGCTGGATCGCCTGGCGCGAGGGCTATGTCCGCGTCGACGCCGGACAACCCGCCGAATTGCAGAGCGTGGGCCGCGACGTCACCGATCGCACTGAGACCGAACGCGCCCTCTCCGACGCGCGTGACCAGGCCGATGCCGCCAACCGCGCCAAATCGCGCTTCCTCGCGATGGCCTCGCACGAGATCCGCACGCCGCTGAACGGCATCATCGGCATGGGCGGCCTCCTGCTCGACACCACGCTGACGCCGGAGCAGGCGACCTATGCCAGGGCGGTGAAGACCTCGGGCGAAGCCTTGATGGCGCTGATCGAGGAGCTGCTCGACTATTCCAAGATCGAGGCCGGCAAGCTCGATCTCGATCAGCGTCCCTTCGCGCTCTCGACCCTGGTCGAGGAGATCACCGAGCTGCTCGCGCCGCGCGCGCAGGCGAAGGCGCTCGAGATCGCCGCCTATGTCGACGAGCGCTTGCCGCTCGAGGTGGTCGGCGACGCCGCACGGCTGCGCCAGGTGCTGCTGAACCTCGCCGGCAACGCCATCAAGTTCACAAGCAAGGGCGGCGTCGCGCTGATCGTCGAGCCCGGCATCTGGCCGAACGAGATCAGCTTCCTGGTCCGCGATACCGGCATCGGCATTGCCGCCGAAGCACAGCAGCGCATCTTCCGCGAGTTCGAGCAGGCCGACGAGCGCGTCGCCCGCACCTATGGCGGCACCGGGCTCGGCCTTGCCATCAGCGAGCGAATCGTCAAGCGCATGGACGGCCGGATCACGCTCACGAGCGAGCCGGGCAAGGGCTCGACCTTCGAGGTCGCGGTGCCGCTTCCGCCGTCGCAAGCCGGCGCCGGACAGACGCAATTTCCGAGCCCCGATCTCACCGGCAAGTCGATGCTCCTCGTCGCCGACGGCATCGAAGCCTCGTTGATCGCGCGGCGCCTCGAGCGCTGGGGCGGCCAGACCTGCATGGTTGCCGACGCGGCCGTCGCCGAAGCATTGCTGCCGGAACGCTCGTGGCACGCGGTGCTGATCGATCGCGCGATCGGTCCCGCCGTCGCCGATCATCTCGGTGACGCAGCCCGCGCGCATGCATTGCAGCGCCTCGTGCTGCTGACGTCGAGCTCGCGCCACGAGAAGCTGTCGCCGGCCTTCACCGGCTTTCTGGTGAAGCCGCTGCGCGCGGCCTCGCTCGCCGCACGCCTCGCCCGGACGCCGGAGGTCGCTTCTCCCGATCTCGCGCCGGAGCCGCCGGCTGCATCCGCCGGCACAGCACCATCGAAAGGCCTCTCGATCCTCGTCGCCGAAGACAATGAGATCAACGCGCTGTTGATGCGCTCGCTGCTGACGAAACTCGGCCACCGCGTCGTCATCGCCGTCCACGGCGAGGCCGCGCTGGAATCCTGGCTCGCTGCCTCATCCGCCGGCACGCCCTACGATCTCGTGCTGATGGACATCCAGATGCCGCAGCTCGACGGCATCGAGGCGACCAAGCGCATCCGCGCACATGAGGCGGCCAGCGGCAGCCACCACACGCCGATCCTGGCGCTCACCGCCAACGCGCTGGTGGAAGATCGCTATGCCTGCTTCGAGGCGGGCATGAATGGGTTTCTGATCAAGCCGCTCGACCGCGAGAAACTGGAAGAGGCGCTGGCCGGGTTGGCCGCATCCCGACATCTGGCCGTCCCTAACCTCACGAGAACCTGAGTTCGGCCGGCAATAGGCAATTGGCAATTGAAGTCGATCGCGCTGCGCATCACCATCCTCGGCGCATCTGCAATAGAGGATTTGCGCATGAACGCGCTTGAGCCGCGCGTCCCTGGCTCGCACCAGCGATGGCGCGGGGCAGGTCGGGGGCAGAGCGGACCTTCGGGCCGACTGGCGGGACGATCCACTCTTCGGCACGAGCAAGAAAACGCGGCGCCGCGCGCTTGCCCGGCGGCGCTTGGGTGCTCTTGAAAACGGTGTCCGCCTGAGCCGCGCGCTTGCAATGCGGGCACAGGAAGAGATGCGCGATGATCGGGGTCGGCTCGTCTGCGAGCAGTTCCGAGCGGAACCACTTCATCTCGATATGGCAGTCCGGACAGATCGGTGCCTCCAGCTGCTCCGCAGCGCTTCTGAGACGATCAACCATGGTGTGCCCTCGCGTTTTCGAAGGCCATAACCCAATACCGCTCGTTGGTCTGCAACAAAAGACCCTCGGCTTCTAAATTCGCCTAAGGCGACGCTCACCGGCGCGATTACAGCCGCCGCAGCGCCACGCTCTCCACCGTGTGGTCGGCGCCCTTCTTGAGGATCAGCGTCGCTCGGGGGCGGGTTGGCAGGATGTTGTCCTCGAGATTGGCGAGGTTGGTGCGTTCCCAGATCGCAATCGCAGTGGCGGTGGCTTCCTCATCCGACAGCAGCGCGTAGCGGTTGAAGTAGGATTTTGGATCGGTGAATGCGGTGTCGCGCAAGGCCAGGAAGCGCTTGATGTACCATTGCCGCAGCGCCGCTTCCTCGGCGTCGATGTAGACCGAGAAATCGAAGAAGTCGGAAACGACGGGCACCGCCTTGCCGTCGCGCGGCAGCTTGCCGGTTTGCAGCACGTTGACGCCCTCGACGATCAGGATGTCGGGCTGGTCGATCTCGGCCCACTGGTTCGGCACGATATCGTAGGTCAGATGCGAATAGACCGGCGCGCGCACATGGCGACGGCCGGCCTTGATGTCGGAGAGGAAGCTGAGCAGCAGCGGCAGATCGTAGCTCTCCGGAAAACCTTTCTTCTGCATCATGCCGTGCCGCTCGAGCACCGCGTTGGGATAGAGAAATCCGTCAGTGGTGATCAGCTCGACTTTCGGCCGCGGCGACCAGCGCGCCAGCAGCGCCTGGAGCACGCGTGCCGTGGTGGATTTCCCGACCGCCACCGAGCCGGCGACGCCGATGATATAGGGCACCTTGCGATCCCTGATGTTGAGGAACTGGCGCTCCGCGTAATACAGCCGCTGCGTCGCATCGACGTAGATCGACAAGAGGCGCGACAGCGGAAGATAAATGTCCTCGACCTCCTGCAGGTCGAGGCGATCGTGCAGCGAGCGCAGCCGGTCGAACTCGCCCGGCTCCAGCGTCATCGGCGTATCGTCCCGCAAGCGCGCCCACTGCTCGCGCGTATAGACGCGGTACGGATTATACTGCTGCTCGGGTGCGCGGATATCCATGACGTCGTCTTCCCGTTGCGATCTATTCGCCCTTGCCTAGCCGCCCTTGCGCGACGCCTTCTCTTCCAACCCTGACATGTTCGTCCGCTTGTCCAGCGCGGCTTCGACCTCCTCCAGCTTTACGCCGCGGGCCTTGAGCAAGACAAGGAAATGATAGAGCAGGTCGGCACTCTCGGCGATCAGATGCGCGCGATCGTTTTCGACTGCAGCGATTACGGTTTCGACTGCTTCCTCACCGAACTTCTTGGCGCAATGCTCGGCGCCCTTGTCGAGGAGCTTGCGGGTATAGGAGGCCTCGCCCCCGGTAGCCGCGCGGGCGTCGATGGTCTCGGCCAGATCATGGATCGTGAAACGCGGCATCGGACTTACTCGGAAACACGCTTGGCAATACATTTGGCCACGGCGGCCATTCCCGTCCGCCAATGTAGCATTGTTATGAACCGGAGTCGTCAGGCATCCAGGCGCATCGGCAGCCCACGCCGCGCCATGTGCTCCTTGGCTTCGCGAATGGTGAATTCCCCGAAGTGGAAGATCGAGGCAGCCAGCACAGCCGTGGCGTGCCCATCGCGGATGCCGTCGACGAGATGGTCGAGATTGCCGACGCCACCCGAGGCGATCACGGGAACGGGAACGCTGTCGGCGATCGCGCGGGTCAGCGGAATGTCGAAACCTTGCCTGGTGCCGTCGCGGTCCATCGAGGTGAGCAGGATTTCACCGGCGCCGAGCGCGACCACTTCCTGGGCATATTCGATGGCATCGATACCGGTGGAGTTGCGGCCGCCATGGGTGAAGATCTCCCAGCGGTCGCCACCAGGGCGCTTGACGCGCTTGGCATCGATCGCAACCACCACACACTGTTCGCCGAATTTTTCGGCGGCTTCCTTGACGAACTCCCGCCGCGCCACCGCGGCGCTGTTGATCGAGACCTTGTCGGCGCCGGCGCGCAGCAGCGTCTTGATGTCGTTCACCTCGCGCACCCCGCCACCGACGGTGACAGGCATGAAGCAGGCCTCCGCCGTGCGCCGGACCACGTCCAGCATGATGCCGCGGTTCTCATGGGTCGCGGTGATGTCGAGGAAGGTCAGCTCGTCGGCGCCGGCTGCATCATAGGCGATCGCGGCCTCGACGGGATCGCCGGCATCGCGCAGATCGACGAAGTTGACACCCTTGACGACGCGGCCATCCTTGACGTCGAGGCAGGGGATCACGCGCACCTTGAACATTGGTCAGCTCCTACGCGCGCGCATTGCGGATCAAGGTGAGGGCGGCGGCGGGATCGAGCCGGCCGTCATAGAGCGCACGGCCCGCGATCGCCCCGGCGAGCTTTCTCGCACGCGGCGTCAGCATCGCCTTGACGTCCTCGATCGAGGCGAGACCGCCGGAGGCGATCACAGGGATCGAGATGGCATCGGCCAGCGCGATGGTCGCGTCGAGGTTCAGGCCCTTGAGCAGGCCGTCGCGCGCGATGTCGGTGAAGATGATCGCAGCAACGCCGGCATCCTCGAAGCGCTTGGCGATCTCCAGCACGATCACCTGCGAGGTCTCGGCCCAGCCTTCGACCGCGACCTTGCCGTCGCGGGCATCGAGGCCCACGGCCACGCGGCCGGGGAATTTCTTCGCCGCTGACTTCACCAGCTCGGGATCGCGCACCGCGGCGGTGCCGATGATGACGCGGCTGATGCCCTTGTCGAGCCAAGCCTCGACGGTGGCGAGATCGCGGATGCCGCCGCCGAGCTGCACCGGGATCTTGATCGTCCTCAGCATCGCCACGACGGCCTCAGCATTCACCGGCTTGCCGGCGAACGCCCCATCGAGGTCGACGACGTGGAGATATTCAAAACCCTGCTCGGCAAAGCTCTGCGCCTGGGCTGCGGGATTGAGATTGAAAACGGTCGCGCGCGCCATGTCGCCTTGCTCGAGGCGCACGCATTGGCCGTTCTTGAGGTCGATCGCGGGAAAGAGGATCACGGCTTCCATCGCAAGAAGTTCGAGATCAGAGCCAGGCCGAAACGCTGGCTCTTCTCGGGGTGGAATTGGGTACCGATGGCGGTGTCCTTCGCGACGATCGCGGTGACAGGCCCGCCGTAATCGGCGCGCGCGAGCACGTCCGCCTCATTGGCGGCGTTGAGGTGGTAGGAGTGCACGAAATAAGCGTGCTGGCCCTTGGGGCCGAGCGGCAGCTTGTTCAGCACCGGATGCTCCCTGAGCACCTCGAGCGTATTCCAGCCCATGTGCGGGATCTTCAGGCTTTCATCGCGCGGCGTGATCTTCTCGACGTCGCCGCCGATCCAGTTCAGGCCCTCGGTGATGACGTGCTCCTTGCCGCGGCTCGCCATCAGCTGCATGCCGACGCAGATGCCGAAGAACGGCCGCGCCTTGACGCGCACCGCTTCGGTGATCGCCTCGACCATGCCGTTGACGGCATCAAGGCCGCGCCGGCAATCAGCGAAGGCGCCGACGCCTGGGAGCACCAGGCGGTCAGCCTCGTAGGCCTGGTCCGGATCGCTGGTGACGAAGACCTTTTGCGGGCTCTCCAGACTGCGCGCAGCGCGCTCGAACGCTTTGGCGGCGGAATGCAGATTGCCGGAACCGTAATCGATGATGGCGACGCTCATCTTGACCCTCCCGGTTCTGGAAACAATCCAATGATGCCGCCGGCCGGAAGCGGCGGCGGGTTCGAGAATTGCTGACCCGGCACGCCGCGGGTCGGCGGCGGGCCGCCGCGATCGACGGCCCATTGATCGTTGACGATGCCGTGCTGCTTCTGGCTCCAGCGCTCGAAGAAGCGACGCTCGGCGGTGTCACGGTCCTCGGCGACGACGATGTCGAGCTGCCGCCACTTGCCGCGCGACAGCGTCCAGCGCCGCAGGCTGGAAGCCTCAAGCCCCGTCAACAGCGCGACGACGATGTCGGCGAAGAAGATCGAGCTCCGGCCGAGACCCAGGCTGGAGAGGCCTGCATGGAATGCCGCCATGAAAATCAGCCAGCCGATGAGCACCAGCCACAGCCGATTCCACAGCAGCCAGAACGGGCCGAAGATCATCGCCCAGAAATGGAAGCCGTCGCGCACGAAGACGAATTTGTCCGCCGCGCGCAGATCGGCCCCGCCTGGGGTGGGAGCATGAACTGTGTAGACAGGCATGGTGATGCCCCCGTTCTCGAAAATTCAGTGATACCGCCGGCTCGCGTTCGCCGCGAGACGGAGATGTCAGCCGCCGAGCGAGCCCTTGGTGGAGGGGATTTCACCCGCCGCCTTCGGATCGATCGCAACGGCGGTGCGCAGCGCCCGCGCCAGACCCTTGAAGCAGGACTCGGCGATATGGTGGCTGTTATCGCCATATAGGGTCTCGACGTGGAGAGTCACGCCGGCGTTGATGGCGAAGGCCTGGAACCATTCGCGCACCAGCTCGGTGTCGAACTCACCGATCTTGTCGCGGGGGAAATCGGCCTTGAACACCAGGAACGGGCGGCCCGAGATGTCGATGACCACGCGCGACAGCGTCTCGTCCATGGGCATGTGCACGCCGGCATAGCGGGTGATGCCCGCCATGTTGCCGAGCGCCTGCTTGACCGCCTGGCCGAGTGCGATGCCGGTGTCTTCGGTGGTATGGTGATAGTCAATGTGCAGATCGCCCACGGCCTTGACCGTGAGGTCGATGCGGGAATGGCGGGCGAGAAGATCGAGCATATGGTCGAAAAAGCCGATGCCGGTCGCGATATTGGCCACGCCGGTGCCATCGAGGTTCACGGAGACCTCGATGTCGGTTTCCTTGGTCTTGCGCTTGATCGTCGCGGTGCGCATTGAAATGCGGTTTCCATTCTAACTTTGAGCCGAAAACGCCAGTCTATTAACAGCCAAATGACACCTTCGCTACTGCGGGAACGGACGGCCGGGCCTCTACTTCTGCCTATGGTGAGCGAAATTGAGCCCGAAACGGCCCGTTGTACCCTCAGCTCTGACCGCCTAAATCAGGCCGGACAACGAGGTATTTCATGCAGGATTCCCACAACAGCTCACCTCACTGGCACGGCACCACGATTTTGACGGTCCGCAAGAGCGGCAAGGTGGTGGTCGGCGGTGACGGCCAGGTCTCGATCGGCCAGACCGTGATCAAGGCCAACGCCAAGAAGGTCCGCAAGCTCGGCAAGGGCGACGTGATCGGCGGCTTCGCCGGTGCCACCGCCGACGCCTTCACGCTGTTTGAGCGGCTGGAATCCAAGCTCGAGCAATATCCGGGGCAGCTGACCCGGGCGGCCGTGGAGCTCGCCAAGGACTGGCGCACCGACCGCTATCTGCGGCGGCTGGAGGCCATGATGATCGTGGCCGACAAGGACGTCTCGCTGGTGCTGACAGGCACCGGCGACGTGCTCGAGCCCGAAGCCGGCGTGATGGCGATCGGCTCCGGCGGCAACTACGCCCTGGCCGCGGCGCGGGCCCTGCTCGACACCGACAAGGACGCCGAGACCATCGTCCGCCGCTCCCTCGACATTGCCGCCGACATCTGCGTCTACACCAACCGGAATGTGACCATCGAGAGCCTGGCGAGCGGGTAGGGGCGTTGACCGAACAGCGGAGCTCCAGAGTCGGTGTAACCTCTCCCGCTTGCAGGCGGCAGAGGGAGCGCAGCACCGCCGTGGTTGCTAGATGACCCCAAGCTATGCCTTCCATCCGATGACCGCGGCCGACCTGCCGCTGATCCGGCGGTGGCTGGATGAGGCTCATGTGCGGGAATGGTGGGGCGATCCGGATGAACAGTTTGCGCTGGTCAGCGGCGATCTCGATGAGCCCGCGATGGATCAGTTCATCGTGTTGGCCGGCGACAGGCCATTCGGCTATCTTCAGTGCTACCGCCTGACCGCCTGGAATACAGGCTTCGGGCCGCAACCGGAGGGCACGCGTGGGATCGACCTGTTCATCGGCGACGGCAACATGATCGCACGCGGCCACGGCTCGGCGTTCATCCGCCAGTTCGTCGACGAACAGCTGCGGCATGGTCTGGCCCGCATGGTCACCGATCCGGACCCGCTGAACCTGCGCGCGATACGCGCTTACGAGAGGGCTGGATTCATCCGCGACCGCATGGTCGCGACGCCGGACGGTCCGGCACTGCTGATGGTTCGCGAACCGTGACGCTGGCGCAGGCGAGCGAGAGCAAGGTCGCGGTCCCACCGCTCGCCTGGGCCGGCCTCGCGCTGTTGCTGCTGGCGCTGCAGGCCTCGATCCTGCTTGCGATGGGGCGGGTCCCGATCTGCACCTGCGGCACCATCAAGCTCTGGCACGGCGTGGTGAACAGCTCGGAGAATTCGCAGCAGATCGCCGACTGGTACAGCTTTTCGCACGTGCTGCACGGCTTCCTGTTCTACGGCTTGACCTGGCTGCTGTTCGCACGGCTGCCGCTCCTGCCTTTGTCCTGGCCGGCGCGGCTGATCATCGCCATGGTGATCGAAGGCGCCTGGGAGATCGTCGAGAACTCGCCCTTCATCATCGAGCGCTACCGCGCGGGCACGATCTCGCTGGATTACTATGGCGACAGCATCGTCAATTCGGTCTCGGACAATCTGGCCATGGTCCTGGGGTTCCTTGCCGCTCGCATGCTGCCCGTCAGCGCGACCGTGCTGCTCGGACTTGCCTTCGAAATCATGCTGGCGCTCCACATTCGTGACAATCTGACGCTCAATATCCTGATGCTGATCCATCCGCTCGAGGCCGTGAAACAATGGCAATCCGGCCCGCCGATCATCTGACCTAAATTGCGGCTTGTCCTTGGCCGCCTCCCGCCCTAGCTAATCAGACATGACAGACTTCTCCCCCCGCGAAATCGTTTCCGAACTCGACCGTTTCATCGTCGGCCAGGACGACGCCAAGCGCGCCGTCTCGATCGCGCTGCGCAACCGCTGGCGCCGGCAACAGCTCGAAGGCTCCTTGCGCGAAGAGGTGCTGCCGAAGAACATCTTGATGATCGGCCCCACCGGCGTCGGCAAGACGGAAATCGCGCGGCGGCTCGCCAAGCTCGCCAATGCGCCGTTCCTGAAGGTGGAAGCCACGAAATTCACCGAGGTCGGCTATGTCGGCCGCGACGTCGAGCAGATCGTGCGCGATCTCGTCGAGGTTGCGATCGCGCAGGTGCGCGAGAGGAAGCGCAAGGACGTGCAAGCGCGCGCCCAGCTTGCCGCAGAGGAGCGCGTGCTCGACGCGCTGGTCGGCGCCAATTCCAGCTCGGCGACTCGGGAATCCTTCCGCAAGAAGCTGCGCGCCGGCGAGCTCAACGACAAGGAAATCGAGATCGAGACGCAATCGTCCGGCGGAGGCATGCCGATGTTCGAGATCCCGGGCATGCCGGGCGCGCAGATGGGCGCGATCTCGATCGGCGACATCTTCGGCAAGCTGGGCGGCCGCAGCAAGACGCGGCGGCTGACCGTGGAAGGTTCGCACGAGATCCTCGTCAACGAGGAATCCGACAAGCTCCTGGATACCGAGCAGCTGACGCTGGAAGCGATCAGCGCGGTCGAGAACAACGGCATCGTGTTCCTCGACGAGATCGACAAGATCTGCGCCCGCGACGGCCGCGTCGGTGGCGACGTCTCGCGCGAGGGCGTGCAGCGCGACCTCCTGCCGCTGATCGAAGGCACCACGGTCTCGACCAAGCACGGCGCAGTCAAGACCGACCACATCCTGTTCATCGCCTCGGGCGCCTTCCACGTCGCCAAGCCGTCCGACCTGCTGCCGGAATTGCAGGGCCGCCTGCCGATCCGAGTCGAATTGCAGGCCCTGACCCGCGACGACATGCGCCGCATCCTGACCGAGCCCGAAGCCTCGCTGATCAAGCAATATGTCGCGCTGATGCAGACCGAGGGCGTGACGCTCGACATCAGCGACAGCGCCATCGATGCTCTGGCCGACATTGCGGTGGCCGTCAATTCCACCGTCGAGAACATCGGCGCGCGGCGGCTGCAGACCGTGATGGAGCGGGTGCTGGACGAGATCTCCTTCACCGCCCCGGACCGCAACGGCGAGACCATCCGGCTCGACGCGGATTACGTGCAGAAGCACATCGGCGACCTCGCCAAGAACGCGGATCTGAGCCGGTTCATTTTGTAATTCGGGCCGGTCACGCTATTGATGCGGCGTGACCGTACGCATCCTGCAAAATCCCTGGCGACTCCTGCTCGCGATCAACGCCGCGATCATCGTCGGCGTCTTCATCCATAAGATCCAGCTGCCGCCTTACGTCCCCTATATCCACCTCCTGGTCGACTACCATTTCGGCTTCATCAAGCGCGCGCTGATCGGGGCGATCGTCGCGCTGTTCACGAACAAGGTGCCGGTATGGCTGGTGTTCGCGCTCGGCGGCGTGACGTGGCTGGCGACGCTGGGGCTGTACGCAAAGCTATTCGAGAAGACGTTCGGCTTCAGCGCGAAGACGCTGCCGCTGTTCGTCTTCACCGCAGGCTCGCCGTTCTTCCTGAAGAACTTCATGCACACGCTCGGCCATTTCGACATTTATGGCTGCGCGCTGGCGATCGTGCTGCTGCTGATGCCCGCAGGCTCGTTGCTGTTCGTTGCCGCGGCCGCGCTGTTCTCGATCATTCTCGTGCTGATCCATCACATTCATCTGTTGATGTATGTGCCGACGATCATCACCATCGTCGTGATCAGGCACTACCTGACCCATGGCTACAATCGCACCAACATTGCTTTCGGTAGCGTCGCCCTCGCCGCGGTCTCCGCATTGTTCTTTGCGGCGCAATTCCAGGGAACGATGCCGATCCCCGAAGCGGATTTCGTCGCGTATCTGAAGAGCCGGATGGCCGATCCATCGCGCGCCGACCTGCTGCAATTCGCCTACATCTGGTACCAGCCGCTGGCGAAGGAGGTTGCCGACACTTGGGGCCGCCTGCCGCACAATATCCTCGGCGTGCCCGTGTTCGCACTCTTGATCTGGCTGCACACGCCGCTTTGGCGCTATGTTGCGAACCTGATCGGCGCGCTCGCGAGCGAAACGCAGCGCCGCCTCATCATCGCAGCGCTGATCGGGATCAGCCTCGCTTATCTCGTGATGTTCGTGATGGTGTTCGACTATTCGCGCTGGATCTCGAACTGGGCGGTGTGCATGTTCCTGATCCTGCATGCAGTGAAGATGCTGCCGGCCAAGCGCGAGACTGCGCTGATTCCGGCGGAGCATCAGAGGACAAACATCTTGGGGCTGATCATCACCTTGATCCCGCGCGTCGGAATCGTCCGGCCGTTCTGAGACGATCAGCTCTGAGACGATCGGCCAGCTCCGGAGACGGTGCGCTCCCTCTCCCGCTTGCGAGCGGGAGAGGTGTAGACTCGCTAACCTCTCGCCCGCCTGATCCGCACATACAGCGCGCCCTCGCCGCCGTGGCCGATATGCGCAGTCTCGAAGCCGACGACGAAGGCGCGGAATTCGGGCAGGCTCAGCCATTCCGGAACCTGGCGGCGGAGCACGCCGGTCTCGCCGCCGCTGCGGCCCTTGCCGGTGATCACGAGCACGAAGGTCAGGCCGTCCTGGTGGGCGCGGTGCAGGAAACCGGACAGCGCGCGATGGGCGCGCGTCTGGGTCATGCCGTGTAGATCGAGTCGCGCCTCGATCTCACTGCGGCCGCGCGAGAGCTTCGTCCGCTCGCGCTTGCCGAGCGGCGCCAAGGGCGGCACGGACGGTTTTGCGACACGCGGCGACGGCGCGGCGGCGACGGGTCGCTGCGATGACGCGGGTCGCATGGCAGGCACAGCGGCTGTCGGCTCAGCGCGCGGCGCGGCCTGTGCCTTCGCCACGCGATGCTTCCTCAGCGGCTTGACATGCTTTGCAACCGTATCCCACAGCTCGCGCTCCTCCTCGCTCAGCGCGCGACGGCGCGGCGAGGGGCGGGACTCCAGCACGGGCGGACGGGACGATCGTTTCATTGCTGCCGATGAGGACGATTCTTCACCGGTCGACGCGGTTCAGAGGCAGGCTCGATCGCGGGACGCGGCACCGGCAGCGGAACGGGGCCGGCGATGGCAACCGTTTCGTTCTTGCCTTGCGCCGCGGCGGCGGCAGGCGTGCCCGTCTTCGCCGGGTCGGTTTGCGGAAACAGTTTTGCGATCTTCTCCGAGGGCCTGGGGTCAGGTATCGGCAGCTTCGCGGCGCGCGGGCCGGGATCGAGGCTCTTCGGTATCAGCATCACGAAATGCATGGGGTGGCGCAGCCGTCCGGAGATACGGCCTGCCTCCTGGCCAGCACCGAAAAACAGATCGGCGCGCGCAGGTCCAATAATGGCCGAACCGGTGTCCTGCGCGATCATCAGCCGATGGAACGGCGTCTTGGCGCGTTCGGATTCGATAGGCAGCTCGCCCTCGATGAAGAACGGCGTGCCGTAGACATGCAGCGATTTGTCGACCGCGATCGAGCGTCCCGCGGTCAGCGGAATGCCCTGCGCGCCTATCGCCTCATCCTTGTCGGAGAGGTTGACCTCGCGGAAGAAAATGTAGGCGCGATTCTGGCGGCGCAGCTCCTTGGCGCCGTCGGGGTTCTGCGCCATCCACTCCCTGATCTTCTGCATCGACATCTCCTCTTTCGGGATGATGCCGCGCTCGATCAGGATGCGACCGACGGCCGTGTAGGGATAGCCGTTATAGGCGTCGTAATTGAGCCGAACCGTGCTGCCGTCCTCGAACTTGATCCGCGCCGAGCCCTGGATCTGGGCGAACAACAGATCAGTCGGGTCCTTCAGCCAGGCGATCTCCAGCCCGCGACCGGCGATCTTGCCGTCCTCGATCTCGCCGCGGTCGTAATAGGGCACCAGCTTGCGGCGGCCGATCTTGCGATAGACCGGGCCTTTGTTGGGCAGGCTGATCGAATCCTGCTTGTAGCCGCGCACGAACAGATTCGAGGGACGGCGATAGACCGGCACGTTGTAGACGTCGGTCTGCGTGCGCGATCCCTCCAGCACCGGCTCGTAATAGCCGGTGACGAAGCCATCGGGCTCGCCGAGGCGCGAGATCCGCAGCGGTGCGAAATTCTCCTCGAAGAAGGTCTTCGCTTTGGCGTCGTCGGTGAGATCGAGCGTTTTGGCAACCCGGCAAGGCTCGCTCAGCGAGGCGCCCAAAGCCTTGGGTTCGGCCGCGCCGTTCTGCGCATTGATCGATCGGCAGCTGGCGCGGAAGGTCTTGTAGGCGGCGAGATGATCGTCCGCGCCCCAACCCTTCACGTCCGCCCAGGCCAGCGGCAGATATTGCGCGCCGGGAATTTCGAACGGCAGGGAGAGCTGCGGATAGGGCAAGGGCCGCGGCGGAGCGGCAGGCACGTGCGACAGATGCTGGTGCTGACCGCGATGGTGGCGCCGCGCCGCCTCGGCGCCGAGCGAGAACGACGACAGCGCGACGGCACCTGCGCAAAGCGCCGTCGCGCCGGTCTTCAGGAAAAGCTTAATTCGCGCTTCCGGTGCCAACCAGCTTCCAGTTCGGATCGCGGGAGGAGGTGTCGCGGGCGAAAGTCCAGATGTCGGTGATGTCGGCGACCGTATCGGCACTGCCATCGACGATGTTGCCGGCCTTGTCTCGGGTGGCCGAGATCATCTGCGAAACGAAGCGCACGGTGAGCTGGGCAGTGCGGTCGCGCAGCTCTGCGCCGACGAGCTCGGCCTTGTCGATCGAGACGAAGCGCGTCTCGGTCTTCTGCTCGTTCTTCTCGCGTTCCCTGATCGCGGCGTCGAAGCTCTCATAGACCTCCGACGACAACAGGTCGCGCAGCGCGCGGCGGTCGCCATTGGCGAAGGCCAGCACGATCATCTCGTAGGCGCCGCGGGCGCCCGAGAGGAAATGGCGCGGGTCGAAGCTGGAATCCTTCTCGACGATGGCATCGAGCCCCTGCGCCAGCGCAGTGCCCGGCTCGGCCAGCCCCTTCCAGCGATCGGAGGGCGCGGTCGGCTCGGCCGTCGGCGCCAGCGGGGCCTGGTCGATCACCTTGCCCGGCATGGTCACGACGTTGTTGTCCTGAGCACCCCCCAGCGCATTGCGGGCGGCGGTGCGATCGAACGGCGGCCGCTCGTTGCCGGTGCGCTGCCCCAGCACGCTACGCAGTCTCAGGAAGATGAAGACTGCCAGCGCCAGGAATATGATGGTGTAGATGTCCACGTCGTATTCGCTTTCTGGTCTTTTCAGGGGTCGGTGCCGGGAAAATCAATCCGGCCAGTAGACCGTTCCTCGCGGAAACGGCAAGTCTACATCACCATTTTGGATCCACATCAGGTCCTCGGGATGTAGGCACGAAATCTTGCCCGGCCAATGGCGCCTTTTGGCACAGCGCCGAGTGTAGCGCGTTTTATGCTTAAGGGGAAACCCGATCCTGCCCGGAAATCGCGCATCTTCAATCGTTTAAGGCGCAATTTCGCGGAAAAGGCAGGATGAATGTCAAAGCTCCGGGCGCGGCCCGAATCCTTGATCCGGGACCGTTCGTCCTTGTGGAACGAGGCGGCCCTATGTTAGCCAACCGCCGCGAAATTCAGCCCAAATCGGGTAAGGAGAGACTTTCATGACCAACGGTAACGGCACCCCTCCCGAGGCGGCCCAGGCTCCCCAGCTCAACGTGCTGGCGCAATATACCAAGGACCTCTCGTTCGAAAATCCGAACGCGCCGAGCTCGCTGCAGCAGCAGAGCCAACCGCCGCAGATCAACATCCAGATCAATGTCAGCGCCAACAACCTCAGCGAACAGGAGTTCGAGGTGACGTTGTCGGTCGAGGGCAAGGCCGAGGCCGCGAGCAAGCTGATGTTCTCGTTCGAGCTCGCCTATGCCGGCGTGTTCCGCATCGCCAACGTGCCCAAGGAGAACCTGCATCCGCTGGTCATGATCGAGTGCCCGCGTTTGCTGTTCCCGTTCGCCCGCGAGATCATCGCAACGGCCGTGCGCGACGGCGGGTTCCCGCCGCTGATGCTGGATCCGGTCGACTTCGTCGGTCTCTATCGCCAGAACATGGAGCGGCAAATGGCCGCTCAGGGTCAAGCTGGTCAGGCCTGAGCGGCCGCCACGGCGGCTGGAGCGGGCAGGTACTCGTTCCAGATCGCCTTGTCGCCCATCGTTGCGATGAAGGCCCGATGGGCCTCGCGCTCGGCCTCCGAAATCCGCGGCGCAAGCGGCTCCAAGCGCTGCCGCCGCGGCGCATCGCCGGCCGCACTGACGCGAATCTCCTGGGCGTCCGAAGCCAGCAACAGCTGCGACTGCCGCGCCCCGACCAGATCGACATAGACCTCAGCCAGCAGCTCGGCGTCCAGCAGCGCACCGTGCTTGGTGCGGTGCGAATTGTCGATGGCGTAACGCGAGCAGAGATCGTCCAGCCGGTTGGACACGCCGGGATGCTTGCGACGCGCCAGCAGCAGCGTATCCACCAGCCGCTCGCGCGGGATCGCGGCGCGCTTGATGCGGTCGAGCTCGGCATTGATGAAGCCGATGTCGAACGAAGCGTTGTGGATCACCAGCGGCGCATCGCCAATGAACGCCAGAAACTCGTCGGCGATCTCGTGGAACAATGGCTTGGTAGCCAGGAATTCGGACGATAGTCCGTGCACGGCGAACGCTTCCGCCGGCATGTCCCGCTCGGGGTTGATGTAGACGTGAAAGCTCTGTCCCGTCGGCATGCGATTGAAGATCTCGACGCAGCCGATTTCGACCAGTCGGTCGCCGCGGAGCGGATCGAGGCCGGTGGTTTCGGTGTCGAGGACGATTTCGCGCATGCCGTCAAGAAGCCGTGTGAGACGGCGAATCAGGCTCGCCGCTGCGGCATCTTAACGACCTCGGCCAGGATGTGCTTGATTTGGTCGCGCACCGGGTCGAGTCCGTGTGAGGTATCCACCACGAAATCGGCCCGCTTGCGCTTCTCGGCATCCGGCGTCTGCTTGGCGATGATGGCGTCGAGCTTGGCCTCGTCCATCGTGCCGCGCTCCAGCACCCGCTGGCGCTGGAGTTCGGGCGAGGTCGAGACCACGACGACGGCGTCGACCCGCTTCTCGCCGCCGGTCTCGAACAGCAGCGGAATGTCCAGCACTACCACCGGCGCCTTGGCAGCCTCGGCGTCAGCGAAGAATTTCTGCCGGGAGGCGCCAAGCATCGGATGAACGATCTGCTCGAGCTGCTTGATCGCGGCAGGATCGTGCACGACGCGCGCCGATAGTTTTTGCCGGTCGACCTTGCCGTTCACGGTGGTGCCGGGGAAGGCCGCCTCGATCGCCGGGGCTGCTTCACCCTCATAGAGCTGATGCACGGTAGCGTCGGCATCGTAGACGGGAACACCGGCCTCCGCGAACAGCTTCGCAGTGGTGGATTTGCCCATCCCGATCGAGCCGGTCAGTCCGAGGATCCGCATCAACGCCCAGCCATCTCTGTCATTCACACCGCAACTAGCCTTTCGCGCCGCAGGAACGCAAGCAGCGGCAGCAGCGGCAGGCCGAGAATGGTGAAATGATCGCCCTCGATCCGTTCGAACAGGTGAACGCCAAGCCCTTCGAGCTGATAGGCGCCGACGCTGGTCGTGACGGCATCGCCGGCAGCGTCGAGATAGGCCGAAAGCTCGGCGTCGGTCATCTCTCGCATGGTCATGCGAGCGACCGAAACGTCCTCGAACACAATCTTGCCGTCACGCGCCACGGCCACCGCCGAATTCAGCTCGTGGCTGTTGCCGGCGAGATCGCGCAACTGCGCCATCGCCTGGGGACGGCCCGCGGGCTTGTTGAAGAGCCGCATCCCGAGAGCCAACGTCTGATCGGCCCCAATCACGTAGCTCCCCGGATGACCCACCGAAACGGCCTTGGCCTTTTCTCGCGCCAGCAACAAGGCGATCTCGCGCGGATTTGAAAGTCTCGAGCCGGCCTGAATGCCGCGCTCGTCGATATCGGCCGTCACGGCCTCGAATTCGAGCCCGGCATTGGCCAGCAGCATTTTGCGCGCGCTGCTCTGCGAGGCCAGGATCAACGGGGATGTGCCGCGCCACAGTGTCATGGCAAAAGCTATTCCGACGGCCGGTTGCGTTGGCGATCACTATAGAGCTTCATGATCGCCGCCGCGGTTTCCTCGATCGAACGGCGCGTGACGTCCAGCAGCGGCCAGTCATGCTTGGCGCTGAGCTTGCGCGCAAACGCGACCTCCTCGGTGACCGACTGCTTGTCGGTGTAGGTGTCGCTGCCAGACTCCGCGCCCATGGAGAGCAGGCGATTCTGGCGGATCTGGATCAGGCGTTCCGGCGTCGCGTGCAGGCTGACGACCAGCGGCCGCGTCAGTGTCTCCAATTGCGAGGGCACCGGAATGCCCGGAACCAGCGGCACGTTGGCGGTACGGATGCCGCGATTGGCGAGATAGATCGATGTCGGCGTCTTCGAGGTGCGGGACACGCCGACCAGGACCACGTCGGCCTCGTCGAGACCCTCGACATGCTGACCATCGTCATGGATCATCGTGTAGTTCAAGGCGTCAATGCGCTTGAAATATTCCGCGTTGAGGACGTGCTGAGCGCCGACGCGGCCTGTGGTCGCAGCGCCAAGATAGGCTTCGAACAGCTGCATCACCGGACCGATGATCGACAGGCTCGGAACGTTGATCTCCTTGCACTTGCCTTCGAGTCTCGCGACCAGATCCTTCTCGAGCAGCGTGAACAGCACGATTCCCGGCGCTTCCTCGATCTCGTCGAGCACGCGGTCGAGCTGCTTCTGGCTGCGCACCAGCGGATAGACGTGCTCGACCGGCGTCACGTTGGCGTATTGGGCCGCGACCGCGCGCGCCACGGTGATGAGCGTCTCACCCGTGGAGTCCGAGACCAGGTGCAGATGGAAATAATTGTTCGAGGTCGGCACAAAAACCCTTTGAATTTCGGTGGGGCGGTTTGTGGATTTCTGTGGAGCTTAACCCCTCGGAAAGGGATGTGCGACACCAGGGGCGGGACAAGTGCCGATTTTCTTCACACCGCGGCCCGTCAGAACAAGTCCGGCACCCTGCGGAGACGGAAACGGGATTGCGCGAACAACCCCCTTGATAAGCTGCCGATAGAAATGCGCAAGCCTTTGAAGCCGACTGACTTATCGGACGTCGGCAGAGGCCATCCGGGATATGTGGATGGCTGTGAACAAGCGCGCGTGAACTCGCGGACGGAATTGCGTGAGTCCAATCCACGGTCACAAAGACTCAAACCTTAAGAATCTAAGATTCTAGATTTGAGGAAGGCACTGCAGACGGATATGTGTGCGGGGTAAGACCTTAATGAGTTCTTACTATCCCCAGCGTTCTCAGCTGGTCAGGAATCCAGACCGCGAAATGTTCGAAGACGTCTATCTCTGGATCAAGGCGCTGCACGTGATCGCCGTCATCTCCTGGATGGCCGGCATGCTCTATCTGCCGCGGCTGTTCGTTTATCATTGCGAAGCCGAAATCGGTTCGAAGCAGTCGGAGACGTTCAAGATCATGGAGCGTCGGCTGCTCAAGGCGATCATCAACCCGGCCATGATCGTCACTTGGCTCGCCGGGCTCTATCTGGCCTGGTCCGGCCATTGGTTCACGTTCGGCTGGCTGCACGTAAAACTGGCACTGGTGCTGGTGCTGTCCGCGGTCCACGGCTTTTTTTCCCGCTGGTGCAAGGATTTCGCCGCCGACCGGCGCCCCCGCAGCCAGAAATTCTATCGGATTATCAATGAGGTGCCGACCGTCCTGATGATTTTCATCGTCATCATGGTGATCGTGAAGCCGTTCTAGGCAAGCGGCCCGACGATTAGCTCAGCGCTTCGGCTTGCGGAGCGGAGGGCGATTTTCTATATTATCGACATCCCACCCAACGCAGGCGGATGTGGTTGTGTCCGAGCTTTCCAGAGGCCGGACACCGCATCAGGTTTGAAGCCTCACCGGCACTCACCTTGCCAGACCTGCGGACCTTACCTGCACCTGCTCGCGTCCGCATTTCAGAGCCTCCTCGCACCCCCTCTTTTTCAGGTTACCCCACAGGACCACCCCAATGCGGGAAATCAAACTCCAGGACCTCAAGACGAAAACCCCGGCCGAGCTCGTCTCGTTCGCGGAAGAGAACGGGGTCGAGAATGCCAGCACCATGCGCAAGCAGGAGCTGCTGTTCGCCATCCTCAAGCAGCTCTCGCTCGCCGAGACCGATATCGTCGGCGAAGGTGTCGTCGAGGTGCTCTCCGACGGCTTCGGCTTCCTCCGCTCGCCCGATGCGAATTATCTGCCGGGCCCGGACGACATCTACGTTTCGCCCTCGCAGATCCGCCGTTTCGGCCTGCGCACCGGTGACACCATCGAAGGCCACATTCGCAGCCCGAAAGAGGGCGAGCGCTACTTTGCGCTGTTGAAGGTCAACACGCTCAATTTCGAGGACCCGGAAAAGGCCAAGCACAAGGTCAATTTCGACAACCTCACGCCGTTGTTTCCGAACCAGCGCTTCCGCATGGAAATCGACGATCCGACGCGAAAAGACCTGTCTGCGCGCGTGATCGACATCGTTGCGCCGATCGGCAAGGGCCAGCGCGCCTTGATCGTCGCGCCGCCGCGCACCGGTAAAACCGTGCTGATGCAGAACATCGCGCATTCGATCACGCACAACCATCCGGAATGCTATCTGATCGTGCTTCTGATCGACGAGCGTCCGGAAGAAGTCACGGACATGCAGCGCTCGGTGAAGGGCGAGGTGGTGTCCTCGACCTTCGACGAGCCGGCGGTGCGCCACGTCCAGGTCGCCGAGATGGTGATCGAGAAAGCCAAACGCCTGGTCGAGCATGGCCGCGACGTGGTGATCCTGCTCGATTCGATCACCCGCCTCGGCCGCGCCTACAACACCGTCGTGCCGTCATCCGGCAAGGTGCTGACCGGCGGTGTCGACGCCAACGCGTTGCAGCGCCCGAAGCGCTTCTTCGGTGCCGCCCGCAATATCGAGGAGGGCGGCTCGCTGACCATCATCGCGACCGCGCTGGTTGATACCGGCAGCCGCATGGACGAAGTCATCTTCGAAGAGTTCAAGGGCACCGGTAACTCGGAGCTGATCCTCGACCGCAAGGTCTCGGACAAGCGTACCTTCCCGGCGATCGATATCTCGCGCTCCGGCACCCGCAAGGAGGAGCTCATCACCGATCCGCAGGTGCTCAAGAAGATGTACGTGCTCCGGCGCATCCTCAATCCGATGGGTACGATGGACGCCATCGACTTCCTGCTCGACAAGCTGCGCTCGACCAAGAGCAATTCGGAGTTCTTCGACTCCATGAATACATGAGTGCAGTGCAGCAAGGAACCAAAGGGCGCCTTTCGGGCGCCCTTTTTGTTGCGGCTTTGCTGCAGCGAAGTGCAGCATGAATGGTGGCTAGCGACCCGAGTTCGGGGCGTCTTTTAATCTGTTGATATATAAAAGTAATACTTGAATTTAGGCCAGCCTATCCGCCGCGCGCGAGAGCATTTTTTGCAGCAAAATTGCTGGGGGTTTGTTGCACTGCAACATTAATCACTGTGAGATCTGGTGCAGCAAAATCCCGCCGGCCGGCAGCTAACAACGGATGTTTGCCTTTTCGCCGCGAGCCGGACAAATAGGCCATGCATCCGCGAGACCAGACCATTTTTGCGCTGTCATCCGGCCGGGCGCCCAGCGCGATCGCCGTGGTGCGCGTGTCGGGCTCGCAGGCCAGTCTGGTGCTGACGACGCTCGCGGGCAAGCTGCCGGCGCAGCGACAGGCGAGCCGCCGGCTGCTCCGCAACAGTGCGGGCGAGCCGATCGACGATGCGGTCGTGCTCTGGTTTCCGGGACCAGCCAGCGCGACCGGGGAGGACATCGCCGAATTTCACGTCCATGGCGGCCGAGCCGTGCTGGCGGCGCTCGTTTCTGAAATTTCTAATATTCCGAATACACGGGCGGCTGAGCCTGGAGAGTTCACCCGGCGCGCTTTTGAGAATGGCAAGCTCGACCTGACCGAGGCCGAGGGCCTCGACGATCTCATCCACGCCGACACCGACCGGCAGCGACGTCAGGCGCTGCGCCAATTGCAGGGCCTGCTCGGCGATCGCGCGCGCGACTGGCGCGAGCGCATCATCGAGGCCTCGGCGCTGATCGAGGCCGGTATCGATTTTTCCGATGAAGGCGATGTGCCGGCAGAGCTGAGGGCGCCGGCGGTGAAAGCGATCAAAGCGCTGCACGACGAAATCGCAAAGGTCCTTGCCGCACAAGGACATTCTGAACGCCTGCGCGACGGCCTGGTGGTTGCGATCGCCGGCGAGCCCAACGTCGGCAAGTCGACGCTGATGAATCAGCTCGCGCGCCGCGAGGTCGCGATCGTTTCGCCGCATGCCGGGACCACGCGCGACGTCATTGAGGTGCAGCTCGATCTCGACGGTTATCCCGTCACTGTCATTGATACCGCCGGCATCCGCGAGACCGATGATCCCGTCGAGCAGGAGGGCGTGCGTCGGGCGCGGGCGCGAGCCGAGGACGCCGATTTGGTGCTGTGGCTGGTGGAGGGCGGGCAGGCTGCCGATCCCGACGCAAGACCCTCGCTGTGGACGTCCGGCGACGGAAGTGATGAGTCCGGCGGCTCGGTCTGGATCGTGCGCAACAAGATCGACCTTGGCGGAGCCGGGGCAACCGAGCCGGCAGGCGAGTTCGGGATCTCGGCGAGCCGGGGTGACGGCATTCCCGAACTGGTCGAGGCACTCGTGAAATTCGCCGCCGATTTCTTCGGGACGACCGAGGGCGCATTGGTGACCCGAGCCCGCCAGCGTGATTTGTTGCGCCAGGCGTCAGACAGCTTGCGCCGGAGTCTGGAGCTTGTGGAAGACGGCGAAGAGCTCGCGGCCGAAGAGCTGCGTGCCGCCGCCTATGCCCTAGGCCGGCTGCTCGGCCGGGTGGATGTCGAGGATGTCCTCGGGGCCATTTTCCAGAAGTTCTGCATCGGAAAGTAGGCGCTAATTCTCATTGTACGCTCTTGTTCCACTCCGTGTTGAAACAGAGACGGTTCCTCCTGCAGTTCCTGTTTGTCGGTTCCGGTTGCTTCAGGTGAAACTGCGGCCCTGCTAAGTCAGTCTAGGCACCATTGGCCCGCTCTGGCAGAGATGCGCGTTTGAGCCAGCGGCCGCGCCTCAATCTCGTCATTGCGGGTCGCCCGCTCGCAATGCCAGAGCGGGGCGACCGCCTCGCATCTAATCGGTACCTCCAGTAAACGAGGCAGTGGCTTAGTAGTACGCGTTTGATCCCCATCCTGGCAGAGAGCTTTTGATTTCGTTTCACGTGAAACACGAGGCGGAACAGGGCGCCTCCTACTGTGCATGGGGTTGTTTTCGCAAAATCGCTTTCAGCCGCAAGCCCTCGTTGTTTCACGTGAAACACGCGCGCGCCGAGTTTCCGCTTCCGGCTTTTTCCGCTCTGGGATAGAAGTCCGCCCATGCGAACAGAGCGAGAGAGTTTCGACGTCATCGTGATTGGCGGCGGCCACGCCGGCTGCGAGGCCGCGGCTGCGGCTGCGCGGATGGGGGCGGCGACGGCGCTGGTGACGCACCGTTTCTCGACTGTTGGCGCGATGTCCTGCAATCCGGCCATCGGCGGCCTTGGCAAAGGCCATCTGGTTCGCGAAGTCGACGCTCTCGATGGTCTGATGGGCCGGGTGGCGGATGCCGGTGGCATCCAATTTCGCGTCCTCAATCGCCGCAAGGGCCCCGCAGTCCGGGGACCGCGGGCCCAGGCGGACCGCAAGCTCTACGCGGCTGCCATGCAGGCCGCGATCCGGGACACTGAGGGCCTCTCCGTCGTCGAAGGCGAGGCCGATGAGCTGATCGTGGTCGAGGGGCGGGTGACCGGGCTCCGCCTGGCGGACCGTCGGGAGCTGCGGGCAGGGGCCGTGGTCGTCACCACCGGGACCTTCCTGCGTGGCTTGATCCATCTCGGCGAGAAAAACTGGCCCGCCGGACGCGTCGGCGAGGCCCCCGCGATGGGTCTTTCCAGCTCCTTTGAGCGTGCCGGCTTTACTCTTGGACGGCTTAAGACCGGTACTCCGCCGCGCCTGGACGGCACCACGATCGACTGGTCCGCGGTCGAGATGCAGCCTGGCGACGAGCCCCCGGAGCCGTTCTCGGTCTTGACGAAGCGGATCACGACCCCGCAGATCCAGTGCGGGATCACCCGGACCACGGCCGCGACCCATGAGGTGATCCGCGCCAATGTCCACCGCTCGCCGATGTACTCCGGCCAGATCAAGAGCTCCGGTCCCCGCTATTGCCCCTCGATCGAGGACAAGATCGTCCGCTTCGGCGACCGTGACGGCCACCAGATCTTCCTGGAGCCGGAGGGGCTCGACGATACGACCGTCTATCCCAACGGCATCTCCACCTCGCTCCCCGAGGAGGTCCAGCTCGCGATCCTCGCGAGCATTCCCGGCCTTGAGCGGGTGGAGATGGTCCGCCCCGGCTACGCCATCGAATATGATCACATCGACCCCCGTGAGCTCGATCCGACCCTGCAGACCAAGCGTCTGCGGGGGCTGTTCCTGGCCGGGCAGATCAACGGCACTACCGGATATGAGGAAGCCGCCGGGCAGGGCATCGTCGCCGGCCTGAATGCGGCGCTCTCTGCCAGCGGCGCCGCGCTGACCGTATTCGACCGGGCGGATGGCTATCTCGGCGTGATGATCGACGACCTCGTCACCCGCGGGATCAGCGAGCCCTATCGGATGTTCACTTCCAGGGCCGAGTACCGGCTGACGCTACGGGCAGACAATGCCGATCAGCGGCTGACTGAGAAGGGGATCGCCCTCGGTTGCATCGGCAGTGCCCGAACCCAGCACCATCGTGCCAAGATGGAAGCCCTGAATGCGGCGAGGGCGCTCTCGAAGTCACTGACGATCACCCCGAATGAGGCGATCAAGCACGGGCTGTCCCTGAATCGGGATGGCCAGCGCCGCTCCGCCTTCGAGCTGATGGCCTATCCTGATATCGGCTGGAGCCAGGTCCGTGCGATCTGGCCGGAGCTATCGGCCATCGATCCCATCATCGCCACCCACCTCGAGATCGACGCCAAGTACGACGTCTACCTGGAGCGCCAGAGCGCCGACGTCGAAGCCTTCCGGCGGGACGAGGGGATGGTGCTGTCGGAAGTCGACTACCAGCTGGTCCCCGGTCTCTCCAATGAAGTCCGCGCCAAGCTGGAGAAGGCGCGGCCATTCACCGTCGGCCAAGCCGGCCGGATCGATGGCATGACGCCGGCCGCGCTCGGCATCCTCGCGGCCTATCTCCGCCGCGAGGCGAGGAAGACTTCCAAGGCAATCGCATAGGCGTTTCACGTGAAACAGCGCGGACCGGGCGGAGACAGACCGCTGTTGCGACGATCCGGATCGGGCGAGCGCGGCGGGCGCCGAGGCGAGCCGGCACCGGCCAGCCCGAAGGTCGACAAGGCAAGCGCCAACGATCAATCGCTCGACGCCATTATCGCCGCCGACAAGGCTGCGGCGCTCAAGCTCGCTCCCGTTTCACATGAAACGGAAGCCCGCCTTGATCGGTACATCGCGCTGCTCCGCGAGTGGCAGGCCAAGACCAATCTGGTCGCGCCGTCGACCCTGCCAAACCTCTGGACTCGGCACATCGCCGATTCGCTCCAGCTCGTCGATCTCGCGCCGGCCGCAAAGCGCTGGGCCGACCTCGGCAGCGGCGGCGGTTTCCCCGGCGTCGTGCTCGCCTGCGCCATGGCCGAGACGCCCGGCGCCAGCGTCCATCTCGTCGAGCGAATCGCCAAGAAGGCAGCGTTCCTCCGTGAAGCAATTCGCATCACCGCGTCTCCGGGAGTCGTACATCTCGCTGAGATCGGGGATAATGTGGATAGAATCACTGGCCCTGTCGATTGCGTCACCGCGCGTGCGCTGGCTCCGTTACATCAACTCATCGGCTTTGCAGAGCCGCTGATGCGTCAAGGCGCAAAGGCGCTATTTCTCAAGGGTCAAGATGTAGAGGCTGAATTGACCGAAGCCGCTAAATATTGGAATATTCAGCCTCAACTCCATCCGAGCCGAACCGGAGACGGATGGATCGTGGAACTGACGTCCGTCGAACGGCGCAGCTGAGGCGTTCAGGGGGTGAGTGGGGAATTGCGATGAGCGTGATTGACGAGCCGCAGCCAGAGCAGGCCGCCCAGGAGACCAATGAGGTCCCGCACGGTCACCCGCGCATTCTCGCGCTGGCGAATCAGAAGGGTGGCGTAGGGAAAACAACCACAGCGATCAATCTCGGCACGGCGCTCGCTGCAATAGGCGAGCGCGTCCTGATCGTCGATCTCGATCCGCAGGGCAACGCTTCGACCGGCCTCGGCATCGATCGCCGCAACCGCTCCTGCTCGACCTATGACGTGCTGGTCGGGGAAGCGGCCTTGCGTGAAGCGGTGGTCTCGACCGCGGTGCCGCGGCTGCACATCGCGCCGTCGACCATGGACCTCTCCGGTCTCGAACTCGAACTCGGCACCACGCCGGGCCGCGCCTTCAAGCTGCGCGATGCCATCGCCGCGCTCAACAACAACGTCTCGCCGGACGCCGACTACACCTATGTGCTGATCGACTGCCCACCCTCGCTCAACCTGCTCACGGTGAACGCGATGGCGGCGTCGGACGCGATCCTGGTGCCGCTGCAATGCGAGTTCTTCGCACTCGAAGGTCTGTCGCAACTCTTGCAGACGGTGGAGCAGGTGCGCTCGACGCTCAATCCGAATCTGTCGATCCACGGCATCGTGCTGACCATGTTCGACTCGCGCAACAATCTCTCGAACCAGGTCGTCGCCGACGTCCGCCAGTTCATGGGCGAGAAGGTCTACAAGACCATGATCCCGCGCAACGTGCGCATCTCCGAGGCGCCGTCCTACGGCAAGCCGGTGCTGGTCTACGATCTCAAATGCGTCGGCAGCGAAGCTTACCTGCGTCTCGCCACCGAAGTAATCCAGCGCGAGCGCGAGCTGCGCACGACGCATTAGTGGTGCCGTAGGGTGAGCAAAGGCGTCTTCGCCGTGCCCACCATCTTCCGCACATAAACAACTGGTGGGCACGCTTCGCTTTGTCCACCCTGCGATTTGAAATTCAGTTCTGGAGTGTTGCACCGTGAATCCAAGGGAGCTGGCGATGGCCGACGAAGCGCGTTCGCGACTGGGCCGGGGTCTTGCAAGTCTGATCGGTGATGTCGGCGGCGAGGCTCAGCATGTCGATCGTCCGCGCGCGCAGCGCAAGGTGCCGATCGAATTCATCAAGGCCAATCCGCGCAATCCGCGCCGCACCTTTTCCGACGCGGAGCTGAAGGAGCTCTCTGACTCCATCAAGCAGCATGGCGTGATCCAGCCGATCGTGGTGCGTCCGGTGAAGGGCGCGCATGACCGCTACGAGATCATCGCCGGCGAACGGCGCTGGCGCGCCTCGCAGATGGCCGGCCTGCACGAAGTGCCGATCGTGCCGGTCGACATCAGCGACAGCGATGCCCTGGAGTTCGCCATCGTCGAGAACGTGCAGCGCGAAGACCTCAACCCGATGGAAGAGGCGCAGGGCTATCACGCGCTCGCCAACGAGTTCAAACGCAGCCAGGACGACATCGCAAGAGTCGTCGGCAAGAGCCGCAGCCACGTCGCCAACATGATGCGGCTGACGAAGCTGCCGGCCGAGGTGCAGGCCTTCATCGCGACCGGTGAATTGACGGCGGGCCACGCCCGCGCGCTGATCGGCGTTCCCGATCCGCTCGCCGCCGCCAAGCGCATCGTCGAGGAAGGCCTCAACGTCCGTCAGGCCGAGGCGCTCGCGCACGAGGAAGGCGTGCCGGAGCGCAAGCCGCAGAAGGCACGCGCCACCGGGGGCAAGCAAAAAGACCCCGATACGATCGATCTCGAAAAGCGCGTCAGCGATGCGCTGGGTCTCAAGGTCACGGTCAATCACCGCGATCCCGGCGGCTCAGTGCAGATCAACTACCGCAACCTCGATCAGCTCGATGAGGTGATGAAGCGGCTGGCGAAGGGCGCGCTGTAGCGCCTTTTTCGACCCCAGTTTCTCCTCGCGCATTGCGAAGGAGCGCCAGCGACGAAGCAATCCAGAATCGTTCCGCGGACGGACTCTGGATTGCTTCGCTTCGCTCGCAATGACGTGGCGAGCGATCGGAGGCCTAACCCCGCCGCCTCGCATTCGCGGCGATCGCCATCAGCGTGCGCTGGGCGATGGCGGCGGCTAGCGTCGATTGCTTGCGGGTGTCGAGCGCGGCAGTCGCGAGCTGCTCGATGATGGCGGCGAGCCGCGCCGGGCTGAAATTGCGCAGCGCGGTTTCGACTGCGGGCTTTCGCGAAAAATGCAGGCGTGGAAAGCCGCCGTCGAGCACGGCGGAGGCCGGCGTACCGTCAGCGATCGCGAGCGCGGATTTGTGCAGCCACGCAGCCTGCCGCTGGGCGGCGGAGATGATCACGCCGGGATAGGTGCCGGCGATCATGGCCTTGGCGAATTCGGTCTCGACGATGTCGGGTCGCCCGGCAAAGGCGCCGTCGACGATCGGGTCGAGCTTCAGCTCCGACGCGTCGGCGACAACGGCCATCACGTCATCCAGCGTGACCTCGCCTTTGCCGTGGGCGTAGAGCGTCAGCTTGCGCAGCTCGTTGCGCGAAGCCTGGCGGTCGCCGCCGAGGAACGACATCAGCGCCGCGCGGGCGTCCTGCGCAATGCGCAAATTCGCAATGCGGAGCTCGTCCTCCATCAGCTTGGCAAGGTCGCGCTCGGTGTCGGGATAACAGCCGATCGCGACCGCCGTCTTGGCGCGCTCGCAAGCCTTGCGCAGCGGCGATTCCGGGCGCAGCTCGCCGGCCTCGATCACGATGCGGCAATCCTTCACGTTCATCTCGGCCAGCGTGTCGATTCCGCCAGCAAAGCTGCGCGAGCCGGCGCGAACGCGGATGGCGCGGCGGCCGCCGAACAGCGGCACGGTCATGGCTTCGTCGACGATACGCGAAGGCTCGGCGGCAAGCTCGTCGCCGTCGAGCTTGACCAGCGAGAACGGATCATTGGGATCGTCGACGGCCGATGCGATCAGGGCGTCGGCGCGCTCGCGCACGAGGCCGGCATCGGGACCATAGAGCAGGACGATCGGACGGCCCGCATCGGGGCGGGCGAGGAAAGCGTCGATCTCTTTTCCACGCAGCGCGACCATGGCCCTAACTGTCATCCCGGCGCGCGCGAAGCGCGAACTGCGGCGCGTTCGCGCGCCTGAGAATCTCGATCAACAATCTCTGGATTCCGGGTTCGCCCTTCGGACACCCCGGAACGACGGAAATGAACTAGGTGCCCGCGGTGAAGAACGAGGCGAGCCGGGTGGTGATGTTCTCGGCGATCTCGTTGGCGGCGCGATCCTCGGCATCGCGCACGGCGCGGGTGCGCGAGAAGCGTTGATAGGATCCCGGCATGTCATAGGATACGCGCGAGAAGGTCGAGCCGGTCATGACCGACTTGCCGGTCGCAACCTCGATCAGATTGTACTGGGCGTCGATGCCGAGATTTTCGCTGGTCGGCAGTCCCGTCGCGGCGCTGACGATCAGCGAGGAGCGGCTGGTGGTGAACCGGATGTCCAGCCGGTGGGTCGGCGGCATGCCCGTCGCAGTGCCGTAAAGCTTGAAGGCCAGCGCATTGCGGATTTCGACGCCAACGCGGGCCTCGCGGGATGCATTGGGCTTGTTGATCGGCGGGAGCTCGACCCCCATCAGCTTCTCGCGCAGGCCGGGGGTGCCGTCGGTGCGTTCGGCATACATCGGCTGGAAGCAGCCGGCCGTCAGCGCCGCCAGCGCGGCCACTGCCAGCAAGCGGGCTGCGATGCGGATCCTAGCCGACAACATTGACGATCCTCTTGGGAACGATGATCACCTTGCGGACGGGCTTGCCATCCAGGGCCAGCTTTACCGCATCGAGGGCCAAAACGGCAGCCTCGATTTCCGGATTCTGGGCCGCTGTTGCAACTGTGACCTCACCCCGCTTCTTGCCGTTGACCTGGACCACCAGGGTCACGCTGTCTTCAACCAGCAAATCGCGTTCGATTTGGGGCCAATCGGCCTCCGAAACCAGTCCCTCGTGTCCAAGAATCTGCCAGCACTCTTCGGCCAGATGCGGCATCATCGGCGAGAACAGCTGGACCAGAATTTGGCTTGCTTCCCGGATCGCCCAGGCGAGATCGGCCGGGGGCTGGCCGGGGCGCTGGAGCACCTCCGAGAACGCATTGGTGAATTCGCGGATATGGGCGAGGCAGACATTGAAGTGCAGCCGCTCGATACCGGTGGTGACCTTGTCCAGCGCGCCGTGGGCGGCCTTGCGCAGGGCAGTGGCGTCCGGGCCAAAGCTGGCCGGCCGGGCTGCCGGCGCACTCTTGCCGACTTCGATGGAATCGTTGACCAGCCGCCACAGCCGCTGCACGAAACGCGAGGCGCCCTGGACGCGCTCGTCGCTCCAGATCACGTCACGGTCGGGCGGGGAGTCCGACAACATGAACCAGCGCGCGACGTCGGCGCCGTAGGTCTCGATGATGTCATCAGGGTCGACCGTGTTCTTCTTCGACTTCGACATCTTCTCGATCGGGCCGATCTGGATGTCTTCGCCTGTGGTGAGCAACGTTGCGCGGCGTCCGTTGCCGCCGACCTCGACCTTCACCTCGGCCGGCTGCACGTAGGTGCCGTCGGCCTTCTGGTAGGTCTCGTGCACCACCATGCCTTGCGTGAACATGCCGGCGAACGGCTCGTCCAGCGCAATATGTCCGGTCGCCTTCATCGCGCGGGTGAAGAAGCGGCTGTAGAGCAGATGCAGGATCGCGTGCTCGACGCCGCCGATATACTGATCGACCGGCAGCATCCGGTTGGCGACCGCAGGCGTCGTCGGCGCGGCCTCATTCCAGGGATCGGTGAAGCGCGCGAAGTACCACGACGAATCCACGAACGTGTCCATGGTGTCGGTCTCACGCTGCGCTTTGCCGCCGCATTTGGGGCAGGCGACGTGCTTCCAGGTTGGATGATGATCGAGCGCGTTGCCCGGCCTGTCGAAGGTCGCATCCTCCGGCAGCTTCACCGGCAAATCGGCATCCGGCACCGGCACCACATCGCACTTCGGACAGTGAATGACGGGAATCGGGCAGCCCCAATAGCGCTGGCGCGAAATGCCCCAGTCGCGCAGGCGGAAATTCACCTGACGTTCGCCGACCGGCGCATTGCCGCGCAGCTCGCTCTCGAGGCGCTTCGCCACCTCTTCCTTGGCCTGATCGATGGTCATGCCGTCGAGGAAGCGCGAATTGATCATGCGGCCGTCACCGTCATAGGCGGTGTCGGTGATGACGAAGGACTTGGGATCCTGGCCTTCGGGGCACACGACCGGCGTGTTGCCGAGATTGTACTTGTTGACGAAGTCGAGGTCGCGCTGATCGTGCGCCGGGCAGCCGAAGATCGCGCCGGTGCCGTATTCCATCAGCACGAAATTCGCGACATAGACCGGCAGCTTCCAGTTCGGGTCGAACGGGTGCACCGCACGGATGCCGGTGTCGAAACCCTGCTTCTCCGCGGTGTCGATGATCTCCTGGGCGGTGCCGATCTTCTTGATCTCGGCGATGAACTCCGCAAGTTTCGGGTTCTTCGCGCTAGCGGCCTGTGCCAGCGGATGATCCGCCGAGATCGCCATGAACTTCGCGCCGAACAGCGTGTCCGGGCGCGTCGTGAAGATCTTCAGCTCGCTCTCGCCGGCCGGCGTCGTCGCCGCATCCAGCGCGAAGCGGATCAAGAGGCCTTCCGATCTGCCGATCCAGTTGCGCTGCATCAGCCGCACCTTGTCGGGCCAGCGTTCCAGCCCGTCCAGCGCGGACAGCAGCTCCTGCGAGTACTTCGTGATCTTGAAGACCCACTGGTTCATCTCGCGCTGTTCGACCACAGCACCCGAACGCCAGCCGCGGCCGTCGATCACCTGCTCGTTGGCGAGCACGGTCATGTCGACGGGGTCCCAGTTCACCTTCCGCTTCTCGCGCTCGGCGAGACCGGCGCGCAGGAAGTCCAGAAACATCTTCTGCTGGTGCTTGTAATAGGAGGGATCGCAGGTCGCGATCTCCCTGGACCAGTCCAGCGACAGCCCGATTGAGCGGAGCTGCTTCTTCATCGCGGCGATATTGTCGTAGGTCCAGGCCTTCGGCGCGACCTTGCGCTCGATGGCGGCATTCTCGGCCGGCAGGCCGAACGCGTCCCACCCCATCGGATGCAGCACGTTGAAGCCCTTGGCGCGCATGAAGCGGGCCAGTACGTCGCCGAGCGTGTAGTTCCGGACATGGCCGATATGGATGCGCCCGGACGGGTAGGGGAACATCTCGAGCACATAATATTTCGGCCGCGGGTCGTCGTTCTTCGAGACGAAGATCGCCTGCTGGTCCCAGGTAGCTTGCCAGCGCGGTTCGGCGTCGCGGGCGTTATAGCGTTCGGAGGTCATGGAATCGTTGGGTTTTCTTGGGTTCGGCCGTCTAAAGACGGCGGACTAGGCCATAGAAGGCCTCAGGGGGTCAATGGGTTGCCGCGTTTTGAAACTTTGACCACGCCTCCGCATAACTACGAGGGCTGGCGTTGGGGTGTGATTAAGGGGTCAATGCCAATTTGCGGCCCGACAAGGCCGCATGAACGCGATGGATTCCAGCTTCGACGATCCCGATTACGACTATGCCGCGTCCGTTGCCGGGCGGGCGATGCGGAGCATGGCCGAACAGCGGATTGCACCGACCCCCGCCAATTTTGCCGTCTGGTTCCAGTATTTCGCCGGCACCCAAGACGATCTTCGCAACGCCGTCGATTTCCTGATCGACCACAATCGTCCCTTTGACGCCCGAACCAATCAGGGTCTGTTCGAGACCTATGTCGCGCCCCAGGTGGGTACCGTCGCGGTCGAGACCTCCGAGCGGCTGCAGGCACTCATGGGGGCCGCGAAGGAGTTTCTGGCGACTGCGATCGCCGACAATCATTCGCAGATGCAAGTCATCAGCCAGGTGGCCGACCAGGGCAGGGCCGGCGTCGATCCAAAACTGCTGGTCGCCCAGCTCATGAACGAGCTGGCGCGGGCCGCCACAAGGGCGACACGGCTGGAGGCAGGCTTCGCGGAAAAGACCCGCGAGCTCGACGTGATCCGCGATTCGCTGTCGAGGTCCGAGCAGCGCGCCCGGACCGACATGTTGACGGGCCTGGCGAACCGGCGGGCGCTCGATGAGTTCCTGCGCAAGGCGCAGGCGACTGCGGAATGGGGCGAGCCGCTCAGCGTGCTCTTGCTCGACATCGACCACTTCAAGTCCTTCAACGACAATTTCGGCCACGGCGTCGGCGACCAGGTGCTGCGCCTGATGGCCAAGGTGCTGCGCGAAAAGGTTCGCGCGCAGGATCTGCCGGCCCGCTATGGCGGCGAGGAGCTGATCGCGGTGCTGCCGGACGCCGATCTCGCCACTTGCACCGGGATCGCCGAACGCATCAGGCGCGCGATCGCCGAATGTACGATCACGCGCCGCTCGTCCGGCGAGACCTTGCCCAACATCAGCGTGTCGATCGGCGTGGCGCAGTACCGAGCGGGCGAGGCGATTACCGATCTGATCGAGCGTTGCGACCGCGCGCTCTATCTCGCCAAGGGCGGCGGCCGCAATCGCGTGGTGACCGAGATCGAGCTCGAGCGGGCCGGGGCTGCGGGTTAGGCGTTAGCCGCCAGCATCATCTCAGTCGCGCCGATCTCGATCGCCTGCACGCCGTGCTCGACGACGTTGTTGCGGCCGCGATGCTTGGCGGCGTAGAGCGCGGCGTCGGCGGCTTCGATCAGGTCGCCGGGACGCAGGGTCTCATTCGGCTTTGTCGCGGCAACGCCGATCGAGACCGTGACGATCATGTGGTTCGAGGTGATGTGCGGCAGGCAGAGTTTCAGCACGGCCGCGCGCACCTGCTCGCCGATCTCAACGGCGCGCGTCACGTCGGTGTTCGGCAGCAGCAGGCAGAATTCCTCGCCGCCATAGCGCGCCGCAAACCCCATCGTGTCGGCGGCAATGCCGGACAGCTGTTCGCCGAGCCGCGTCAGGCAGGAATCGCCTTCGAGATGGCCGTAGGTATCGTTGAACAGCTTGAAATGATCGACGTCGATCATCAGGAGCGCGAGGTCGCTGCCGTACTGCTGCGCGCGCATCCACTCGAAATCGAGTCGGCCCTGGAAGCCGCGGCGATTGGCAAGCCCCGACAGCATGTCGATCGAGGCCATCACCGTCAGGCGGTCGTTGCTCGCGATCAGCTCGCGCTCGCGCTGACTGAGCTGGGCGGCCATCGCGTTGAACGCGCGGGCGAGAGGCACGAACTCGGCCGGCAGCCGACTGCGTGCCGCACGGGCCGACAGGTCGCCCTCGCCGAGACGCTTCGCCATGTCGGCGAGCATCTCGATCGGCTTGATCACCAGTTTCTCGGCGGCGATCAGCGCGCCGAGCAGGACGAACATGAGGACGAAAGCGAGCTGCAGATACGCGGTGCGGATGTCGCGGCTGACCGCTGCGGACACTTTGTCTTCGTCGATGCTGGCGATCAGGCGGGCATTGGTTCCGGCGATGCGGATAAAGCTGACCGCACGGCGGGAGCCGTCGGCGGCGAGGAAAGACAGTGAACCCTCGTCCTGGTCGGACCGCAGCGCCTTGTCGGCGATCGCGGACATCAGCGGCATGTTGTCGAGCGGACGGCCGACTGCGCTGTGCTGATCGGCCGGAGCCGCCAGCACGGTGCCCGCGCTGTCGACCAGCACCGCGGTGATGCCGGCACGACCGCCCAGATTGCTCATGACCTTCGACATCCAGTCGAGATTGACGGTGGCGAGCACGACGGCATCAGGTACCCCGCTGAAGGCGGAGACCGGATAAACCGCCATGACCGTCGGTGACGGCACCGGCCGCGACATGATGAAGTCGCTCAGTATGAAGCCGCCGGTTTCCTGTGCCTGCTGGAAGTACGGCCGGTCACTGAGATCGAGGCCGACATACATGTTGTTGGTGGCGCATTGGATGCGCCCGTCATGGCCGGCGATCAGAAGCGTGCGGATCCAGGGAAGGTTCGACGGCAGACTTGCGCGCAGCACGTCGCAGCTCTTGCTGATGCCGCCGGCGGAGGCACGGATGAAGGCTTCCGATTTCAGGATGGTCTCGACCGACGAGATCACCTCACGCTGCGCATCGGCGCTGTGCCTTGCCACCGTGGTGAATTCGGCCGCAGCTTGCGCGATCTGCCGCGCGCGCGTGTTTTCGAGCGAACGGATGCGCTCGAGCATCAAGGGCGCCACAAGAATCACCGCGAGCAACGCGAGCCGCGCCCGGATTCCGAGAACCTGCTTGAGTTTCGCTCGTTTGCGGTTGAGACTGACGCTTGCCATCTTCGCTACCACCCCATGGGCTAAGGTAAAGCGAAGGGTTCAAAAACTGTTTCTTGAACTCGGTAAAATTGGACTTAACTCCGGGCTACGAACAGCCAAGAGACGTCATGACAGAAGCCAATGCCGCGCCGGTAACCGGCCATTCACCAAACGCGCTTGCCGCGGTTGAAGCCGAAATTGCACGCGCCTGCAGGGACGCACAGCGTGATCGTGCTGCCGTGACGCTGATTGCGGTGTCCAAGACTTTCGCGGCGGATGCAATTACCCCGGTTATCGCCGCCGGGCAGCGCGTATTCGGCGAGAATCGGGTGCAGGAGGCCAAAGGCAAGTGGCCGGCGTTAACGTCTGTTTACCCCGATATCGCGCTGCATCTGATCGGGCCGCTGCAATCCAACAAGGCGAAAGACGCGGTCGCGCTGTTCGACGCCATCCATTCGGTCGATCGCCCGAGCATTTGCCAAGCATTAGCCAAGGAAATCGAATCCCAGAACAAGCACCCGCAGCTCTTCGTCCAAATCAATACCGGCGAGGAGCCGCAGAAGGCCGGCGTCGCGCCCGGCGAGGCCGACGCGTTCCTTGCAAGCTGCCGCGACACTTATGGGCTGACGATCTCCGGACTGATGTGCATACCGCCGGTCGACGAGCCGCCAGCGGCGCATTTTGCGCTGACCGCAAAGATCGCCGCGCGCAACGGGTTGAAGAATCTCTCGATGGGCATGAGCGCGGATTTTGCGACCGCCATCATGTTGGGCGCTACCCATGTGCGCGTCGGCAGCGCGATCTTCGGGCATCGTTAGCTGCCGTCGGCGAGGGCCGATGTTGCCCTAACTCTGTCGATTTCGTCATTGCGAGCGAAGCGAAGCAATCCAGAGTCCCTCCGCGGAAAGATTCTGGATTGCTTCGCCGCAAGGGCGCCTCGCAATGACGTGTGGAGAGAGATGGGCTCGCAATGATGGCGGAGTGTGCCGCGCCTACACAAATGTCACCGCCCTGCCCCTCGCCGAGCCGGATGCTCTGGTTGTCGTGACGATCCCGTGGATCCTCGTCGAGCATGCCCCTCACCCGATGATGATTTTTGTTCGCGGGCCCAAGCGCCGCAGCAATTGCAGCATCGCAGATTTGGTCATGGAGACGCAGCCCGCGGTCGGGCCGAAATTGTCGCGGGCGAGGTGCAAGAACACCGCACTGCCGCGGCCGGCGATGCGTGGTCGCGTGTTGTGGTCGATCTCGATGATGAAGTCGTAGAGATGGTCTGCCCGCTTGAGCCGGTCACCGCCCTGCCCCTCGCCGAGCCGGATGCTCCGGTTGTAGTGACGATCCCGTGGATCCTCGCACCAGGCGTCCACGCCGGTGATCATCCGCGTCGGCAAGAACGTCTGGGGCCGGCTGTGCCGGTCACCCCGCCACCACAACCGCATCGGACGGAAGCTGCCCCTGGGGGTGCCGCCGTCGCCCTCGCGCTTGTTGGCCAGAATGCCGCCCCGCCCCAGCGCCACCGGGATGGTCAGTGCTCCGGCCGTCAGCCAACCCCTGCGCGGATTGCCGGCGGCAGGCCTAACACGGATCGCGGAGAGCGGCCTGGCGCTTCGATTCCTGGCGTAACCAACTGATGCTGCTTTATTTTTCATGTGAACGTGGAATGTCGGATTCATTACAGGACATTCATCAAAACGCCCTGATATTCTGAGTTAGAGTGGTTCTGGCTTGTGAATCGGTAACAGCCCACTACTTCAACACGAACAATAATAATAACGGCGACCCTAAACTTTCCCTCGCGGCTGGGTGCGGCATGGATGCGCGCCGAGCCGGACCTAAAAGGATGACCCCCCATGGCCAATGCCCGCAAGATCCTGATCGTGGATGACGATACCGATCTGCGCGATACGTTGGTGGAGCAATTATCGCTACACGAAGAATTCGAGGCTTCCGCCGTCGATACCGGCGCCAAGGGTGCGAGCGCCGCCAAAGCCAATTCTCCCGATCTCGTCCTGATGGATGTCGGACTGCCCGACACCGACGGCCGCGAGGTTGTCCGCTCCTTGCGGAAGGGCGGCTTCAAGGCGCCGATCATCATGCTGACCGGGCATGACACCGATTCCGACACGATCTTGGGCCTGGAATCCGGCGCCAACGACTATGTGGCAAAGCCGTTCCGCTTCGCCGTTCTGCTGGCCCGCATCCGCGCCCAGCTTCGCCAGCACGAGGCCAGCGAGGACGCGGTGTTCTCGGTCGGCCCCTACTCCTTCCGCCCGGGCTCGAAGATGCTGACCGCGGCCAATGCGCGCAAGGTCCGCCTCACCGAGAAGGAAACCGCCATTCTCCGTTTCCTTTACCGCGCCGGCCAGATGCCGGTGTCGCGCGAGACCCTGCTCCAGGAGGTCTGGGGCTATAATTCCGGCGTCACCACCCATACGCTGGAAACCCACATCTATCGCCTTCGCCAGAAGATCGAGAAGGATGCGGCCAACCCGGAAATCCTGGTCACGGAAGCCGGTGGCTACAAGCTGGTGCCGTGATACGCTTCGGGGGCGCGCGAATCGTTTTAGATGGCGTGCCCTTGAGCCTCGGACCTGAATGTCAATCGACGACGACGTAGCGCTTCTCGAGCGTGTCCCGACACTGCGGCTGTTGGGAGACGCCTCGTTGCGCATGCTGGCGATCGGTTCCGAGCAGCGCGATTTCGTCCGCGGCGACGTCCTGTTCAATCTCGGCGACGCCGCCGATGCCGGCTTCGTGGTCCAGCGCGGCGCCTTCCGGGTTGAGGACGGCGCCGGCGCCGAGATGATCGCAGGTCCCGGCGCGCTGATCGGCGAGCTCGCGCTGGTGGTGCCGATGAAGCGGCCGTCGAGCGCGATCGCGCTGGAGCATTCCTCCGTCATCCGCGTCGCACGCAGCCTGTTCCAGCGTGTGCTCGAAAGCGATCCCGCCGCGGCCGTACGCCTGCGCGACGAATTCGCGGTGCGCTCCAGCCAGATCGCCAGCGATATCTTGATGGCGGGCGCGAAGCTGACGTCGTAGCTCTCTCCGCTCGTCATTCCGGGCGCACCACAGCTCGCGCTCCGCGCGCCCCGCAATGACAGGGCCTCACACCTCCAGCGTCACCGTGACAGGCACGTGATCCGACGGCCGCTCCCAGCTGCGCGCGTCGCGCAGAATCCTGAAATCCTGCACCGCGTCTTTCAGCGCGCGCGAGACCCAGATGTGATCGAGCCTGCGGCCGCGGTCACCGACGGTCCAGTCGGCGGAGCGGTAGCTCCACCACGTATAGACCTTCTCCGACATCGGAATGCGCTCGCGCGCGACGTCGACCCATTCGCCGGCGGCGAGTGCCGCCTTCAGCTTCTCGGTTTCGACGGGCGTGTGCGAGACGACTTTCAGAAGCTGCTTGTGCGACCAGACGTCGTTCTCGTGCGGGGCAACGTTGAGATCGCCGACCAGGATATGGCGATCCTCACCGCGCGGATGCAGCGGCTCGCACGCCGTCATCTCGTCGAGGAAGCGAAGCTTGTGGTCGAATTTCTCGTTCAGCGCGGGATCGGGAATGTCGCCGCCCGCGGGCACGTAGAAATTATGCAGCACCAGCGGCTTTGCGATGCCCGCGTTCTCGCCGAACGACACCGAGATGTGCCGCGAATCCACCTTATCGCAGAAGGTGCGGATGTCCTTCGATTCGAACGGAATCTTCGAGACGATGGCGACGCCGTGATAGCCCTTCTGACCGTTCAGCGCGACGTGCTCGTAGCCGAGCCGCTTGAAGCGCTTCATCGGAAAGGCGTCGTCGATGCACTTGGTCTCCTGCAGGCACAGCACCTCCGGCCGCGCGCTCTTGAGAAATTTCGCGACCAGATCGATGCGCAGCCGCACCGAATTGATGTTCCAGGTTGTCAGGGAAAGACGCATGGGGACGATCTAACAAACTCCATCCGTCATGGCCGGGCTTGACCCGGCCATCCACGCCTTTTTGTAGGACCCAAAACGTGGATGCCCGGGACAAGCCCGGGCATGACGACCGTCGGAGCAACCCATCAGCTCTCAACCCGGCGACGGGCCGTAATTGGTGAAATCGATCTTGAACATGCTGGGATCGAGCTTCTTGCTCGAATCCAGATTGTAGACCGCGATCGTGGTGTCATAGCCCTGCGGATCGGTGACCGTCCACTGCTTGAGCTGGCCGTCCTTGGCACCGAACATCAGGAGCAGCCGGCTGGTGCCGACCAGCGCCTGCTTCTCCTCGATGGTGACGCTGACATAGACGTCGTCGGCCGAGACGTTGACGACGTTGGTGTCCTTCATCAGGTCGATGCGGTCGGACAAGAGAAAGCGCAGCGGCGTCTGCGACAGCGGATAGACGTCCTGGGTCGCGAGCTTGCGATCGCGCACCACCAGGGACGAACCGTCGGCGATGATGTCGATCGGGCTCGGCGCGTCATATTCGAAGCGTACCTTGCCCGGCTTCTGGATGTAGAAATCGCCCTGCGTCTTGCTGCCGTCGGGGCCGACCTGGACGAAATTCCCGACCAATGTCTGAAGCGACGACAGATAGGCGCTGACCTTGGCGGCCTGTGCCTTCTGGTTGGCATCGAAGGTCTGGAAGATGCTGCTCGGCACGTTGCGCCGCGGATCCGGAATCACCGGATTCGGCGGGGTCTGCGTCGCGCCGGTGACGGCTGGGCCACTGCCGGCCGGAGCGCCATCGCGGCCCTTCGGCGCAGGCTTCGGCACCGGCACGGTCTGCGCGAGCGTCGCACCGGTCACCATCGCGGCGGTGACGAGAAGCACGCCGGCCACGCGCGCGCTTCGCGCGGCGATGAGGGCAGCGAATCGAATGTCCGGATGTCTGATCAACGCGTCGTCCTGTATGGCTGGGCGCCTTTTAGCGTGATTTCGGGCAAAAGCAGATATCGATTTTGCGTGAAATTAGGTTTCAGAGGCTCCTCGCCTCACATATGGCTGTCTTCTTCCTCGACCAAAATCTCGCGCTTGCCGGCGTGGTTGGCGGGACCGACGATGCCTTCCAGTTCCATGCGCTCCATCAGAGACGCGGCGCGATTATAGCCGATTTGCAGGCGGCGCTGGATGTAGCTGGTCGAAGCCTTGCGATCGCGTTTGACGATCGCAACCGCCTGCTGGAATAGATCGCCGCCGCCATCCCCGCCCATGCCGGTGGCGTCGAACACGGCGCCGTCCTCGTCCTCGGTCGGCTCTTCTGCGGTGACGGCTTCGAGATATTCCGGCTGCCCCTGCGTCTTGAGGTGACGCACCACTTTCTCGACTTCCTCGTCGGAAGCGAACGGACCGTGCACGCGGCTGATGCGGCCGCCGCCGGCCATGTAGAGCATGTCGCCCTGGCCGAGCAGCTGCTCGGCGCCCATCTCGCCGAGGATGGTGCGGCTGTCGATCTTGGAGGTGACCTGGAAGGCAATGCGGGTCGGGAAGTTCGCCTTGATGGTGCCGGTGATGACGTCGACCGACGGGCGCTGCGTCGCCAGGATCACGTGCAGGCCGGCGGCGCGCGCCATCTGCGCGAGACGCTGCACCGCGCCTTCGATGTCCTTGCCGGCGACCATCATCAAGTCGGCCATTTCGTCGACGATGATGACGATGTAGGGCAGCGGATCGAGCGAGAGCTTCTCTTCCTCGTAGATCGCCTTGCCGGTCTCCTTGTCGAAGCCGGTGTGCACCGTGCGCGTCGGCTCCTCGCCCTTGGCCTTCAATTCGAGCAGGCGCGTGTTGTAGCCGTCGATGTTACGCACACCGAGCTTGGCCATGTTCTTGTAGCGCTCCTCCATCTCCCGCACGGCCCATTTCAGCGCGACCACCGCCTTTTTGGGGTCGGTCACGACGGGCGTGAGCAGATGGGGAATGCCGTCATAGACGGAGAGTTCGAGCATCTTCGGATCGACCATGATCAGCCGGCACTGATCGGGGCGCAGCCGGTAGACCAGGCTGAGGATCATGGTGTTGATCGCGACCGACTTGCCCGAGCCGGTGGTGCCGGCGATCAGCATGTGCGGCGTGCGGGCGAGGTCGATGATGACGGGCTCGCCGCCGATGGTCTTGCCGAGGCAGAGCGGCAGCTTCGCGACCGTGTCGGTCGCTTCCTTCGCCACCAGCAATTCGCGCAGGTAAACCTTCTCGCGATGCGCGTTCGGCAGCTCGATGCCGATCGCGTTGCGGCCGGGCACGACGGCGACGCGGGCCGAGAGCGCGCTCATCGAGCGGGCGATGTCGTCGGCAAGGCCGATCACGCGCGAGGACTTGATGCCGGGCGCCGGCTCCAGCTCGTACAGCGTGACCACGGGGCCCGGATTGGCCTTCACGATCTCGCCGCGCACGCCGAAATCCTGCAGCACGCCTTCGAGCGAACGGGAATTGGTCTCCAGTTCGGCCTTGCTCAGCGGCTGGCGATCGCCAGCCTTCGGCGCGGCCAGCATGGAGACGGACGGAAGATCGAACTTGTCGGAGGATTTCTTGGAAGCGGTCTTCGTCGCAGCCTTCTTCTTCGGGGCGCGCGCGGCGGGCTCCTCCTCTTCCTCCTCCTCGACCTCTTCTTCCTCGTGCTCGTCTTCGTAGTCCTCGTCCTCGGCCTGCGGCGAGATCGAGGGTGCGGCGCGGCCGCCGCCGAGATTCGGCTCCTGGCGGCTGAACTGAGCGGCCTTGGTCTTCGGTCCGCTCGAGACCAGCGCGCGGTAGGCAGCGCCCAGTAGCCAGATCAGCCGGGCCTTCGTGCTCATCAGCGCATGGAACAGCCAGCCCAGCGACACGGAGCCGCGATCGCTCTCCTCGTCCTCGTCGAGCGGCTTGTCGTCATTCTCGATCTCCGCAAGCTCGTCGTCGTGCTCGCGTGCGCCGAGGCCGCAGGCGATCAGGAAGGTCGCGGCCATCGCGGCGAACAGGATCGTGCCCAGCACCATGCGATAGATCGTGCCGGCCGGTCCGAAAATCACGGCGGGCGCGCGCACCAGGGCATCGCCGACCACGCCGCCGAGTCCGGTCGGCAGCGGCCATGCGCCGCCATGCGGCCAGCAGCCGACGAAGCCCGCCGCGATCACCGTGCAGAGAATCCAGGAGCCGAGCCGCAGCGCCTCGCGGTCGAACGGGCGATGCGTCATCATGCGCCAGCCCCAGACCGCAACCGTCAGCACCAGCATGATCGCGCCGAGCCCGAGGATCTGCATCGCGAGGTCGGCGCCGATGGCGCCGGCATAGCCGAGAATGTTGCGGATCGGCCGCGAGGTGGCGTGGCTGAGGCTGGGATCCTGCACCGACCACGTCATCAGCGCCGCCGAGGCGACACCTGCCAGCGCGATCATGCCAAGCCCGGTAAGCTCGCGCATGCGCCGCGCCAGCCCCTCGCGGATCGAGGGCGGCAGATGAGCGACCAGTGGAATGACACGTTCGATTGCCGACATGCTCACGGGCCCCGCCTAACCCAGAGTCTCGACCAGACGGTGCAGCGCCTGCGCCGTCGTCTCGCCATCCTGCACCAGCGCGAGGCGGATGTAGCCCGCGCCGGGATTGAATCCGTCGGGCTGCTGTCGCGCCAAGAAGCTGCCGGGCACCACGCGCACGCCTGCTTCCTTGAAGAGCTTGAGTGTCACCGACACGTCGTCGCCGACTTCTGAGGTGTTGAGCCAGACGCAGAAGCCGGCATCGGGGCGGCGATAGCCGTAACGATTGCCGATGATCTGGTCGGCGAGATCGAACTTGATCCGGTAGAGCCTGCGGTTCTCCTCGACATGCGCCTCGTCGCGATAGGCGACGGTCGCGACATGCTGGAGCGGCACCGGCACCTGGGGTGCAGCGATGTTGCGCAGCTCGAGGAACATGCCGATGAATTTCTTGTCGCCGGCGGCGAAGCCGACGCGCAGGCCCGGCAGGTTGGAGCGCTTCGACAGCGACTGGAACGCAACGACGCGGGTGAAATCGGGACCGGCACATTCCAGCGCGCTGCCGGGGGCCTCTCGGGTGTAGATCTCGGAATAGCACTCGTCGCTCAGGATCACGAAGCCGTAGCGATCGGCGAGCTGCTTCAGTCGCTTGAAATAGTCGGGCCTCGCGACCGAGCCCTGCGGATTGGCGGGCGAGGCCAGATAGAACGCCACCGTGCGCGCCAGCGTCGCCTCATCGATGGCGTCGAGATCGGGCAGGAAGCCGTTCTCGACCGTTGTCGGCAGATGGACCGGCTCGCAAGCGGCTGCGAGCGCGCCGGCGCCATAGACCGGATAGAACGGGTTCGGCATCAGGATCGCAGGCTTGCCGGGGCGCGGGCCGACATAGCGCGCGGCCGCCATCGCGGCGAGGAACAGCCCCTCGCGGCTGCCATTGAGGACGAGAATCTCGCTCTCGGGGTCGAGCGGCCGCGGCAGCTTGAATCGCGACGACAGCCAGGCGCCGGCGGCGTGGCGGAACGGGTCGGTGCCCTTGTTCGCGGGGTAACGGCCGAATTCGGCGATGTGCTTGGCCAGCACTGGGCCGACGAAGTCGGGCACGGGATGCTGGGGCTCGCCGACCGCAAGCGAAATCAAGGGCTTGCCCGGCTGATGCGGGGCCAAAAGCTCATTCAACCGGACGAAAGGCGAGCGCTCGGAATCGGAGCTTCCACTGGCCTGCGGCGCACGGGATGAAGCGGTCATAGCCATTCTTGACGCCAGCACTCTTGGAACGGCCGGTCGCTACCATAGGCGCCGGCGGGAAGCGGTTCAGTTCACCATAGATAGGGCGAGGTTAAGACGCGATTAACCATCGGCCGCCGCTCCCGTCCAGAGCGGGAATAATGGGACCGGATTACAACGGGATGCATGGCGGCTCCCACCTCGCCCGCTTGCTTGCGGGAGGGGCGCACCGCCTTCGCGGCTCGGTCTTAGTGCCCCGGCAGCTTCTCGAAGGCCTTCATGCCTGCGGGAATGGTGTGGAACTCCTGCATGTCGCAGGTGTAGATCGCCATCTGCGGCTTGAATTTTTCCGGCTCGTCCAGTGTGCCGACCTTCACGACTGCGGCCGGCAGGCCCGGAACCTTGGTCACGAGATGGGTGCCGCATTCGGCGCAGAACTCGCGCGTGACGGCGCGTTCGAGATCCTTGCGCCTGAACTGCTTCGGTTGGCCGGTGATGTAGGTGAAGCCTGCCGCCGGCATCGCGATGAAGGTGTTGGGTGCGCCGCCCGAGATGTATTGGCACTCGCGGCAATGGCACTGCGCCTGCATCATCGGGTCGCCCTCGGCGACATAGCGCACCTCGCCGCAATAGCATCCGCCTTCCAAACGCATGACGACCTCCCGATTGTTGTTCTTGAGGTCGATATTTCTGCGCCGGCTTCGCGGAATGGCAATCTTTTTCTTCAGCGCGCCGGTCAAAAGAAAGGGGCTCCAGCTTGCGCTGGAGCCCCTCAACGGTCAGGGCATTGCCGGGTATGTGCCCGAACCGTAGTTGTGGACGCGGTCCCCTAGGAGACCGCGCCCGGGAGGAGACGGTTACATGTTGTAGGCGCGCTCGGTGTGCTCGGTGATGTCGAGGCCTTCACGCTCGCTCTCGACATTGGCGCGGAGGCCAACGATCACATCGACGACCTTGTAGAGGATCGCCGAGCCGACGCCCGACCACACGAGCGTGGTGCAGACGCCCCAGAGCTGGGAGACCATCTGCGCCGCGAAGTCGTAATCGGCAACCTTGGGCGGAATGGCGGTGTAGTCGATGATGCCCGCACCACCGAGCGCCGGGTTGACCAGAATGCCGGTGCCGAGGGCGCCGACGATGCCGCCGATGCAGTGTACGCCGAACACGTCGAGGGAGTCGTCGTAGCCGAGCGCGTTCTTCACGACGGTGCAGAAGAACAGGCAGACCACGCCGACGACGAGACCGAGGACGATCGCACCCATCACGCCGGCGAAGCCGGCAGCGGGCGTGACGGCCACGAGACCCGCGACAGCGCCGGAGATGACGCCGAGCACCGACGGATGACCCTTCACGATCCACTCCGCGAACATCCACGACAGCGCGGCGGCTGCGGTGGCGACGAAGGAGTTGGTCATGGCGAGCGCAGCGCCGCCGTTGGCCTCCAAGTTGGAGCCGGCGTTGAAGCCGAACCAGCCGACCCAGAGCAGCGAGGCGCCGATCATCGACATGGTCAGCGAATGCGGAGCCATCAGCTCCTTGCCGTAGCCGACGCGCTTGCCGATCAGGAGAGCGCCGACGAGGCCTGCGATGCCGGCGTTGATGTGCACCACCGTGCCGCCCGCGAAGTCGATCGCGCCCTTCTTGAAGATCCAGCCGGCGTCGGCGTTGATCTCGTCGAGCTTGGCCTGCGCCGCGGTCTTCGCCGCCGCATCACCCGCCGCAGCCAGCGCCTTGGCCGCATCCTGGATCGCGTCCGGGCCGGGCCAGTACCAGACCATGTGCGCGATCGGGAAGTAGATCAGCGTGACCCAGAGCGGAATGAAGAGAGCGATGGCCGAGAACTTCATGCGCTCGGCGAAGGCGCCGACGATGAGGGCGGGCGTGATCGCCGCGAAGGTCATCTGGAAGCACATATAGATGAGCTCCGAGATGTTGGCGTCGACCGAGAAGGTCGCGGCCTTCGAGTCGGTGGTGACGCCCATCATGAAGGCCTTGGAGAAGCCGCCGATGAAGTCGGAGCCGCCGGTGAAGGCGAGGCTGTAGCCGTACACGGCCCAGATCACGGTGACGACGCAGACGGTGTAGAACACCTGCATCAGTACCGAGAGCATGTTCTTGGAACGGACGAGGCCGCCGTAGAACAGCGCGAGACCGGGGATCGTCATCAACAGCACCAGCACTGTCGATGTCAGCATCCAGGCGTTGTCTCCCTTGTTGACCGTTGGCTCGGCGTAGGCTGCGGTCGCAGCGAACAGGCCGACTGCGAGAGCCGCCAATCCCGCGCCATGGGGACGCTTGAACGTCATATTGTTTACTCCTGATTGGATAAGGTTGAGCGCGAAGTCAGAGGGCCGCGGCATCGGCCTCGCCGGTGCGGATGCGAACCGCATGGTCGAGATTGATGACGAAGATCTTGCCGTCGCCGATCTGTCCGGTTTTCGCCGCGGACGTGATGGCGTCGATGGTCTTGTCGACCTGGTCGGAGGCGACAGCGACCTCGATCTTGATCTTGGGCAGGAAGCTCACGGCATATTCGGCGCCGCGATAGATTTCCGTATGGCCCTTCTGGCGGCCATATCCCTTGACTTCCGTCACCGTGAGACCGTGAACGCCGATGGCGGTCAGGGCGTCACGGACTTCTTCAAGCTTGAATGGCTTGATAATCGCCATAACAATTTTCATGGGTCCTATCCCCGCTTGGGCCCGGTCCGGACGTGGCCGGGCGTTTCTCGACTGGTTCGCCACGAGGGAGAATTTTCACTACGCGGGCACAGCCGGACCCCTTAGAATCAAATGCCGTGCCAGATCAGCCTCATTGCCTAACGGATTATGAAAACGGGCGTTTTCGCTGTTGACGGGTATTGCGCTGCGGTGCGCTATTACGTCGCGCTCAAAACGTGGTCACGTCTGCTCAAATCTAGGGCACGACAGGCCGTCGACACAATGTTGCTCACGTGCCGGGCAGCGGGAAGGTAATTACGTAGCGCACGTGCCTATCGCAGGGCTTCGCCCTGCTGCAAACCATCCACCTCTCAGGTTCCTGCTCACGCGATACGCGCTGCAAGCCCGACTTCCTGATCCAAGCCTGGGGGCCGAAGGCCGCCATTGGGTCGATCAGGCGGCGTCGCGCGCCGCAAAAACCCGATCGATCAATCCCCATTCGACGCCTTGCTGCGCAGTCATGAAGTGGTCGCGGTCCAGCGTCCGTTCCACCTCCTCCTCGGACCGCCCGCAATGCCGCGCATAGAGCCGGATGATGCGTCGCTTGGTTTCCTGCATCTCGTTGGCATGGATCAGAATGTCGGATGCCTGGCCCTGAAAGCCGCCGAGTGGCTGATGGACGTGAAGGCTGGCGTTCGGCAGGGCCCCGCGGTGCCCGGGCTCGCCGGCCATCAGCAGGAACGAGCCCATCGAACGCGCGGTGCCCATGCACAGCGTATGAACCGGCGCCTTGATGAATTGCATGGTGTCGTACATCGCGAGGCCGCTGGTGACCACGCCGCCGTAGGAATTGATGTAGAGATTGATCGGCCTGTTCGGGTTCTCCGCTTCCAGAAACAAGAGCTGCGCGCAGACGAGGCCCGACATCGCATCATTGACCTCGCCGTTGAGGAAGATGATCCGCTCGCGCAAAAGCCGCGAGTAGATGTCGAAGGATCGTTCGCCGCGGGCGGATTATTCGACGACCATAGGGACGAGCTGAAGCATGTCGCGCATCGGCGACCTCCATGTCTGCAGGGGATGAAGTCCGTTTGGTGTTAAGCCGCCGCGCGCATCACGCAGCAATTGCTGTTGGCGGCTTGCGGCAGCTTTGCGCCGATGTCGCAGGCCTGCTGGATGATGCGAAAGCGGGTGCCGCCGTCCTCGTTCGGTTCGATCCGGAAGATGACGTGGCTTTCGCGAAACGGCGGTTCGGAATCGCGAAGCCGGTAGCGCACCTCCTCGCCCGCGATCGACGATTCCGGCTCGGCGCCCGCAAGATCGCAATCCGGCAACCAGCGCTCGCGCAATTCGGGAATGGTCACGGCGCGCCAGACCTTTGTTGGCGGTGCATCGAAATCGAATTCGAGCACGAGCGCTTCGTTCGGACGATCAGGCTTCGCGGCGTCGCTCATTGAGCCAGTCCTTATTGGTCCATGTCCTTCAGGAGATCGGCAAGTGCTTCCATACGCTTTGGCCAATAGGCGCGATAGCGCGCGAGCCATGCCCCGATGGCGACAATTCCCTCCGGGTCGACTTCGTAATTGACAAAGCGGCCCTGCCGCTGCTCGCGCACGAGACCTGCCGCGCGCAGCACCGACAGATGCTGCGACATCGCTGGCTGGCTTATCTCCAATCCATCGCGCAACGCGCTGGCATTCAGGCTTCCGCCAGCGAGTTTCTCAAAGACCTTGCGGCGTGTCGGGTCTGCCAGCGCCTTGAAGATGTCGGCTTCGGTCATGACGACACATAAGCACATGCTTATGTGTCGTGCAAGCCCGGAATGAAGGTCGGGCAGCCGATGGCTTACTGAAGCGCTTCGCCGTGCTGCGAGATATCGAGTCCCTCGAGCTCATGCTCACGGGATACGCGCAAGGGCACGAACAGGCCCACCAGCTTGAGCAGGACGAAACTGACGCCCGCCGACCAGACGAAGGTAACGGCGACCCCGTAGAACTGGATCAGGATCTGCTGGGGATGGCCCTCCAGCAGGCCGGCGGTGCCGCCGATGGCGCTGGTCGCGAATACGCCGCCGAGCAGGGTACCGGTCAGGCCGCCGATGCCGTGGACACCGAAGACGTCGAGCGAATCGTCATAGTTGAAGCGGTGCTTCAGCCAGGTACAGGCCCAGTAGCAGACCGCACCGGCGATGACGCCGATGACGATGCCGTGCCAGGGCGCGACGAAGCCGGAGGCTGGCGTGATGGTGCCGAGCCCGGCCACCGCGCCGGAGATCATGCCGAGCACGGAGGGCTTGCGCCGCGTCGACCATTCGATCGCGCCCCAGGTCAGCGCGCCCGCGCAGGCCGCAAGATGAGTGGCGGTGATCGCCATCACCGCGCGCGAGTTCGCTCCGAGCGCCGAGCCGCCGTTGAAGCCGAACCAGCCGACCCACAACAGGCCGGTGCCCATCACGGCGAGCGACAAATCGAACGGCGAGAGATTCTCGGTGCCGTAGCCGTGACGGCGTCCCATCACCTTGGCCGCGACGAGGCCGCCGGTGCCGGCCGACAGGTGCACGACGAGGCCGCCGGCGAAATCCAAAACGCCCGTGCTGGCGAGGAAGCCGCCGCCCCACACCCAATGCGCCAGCGGAATGTAAACAAAGATGAACCAGGCGACCGAGAACAACAGATACGCCGAGAATCGCATGCGGTCGGCAACCGAGCCCGCGACCAGCGCCACCGTGATGATCGCAAACGTCATCTGGTACAGCATGAAAAGCGATTCCGGGATGGTCTTCGCAGCAGGGTTGACGCTGTCCATGGTCATGCCGGCGAGAAACCAACGGTCGAGCGTGCCGATCCACGGTCCGTCGCCGACGAAGCAGAGCGAATAGCCGAACGCGACCCAGAGAATGGAGATCAGCGTCACCGCGGCGAGGCTCTGCGCCATGGTGGCGAGCACGTTCTTCTTGCGCACCATGCCGGAATAGAACAACGCGAGCCCCGGGATCGTCATCATCAGCACCAGCGCGGTGGCGACGATCATCCAGGCGGTATCGGCGGTGTTGATCTCGGAGGCCGCGCGCGCCGGCGAAGCCATCATCGACACGCATCCGATCGGCGCAGCCATGATGGCTACGCGGCGCAACAGTCCCGCCATGTCATTTCCCCCGGCATCGAAATTGATTGGCACGCAACGGCATCGACGCGTGCGATCGAAGAGGTGTGTTTAGAGCGCGTCGCTGTCGGTCTCGCCGGTGCGGATGCGTAGCGCGTGGTCGATCGGTGTCACGAAGATCTTGCCGTCGCCGATCTGCCCGGTGCGCGCGGTGGCGCTGATCACGCTCACGGCCTTGTCGGCGACATCGGAGGCGACGGCGATCTCGATCCGCAGCTTCGGCAGGAAGTTCACGACATATTCCGCGCCGCGATAGATCTCGGTGTGACCCTTCTGGCGGCCATAGCCCTTCACCTCGGTCACGGTCATGCCGTGGACGCCGATCGCCGTCAGGGCCTGGCGGACCTCATCGAGCTTGAAGGGTTTGATGATCGCGACGACGAGTTTCATGGTCAGGCCTATTCCCCGGGATGCGCCGCGCCGTATGTCCCCGGCGCCGCGTCAATCTGGCATCTTTCCGGGCAAATGGCACAAAAAAGTTGCAGGTTGAAGCGGAAAAACGTCTCGCCATGCGAACGGCCGCCTCTGTACAGGGCATCCGTTGATCCTTCACAATGCATTTTTGGCATGGATGCGGTGAACCGAAGCGTCCCGGCCGGTACATAATTATGTTCGAGGGGGACGTTTCATGGCGAGCTGGTTCTACGCATCCGAGGGCAAGCAGCAGGGGCCCTTTGCGGAAGGGCAGTTCCGCGATCTCATCGCCCAGGGCATCGTCCGTCCAGACACGCTGGTCTGGACCGAGGGCATGGCCGGCTGGCAGAAGGCCGCCGAGATTCCGGGCCTGCTCGGCGGCGCTCCTCCGATGATCCCGGCTGGCGGTCCGCCGATGATGAGTGGCGGTGGCTATGGCGGTGCCGCCGGCGGATCGCTGACGGCTGATTTCAGCGCGTTCGGTCTTCTCGGCCGCAGCATCGTGTTCGTGATCGGCATCCTGCTGGTGATCCCGGCGCCCTGGGTCACCGTCTGGTTCTACCAATACATCACCTCGCACATCCAGGTGCCGGGCCGGCCGAATTTTGGTTTCGCCGGCCAACCGATGGACATTTGGTGGGCGCTGATGCTGAACGCGCTCCTGACTTACGCCGGCGCCACCGGCATCTCGTTCGCGCCGCTCCTTGCAGCGATCGCCAATGCGTTCCTCGCCTGGGTGATCCTGCGCTGGATCGTCGCCAATCTCACCTCGAACGGCGAGCGTCTGCCGCTTTCGTTCCAGGGCAGCGCGATCGGCTATGTCGGCTGGTACCTGCTGATGATGATCTCGACCATCACCATCATCGGCTGGGCCTGGGTGATCGCGTTCTGGATGCGCTGGAATTGCCGGAACATCGAGGGCACGCGGCGCGAGGTCGTCTTCAATGGCAGTGGCTGGCAGATACTGTGGCGATCGGTGGTGTTCACGCTGGCTTGCAGCTTGATCATCCCGATTCCGTGGATGCTGCGCTGGTACGGCTGCTGGTTCGTGTCGCAATTCGCGCTGGTCGACCGCGGGGCGGCCGCTCGCGCCTATTGAGCGCTATCTCCGCTCGCGCACGGAGCCTTCCTGCGCAACGGACGCCACCAGCGTGCCGTCGGGCTTGAAGATCGAGCCGCGGGTCAGGCCGCGGCCTGATTGCGCGCTCGGCGAATCCTGCGCGTAGAGCAGCCATTCGTCGGCGCGGAACGGGCGGTGAAACCACATCGCGTGATCGAGGCTCGCCGGCATCATTCGCTTGTCGAACAGCGTGCGGCCGTAGCGCGCCATGATCGCATCCAGCAGCGAGAAGTCGGAGGCGTAGGCGAGCGCGCACATATGCAGCGCCGGATCGTCTGGCAGCTTCGCGGCGGTCTTGATCCAGACGTGAATGCGGCCGTCCTCGATCTTCTGGCCGAAATAGCGGCCGAGCTCGACCGGACGCAGCTCGATCGGCCGATCCGATTCATAGTAGCGGCGGATGAACTCCGGCATCTCCTTGAACATCGGCTGCTTCGCCACCTCCTCCGCCGTGAGCTTCTCCGGCGGCGGCACATCAGGCATCTTGTCCTGATGATCGAATGAAGTCTCCTCGTCGGCGTGGAACGACACCATGATCGAGAAGATCGCGTTGCCATGCTGGATCGCGGTGACGCGGCGGGTCGAGTAGCTCTTGCCGTCGCGCAGGCGTTCGACCTGGTAGATGATCGGGATCTGCGGATCGCCCGGGAGGATGAAATAGCAATGCAGCGAATGTGGCAGCCGGCCCTCGACGGTGCGGCAGGCGGCAACCATCGCCTGCCCGATCACCTGGCCGCCGAACACCCGCTGCCAGCTCGTCTTCGGGCTGTTGCCACGGAACAAATTCACCTCGAGTTGTTCGAGGTCGAGGATCGAGATCAGGTCGATCAGGCTTTTGGACATCGGAGCGCTTTCGCTTTCGTCGTCGTTCCGCGACGCGCGTGAGCGCGAACCCGGAATCCAGAAGTTGTTGAGCGAGATTCCGGGTTCGCCTCTTCGAGGCGCCCCGGAATGACGGAACGAGGCCGTTCCGCCCTTGTTTCACCGCACTGTTTCGCCCAGCTCAAGTCTGCTAGCAAGACCGAGAATTGACCGGGAAGCTTGGTATGTCGGTACAGGGTAGCATTGTCATAGGTGGCGGCGCGTTTGCGGGGCTCGCGCTGGCCCTGGCGCTACGCCAGGGGCTCGGCCCCGAGATCCCCGTCATCGTCGCCGATCCCGCGTTCAGCACGCGGCCGAGCCGGGACCCGCGCGCCACCGCGATCGTCGCCGCCTGCCGCCGCCTGTTCGAGGCGATTGGTGCCTGGGACGACGTCAGGGGCGAGGCGCAGCCGATCCTCGACATGGTCGTCACGGATTCCAAGCTCGAGGACGCCACCCGTCCGGTGTTCCTCAACTTCGCCGGCGATGTCGCGCCGGGCGAGCCGTTTGCGCATATGGTCGAGAACCGCCGCCTGATCGATGCGCTGGTGGTGCGCGCCGAGGCCGAGGGCATCGATCTTCGCGCCACCACGGTCGTGTCTTACGACGGGCGCTCCGATGGCATCGACGTGACGCTTGGCGACGGCAGCGTGATCGCAGCCAGTCTCTTGGTCGCCGCCGATGGCGCGCGGTCAAGACTGCGCGAGCGCGCCGGTATCGTCACCCATGGCTGGGAGTACGATCAGTCCGGTATCGTCGTCACCGTCGGCCATGAACGCGATCACGAAGGCCGCGCCGAAGAACACTTCCTGCCGGCAGGTCCCTTCGCGATCCTGCCGCTCTCGGGCAAGCGCTCCTCGCTGGTATGGACCGAGCGCCGAGCCGAGGCCGCGCGCATCATCGGGCTCAGTGACGAGGAATTTCACAGCGAACTCGAGCAGCGTTTCGGCCTGCATCTCGGCGAGGTGAAGGTGCTCGACAAGCCGCGCGCGTTTCCGCTGTCCTATTTCGTCGCGCGTTCATTCGTCGCCGAGCGCCTCGCGCTGGTCGGCGATGCCGCCCACGTCATCCACCCCATTGCCGGCCAGGGCCTCAACATGGGGCTGAAGGACGTCGCGGCGCTGGCCGAGGTCGTGGTCGATGCCGCGCGGCTCGGCATGGATCTCGGCGCGGCGGACGTGCTCGAACGCTACCAGCGCTGGCGCCGCTTCGACACCATGGCGATGGGCGTCGCCACCAACTCGCTGAACTTCCTGTTCTCCAATCAGTCGACGCTGTTGCGCACGGTGCGCGACATCGGCCTCGGCCTCGTCGACCGCGCCCCGCCGCTGAAGAACCTCTTCATCCGCCAGGCCGCCGGCCTCACCGGCGAAGTGCCGCGGCTGCTGAAGGGCGAGGCGTTGTAAGGCGCAAGTTTAGAGAGCGCTCGCGCCTCACTCTCTTCGCGTCGTCCCGGACAAGCGCGCCCCAAGCGCGCAATCCGGGACCCATACTCCGCAGCAAGAGTGTTGCGAAGACTCGAGGTGACCAGCTCGCGCAACAGCGCAATTCGGTGGTAACGGGTCCCGGCCTTCGCAGGGCCGACACCGAGGATGTGGCGCCGGCATTGCTCCAAACGAGCGACCGGCTACGCAAGCTTCAATCGATCTTGCGCGCCTCTTCCGGCAGCATGATCGGGATGCCGTCGCGGATTGGATAGGCGAGCTTGGCGCTGCGCGAGATCAGCTCCTGCTTGGCCGAATCGAACTCCAGCGGGCCCTTGGTCAGCGGGCAGACCAGGATCTCCAGCAATTTGGGGTCGACGCTGGCTTCGGGACGTTCGGTGGGCACGTTCATGGGGGTCTCCGGCAGTCGGCTGCCTTTAGCACAGAAATTCGCGTCCGGCATCACGGGTCTAAGCGACGAGCATCCCTAGGAGCTCGTCGAGCACGGCCTGAAGCCGCGCCGCCGGCAGCGGCGGGCCTGACAGGGCGGAACCGAGGAATGTCCAATAGAGGATCTGCGCGCGGGCCTGCGCCGTCGCCGGAGCGAGCCCACGCTTTTCCAGCAGCGCCTCGATATAGTCGAGCCTGCGGCGATCGATTGCGCGCACCGCCGCTTGCGCCGTCGCATCGAACGCGGCCCAGTTGCGCACCGCGCGCTCGAGGTCGAGCCGCGCGCCAAAGGATCTCCACAGCAGCATCTTGAGCGGCTCGTCGATGGCGGCTTCGACATCTGCGATGATCTGCTCGGCCGCGATCTCGCGCCAGCGCTTCAGCACGGCAGCGTGAAACGCGGCCAGATCGGCGAAATGCCAATAGAAGCTGCCGCGCGAAACACCCATGGACTTGGCGAGCGGATCGGCCTTCAGCGCCGTGAAGCCGTTCTTGCCGAGCGCCTTCAAACCCTCCTTGATCCAGTCGTCGGCGGAAAGCTGCTCGGTCATGCCTGGCTCCGGATGGAGGCCATACACTAGTGTATTGACAGCCGCGGGCAAGTGGGTGCATATCCATACAGTGCTGTACGGATGATGGAGCATGCCCGATGCGAGACCTTCTCCTGCAATGTTCCGGAGCCGTCGCGATCCTCATCGCGCTGATCCACGGCGTGCTCGGCGAGAGCAAGGTATTCGCCCGCGCCAGCATCGAGCCGCCGCGCCTGCGCACGCTGATCCGACTGGTATGGCAGGCCGGCACCGTGGCGTGGATCGGCGGCGGCGTGCTGCTGCTGGTTGCGCCGCGGCTGGAATCGAGCCTCGCCCGGCACTGGATCGTCGCCACGCTCGCCATCGTGTTCGGCTTTGCAGCCCTCGCCAATGCTTTCGCCACGCGTGGCCGCCATTTCGGTTGGGTCGGCATGGGGGCAGTCGTCGCGCTCGCGGTCGCAGGCTACTAGCGCCGCGCATCCGGTCCGTGAGGCGTAAGGCTGCAGTGGTGGGGCCAAATCCGCATTGTGCGCAGAGAGCTCTCATGTTTTCACGCATGTTAGAGGTTATCTAAAGCGAACCAGGGCCGTACGCGATTGACTTCACCGCCTTCTTTGCTTCCTTCGGTGCGCTCCGCGGCTTCGCGGCGCGTCCACGAGAGGAGGAGAGTTCGTGAAGGTCATTCGTGTTGTTGCCATTGCACTGACGATCGGAATCGGCGCGGGATCGACGGCCTTGGCCGACGGTTTCAAGGATTGCACCAAGCTAGACAAGGCGTCGTGGAAGCCGGCCAGCGAAGCCGAAGCCAAGGCCAAGGCGCTGGGCTATGAGGTGCGGCGCTCCAAGATCGAAGGCTCGTGCTACGAGGTCTACGGCGTCAAGGAAGGCAAGCTCTACGAGCTGTTCTACAGCCCCGAAGATCTCAGCCTGAAGCACACGATCGCCAAGTAAGGATCATCCCAGCTTGATCGAAAAAGCGGTGCCAGAAGCGCGCGGGCCGGCCGACCGGCCCCCTGCGGATCGAACCGCTCCGCGGACGGTCGCAGTCTGGGATCTGCCGCTGCGACTCTGGCACTGGGCTTTCGCGGCCAGCATCCTGGCCGCGTGGTTCACGCCCACCGTCTATGACCGGCTGCATCGCATCGTCGGCTATACGGTCCTTGGGCTTCTCGTCTTCCGTCTCGTCTGGGGTTTCTGGGGCGGTCGCTACTCTCGTTTCCGCATGGTCGGCGTCCGGCTCCTTGTCGCGCCCCGCTATCTCTGGAATCTGCGCCGCGGCATCACCGGCCGCTATATCGGACTCAATCCCGCCGGCACGATGATGCTGGTGGCGCTGCTGCTGGCGGTCGCCGTCTCGGCGATCACGGGCGCGATGTCGGTGACCGTGACCTTCTTCGGCCTCTGGTGGGTCGAGGACACCCACCATTATTCATCGGATGCGGTCATCGTGCTGGTGGTGCTGCACGTGCTCGGCGTGCTGCTGATGGGACTTCTTCAGCGCGAGAACCTGATCCGGGCGATGATCACCGGCCGCAAGCGGATCCGGCATCATCTCTAAGCGGAACCGGTCGAGTTCCCGAGCAGCCACAGGCCTACGTAGTTTCACGGGGCGGAGCCGTCTTAACCCGCACAACCACCCCCAACTTGCGTCATTTGCGGGGAAACATTTACCTCGCGATAGGCATGCAACCGGGCATTGCAGAAAATTAACGCGGACAAAGCCTGATCGGCTCAATCCTCGATAGTATTGACGAGGGAGCGATTTGCATGTTCCGCGTTTTTTCATGTCTTACGGCCGAGCACGATTTGCGGCTCGTCGTACTCGCAGGCCTGGTCTGCTTCGTCGCGAGCATCGTCGCAGCCAACATCTTTCATCGTGCGATCGCGACGCGCGCGCGAACGCGGTGGATCTGGATCGCGATTGCCGGCGCCGCCATCGGCTACGGAATCTGGGCCACGCATTTCGTCGCGATGCTCGCTTATGAGCCGGGTGTCACGACCGGCTACGGCCTCGTGCTGACGGCGTTCTCGCTCGCCGCGGCCATGGTTCTGACCTCGGTCGGCTTCGGTGTGGCGGTCGGCACGTCCGGTCGCTGGGGCGCGATGGCGGGCGGCGTCATCATCGGCGGCGGCATTGCCAGCATGCACTATCTGGGGATGTGGGCCCTTGAAGTGCCCGGCCGGGTCGCCTGGTCGGTGGACCTGGTAATCGTCTCGATCATTCTCGGCATGTGCCTCGGCTACGCAGCGCTGGCAGTTGCCCTCACCTACCACGACTATCGGGGCACGCTGGGAGCGGCCGTCCTGCTCACACTCGCCATCGTGTCGCATCACTTCACAGCCATGGGCGCCGTGCAGATCACGCCGGACCCCACCCTCGCGACGGACAAGCTCTCGCTTTCTCCGGGTTTCCTCGCACTTGCCATCGCCGGTGTCGCACTTTCCGTGCTGGGGATGAGTCTGATCGGCGTGCTGGCCGATCGCCGCCTGGCAAGCCGAACCGCCAGGTTCGAGGAGATCATCAGCCAGCTTTCGCTCGCCCGGCAGCAGCTCGAAGATTCGCAGCTGGAACTACAGGAACAGACGCTCAGGCTGGATACGGCGATCAATCATATGGTCGAGGGTCTTTGCATGTTCGACGCCGAAAGGCGGCTTGTGGTCTGCAACGAGCGTTATGCCCGACTCTATCAGCTGCCGCCGGAGCTGCTGAGGACCGGGACATCGCATACCAACATCATCAGGCATCGTATCGCGAAGGGCATTCTCAAGGGCGATTCCAGCGAATGCGCTGCCGAGCAATTCATCTCGAAACTGGCGGCCCTGCCGTTCGATGCAGTTTCGAGCAGGATCGACGAGTTTGCGGATGGCCGGCTGATCTGCGTGACGCGACAGCCAATGGCCGGCGGCGGATGGGTGGCCACGCATCTCGACGTAACCGAGCAACGCCGGTCCGAGGCCAAGATCACCCATATGGCGCAACACGACGCGCTGACCGATCTGCCAAATCGCGTGCTGCTCAGGGAGCGGATGGAGCATGCGATTGCGGTGACGCGCAACGGCGGCCTCGATCTGGCCGTGCTCATGCTCGATCTCGATCGCTTCAAGGAAGTCAACGACACGCTTGGACATCCCGCGGGCGATGCGCTGCTGCGCGCCGTCTCCGCGCGTCTGCGCGAATGCGTCACGGAAACCGCGTTGATCGCGCGACTCGGCGGCGACGAGTTCGCGGTCATCGACTACGTGACCAACCCGGCCGTGGAGGCCGCCGCCCTTGCCGAGAACATCAGAAAGGCGCTTTGCGAACCCTTCGATCTCGGCGATCACCGGGTTACGGTGGGCACCAGCATCGGCATTGCCATCGCGCCGCGGGACGGCAACGATTCCGACGTGATCCTGAAGAGCGCGGATCTCGCGCTCTACTCGGCCAAGAGCGGTGGACGTGGTGCATACCGCTTCTTCGAGCCGGAGTTCGACGAGCTGATGCATGCGCGACGCAACCTGGAGCGCGACATGCGGGATGCGCTTGTTGGCCGTCAATTCGAGCTTCACTACCAGCCGTTCGTCAGCGCCGCGACCGGCGAGACCTGTGGCTTCGAGGCCTTGCTGCGCTGGCATCACCCGCAGCGAGGCCTGGTCCTGCCCGGCGAATTCATCCCGCTTGCGGAGGAGACCGGCTTGATCGTGCCACTGGGCGAGTGGGTCTTGAGGACCGCCTGCGCGGAAGCTGCCACATGGCCGACATCTGTCAGGATCGCGGTCAACCTGTCTCCCGCCCAATTCAGGAGCAAGGAGCTCGTTCCGGTCATCGTCGGCGCGCTGGCGAGTTCAGGACTCGCGCCGCACAGGCTCGAGCTCGAGGTCACCGAGACGGTGATCATGCATGACAGCGAAGCCGTCTTTGCGGTGCTCGCTCAGTTGCGCGAACTCGGCGTGCAAATCGCCCTGGACGATTTCGGCACCGGTTATTCATCGCTGAGCTTTCTGCAGAGATTCCCGTTCGACAAAGTCAAGATCGACCGCAGTTTCGTCGACGAACTCTCCGGCGTGCGGGCCGAGGCGCGCCATCTCGCGCGCGCAGTGGTTCGTTTCGCAGTCAGCCTCGGCAAGACGACGACCGCCGAAGGCGTCGAAACGAAGGAACAGCTCGACATCCTCCGTGAGGAAGGGTGCATCGAAACGCAGGGCTATTATTTCAGCCGGCCGATGCCTGCATCCGACATCGCCAGAATGCTGCGGCGGGACGAAGCAGCCGTCCGCGCTGCGTGAGCTTTCAGACCCTCACTGCAGCGGCGGATCGCCGCTGGTGCGTTTCTTGGCGAGATCCATCTCCGTGACGGCGATCAGGATCTCGGCGCGGGTCTTCAGGTCGGGCGCCTCGAGCATCGCCTGCTTCTCCGCGGGGCCATAGGGCGACATCATCGCCAGCGCGTTGACGAGCGCCTCGTTGGGTGCGCTCTCGACGCCCTCCCAGTCGACCTTGAGATTGTTGGCCTTCAGGAAATCCGCCAGCACGGCCAGCAGCGCCTCGCGATCGACCTCCTCCTCGCCCCTTCGCGCGGTGAAGTCGTCGACGAAAGCGAAGAAGTCCACCTTGCACTGCCGATAGGGGGTGAGCACCTCGAGCTCCTCGACCACCTTGAAGCGCGAAACGCCGGTGAGCTCGAGGATGTAGCGGCCGTCGCCGGATTCGGCGAGCTGGGTGATGCGGCCGACGCAGCCGACGCGGAACAGTGCCGGCTTGTCGGAATCCTTCGGCGAATGCGCCACGTCCGGCTGGATCATGCCGATCAGGCGATGGCCGTCGCGGAAGGAATCGTCGACCATCGCGAGGTAGCGCGGCTCGAAGATGTTGAGCGGGATCTGGCCGCGGGGCAGCAGCAGCGCGCCCGGCAACGGAAACACCGGAATGATCTCCGGGAGGTCGGCGGGCCCGCGATATTCGATGTTGATCGGCATCTGCCCGGTCCCCCTGGCGTTGCCAGTACGTCCCTACGAAAACAGGATCGTCGACAAACGCTTGCGTCCCTCGACGGTTGCATCATCCGTGCCGCCCCAGGCCTCGAAGAACTGCACCAGCTGCTTGCGGGCGCCGTCGTCGTTCCACTTGCGGTCGCGCTTGACGATCTCGAGGAGCTGCTCGGTCGCCGCCGCGCGATTGCCTTGCGCGTTGAGCGCGGTGGCGAGGTCGAATCGGGCCTGATGATCGAGCGGGTTTGCGGCGACTTTCTGTTCCAGCTCGGCGACAGGGCCAAGCGATTTCGCTTGCTCGGCGAGATCGATCGCGGTCTGCACGGCCTTCACGGCCGGATCGTTGCGCTTGGAATCCGGCACCATGGCCAGCGTCTGCTTGGCCTGCTCCAATGCGCCGGAGACGGCGTAACACTTCGCAAGGCCCGCAAGCGCCGCGATATTGGTCGAATCATGCTGGAGCGCCTCGGCATAGATCTGCGCCGCCGCCGCCGTGTCGCCCTCGGCGAGCACAGCTTCGGCCTCCTGCACGATCTCGGCGACGTTGACCTCGCCCGGCGCGGTGACGCCCTTGGTCAGCCGCTCGATGAAGGCATTGACCTGGCTCTCCGGCACCGCGCCCATGAAACCGTCGGCCGGCTGGCCGTTGACGAAGGCGATCACGGCCGGGATCGACTGGATGCCCATTTGGCCCGGGATCGCCGGATGGTGGTCGATGTTCATCTTGACCAGCTTGACCTTGCCCTTGGCCGCCTTCACCGCCTTCTCCAGCACGGGGGTGAGCTGCTTGCAGGGGCCGCACCACTCCGCCCAGAAATCGATCAGCACCGGCTGGCGCTTCGATTCCTCGATGACATCCTTCACGAAGGTCTGGGTGGTGGTGTCCTTGATCAGGTCGGCCGCAGCCGGGCCCGCCGCTCCGTTACCCTGGTCGATGATCGTCACGGGATCCCCTCGTCATGCTGGAATGGCGGCTCTTTAGCATGCCGCCGCATCATATGCTTGTGGTCGGCTCCTAAATTGGGCCGGATGGGCCGAATTTCAATCCAGGCGCCCCGATTCGCCGGTTCCGGAGCTTTTTCGGTCCATTTGGCCACGTTCGGGGTCCATATGGGGTCCTCAATTGCAAATCTATGCCGCGGGTAGCTGTTGCATTCCCCTCCCGCTTTTGGCATACGACAGCCGTTGCCGGCGCGTCACGCGACCGACACAGGATGCGGGTGTAGCTCAGTGGTAGAGCACGACCTTGCCAAGGTCGGGGTCGAGGGTTCGAGCCCCTTCGCCCGCTCCAAATTTTCCCAGAGCATCCAGCCAAACCGGATCGGGCCGTGGTTTTCCACGCAGCTGACGGCTGTATTGGATCTCAAATGACAATTCTGGTCACCGGCAGCGCGGGCCACCTCGGCGAGGCCATTCTACGGACGCTCCATGGGCGCGGGTCGCCTGCCCGCGGGCTCGATCTGAAGCCCTCCCCTTTCACCGACGCCGTCGGCTCGATCGTCGATCCGGCGCTTGTGCGAGCGCAGATGGACGGCATCACTGCAGTGATCCACACCGCGACGCTGCACAAGCCGCATGTGGCGACCCACGACAAGCGAGACTTCGTCGACACCAATATCACCGGCACGCTCAACCTGCTCGAGGCGGCCGCGGCGGCCGGTGTGAAGAGCTTCGTCTTCACCAGCACCACCAGCGCGTTCGGCTCGCAGCTGCGCCCCGAGGCCGGGCAGACCGCCGTGTGGGTCACCGAGGACCTGCCGCCGGTGCCGAAGAACATCTACGGCACGACCAAGCTGATGGCCGAGAACCTCTGCGAACTGTTCTTTCGCGAGCGCGCCCTGCCGGTCCTCATCCTGCGGACGTCGCGCTTCTTTCCCGAGGACGACGATGATCCGGCGATGCGGTCGGCTTACGCGCTCGAGAACGCGCAGGCTAACGAGCTGCTCTATCGCCGGCTGGATATCGCGGACGCGGTCAGCGCCCATCTGCTGGCCGTCGAGCGCGCGCCCAGAATCGGGTTCGCCCGCTACATCGTCTCGGCCACGAGCCCGTTCGAGCAACGTCATCTCGAAGCGCTTGCGCGCGATGCCGCCGGTGTCGTGCGCGAGCTCTATCCGGAATGTGCGCAGCTCTATGCGGTGCGCGGCTGGCGGCTCTTCCCCGCGATCGACCGCGTCTATGTCAACGAACGGGCGCGGCGGGAGCTCGGCTGGCGGCCCGAATACGACTTCGCGCATGTGCTGCGCAGCCTGCGAGATGACCGCGATTTTCGCAGCACCCTGGCGCGCGAGATCGGGTCGAAAGGCTATCATGACACGATGTTCGAGGATGGGCCCTACCCCGTCGCTTCGTAAGCGCCGCGATTGCTGTTTTGCTCGACGTTTCAAATGCCTGTTCGACGTCACCGGGAGCGCGCCGGTCTGAGCCGTTCTACTGTGCATGGGGTTGTTTTCGCGTTTTTGTATGATCCCTCGTGCCGCCTGCAAGCGATCCGCGTGCCCAATTGATTTCGCGCTGCAGCGAGAGCATTGTCGCGGCGGCGTCCGCCCGCTCATTGACATTGCGTCTCAATTTTTTCGGAGCACAACCGCAGCACACGCGATGCGCTTCTCAGGGCTCGCAGATGTGCTAACCTTTTTACGTCTGTCGTCCCGACGGACTCAAAACTTCGCCTCTCGACTAGCAAAACAAAATAACGCGCAGCCCTCACGGCTGCCTTAGGGGAGTGACGCGATGACATCGATGTTCCATCGATCCATGTTGGCGCTTGCGGCCGTGGCCCTTTTTGCCGGGACCAGCGTTGTCAATGCGCAGCAACAGGACAAGAACCGGGCGCTGAAGAAATACGAATCCGGTACCAAGGAGTTCTGGACCCATCCGCCGGACGACTGGTTCCTCGGCGACGAGACCGAGGCGCAAAAGGGTCTCGCGCCGCCCTCGGGCCCGCCGACCGGCGCCTCCGACGCCGAGCTCGCCAACATCGTCAAGAAAATCAAGCTGCCGCCGGGCTTCAAGATCGAGGTCTACGCCTCGGGCGTGCTTGCCGCGCGGCAGATGGCCTGGGGTGACAAGGGCACGCTGTTCGTCGGCTCGTTCGGTCTCGGCAACGTCTATGCCATCAAGGACAACAACGGAAAGAAGGAGGTCAAGACCATCCTCAAGGGTCTGAACATGCCCACCGGTCTCGCCTTCAAGGACGGCGCGCTCTACGTCATCGCCGTCGACAAGCTGATCCGCTACGACAACGCCGAAGCCAATCTCGACAATCTCGGCGAGGGCAAGGTCGTCTATGACGACATGCCATCCTATGCCGCGCACGGCTGGAAGTACATCGCGGTCGACAAGGAAGGCTGGTTCTACATTCCGTTCGGCCCGCCCTTCAACATCGGCATTCCGCCGACCAGCGTGTCGCAGATCCGGCGCGTCGATCCCAAGACCGGCAACGCCGAGATCTGGGCGCTCGGCGTCCGCAACTCGGTTGGCGGCGACGTCGATCCGCGCACCGGCAAATACTGGTTCACCGAGAATGCCCGCGACTGGATCAGCGATGATCTGCCCTCAGACAAGCTGAACATGATCAACAGGATCGGCGAGCATTTCGGCTATCCCTATTGCCACCAGGGCAATCTGCCTGACGACAAGTTCGCGATGGGCCACAAATGCTCCGAGTTCACACCGCCCGTGCTGAATCTCGGCGCCCATGTCGCGCCGCTCGGCATGAAGTTCTACACCGGCGACCAGTTCCCCGCCGACTACAAGAACAACATCCTGATCGCCGAGCACGGCTCCTGGAATCGTCACAAGTACCAGGGCGCGCGCATCGTACGCGTGATCGTCGGGCCTGACGGCAAGAACCCGAAGCAGGAGGTGTTCGCCTCCGGCTGGCTCGAGGGCGACCAGGGCTATCTCGGCCGACCCGACGACATCATCCTCGCCAAGGACGGATCGATCCTCGTTGCCGACGACTGGGCCGGCGCGATCTACCGCATCAGCTACAGCAAGAAGTAGCGCGACACGAGAACGAGGCTGCGACCGGGTGACGGCTGCAGCCTCTTTTGTCTGACGCAGCAGGCTCGCAGCGGAACAGGTTCGTCATGTCCGGACTTGACCCGGGTATCCACCAAACGAGAAACGTTTCACCAATGGGGTGGATTGCCGGGCCTACGCCCACCGAACAGGCCTCGGTCTCGCAGGCGGGTCAAAGCCCGGCAATGACAGTCGGAGAAATCATCCATGCGAGCTGTTTGGTTTGGAGCTCTGGCAGCCAGCTTTCTAATTGCGCCGGCCACTCGCGCCGCCGATGTCTCCGCCGGTCAGGCCAAGGCGCAGGTCTGCGCCGGCTGTCACGGTGAGAACGGCATCTCGCAGACCGAGAACATTCCCTCGCTCGCCGGCCAGCCTGATCAATTCCTGCAATGGCAGCTCGTGTTCTTCCGCGCTGGCTCGCGCAAGAACGACCAGATGCAGCCGATCGTCGAGGAGATCAACAACGAGGACATCCGCAATCTCGGCGCCTATTTCTCCCAGCTGACGCCGCCGAAGGGCCCGGATGACAAAGATCCGGACCTGTCGAAGAAAGGCGCGCAGGTTGCCGCGGGCCGCCGCTGCGCCTCATGCCACACGGATAGCTATGCCGGCACCAAGGCGGTTGCGCGGCTCGCCGGCCAGCGCGAAGAATATCTCGTCAAGGCGCTGCACGATTACAAGGCCGGCCAGCGCGTCGGCGGCGGCGTCGCCGCGATGGCCGATGTCGCCTATCACATGAGCGACGAGGAAATCACAGCGGTCTCGCATTATCTGGCGCATTTGAAATAGCTGTTCGTCGTCCCGGACAAGCGCGCCTCAAGCGCGCGCAGATCCGGGACGACACCGAGTGTGTGGCCGGCCGCTATCCCACCCGCTGTTTTTCGTACGCCTTCAGATGCGTGTAGGCGATACGCAGCTTCGGCACCGGCACCTTGGCGGCATCGGCGCGCGCGATGAGATCGCCGATGACGTGATCGGCTTCGACCGGCAGGCCCGCCTTGATGTCGCGGAACATCGACGCGGTCATCGGCGAGCCCTCGGTGGTGATATTGCCCTTCACCCGCTCGAAGAACGGCCCGCCCGGCGGATAGCCCGACGCGGTCGCGATCGCGCTGGTCTCATCGAGCATGCCGAGCAGGAAATCCCGACCGCCGGGAGCCGCAAGGATGTTGCCGACCGAGGCGCGCATGAGGCTGGTGGATGCCGCGAGCGAGGAGAGGAACACCCACTTCTCCCACATGTCCTGCATGATGTTCTCGCTGGCGGTGGCGCCAGCGATGCCGCTCCTGAAGGCCTCGTCGATCGCCTTCACCCGTTCCGACATCCTGCCGCCGCGCTCGCCGTAATTGATCGACTGCATCGGCTGGAGCTGCACCACCTCGCGCTTATCGTTCAGCGTCGCGGCGATGGCGCAGAGGCCGCCCAGCACGCGCTCCTTGCCGAACTTGGCATCCAGCGTGTCGAGGTGCTTCATGCCGTTGAGCATCGGGATGATGGCGGTGTTCGGCCCGACCGCCGGTGTGAACGACTTGATGGCGTCGTCGAGGTCGAACGCCTTACAGCTCAAGAGCACGACGTCGAACTTGTCCTTGAGCGCGTCCGCCTGCACGGTCGGCGGATCGTTCAAGGTCACGTCGCCATTCGGGCTCTTGATGACGAGGCCGGCGCTCGCAAGCTCGGTGGCGCGCCGCGGCCGGACCAGGAATGTGACGTCGCGGCCGGCCTGCAACAACCTGCCACCAAAATAGCCGCCGATGGCGCCGGCGCCGACCACGAGGATACGCATGGGATCTTCCTTGTTCTTGCTGTTGGCGGTCTATCTATAGACGCCCTTGCGAGCGAAGCGAAGCAACCCAGAATGTTGCCGCGATCACATTCTGTCGCTGGAGTATGATGCTATTTGCCGAGGACCATCTCCTCGACGTCGCGGAGCTGCTCCTTGCCAAAGAACATCTCGTTGCCGACGAAGAAAGTCGGCGAGCCGAATGCGCCGCGGGCGACTGCCTCCTCCGTGTTCTTGATCAGTCTGCCCTTCACCTCGGGTTCCTGGGCCCGGGCGAACAGCTTCTGCGCATCGAGGCCGGAGGATTCCAGCGCCTTCGCCGCGATCTCAGGATCGTCCATCTTCTTCGGCTCGCGCCACATGTGGTGGAAGGCGGCCTCGACGTATTTTTCGAAGACTTCCTCGAGCTGCGCCGCGATTGCCGCGCGCATCAAATTCAGTGTGTTGACGGGAAAATGCGGATTCCAGACATGGGGCTGGACATGGAAGCGCCTGATGAAGCGCTCGGTCTCAACCTGCTGGAACTCCCGCTTGTTCTTGATGCCGGCCAGCGTCTCGGCCGGCGATTTGTTGTTGGTCGCCTTGAAGATGCCGCCGAGCAGGATCGGCACATATTCGAACTTGACGCCGATCCGCTGCTCGATCGCCGGTATCGCCAGATGGCTGAGATAGGCGTTGGGGCTGCCGAAGTCGAACAGGAATTGCGGGGCGGTGCGGGTCAATATCATTCTCCCTGACGTCGCTTTTTGCTCATTGTGGCGCAGGCCGCGCCACAGGTCCACCGTTTAATGATGGTCATAATACTTTGGGGATCAGATCAGACGCTGGACTGCCTGCTTGCGCCACACCAGGAGGTAATAGCCCATCTGCAGGGCGAGCATGGCGCAGAACACAATCGGATAGGCGGCCCATACGCCCCCAAGGCCGATCGTGCCGCTCAGGATTACCGCAGCCGGCAGCTCGATCGCGACGATCGCGAAGATCGACAGCAGCATCGGCATGAAGGCGACGCCGGCCGCGCGCATCGCGCCGGAAAACACCGTGGCGAGGCCGAAAGGCACCGAGCTCCACAAGGCGATGTACAACAGCTCCCTCGCCAGATCGAGCACGGCGTCTTCGGTGATGAAGATGCCAAGCACCGTGCGCGGCACCAGGTAAATCAGCGCCACCAGCCCGCCGGTCAGAGCGAGGTTGAACGCAAGGCCGGTGCGCACGATGCGGTCGAGCCGCGCCCGGTCGCCGGCACCGATCGCCTGCGCACCGAGGATCGAGACCGCGATCGAAATCGACATCGCGGTGAACTGCGTGTAGCCCATCACCTGATTGACGGCGCCATAGGCGGCCGTGGCGTTTGAGCCGAAGCCGTTGACGAGGCCGAGCAGCACCAGCTCCGCGATCGCCATCACCATCATGCCGATCGCGCTCGGCAGCCCGATGCCGAGAATCTTACTGAGCACGGCGCCGTTGAACCGCACCTGACGCAGCAGTGCCGCGTCCGGCGCGAGCGCGTGCTTCCTCCTCAGCAGATAGACGGCCAGCGAGGTCAGCGTGAGCATGTTCGAGATCGCAGCCGCCCACGCCGGACTGGTGATACCCGCCGCCGGCAATCCGGACGCGCCGCGGATCAGCAGTGGCGTCAGAATCAGGCCGATCGCAGTCGACGACGCCAGCGCCAGCAGCGGCGTCAATGTGTCACCGACTCCGCGGATCATCGCCGTCATCAGCAGGAAGATGAAGCCGAGCGGTATGGTCAGCAGCATGATTCGCGCATAGGCGCTGGCCTCATCGAGAATGTCAGCGGGCGTGGCGAGCGCGATCATCAATTGCCGGCTGAAGAGCCCGCCAACCAGTGCAATCGAAATCGACAGCAGCAAGCCGACTGCGAGCGTCGTCCCCACGACGAGCTTGATCCCGTTGTGCTCGCCCGCGCCAAACGCTTGGCCGATCAGCACGGTCGCGCCGGTGCTCAGGCCCATGACCAAGGCGAACAGGAAGAACATCACGGGGAAGAACGCCGAAACGGCGGCGAGCGCGTCGACGCCGATCATCTGGCCGAGATAGACGTTGCTGACAGTGCCGAACAGCGATTGCAGCGCGTTGCTGAGCATTAAGGGAGCAAGGAAGCGGAGGAATGTGGTCCAGAGAGGTGTTGCGGCGGACATGGATTGGCCTTTCATCAGGGCGTGCGAAGCCGTTGCCGCGCAATGCGCGGCTCGGCTGTCGATGGGGTTGTGAAGAGCGGCGCGCGGTTTAAGCGCGGTCGCTGTAGGCGAGCTTGACGATGTGGTCGCGGATGTCGGTCGGCCAGTCCGCGATCAGCCCGGTGAAGCGCCGCCGGTCATCCGCGAACAGCGCGCGCGAGGCTTCCTCGAACTGCGGCAGATTGCCGGCGATGGTCGACATGAAATGATAGGCGGCATCGCGCGCCTGGCGCTCGCGGTCCTTGTCGCCGCTCGCGCGCCTGGCCTCGTCGACCAGCTTGCGCAGCGCGACCGAGGCACCGCCCGCCTGCGCGTTGAGCCACTCCCAGTGTCGCGGTAGCAACGTCACCTCGCGCGCGACCACGCCGAGTTTCGGCCGGCCGCGGCCGCGCGGCTCTGCGGGTGCTTCAGCCTCCTCGCTCGGCGGCGGGGCCAGCTTCGCCAGCCGCGCCAGCACGTCGCGGTCATCGCCGCGCAGGTCGAAATCGATCGACCTCCCGGTGCCGTCATCAAAGATGATGATCGGCTGGTCCAGCGATTGCGTGGCTCGCTTGACCGCGAGCGCGACATCGCCGGCCGTGCCGGAGGCCAGCCGACGCTGGCCGACGAAAGCTGTGTAGGTCCCTTGCATTGGAATCATTGCCATTTTGTTCGTGCCGCGAGCTTAATACCCGGGTAAATTCCCGCCGTCAATATACCCGGGTGAAAATATCTGTACCTGCGGCTCGACAATGCGTTTCCGGGCTGGCACGAACGGCGCGGCCGACCGACCACGCCCAATGCTTGAGGACTCCGCGATGCTAACCGTTCACCACCTCAACAATTCCCGCTCGCAGCGCGTGCTGTGGCTACTCGAGGAGTTGGGTGTTCCTTACGAGATCGTGCGCTATCAGCGCCAGCCGGACATGCGCGCGCCGAAGGAGCTGCGCGCCATCCATCCGCTCGGCAAGTCGCCCGTCATCACCGACAACGGCAACACCATCGCCGAGTCAGGCGCGATCATCGAATACCTCATCGCCACCTATGGCAATGGCCGGCTGATTCCGCCGCCGAACACGCCGGAGCGGCTGCGCTACACCTATTGGCTGCACTATGCGGAAGGATCGGCGATGCAGCCGCTGCTCCTGAAGCTGCTGTTCACGCTGATGCCGAAGCGCGCGCCGGCGCTGCTTCGGCCGCTGGTGCGCAAGGTCTGCAACCAGGCGCTGACCGCGCTGGTCAATCCGCAGCTCAAGCAGCACATGGACTATTGGGAAGGTGAACTTGGCAAGAGCGAATGGTTCGCCGGCAGCGAGTTCACCGCGGCCGACATCCAGATGAGCTTTCCGCTGGAAGCGGCCCAAGCGCGAGGCGGGCTCGAGCAGGGCCATCCCAAGGCCATGGCGTTCCTGGAGCGCGTCCACGCGCGGCCGGCTTATGCGCGTGCCCTCGAGAAGGGCGGGCCGTACCAGGTGGGAAGGTAAGCCACTATCTCGTCATTCCGGGGCGGTGCGCAGCACCGAACCCGGAATCTCGAGATCCCGGGTTTGATGCTTCGCATCGCCCGGGGATGACGCCGAGCCGTCAATCCGCGTGCAGCACGCGCCCGCGCGTCTCCGGCAGCGCGAACGCGGCGATGAAGAACACCGCATAGGCGACCACCGCAAAAATCGCGATCGCGTTCGCCAGCGACGTCGTCGCCGACAGCGCGCCGACGAGGAATGGAAACAGCGCGCCGATGCCGCGGCCGAAATTGTAGCAAAAGCCCTGGCCGGAGCCGCGCAGTCGCGTCGGATAGAGTTCTGTGAGGAACGCGCCGATCCCGGAGAAATAGCCCGAGGCGAAAAAGCCGAGCGGGAAACCCAGTATCCAGAGGATCTCGTTGGTTAGCGGCAGCTGCGTGTAGAGCAGCACTACTGCCATGGCACCTAGCGAGAAGATCAGGAACAGATTGCGCCGCCCGATCCGATCGGCAAGCCAGGCACCGGTGAGATAGCCGATGAAGGAGCCGATGATCAGCGTCGACAGATAGCCGGTCGAGCCTACGACGGACAGATGCCGCTCCTTGGTCAGGAATTGCGGCACCCAGAAGGTGATGGCGTAGTAGCCATCTTGGCAGCCCGTTGCCATCAGAGACGCAAGCACCGTGGTCTTCACGATCGGGAAGGTGAAGATCTCCCAGAGTTTCGGATGACCGCCCGTTTCCGCCTGCTTTGCCCGGGCCTCGGCTGCGATCTCCGGCTCGGTGACGGAGCGGCGGATGTAGAACACCAGCAGTGCCGGTAGCGCACCGATCACGAACATCCAACGCCAGGCCGTCTCCGCCGGCAGAAGCGAGAACAGGATCGCCTGCGACAGCACGGCGAGAGCCCAGCCGACCGCCCAGCCCGACTGCACCGAGCCGACCGCGCGCCCGCGAAATTGCGGCCGGATCGCCTCGCCCATCAGCACGGCGCCGGCGGCCCATTCGCCGCCGAAGCCGAGACCGAGAACGGCGCGCGCGATCAAGAGCTGATCGAAATTCTGCACGACGGCGCAGACCAGGGAGAAGAAAGAGAACCAGACGATGGTGATCTGGAGCGTCCTGACACGCCCGATATGGTCGGAGAGATAACCGCCGAGCCAGCCGCCGATGGCGGAGGCGAGCAGCGTCACCGTGCCGGCAAGGCCGGCCGAGGCTGCATCGACCTTCCACAGCGCGATGATGGTGCCGATCACCAGCGGGTAGATCATGAAGTCCATGCCGTCGAGCGCCCAGCCCGCCGCGCAGGCCCAGAACGTCCGCCGTTCGGACGTATTCATGTCGCGATAGAAGGCGAGCAGGCTGGTGTCCTCGATCTCGGCGCGTTCGATGCGCTGGTTCGGATCGGCGATGGTCATGTTGCGTTTCCCCGGCAATTGTTTTGGCGGACGGTAGTAGCATGCGCGACGGCCGAGCAAGCAGGCGCGCGCGGTCGTGCCATGCAGAGAGAGCGGGTTTACTGCCCCGCCGCCTCCGCGCCGCGCGTGCGCGGATCGGCCGCGCCGAGCGGTCCGTTCGGCGTCACGAGAATCGAATTCGCCGATGTCTGTCCCATCGGCTCGACGATGAGATGGCCCATCACCTTAAGCCCGAGCAGCACGTCGTCGGGAAAGCCGCGTTCGACGCGCACTTCATCCGGCAACCATTGGTGATGCAGCCGCGGCGCTGCGACCGCGGCCGCAACATCCATCCTGTAGTCGAGGACGTTCACGATCACCTGAAGCACGGTCGAGATGATGCGGCTGCCGCCAGGCGAGCCCGTCACCAGCACCGGCTTGCCGTCCTTCAGCACGATGGTCGGGGACATCGACGAGAGCGGCCGTTTGCCGGGTCCAGGCAGATTTGCCTCGAAGCCGACGAGGCCATAGGCATTGGAAGCGCCGACCGCCGCCGTGAAATCGTCGAGCTCGTTGTTGAGCAGCACGCCGGTGCCTTCGGCGACGAGGCCGACGCCATAGCTGAAGTTCAGCGTGTACACGTTGCTGACGGCGTTGCCGCGACTGTCGACGACGGAAAAATGCGTGGTGTTGCTGCCCTCGCGCGGCGCGGCAGACGCGGACACGAGGTCATTCGAGGGCGTGGCGCGTTCGGCGGAAATGCCCGCGCGCAGCTTGGCGGCGTAGTCCTTTGCGATGAGCGTCTCGATCGGCGCGTCGACGAAGGCGGGGTCGCCGAGATAGCGCGCACGGTCGGCATAGGCGCGCTTCATGGCCTCGATCAAGAGATGCAGCGATGCCGGCGATCCCTGCCTCAGATCAGCGAGCTGAAACCCCTCGAGGATGTTGAGTGTCTCGACCAGCACCACGCCGCCGGACGAGGGCAGCGGCATCGAGACAATATCATAGCCGCGATAGGTGCCGCGCACCGGCGCGCGGATGACCGGCTGATAGGCTCTGAGGTCGGCCGGCGTCATGATGCCGCCGGCGTCGGTCACGGCCTTGGCGAGCTTCTCCGCGACCGGCCCCTGATAGAAGCCGCGCGGCCCCACTGCGGCTACGGCCGACAACGTTTCGGCGAGATCGCCCTGCACCAGCCGGTCACCTTCGCCCAGCGGCGTGCCATCGGGCCGCGAGAAGATCTTGGCCGAGGAAGGCCAGCGTGCCAGCCGCCGGTGCCAGCTCGGCAGCGTATCGGCAATGTCGTCGCTGACGGTGAAGCCATCGCGGGCGAGCGCGATGGCCGGCGCGAGTAGTTGCGCCAGCGTGAACTGTCCCGAGCCGTATTTGTCCAATGCCAGCGCGAGGCCGGCGACTGTGCCGGGCACACCGATGCCGAGCGCGGAATCGCGCGACTTCGTCGCGTCAGGCTTGCCATCGGCGCCGAGAAATATCTGCGGCGTGGTCGCAGCCGGCGCCGTCTCGCGATAGTCGATCGTGACGTCTTCATTGCGATCGGCGGAATGAATCACCATGAAGCCGCCGCCGCCGATATTGCCGGCGCGCGGGTAGGTCACCGCCATCGCAAAGCCGGTCGCGACCGCAGCATCGATCGCATTGCCGCCGCGCCGCAGGATGTCGGCGCCGACCTGTGCGGAAATCTTCTCCTGCGCCACCACCATGCCGTGCTCGGCGGCGACGGCGCGCACACTGTCGCGTGCAGGCGGGACATAGCCCGTCCGCGCATCCTGAGCGGCCGCCGGAGCGAAGCCAAACGCCAGCGTGGCTATGAAGGCAAAAAATGTCCGCCGTGTCGAATATGACGACATCATCAAACTTCCGCCGCGTGCTCGGGCCAGTTCACACGTCTCGGTGCAATGCTATACGGTTTGCGCCGGTAGAGGCAAAACTGTTCGTGATGAGGACTGCGTGATGACGACGATCGCCCCCGACGTGCGCATGACCAGCACCCCGCGCACCTATCCGCCCCGTGCCGCCATCGTCAGCTGGATCTTCTTCGACTGGGCTGCGCAGCCCTATTTCACGCTGATCACGACCTTTGTGTTCGCGCCCTATTTCGCGAGCAGCGTTGCGCCAAATCCCCCCGCCGGCCAGTCGCTGTGGGGCTTCGCGATGGCCGCGGCGGGCCTTGCGATCGCGCTGCTGTCACCCGTGCTGGGGGCCATCGCCGACGCGGCTGGCCGCAGGAAGCCATGGATCGCAGGCTTCGGCGCGGTGCTGGTGCTGGCGTCCTGCACGCTCTGGATCGGCAAGCCCGGCGATTACGCCATCATTCCGACCTTGCTCACCGCGGTCGCGCTCGCCAGCGTCGGTGCGGAATTCGCCACCGTCTTCAACAATGCGATGATGCCGACCCTGGTGCCGCCGGAACGGATTGGCCGGCTCTCCGGCACAGGCTGGGCTACGGGCTACATCGGCGGCATCGTCAGCCTGGTCATCGTGCTCGGCCTGCTCGCCGCCAATCCCGAGACTGGCCGCACGCTGCTCGGCGTCACGCCGTTGTTCGGGCTCGATCCCGTCACGCATCAGGGCGACCGTGCCGCCGGGCCGCTGACGGGGCTGTGGTTCATCATCTTCGTGACGCCGATGTTCCTGTTCACGCCGGATTATCCGGCGAGGCGCCCGTTGCACGAGGCGCTGCGCGAGGGCCTGTGGGAGCTCAAGCAGTCGATCAAAGGGTTGCCCAAGCAGAAGTCGCTCGCGGCGTTCCTGCTCGCCAACATGATCTACACCGATGGTCTCGTGTCGCTGTTCGCGTTTGGGGGCATCTATGCCGCAGGCACGTTCGGCTGGCACACGATCCAGATCGGTACGTTCGGCATCATGCTCGCGATTGCCGGCGCGTTCGGCGCATGGCTCGGCGGCAAGCTCGACGATCGTCTCGGACCGAAGCGCGTGATCGCCGGCAGCATGCTGATCCTGCTGCTGTCGCTTGCGGCGATCCTGCTGGTCGACAAGGATGCGATCTTCTTCATCAAGGTCGCGCCGCCGCAAGCAGGCGCTCCCCTGTTCTCGAGCGCGGCGGAGCGCGCCTATCTCGTGCTGGGCTGTTTGATCGGTGCGGCCGGCGGGCCGCTGCAGGCCGCCTCCCGCACGCTGCTGATCCACCTCGCACCGCACGATCGCATCGCTCAGTATTTTGGCCTGTTCGCGCTGACCGGGAAGGTGACGTCCTTCGTCGGACCGCTCTTGATCGGCATGATCACCGCGGTGACCGCGAGCCAGAAGGCCGGCATGGCCGTGCTGGTGGTGTTCTTCGTTGCGGGACTTGGCCTGTTGATGCGCGTGCGGGAGTAGCCCGCAGCATGCGATCTCACCTCAGTCATTGCGAGGAGCGAAGCGACGAGGCAATCCAGACTGCCCCGCGCGAATGAATCTGGATTGCTTCGCTACGCTCGCAATGACGAAGTCAGGACCGATCCGCGCTTAGGGCGAGCTTGTCCGGGACGACAGTGAGGTTCAGTGCCTGAAGTGCCGCGTGCCCGTGAACACCATGGCGATGCCGTGCTCGTCGGCGGCCTTGATCACCTCGTCGTCGCGCATGGAGCCGCCGGGCTGCACCACGGCGGTTGCGCCGGCCTCGATGCAGGCGAGCATGCCGTCGGCGAACGGGAAGAAGGCATCCGACGCCACCACCGAACCCTTGGTGAGCGGCTCAGCCAGCTTCAGCTCGGCTGCGGCATCCTGCGCCTTGCGTGCCGCGATCCGTGCTGAATCCACCCGGCTCATCTGGCCTGCGCCGATCCCGACGGTGGCGAGATCCTTGGCGTAGATGATGGTGTTGGACTTGACGTGTTTTGCCACCCGGAACGCGAATTTCAGGTCACGCATCTCCGCGTCGGTCGGTGCGCGCTTGGTCACGACCTTGAACGTCATGTCGTCGACCACCGCGTTGTCGCGGCTCTGCACCAGCAGGCCGCCCGCGACCGTCTTGGCGGTGAGGCCCGGCGCACGCGGATCGGGCAGGCTGCCGGCGAGCAACAGGCGGAGGTTCTTCTTGCCGCCGATGATGGCGATCGCCTCCTCGCTGGCATCGGGCGCGATGATGACCTCGGTAAAGATCTTCGTGATCTCGCGCGCGGTGTCAGCGTCGAGCGCGCGGTTCATCGCGATGATGCCGCCAAAGGCTGACGTCGAGTCGCACGCAAGCGCCTTGCGATAGGCGGTGACGAGGTCAGGGCCTTCCGCGACGCCGCAAGGATTGGCATGCTTGACGATGACGCAAGCCGCCGTGCGCTTGGCGTCAAACTCGCCGATGCATTCATAGGCGGCATCGGTGTCGTTGATGTTGTTGTAGGAGAGCTCCTTGCCCTGGAGCTGCCGTGCGGTGGAGACGCCCGGGCGCTTGTCGGGCGTCGCATAGAACGCCGCGGTCTGGTGCGGGTTCTCGCCATAGCGCAGCGACTGGATCAGCCGGCCGCCGAAGGCGCGGAAATCCGGCGCGTCGATTTCGAGCTGCCGAGTGAACCAGTTCGAGATCGCGGCGTCATAGGCCGCGGTGCGCGCGTAGGCTTTCGCGGCAAGCCGGCGGCGCAGCGCAAGCGTGGTCGCCCCGTCATTGTGGGCAAGCTCGTCGAGCACCGCCTTGTAGTCCTGCGCCTCGACGACGACGGCGACATCGTCATGGTTCTTCGCAGCAGCGCGGATCATCGCGGGTCCACCGATGTCGATGTTTTCGATGCAATCCTCGAAGCCGGCGCCTTTGTCGACGGTTGCTTCGAACGGGTAGAGATTGACGACCAGGAGATCGATCGGCGCGATCCCGTGCTTCTTCATCGCGTCCGCATGTTCGGCATTGTCGCGGATCGCGAGCAGGCCGCCATGCACTTTCGGGTGCAGCGTCTTGACGCGACCGTCCATCATCTCGGGGAAGCCGGTGAGGTCGGAGACGTCCTTCACCTTGAGGCCCGTCGCGGCGATCGCTTTTGCGGTGCCGCCGGTCGAAACCAGCTCCACGCCGCGTGCGGCGAGCGCGCGGGCAAACTCGATCAACCCGGTCTTATCGGAAACGGAAAGCAGCGCGCGGGTGACGCGGCGGGTCGTGTTGGTCATGGACAAGATCCTCTGTTGTAAGGAGTACCTATGCCCAGGCGCGCGGCAGCCATATCCCGCGCTTCCCGATGGTGCTCCATCCAAGGTCGCCAGTCGCGCGAGCGCGTGTTCGTTAGCAGCTTTCGACCGTTTTCACAACGCCGGGATGGGCCGAATCGCGCGCGGTTACAACGGAAGTTCCGGCTCGCGCCTGGCGTTGCGGCGGGCGTTGGTGACTGCGGGCGAGGCGGTGGAGCGGACGAAGCTCCAGCGCACCGACGGCGCCTGGCGGGCGTTCTGCCGGATCACGATCTGCGCGGTGCGGCGCGGGCCGTCATTGCCGGCCAGGAACACGCTGTCCTCGAGATCGACCTTGTCGTCCAATGCTTCAAAGGTCCAGACGTCGCGATTCGGCAGCACCAGCATGACGCCGCGGGCGTCCGACAACCGGCTCGCCTTCACCGCCGGATGCAGATGGAAGCGCAGCGCGAAATCCGCATCGGCACCCTTGAAGCGTCCGCCCTGCGGCGGCGACAGCGTGTCCTCGCCGTCGATACGCGCGCCGTCATTGGTGATCATCAGCACGCGGCGGTGGATCGCACCGAACTTGCCGAGATAGCCGTCATGCGACGTCGTCAGCAGCATGCCGTTCGGCACCACCTCGCGATAGCTCTCGACCTCGACCGGACCGCTGGTGACGGGTGCGCCGTGCAGGAGCCGTTTCATCGCCGACATCTCGACGAACTGGCATGACGAGGTGTCGTGATAGGTCAGCGTCGAATGCGCCGCCGTGCTGCGTGCGAACGGCCGCCAATTGTCGCGACCCGTGGTCGGCATGCCGCAATTGGTGACGATGCGGCTGATGCCGGAAGACAGTTCGAACGCCAGGCAGCCGGCATGGGCATCATGGCTGACGCCGGCCGGCGGCGGCGGGCCGGTATCGATGATCAGCGTGGTCTGGCCGGCATCGAGGCGCTGGAAGCCGGTATGCGGCATGTTCGCCATCGGCATGCCGTGGGTGTCGTCATAGGCGAGCAGCGTGGCGAGCAGGTCCGAAGAGGTCGCGCTCATGCCGTTGAACAGGGCGAAATTGCCGTCGCCGTGCCGGAAGAAGCGCAGCATCGGCATCATGCGGTCGATCGCATTGAGCAGCGCCGGCGGCGGCGCGATGTTGCGCGCGGCAAAGGTCTGCCGCAGCGGCAAGAGATCGATCAAAAGTTCGATCAGCGCGCCCGGGTTGCGGGAGATGTGTCCACCGTCGGGTAGGATCTGCCGCTGCAATTCATCGGACAGCTTCTTCGAGGCGCTGCGGATGTGACGTGTCTGGTTGGCGAGACACAGGGCCGCATAGCACAGCGCGATCAGCACCTGGAGCTTCGGCACCCCGTCCGGAATGTCGACCATGGTGTAGCGCAGGAAGCGGATCTCTCGCGCCAGGGCGCGCAGGTAGCGCCTATAGAACTTGTTGTCGGTCTCGCCCAGCACCAGCGGCGCCTGCGACAGCAGCGAGATCACGCGTCGGGCCAGCACGTCGGCGCGGCGCGCGACGGGGCGGCGCTTGTTGGCGGGGTTGGCGATCCAGTCCTCGATGAGTGCCCGCGCATTCGCCCGCGTCAGCGCGGTGTCGGCGGCGCGCAAATGACGCAGCCAGCCGAAGCCGAGCAGCGCGACCTCCCAATCCTCCGACGGCGGCTCGAGATCGAAGATCGAGCGGCCGTGGCAATTGACGATCTTGCCGGCGAAGACGAAGCGTCCGGCATAGATCTCGGCGGCGCGGGTCGCGTCCGCGGTGCGCAGGTCGTGCGGTGCGATGATCAGCCGGTCGGTGCGGCCGGGCCAGACCCGCGACAACGCAACGGAACCGCCGCTCGCGCGCGCGAGCATGTTCCGCGCGAAGCGGTTCATGACCAGCGTCGAGATACGTCTGCGTTGAGCGACCGACACGCCTTGCCTTGAAGGGGGAGAGGATCAGTGACGAATCCTTATTAATCCCAAAATCGGACGTCTGACACCACCTTGAACGGCGCGAATCAGCGTCGTGGTCGCAAAATCCAGTGCAAAATCAGGATTTAACGAGCCGGGCCGCGAAAAATCCGTCGAGGCCGCCGAGCTTGGGATCGGCGTTCGGCAGATGGCAGGGCAGGGTGCGAAGATCGCCGTCTCGGTTGAGGATTTCGTCCAGTCCCGCGACCTCCGACGCCTTGATCGGAACGCGGCGAAGCGCAGGCTCGGCGGCGAGCAGCGCCGCCACGGCCTGCTCACCCTCCTCGGGCTCCAGCGAACAGGTGCAATAGACCAGGGTCCCGCCTGGCTTGAGCAGCGACACCGATTTTCGTAGCAGCCGCTGCTGCAGCGAGGCCAGGGCGGCGATGTCGGATTCCTGCCGCAGCCATGCCACGTCGGGATGACGGCGGATCGTGCCGGTCGAGGTACAGGGCGCATCGATCAGGACACCGTCGAAGGCCTCGGCCGGGCCGGCCCATTCCACGGCGTCAGCGACGACAGTCTCGGCCTGGAGCGACAGTCGCGCCAGGTTTTCGCGCAAACGCGCCACCCGCGCGGGCGAGCGGTCGACGGCCGTGACATGCGCGCCCGATAGCGCCAGCTGCGCGGTCTTGCCGCCGGGGGCGGCGCAGAGATCGGCAATGGACTTGCCTTTGACGTCGCCGAACAGCCGGGCGGGCAGCGCGGCGGCAGCATCCTGCACCCACCATTGTCCCTCGGCGAAGCCGGGCAGCATGGTCACCGAACCGTGCAGCAGCATCCGCACCGTTCCCGTCGGCAGTGTCTCGCCATGCAGACGGCTCGCCCATTGTGCGGGATCCGACTTCACCGTCAGATCGAGCGACGGCTCGTGCCCAAGCGCCAGTGCCATCTCTCGCGCGGTCGCTTCGCCATAATGCGCGCTCCAGCGCGCGAGGAGCCACGGCGGCAGATCCAGCGATTGCGTCGCGACTTCCTCGACCAGCGCCTTGCCCTCGCGCGCACAGCGGCGCAGCACGGCGTTGACGAGGCCGGCATAGCGCGCGGCGCGGCGGTCGGATTGCACGAGGCGAACGGAAAGATCGACCGCGGCATGATCCGGCACGTCCATCCAGAGAATCTGGGCGGCGCCGATCAACAGCGCGCTCTGGGCGCGCGGCGCGTCGGAAGGAATGCCCTTGTCGAGCAGGCGGGACAGCACATGGCCGAGCGTGCCGAGCCGGCGCAGCACCGTGGCGACGAGGCGCCGCATCAGCGCGCGGTCGCGGTCGGCCAGCGTCTTCAGTCCGGGATGGGCGCTGCCGCCGTCGAGCTGGTCGTCAAGCGTGCGGTGCTTGTGCAGCACGCCGTCGACGATGTCGGCGGCAATCCGGCGTGCCGCAAGACCTGGCACTTCGGATGGAGGGACGAAACGTTGAGATGGCATGCGGAAGCAAGGTTCTGAGCGAGCGGCAGTTCCGCCGCAAAGGGCGCATGCCTTGAGAAGGCGATCTCTGACACGCGAATATGCCAAATGTAAGAACGTCCTCTCGCGACAGCAGTCTGCAATGACCAATTCAGCAATGCGCAATTGGACCTCGCACTTCCCCTGATCCTGCGCTAAAAACCCGAAGAGATGAGTGACCAGCCCTCCGTTCCCGATCGCAAGCCGCTGCCGCCGGCGGCACAACGCGCGCTGGCCGAAGCCGAGGCGCGCCGGCAGGCTGCCATCGCCGCGCATGCTGGAGCCGCGCCCAGGGAGCTGCAGGGACCAAAGGGGCCGGAGCCGACCCGCTACGGCGATTGGGAGCGAAATGGCATCGCTTCGGACTTTTGACGCGCCGCGTGACGCGCGCTCGTCTTAAGTGACCTTGCCGGTTCACTCGACTCAGCCGTAGCGTGCAGGAATGGCGCGCTTCGACCCCGGCCATCCATACCGGCCTTCATACAGTGGCTCGCCATTCGGCCGCCGCTTGTCCGGCCTGTTGCCGTGGATGTTCGTGGTTGGCGTTGTGACGGCCTCGTGCTCGGCCTTCGCCAGGGAACGATCTGGCCCAATCCGCGTGTCGATGACGAACACTCGCGCGATGCCGGGATCATCCTGCAGCAGTCCGACAGGTCCGATGTGAGGCAACCGGTCGAGGTGGTCCGCACCATCGACGGCGATACGTTCCTCGCGCGCGTGCATCGGCGCGACGGGCGCGATCTCGTCGCGCGCGTCCGTCTCCGCGGCATCGATGCGCCCGAGATGAAAGCATCTTGCCGAGATGAATTGGACAAGGCCGAGGCCGCCAGCGATGCGCTACGCAATCTGCTCGGTCAGGGCGGCGTGATGATTTACAACCTCGGTCAGGATAAATACGGCCGCCTTCTCGCCGACGTCGCCACCAAGCGCACCGCCAACGTCTCGGCCGCGTTGCTCGCCGGCGGCTTTGTTCGCAGCTACAATGGCGGCCATCGCAACGGCTGGTGCGCGCGCGGCTGGCGCTTCTGGCAATAAAAAAGCCGCGTCGAAAGACGCGGCTTTCTCATCTCGACCGATTCAGGCGATCAGCGCGTCACGACCACCGTCGTGCCGACGGAGACGCGGCCATAGAGATCGGTGATATCGTCGTTCAGCATGCGGATGCAGCCATAGGAGACGAAGCCGCCGACCGAGCCCGGCACGTTGGTGCCGTGGATGGCGTATTCGCCGCCGGCGAGCGTCATCGCCGCAACGCCCATCGGATTGCGCGGCGAGCCGCCCGGAATGACGTCGGGGATGTTCGGCTTGTCGCGCTTTACCTCGGCGGGCGGCGCCCAGGCCGGATTGAGATACTTGCCGTCGATCTTCGTCGTGCCGGCCCATTGCTTGCCGGCCTTGCCGACGCCGACCGGATAGCGCACGGCATGGCCGTTATCGAGGATGAGATAGAGCCGCCGCTCGCTGGTCTTGACCACGATGGTGCCCGGCGAATAGTCGGCCAGATGCGCCCCCACCAGTTCCGGCCGTGCCTCTGCCTCCGTCGACATCGAGACCCCAACCCCGATGGTGGCGGCCAGCGCCACTGCAATCCTCATCGACATCGATGCTTCCCTTTGCCCAAAACAAATCGTCCAAAATGACGCAACCCGGCAATTGCCGCCGCGCCGGGCCCTCGTCACGCTCATTGTTAACCGCGCCCGTTAACCGGATGGTTTCCACGCACGGCCGCCGAGGGCCAGCCGGCAGGGGGAACAAAGGAAATGTTCGAAACAAAGTAAATGACCTGAAAACAACACTGGGCGGGAAAGACGCGGGGGAGGCACCGCCCGCTCTGACAATTACGCGAGGAGGTGCCGGGAAGAGCCGGTCTGGTCCGAGGAGCCCGCGGCTATTTGCAGATTCCGGAGCCGATCCAGATTTGGAGACTGCTCGCGGCGACACTGGAATCGACCTTCACGCTCACCCCACCGGGCGCAACGCGTGTGGCTCCAGCAGGAGCGGCGATCCCTGTAATGTCCTTGGCGAGCAGCTCAGCGAACGGGCGGTCGGACGGAGATCCATACCGCACCTCGCACGTCCGCGCCGCTGCCTCGTTCCTGGTGCCGCCCCCGGCCGTGGGCTCCTGCCATTTCCAGCCCAGCGCCCCCACCTCGCGCGCGAACGGCCTGATGTCGCGGTCGCGGTTGAAGTCGCCGGCAAAGACGAGAGAGGCTGTGTAGTCGCCCCGATAAGGCAGCCAGATGCCGAGCTTGTTGGCCTCCATGGTCTGTGGCCGCGGCTTGATGCCGGTACCGAGCAACTCGTTGGTGATCTGAGCGGCTTTGGTGGCGGCCGCAAGACTCTTCGCATCCCCCGCGCGGTAATCAACCCCCGAGCGTGGCGATACGCTGTCCGGCTTGTTGTCGTTGTCGACGCTATCATCCGAGTGGAACTGCTCAAAGCCGGCGTCGTGCAGCTTCGCAAGAAGCGCATCGACCTGCTGCTGAGGACGTTTGGTGTGCAGGTAGATCGTCACTCCATTGAAAGCAGTCGCCGTGGTTGTGGCCGTAGGGCTCGGCGTCGCAGTTACGTCAGGTATGGAGGGGCGGCTTGCCGGCGGCCAATTCAGCATGACGACGGCGACCGCGACGCCTGCTGCCATTGCGATTGCCAATGCGATCAACCAACCCTGCAATGATCGTGGCTTTCCTCCGGCCGGTTCTGGTTTTGAGGGCCCAGGCTCATCTCCAGCAAGTCGCTCTTTGACAGGTCCGGGGCTGGTCGAACCAGGAAGTTCGTTGGCGGGCGATGACGTCGACTTGGTTGGAGCTGGTTGAACTCCCACTCTCAATTGAACTGCTTGACGAAGCTTCATGAACTCCGGGGCGTTGCGATCGCCTTGCCATTTCGAAAAATCGCCTGTCTGAATACCGCGGAAGCCCAGCGGAGGCTTGGCACCGTCCAGCGAGATCGGAACGAGCTTGCCCGCCTCATTGGCGAGCCCGGCTTCATCAAGAACGTATTTGGATTTCGTCGAGGCTTTCGACCACGCGACGATCGTGCACGACGCTCTATTCAGCTCTTCCTCGATCTCCTCGCTGAAGGATCGTGCGATTTGAAGATCGTCATCCCACCACACCGTCCACTCGGTTTCGAGTGCATGAATGATGGGCTCGATCTGCGCGCGATCAACCTTGGCATAGCTGAAAAAAATATCGGCCAAGCACCAGCCCTCGCATAATCGCCCTGGAATAACAACTTCAGGTTAGTCCTGGAATCCTTCGCGAGCAACATTGCAGGATTGGCGACGATGTGGGCCAAAAATGACGGGGCCACGCAAGCGTGGCCCCGTCATGAATTTCAGAGCTGCGGGGTCCCGGTTCGATGCTCACGCATCACCCGGAACGATCCCGATGACTTACGCCGATTTCCGGTTTTGCCGGTTCTTGACGAGATCGTCGACCACGGCGGGATCGGCCAGGGTCGAAGTGTCCCCTAAGCTACCGGGCTCGTCCTCGGCGATCTTGCGCAGGATGCGCCGCATGATCTTGCCCGAGCGGGTTTTGGGCAGACCCGGCGCGAACTGGATCTGGTCGGGCGAAGCGATCGGGCCGATCTCCTTGCGCACCCAGGTCACGAGCTCCTTGCGCAGATCGTCGGTCGGCTGCACGCCGGCCATCAGGGTGACATAGGCGTAGATGCCCTGACCCTTGATGTCGTGCGGGAAGCCGACCACGGCGGCCTCCGACACCTTCTCATGCGCGACCAGCGCGCTCTCGACTTCCGCGGTGCCCATGCGATGGCCGGAGACGTTGATCACGTCGTCGACGCGGCCGGTGATCCAGTAATAGCCGTCGGCGTCGCGTCGGCAGCCGTCGCCCGTAAAATACTTGCCCTTGTAGGTCGAGAAATAGGTCTGCTCGAAACGGGCGTGGTCGCCGTAGACCGTGCGCATCTGGCCCGGCCATGAGCGCGTGAGACAGAGATTGCCGGTGGTCTCGCCTTCCAGCACCTTGCCGTCGGCGTCGACGATCTCCGGCACCACGCCGAAGAACGGCTGCGTCGCCGAGCCCGGCTTCAGCTTGGTCGCGCCCGGCAGCGGCGTGATCAGGATGCCGCCGGTTTCGGTCTGCCACCAGGTGTCGACGATCGGGCAGCGGTCGTCGCCGACGACGCGGTGATACCACTCCCAGGCTTCCGGATTGATGGGCTCGCCGACCGAGCCGAGCAGGCGAAGCGAGGCGCGCGAGGTCCTTTTCACCGGCTCGTCGCCGCCCTGCATGAGTGCACGGATCGCAGTCGGCGCGGTGTAGAAGATGTTGACCTTGTGCTTGTCGATGACGTTCCAGAACCGCGAATTGTCAGGATAGTTCGGTACGCCCTCGAACATCAGCGTGGTCGCCCCGTTCGCCAGCGGTCCGTACAGGATGTAGCTGTGGCCGGTGACCCAGCCGACGTCCGCGGTGCACCAGTAGATGTCGCCGTCGTGATAGTCGAAGACGTATTGATGCGTCATCGCGGCATAGACGAGATAGCCGCCCGTCGTGTGCAGCACGCCCTTGGGCTGGCCGGTCGAGCCCGAGGTGTAGAGGATGAACAGCGGATCCTCGGCGTGCATGTGCTCGAGCGGGCATTCCGTCGTCACCATCGCCGCCGCCTCGTGGTACCAGAGGTCGCGGGTCGGGTTCATGTCGACCTTGCCGCCGGTGCGCTTGACAACGACGACCCAGTCGACGCCGTCCGTCTTGGCGAGCGCAGCGTCGACATTGGCTTTCAGCGGCACCTTCTTGCCGCCGCGCAGGCCTTCGTCCGCGGTGATGATGACCTTGGATTGGCAGTCATTGATGCGCTGGGCGAGACTGTCCGGCGAGAAGCCCGCGAACACCACGGAGTGGATCGCGCCGATGCGTGCACAGGCCAGCATCGCATAGGCGGCTTCGGGAATCATCGGCAGGTAGATGGTGACGCGGTCGCCCTTCTTGACGTTGCGGGTGCGCAAGATGTTGGCCATCCGGCAGACCTCGTCGTGCAGCTCCTTGTAGGTGATGTGCTTTGACTGCGAGGGATCGTCGCCTTCCCAGATGATGGCGGTCTGGTTGGCGCGCGCAGGCAAATGCCGATCGATGCAGTTGTGGGCGACGTTGAGGACACCGTCCTCGAACCATTTGATCGAGATGTTGCCGGGGGCGAACGAGACGTTCTCGATTTTCGTCGGCGCCTTCATCCAGTCGATGCGCTTGGCCTGCTCCGCCCAGAAACCGTTCGGGTCCGAGATCGAGCGGGCGTACATCTCCTTGTACTTGGCCTGGTCGATCCAGGCGCGTTTCGCCCACTCCGCGGGGACGTCGTAGATCTTCTCGGACATGCTTCCCTCCACATACGGCGGGCCGAACGCCAGCGATCGGCGAGCCGACTTGATCATTGACTGATTATGCGTCGGGCTAGCCGGACCCGACAAGGAGCACAAGCTGGACCTTCGGTGGGCTGCCGGCCATGCGGAGGATCAAGGCCATCTGCCGCGACCGTCGCGGATCTGAACCAGGCCCGCGGGCGCCTTTTGGGGTGTTTACCCCGTTTGCGCGGAACAGCCCGGCGCGGAGCCTCATGCGTCATTGGAGGTATTTAGGAACCTCGTCTCACTGATTCGGGACTCGCAATACGGTTCGGAACACCCTAAATGGCCAACCCGGGTCCAAGGAGACCCCCGGAACAAAAATCAGAACAGCGGCATTGGTCGATAACAGACAGGGCTAAAGGCATAAGACTATGATGGATCAGCAGAATCTCGGGACGATGCGGCCCGCTTCAGCCGATCCTGCGGCCATTGCCCTCGCCAAAGCCCTTGGACAATGGCCGAAACCGGCGCCCTTCAGGCGCCCGAGCCCGAAGAAGGTCTTCGATACGGCGCCCGCAGCGACGGTCGAGGCGCTTGCCAAGGAACTCGGCCTGCGGCTCGGCGACCAGAACGAGCTGACCATCCGCCGTATCAAGCGCGGCAAGGGCTACTTATTCGTCCGTCCCAATGGCGCGCACATCCGTGATGCCCGCACCATCCGCCGGCTGCACGCGATGGCGGTGCCGCCGGCCTATCGCGAGGTACGCTACTCCGCCGATCCGAACTCGCACCTTCAGGCCGTGGGCCGCGATGCCGCGGGCCGGCTGCAATATCGCTATCACGCCGACTGGGAGAAGGTGCGCGAGCAGCGCAAGGCGCATCGGCTGGAGAAGCTCGTCGGCGCGCTGCCAAAAATCCGGCGCAAGGTTTCGGCGTTCCTGTCGGGGGACGAGCCGACGCGCGAGTTCGCGCTCTCGGCCGTGATCGAGCTGATCGCGCGCACCGCGATCCGTCCGGGTAACGAATCCTATGCCCGCCTCAACGGCACCCGCGGCGCCACCACGCTGCTGAAGTCCAACGTTATCTTGGAAGGCGACAGCTTCGTGCTGACCTTCAAGGCCAAGGGCGGCAAGGCGGTGCGCAAGGAGTGCGACGCGGCCAAGCTGGTGCGCGCCATCGGCATTTTGCAGGGCGTCCCGGGTAAGCGCATGTTCCAGTATCGCGATGCCTACGGCATCGTGCGCGCGGTCAACACCACGCAGGTGAATGCGTTCTTGCGCGAGATCGCGGGCATCAAGATCTCGCTGAAGGATTTTCGCACGCTGATGGCGTCCGCCGTCGTGGTGGAATCGCTGTCGCGGATCACGCCGGCGACCAGCCAGCGCGGCCGCAAGAAGCAGGTGCTGGATGCGATCCGCGCCGCGGCGGACAAGCTCTCCAACACGCCGGCAATCTGCCGCAAGAGCTACGTCCATGACACCATCGTCACTGCGTTCGAGGAGGGCATCCTCGAGCGCTTCGCCGCGACCATGAAGGGCCAGCGTTCGCAGGCAAGACGCGAGCAGCTGCTGGCGCAGGTGGTGGCGACCGCGGCCGTGTAAGCCGCCCGACGTCCCTACGTCTTGTCTGAAACACCATTGTCCGGGCCGGGGTCGCTGCCGGCGGCTGCGCGCGCGAGACGTCCCAGATAATGCGCCCATCCCTTCGCATGCGCGGCGGCCTGCGCCTCGCTCGGCAGGCCGCTATGGGTCATGCGCAGCAGCGTGCCGCCGTCGCGCTCGATCAGGTCGATCTCGATCAGGCTCGATCCGGGCGGCACTTCCTGACCGCCCTCCCAGCCGAATGTGTAGGCCAGGCGATGCACCGGCACGACCTCGCGAAAGGCGCCGCGGGCAACGCCATCGCGCGGACCGATACCCTTGAGCAGGTAGAGCCCGCCCGGATGTGGTTCCGTGGTCGCGTCGGAGCCCATCCAGCTGAGGATCTTCTCGGGGTCGGTGAGATAGGCGAAGACCGTGGCACGTGGGGCCGCGATCTGGGTCTCGCGCCGCACCATGAACGGCTCGGTCATTGGCGATCATCCCTCGTCTTGCCTTAGGCTGACCTTGGGACATGGCGGCGCTGCGGGGCTCCGTCAAGGATTGCCCGTGACAAACACGGCCCGGCTTCGCCATCATCGGACCATGGATCTATCTCCGACCCTCGCCTGGCTCGTCGATGCCGCCTCGGATTGTCCCGGAGCCGACCGCTTGCTCGCGGAGCTCGGCGCTCATCTGGTGGCCGACGGCGTGCCGCTTGCGGCAGGCAGCCTGACGCTGGAGGTGCCGCACCCGCTGATCGCGAAGCGCACGTGGCTGTGGCGGGCTGATCGCGGTCAGGTGATCGAAGCGCTTGGCTTCGTGCCTGGCGGGCTGGCGCCGGACCCGCCGAACGATGCCGGCCGCCGCTGGCTGCGCGACATCGCGCACGGCGAGGTGCACGAAGACATCGTCGGCCGGCTCGATGGGCCGCAACTGGGCTGGATCGGTCCGCGTCCGTTCACTGCAGACGAGATCGAGCAATTGCGCCAGGCCGCGCGCTTTGCCGCGACGCCCCTTGCCGTGCTCGCGGCGCGTGCCACTTTGCGCGCGACACTGGATGCCTATCTCGGCAAGCGCAGCGCAGAGCGGGTGCTGGCGGCACCCTTGCGGCGCGACCTCGGCGAGACCATTCAGGCCGCGCTGCTCTATGCGGACCTGCGCAATTTCACGAGCTTGTCGGAAACCGCGCCGCCGGCCCAGGTCATCGCGGCGCTCGACGCCTGGTTCGACCGCATCGCCGGCGCGGTTCATGCCTTCGGCGGCGAGGTGCTGAAATTCATCGGCGACGGCGTGCTCGCGATCTTCCCGGTGCTCGAGGCATCGCCGCGCCGCGCCTGCGATGCCGCTCTCCGTGCGGCGAGTGCCGCCGAAGCCGGGATGGCCTATCTCAACGCCGAGCGCCGCGCGCAAGGGCTGCCGCCGCTCGCGTTCGGTGCGGCGCTCCATCTCGGCGAGATGCTCTGGGGCAATATCGGCGCCGCCAACCGGCTCGATTTCACCGCGATCGGTCCCGCCGTCAATCTCGCCAGTCGTCTCGAGGGATTGTGCAAGCCGCTCGGGCGGACCGTGCTCGTGTCGGGGGCGCTTGCGGCCGAGACGGACATGCCGTTGATCGCACTCGGATCGCATTCGCTGCGCGGGATTGCAGCGCCTTGTGAGGTGTTTGCGTTACCGGATCCGCAAGCCCGGGTATCGTAGCCCGAATGGAGCGAAGCGCAATCCGGGCTACGGCAGCTTCGGCTAGATTCCGCCCATCTTGCAGACGAGTTTCCATTCCTCTGCCGTCACCGGTTGCACCGAGAGGCGCGAATATTTCACCAGCGCCATATCGGCGAGCTTCTTCTCGGCCTTGATCGCAGCCATCGTTACTGGCGTCTTCAAGGGCTTGTCGGCCTTGATGTCGACGCAGACGAATTTGCCGGTCTTGTCGGTCGGGTCGGGATAGGCCTCCTTGATGATCTCCGCGATCCCGACGATCTCCTTGCCCTCGTTGGAATGATAGAAGAACGCCTTGTCGCCCTTCTTCATGTTCACGAGGTTCTGGCGCGCAGTGAAATTGCGCACGCCGGTCCAGGCCTCGCCCTTGGCGCCCTTCGCAACCTGCTGCTCCCAGGACCACACCGACGGTTCGGATTTCACCAGCCAGTAGTTCATAATGCGCCCTGTCCATTCGTCATGGCCGGGCTTGCCCCGGTCATCCACGTCTTTGCTATCCGTCAATATCAAGACGTGGATGCCCGCGACAAGCGCTGCCATGACGAGAAAGACGTCATTCCTCTGCCTTGAAGGGACGCGTCATCAGCCCCGAGATCGCAGCATCGATCGTGCTTCGGCCGCTCAGGATCGATGCGACCGCTTCTGATACCGGCAACTCGATGTTTTGCGAAGCGGCGAGTTCGATCAGCACAGGGGCCGTGAACTCGCCCTCGGCGAGCTTGCCGGCTGGCGGCTGCTCGCCGCGCCCGAGTGCGAGTCCGAGCGCGAAGTTGCGCGATTGCGGGCTCGAGCAGGAGAGAATCAGATCACCGAGGCCGGACAGACCGGTGAGCGTCTCGCTGCGCGCGCCGAGCGCGCGGCCAAGACGCGTCAGCTCGGCAAAGCCGCGGGTCGTCAGCGCCGCCTGGGCCGAGGCGCCGAGCTTGCGCCCGACGGAAATGCCGACTGCGATCGCCAGCACGTTCTTGGCGGCGCCGCCGATCTCGACACCCCGGATGTCCGTGGAGTGATAGGGGCGGAATGTCGGCGAGCCCAGCGCCTGCACCAGGCTGCTGGCCAACGCCTCATCGCTTGCCGCCAGGGTCACAGCCGTCGGCAGGCCGCGGGCGACGTCGTCGGCAAAGCTTGGGCCTGACAGGATCGCCGGCTGCGCGTGCGGCGCGGCCTCGGCGATCACGTCTGTCATGAACTTATGGGTGCCGTGCTCGATGCCCTTGGCGCAGGCGACGACCGGAATGGGTTTTGCGAGATGCGAGGCCAACATGTTGACCGCGCCGCGCAAGTGCTGCGCAGGCGTTGCGATCAGCAGCATGTCGGCGCGCGCGGCGATCGCCGGATCGCTCGTGACGACAATGTCCGGAGCAAGCCGCACGCCGGGCAGCCGCGGATTGTCGCGCGTCGATGCAATCCGCGTCGCATGCTCCGCGTTGCGCGCCCAGAGCGTCACGCTCCGCCCTGCCCGCGCCGCCACCATCGCCAGTGCGGTACCCCAGGCGCCCGCGCCGATCACCGCGATGGATTGGAACGCGGTCATCGTCAGAATCCCGCCCGTGTGTTGCCGTAGCCCGTAGGCGCCGCCGCATTGGCGTCGAGCAACCACCGTGCGCGCGGCTGCGCGTCCATCGTGTCGGTCAGGCCGAGCGCGAGGCGTTCGGCTCCGGCCCAGGCAATCATGGCGCCGTTGTCAGTGCAGAGCGCGGGCGGCGGCATGATCAGTTGCGTCTGCGCCTGCCTCGCGACGTCATCGAGAGCGCCGCGGATCGCCTGATTGGCGGCGACGCCGCCGGCGGCCACGAGCGCGCGCGGCGCGCCGAACTGCTCACGAAAAAGCTTCAGGCCAACGCTGAGGCGGTCGGCCGTCGAATCCAGCACCGCCGCCTGGAAGCTCGCGCAGAGATCGCTGATGTCCTGCGGCGTGAGCTCAGCCAGCCGGCTCGCTTCGGTGCGCACTGCCGTCTTCAATCCCGACAGCGAGAAATTCGCATCGGGACGCCCTTGCATCGGCCGCGGAAACGCAAAGCGCGTGGCGTCACCGCCTGCCGCCGCGCGCTCGACCTGCGGTCCGCCGGGATATGGCAGCCCCAGCATCTTCGCGACTTTGTCGAAGGCTTCGCCGATGGCATCGTCAACTGTGGTGCCGAGCCGCACATACTGGCCGACGCCGGTGATCGCGACGATCTGGGTATGGCCGCCGGAGGCGAGGAAGAGGCAATAGGGAAATTCGATGCCGTCGGTGAGGCGCGGCGTCAATGCATGCGCTTCGAGATGATTCACCGCAACCAGCGGCGTGTCGTGCACCATCGCGATCGCCTTCGCTGTGGTGAGCCCTACGATGACGCCGCCGATCAGCCCGGGTCCTGCGGCCGCGGCGACGCCGTCGAGCTGGGCATAGTCGATGCCGGCCTCGCGCATGGCGCGATCGATGATGCCGTCGAGCAGGTCGACATGCGCGCGCGCGGCGATCTCCGGCACCACGCCGCCGAAGCGGGCGTGCTCTTCGACCTGCGACCGCACGATATTGGAGAGAATCTTGCCGCTGCCGTCAGGTGTCCGCTCGATCACGGCCGCAGCGGTCTCGTCGCAGGTGGTTTCGATGCCCAATACCAGCATTGGCGAATTGTTATCCAATTTGCGCCCTTGCGCTCATCTGTAAAGCAGAGTTCTGGTACGTCCGGTAGCATCCCGGGGCCAGATTGCGCAATCGTCACGCGCCGCCGTCCAGGTCAATGCGTCACCGCCACGTGGTTCGGGAACACCAGCGATGTCCATTCTTGTCACACGGCCGCATCCCGACAATGAGACGACGGCGGTAAATCTGCGCGCGCGTGGGCATCTGGTGCTGCTCGCGCCGGCGCTCAAGTTCGAGCCGGTCGCCTTCCGTGGCGAGAGTGAAGCGCCCTACGGTGCCGTTCTCGTCACCTCGGCCAACGCGATCCGCGCCGTCGCGGCGCAGTTGCGGGACCTCGGTCTTCTAGAGCTCCCTTTGTTTGCGGTCGGCGAGCATACGGCCGCTGCGGCGCGCGAGGCCGGTTTTGTGGAGGTAATCGTCGCCGGTGGCGATGCTGCTTCCTTGCGCGAGAAGGTGATGCAGAGCGCGCGCGACAAGGTGCTGAAGAAAAAGAGCGCGCTGCTGTATCTCGCGGGCGCGGATCTGTCGCGCGATCTCGGCGGCGAACTCGTTGCCGAGGGTTTCCGCGTGGTCACGCAGACCACCTATCGCATGGCCCCGGTCAAGCATCTGCCGCGCGAAGTCTGCGAGGGCTTTGCCGCCCACGGGATCGAGGCGGTGCTGCACTACTCCCGGCGCAGCGCCCGCGCCTTCCTGGACGCAGCGCGGGACGAAGGCGTCGAAATCTCGGCGCTGGCGATTCCGCATTGCTGCCTGTCCGACACGGTTGCGGGCGTGCTGCGCGATGCTGGCGCGTCACAGGTTCTGGTGGCCGCCACGCCGGACGAAACTGCCTTATTCGACACCTTGGAGCGTGCGTTGCGGACCCGTTTGGCGTAAAGGTCGGGCCGAATCCGACGCAATCTAGTCCACCCTGGTATGGAAGTGTGAGGAACCGTCACGATGGCCGATGACAAGCCTGAAGACGCTGGATTGGCACCCGACGCGGGCCGTGCCAAGCGCACCCCGCCCACCATCGACCTCGAGGCGACAGAAGTCTCCACCCAGCCGCAGCAGGTCGCGGGCGAGCCCGAGGGTCCCGGGCATGCCGCGCAGGCGCAGGCCAGGTTCGAAGAAGGCGGATCGGAAGAGATCAAGACCGAGCCTCAGTCCGGCTCTGCAGAGGAGCAGGCGTCCGCGCCTGTGTCAGCGCCGGTTTCGCCCTGGGTCATTGCGCCGTTCTCCGGTGCCGTCGCAGCGGCGGTCGTGATCGCGGTCGGCTGGATGCTGGGCTGGCCTGCGGTGCAGGCGCCGCCGGCCGCGCCGCAGGTCACCAGTGCGACGATCGATGCGCTAAGCGGACGCGTTGCTGCGGTCGAGGCCAAGGCCGGCAAGCCCTCAGCCGATCCGGCCATGGCGGCGCGGATCGACGCGCTGGAGAAATCCGCAAGCAGCCTGCGCAGCGACATTGCCAATCTGCGTGCGCAGTTCGACAAGACTGCGAATGCCCTGAATGACGCGAAAGTAGCGTCGCCTGCGGCTGCGCCTGATCTTGCAGCTGTCCTCGACCGCATCGCTCAGCTCGAGCGCGCCAGCAAGACGGAGCGCGCCGAGCTTGCGCAGCAGAGCGAGAAGATCGCGGACGCCAGGACGGTGGACGATAAGCCGCTCCGCCATGTGGTGGCAGCGGCGCTGCTCGACGTCGCCGTTCGCCATGGCGATCCCTATCAACCGCAACTGGCCGTGGCGCGTTCGCTGGCGGCCAAGCCCGACATGCTGAAGCCGCTCGACGCGTTTGCATCGTCCGGCATTCCAACGGCGGCCGCGCTGAGCCGCGATCTCCTCAACATCGTGCCGAAGCTGTCGCCGCCGCCGGAAGCTCCGTCGAGCGACGCCGGCATTGTCGAGCGTCTCCAGGCCGGCGCATCAAAGCTCGTTCGCATCGAGCGCACCGACGGGGTCGGCAACGATCGCGGTGCCATCGCTGCGCGCGTGACCGCGGCTGCGCTCCGCAACGATTTCGTCGAAGCGCGGCGCGAGCTGAAGATGCTGCCCGAGGCTGATCGCGCCCCGGCGCAGGCCTGGCTCGACAAGGTCGATGCCCGCGACACCGCGCTCGCCGCGTCCCGCAAATTCGCCGACGATGCCATGGCGGATCTCGTGAAATCCGATCCGGTCAAGTCTGATCCAGTCAAGCCTCTTCAGTAAAGGTTCGCGCAACAATCGGCGCGTATAGGGATCGCCATGCTTCGCATCGTCCTGTTTCTCGTCCTGATCGCACTGGCGGCGGCCGGTGCGGCCTGGGTTGCCGACCAGCCCGGCGACCTCGTCCTGACCGCGGGTGGTTTCCGCATCTCGACGACGCTTCCCAGGTTCGTGTTCCTGCTTGGGCTCTTTGCCGTCGCCGTGGTGCTGCTCTGGAGCATCCTGACGATGATCTGGCGCACGCCGGGGCGTCTGCGCCGCCGTCGCCACGAAAAGCGCCAGGCGCGGGGACGCCACGCCATCACCCACGGCCTGCTCGCGATCGGCCATGGCGATCCCGCGCTCGCCCGCCGTCATGCCGAGGCGGCGCGGCGGCATGCGCCGAACGATCCGCTCGCGCTGCTGCTGCACGCGCAGTCGGCTCAGCTCGAAGGCAATCGCGACGAGGCGCAGCGCGTTTTCCGCGCGATGGCCGAGCGCGAGGACACGCGGCTGCTCGGCCTGCGCGGCCTGTTCATCGAGGCGCAGCGCGCCGACGATGCGGTCGGCGCGGTGATGATCGCGGAAGAAGCGATCAAGCTGTCGGCGTCCGCGACCTGGGCCTCGCACGCTGTGCTCGGCTTCCGCTGCGCGCGCGGCGACTGGAGCGGCGCGCTTGCGATCCTCGATTCGAATCTGTCCGCGGGCCAGATCGACAAGCCGACGTATCGGCGGCAGCGCGGCGTGCTGCTTACCGCGCGCGCGCTGGAATTGGAGACGATGGATCGCGACGTGGCGCGCGAGAGCGTGATGGAGGCGGTCAAGCTCGCGCCGACGCTGGTCCCAGCCGCGGTGCTCGCGGCAAGATTCGAGAGCGAGGCGCATCAGGTGCGCCGTGCCATGAAGCTGGTGGAAGCGGCCTGGCTCGCCAATCCGCATCCCGATCTCGCCGATGCCTACGCGCATGTGAAGCTCGGCGATTCCGCGCGGCAGCGCCTGCAGCGGGTCGAGACGCTCGCGGCCAAGACGCCAGCCGACAAGCCCGGCCATATCGAGGGCCAGCTCGCGATCGCGCGCGCCGCGATCGATGCCTCCGAGTTCGGCCGCGCCCGCGAGGTGCTCGCGCCTTACGTCAGCGATCCGACCCAGCGCGTCGCCCTGCTGATGGCGGAGATCGAGCGCGCCGAGCATGGCGATGGCGGCCGTGTCCGCGCCTGGACCCTGCGCGCAGTACGCGCTCGCCTCGACCCCGCCTGGACCGCGGACGGCTATGTCAGCGACCGCTGGCGGCCGGTCTCGCCGGTCACCGGCCGCCTCGATGCGTTCCAGTGGCAGACACCGGTCGCGAGCCTGCCCTCGGACAAGGGCGCCACGATCGAATCCTCGCCCTTCGAGGAAGCCATGCTGGCGGCCCCGCCGCCGAAGCGGGTCACCGCCGCTCCTGGCGCAGCTCCGGTGGAACCGCCGGTGATGGCCCCGGTGCCGGTACCGGCCGCCCAGGACAATTCGCCGCCTCCGGCCAAGGAAGTTCCACAGGAAGCTGCCAACGAAGCAGTCAAGGACGACGAGCCGGCCGTCACACCCTCCGAGCCGGCGAATCCGGCTCCGGCGCCCGCCGAATCATCGCCGCCGGCGGCAACGTCGGTGTTCCGAACCCGAGCCGACCTCGGCAAACAGGCATCGGCGCCGATCCAGGCCGTCATCCCGATCGTCCGCGCACCGGATGATCCCGGAATCGACGACGACGGCCCGAGCGATGAATTTACGGAACAAATCGGCACGCCCAAGGCTGACGCAAAGGCCCAGGTGGGCGGCTGGCGCGGATTCTGGTCCCGCTGGGGCGCGTGAGGCGTATTTCGAGCCCGGCTTGTCCTTGCCAATTCCGGCCATGCCCGATATCAGGAGCGCGTATCGGGGCCGGCATCGCGCAGGTCCCGGCCGGTTCGCCGCAATAGCTCAGTCGGTAGAGCACGTCATTCGTAATGACGGGGTCGGGGGTTCGAATCCCTCTTGCGGCACCAGCGCCTGCCTGTCCGGCCCGGAGACATGGGTAACGAAACGTACCTGAGAGATGGGTGACAACCTCGTGCCGATCGGGTTGTCGCGGGGTTTCAAAGTCATCTGCTCCAAGTTCGCTTCAAATTGCTCACCCCGCCGGCAATTTCGGCTCCTGCGCTCATTACGCTGATCGCTCCCGCTGCGGGAAGAACCGTCTCAGCGCCGGTCACAACCAAGCCCGCCGACCAGGACCACGGCATCTACCGGTAAGCCGCTCGCCAAAGCAAATGGCCGGGCGAAGGCCCGGCCATGCGCATCTTGGTCGCGCCTATTGCGAGACCGTCTGCACCACGCTTCCGATCGGGCGCGTGGTCGTGCCTGCGGTCGGCACTTTCAACTCCTTCATCAGTGCCTCGTCATATTCCGGCAGCGTCTGAAGCGTCGTCTTCGCTTTCATCTGCACGACCTTGTAGCCGCCGGCCTTGAGCCGCGCGAGCAGCGCCGGCATGGCTTCGCCGGTGTGCTTCTGGAAGTCATGCATCAGGATGATGCCCTTGCCGAGCTTGTCGAGCCTGGTCATCACGGTCTCGACGATCTTCTCGGGCGTGGCACCCTTCCTGAAATCGAAGGAGTCGATGTCGGTTGAGAACATCGCGACGTTGCGGGTGCCGAAATAGGTCACCATCGCCGGATTGTGCTGGAGCTGCGGGAAGCGGAAGAACGGCGCCGGGTTGGTGCCGAGCGCGAAGCGCACCGCGCTAAAACCCTTCTCGACCTCGTCCTTGACTTGTTGCTCGGTCATCTTCTTGCTGTTCAGGTTGACATGCGACCAGGTGTGCGTGCCGACCGTGTGGCCCTGGGCCAGCACCTGGCGCAGGATTTCCGGATGGTAGGTCGCGTGCTTGCCGACCGAGAAGAACAGGCCCTTGGCGCATTCGTCCGCGAGCGCCTTCAGCACGGCGGGCGTGTTGACCGGCCACGGGCCGTCGTCGAAGGTCAGCACGACCTCCTTCTCGGTGAGGAAGTCGAACTGCTTGAAATGCTCGAAGCCGAAGCCCGGACCGCCTGTCGTGTCGATCTCGACCACGCGGGACACGCCCAACGCGTTCGGATTGGCGCAGGCCTGTTTCGGCTGCATCGGCATGACCGGCGCGGGTGCCGGAGCCGCTGCGGCCGGCTTGGCCGCGATCGCCGCGGTGGTCTCGACGTCGTCCTTGGCGGCGAGCTTCGCCTGTGCCGGCAACGGGTCGGCGGTACGGGCGGCAATTGTCTTGGGAGCGCCCTGGTCGGCGCGCGCGGAATAATAAAACCAACCGCCGGCGGCGATCACGACCGCCGCAACTACACTGGCCAGCATCAGGCCCAACGCATTACGCATCGCTACTCTTTCCAATTACGCAACCAAACCGGCGGAATTTCCCGCGCGACAAGCCATTAATGCGAAGTAAGAGTTAACGTGACACCAACGCGACAGCGGTCGTGGAGGAATTTCAGCGGGGTGCGCCAAAGTGACCGGGATCACAGAGGATCGGCCTCCCGTGAGCGTCATCACAGTGGAAACGGATTTCCCGGATCATCGTAGCTCCCATCGATAACGGGGCCGCTTGTGGCGGTGCCAATGGGAGCTTCAAATGACCAAGTCGTTTACCAGCAAGATCCGTGACGCCAGCCTGGCCTTGGGCTTTGCCGCCATCGTCTCGATCATCTCGACGAGCTCGAGCTTCGCGTTCTCGGCCGAGGCGCAGCAGATGTGCACTGGCGATGCCTTCCGCCTCTGCTCGGCGGAGATCCCCAACATCCCGAAGATCACGGCCTGCATGGTCAAGCACCGCTCTGACTTAAGCGCCGGCTGCCGCGCGGTGATGGACAAGGATCTCGCCAAGGGCGCCTCGCGCAAGATCGCTGACGCCCAGGACAAGCAGTAAGCAACGCGGCGATCATTGCGCTGGTCAGCTCCCCTTGCGATGTGTCCCGGCATGAAGCCGGGGCCATGCGGCGGCGCCTTGCAGCCAGTCAACAAAGCCGTTGCAGCCCCGGTATCGTCGCACTAGCTTCGCCCGCACATTCTTTTGCGCTGTGAGGCATTACGCGATGGCCAGATTTCTTTTCATCATCCCTTTTCTGCTGTGCGCATCGGCTGCATCCGCACAACAGCAGCCCGGCCACGATGCCTGCGCGCGCGACGTCTCGCGCTTCTGCCGCGCCGTGATGAACAATGGTGATGGCGCCGTGCTCGCCTGCCTGAAGCAGAACCGCACGCGCCTGAGCAAGGCCTGTGACAAAGTGCTGACGGAACACGGGCAGTAAGCGATTTCTGTAGCACGGATGAGCGCAGCGAAATCCGGGAACGCTTGGCCCCGCATGTCGCTTCGCTCATGCGGGCTACGGGCCGAAAGAAGCTACGTGCCGCTCCCTGCCGCGGTCGCGACCACCGGCAGCACCTCGCTATTCGCCCGGTCCGGCGTCTCGTCCTTCCAGCGCACCGAACCGAATGGGCGCTCCAGCATGCGGCGGATCCGAACCGGCTCGGGACCGATGTGGAAATCGATCGCCTGCTGATGCAGCGCGCGTTCGGACTGGGTCGAGCGGTTGCGCTGGCGCAGGTAATCGAACCAGGTCGGGCAATGATAGCGCTCGGTCCACAGTTCGGGATCGGCGATGTCGCGGGCGATCGACCAGCCATAGGCGCCGTTGCGCTGGCGGGAGAGCTGCACGTCCTGCATCACGTTGTGGAACGCGCGCGCGTTCTCTTGCGCGACGCGGTATTCGATCTCGACCACCAGCGGCCCGCTACGCCCGGTCAGCGACAGCTTCACCTCGGGATCGGCCAGCACCTCTGCATCCTCGTTGCGCGCGCCGACGCGCGGCATCGCCAGCCGAATGCCGAGCAGCGGCGAGATCAGCATCAGGCCTGCCGCCGTCAGCAATGCGATCTCGACGCCGGCATAGTCGGTGAGATGGCCCCAGCCCCAGGCGCCGATGGCGATGCCACCGGAAATCGACGCCTGGAACGCCGCCAGCGAGCGGCCCGCGACCCAGCGCGGCGCCGAGAGCTGCACGCCGATGTTGAACAGCGCGATCGCAGCCATCCAGACCGCGCCGGCCAAGACCAGCGCGGTCGCCGTCAGCACCGGCTCCGTGCTCAGGGCCAGGGCGGCCATCGCGAAAGCCATCGAGATGGTGCAGGCGCGGATCGCGGCCTCGCCGCTCATGCGCTTGCGCAATTCGTGGATGTTGAGCGCGCCGATCACCGCGCCCATGCCGAAGGCACCCAGCATGATGCCGTAGGTCTGCGCGCCGCCACGCAGCAGGTCACGCGCGACCAGCGGCATCAGCGCCATCACCGCGCCGCCGATCAGGCCCATCACCAGCGTGCGCAACAGCACGATCTTGATCGGCGGCGAATTGGTGATGTAGCGCACGCCCGAGACCATGGCGCGGTTGAGCTTTTCCCGCGGCAGGCGCGAAGGCTCGGTGCTGCGGCGCCAGAGCAGCAGCACCACCAGAAGCGGCAGATAGAGGATCGCATTGCAGGCGAACGCGGCGACCGCGCCGAGCGCAGCGACGATGACGCCGCCGACCGCCGGACCGAAGCTGCGCGCGATGTTGTAGCTGATACCGTTCAGCGCGACGGCCGAAGGCAGTGCATCGGGCGGCACCTGCTCGCTGACCGAGGATTGCCAGGCCGGGCCGAACAGCGCGTTGCCGCTGCCGACGACGAAGCAGAAGGCGAGCAGCGTTTCCGGGGTGATGAGCTTGAGGCCGGCCAAGATCGTCAGGGCCGTTGCGCCGATCAGCGCGATCGACAGTGAAATCACGCTGACGATGCGGCGGTCATACATGTCGGCGATGGCGCCAGCCGGCATCGAGATCAGCATGATCGGCAGCATCAGGGCGGTCTGCACCAGGGCCACCTTGTCTGCCGAGGCCGCCATCTGCGTCATCGCCCAGGCCGCGCCCACGCCCTGGATCAGGAGGCCAAGATTGGAGAGCAGGCTGGCGAGCCAGATCCGCCGAAACACGGTGTACCGCAGGGGTGCGGCAATGCCGTCGGCGGCACTTTTCTGGCGGTTCGTCTGCTCGGTCATATCCCCTTCCAAACGGTCTTGCAGAAATGGTCCCAGGCGATTCCGGCAAATTCAGTGATGCCCGCGAAAGTCCTTCGCTGTCCAGTGTTTAGGCCGCTATAAGCGGTGCAAAGAGGCGGTTTGCCGGGGAGGAACAGATGAAGCTGTCACGACGGACGATTTTGCAGGGCGTTGGCAGCTTGCCTTTCGCAATTGCGAGCTTGCGGACGGCTGCGATCGCGCAGACCGCACCAGGGGCCACGCCGAGCACGGACGTGCCGCCGATCCTGTTCGTTCACGGCAATGGGGACTATGACGCGCTCTGGATGACGACGCTCTGGCGGATGGAATCCAATGGCGTCGCGCGCGAGCGCATGATGGCGATCAATTTCACCGATCCCCTGGCGCGCAGCGACGACAAGCTCGAGCAGGCGGGGCGTTCCTCGACCGAGGACCAGCGCCGCGAGCTGGCCGCTGCCATCGCCGAGCTGAAGCGCCGGACCGGTGCGGCGCGCGTGGCGCTGGTCGGCAGCTCGCGCGGCGGCTATGCCATTCGCAACGTCATCAAGAATGGCGGTGCCGGCGATGTCAGCCACGCCGTGCTGTGCGGCACGCCCAATCACGGCGTGTTCGCGACCGACGACCAGCCGAACAACGAGTTCAACGGCCGCGGCACGTTCCTGCGCAGCCTGAACGAAGGCGAGAGCGAGGTGACGCCGGGGGTTGCCTTCCTCACGTTGCGCAGCGACGGTCTGGACAAATATGCGCAACCCGACGGCCGCTTCATCGGCAAGCCTGGCACACCGACCAATGTCAACGCCGAGGGGCCCGAGCTGAGGGGCGCCACCAACCTCGTGCTCGGCGCGCTCGACCATCGCGAGGTCGCGTTCCACCCGCGCGCGTTCCGGGAGATCTACAAGTTCATCGCCGGGCGTGAGCCCGCGCGCATCGCGATTGTGCCGGAGACGAATGTGAGGCTGAGCGGCCTGGTCACGGGCACGCCCGGCGGCGTATCGACCAATCGCCCGGTGGCGGGTGCAACCGTCGATATCTTCCGTGTCGATCCCGAAACCGGCGAGCGCATGGGCAGTGCCGTGCACAGCACGAAGACCGGCGCTGACGGCCGCTGGGGGCCGGCGCAGGTCGAGCCGTCCTGGTCGCTCGAATTCGTGCTGGCGGCGCCGGATGCGCCGATCACGCACATCTACCGCTCGCCCTTCCCGCGCTCGTCCGACGTCGTGCACCTCCGGCCCGCGCGCCCGATCGGACCGGCCGACAAGGATGCCGGCACGGTCGTGATCATGTCGCGTCCGCGCGGCTATTTCGGACTGCCGCGGGACGTGGTGCTGTTCGACGGCAGGGAGCCGGCCGACGTCAAGCCGGGCGTGCCCACGGATGCGACAGCAACACTGCGGCTTCCGGCCAGCGAGGTCGGACGTAACATCGTGGCTCAATTCGGCGAAGAGCGGATCGTGGCCCGCGCCTGGCCTGCCGCCGAGAACCGGATTGCGATTGCCGAGCTGACTTACTAGCTATTAGCCTGCGTCACATCCGCGGGAGAGAGCCATGAATATCGCCAGCGTGCGTCGGCCCATCATCCCTCCCGCTCCCCCGCGTGCGCCCGACGACATGTCGTTCTTCGGCCGTCTCGCGGTGATCCGGCAGAACATGATCGCGACCTGGGGGCAGCGCGCCTATGAGGAAGACGTCATCCCGGGCCGCTTCTTCTTCCGCAACAGTTTTATCCTGAACCAGCCGGATGCGATCCGGCACGTCCTGCTCAGCAACTACGAGAATTACACGCGCACGCCGGCAGGCATCCGCATGCTGCGTCCCGTGCTCGGCGACGGCCTTCTGATCGCGGAAGGTCATTCCTGGACCTTTCAGCGCCGCACCCTCGCGCCAGCCTTCACCCCGCGCGCCACCGCAAATCTCGTCCCGCACATGACGGCGGTGCTCGACGAGACCATCGCAAAGCTCGATGCGCGCGCGGGCGAAGACGTCGACCTGCGCGAGGTCATGCAGCGCATGACTCTCGAGATCGCCGGGCGCACGATGTTCTCGTTCGGCATGGACCGGCACGGCGCGACCCTGCGCAACTTCATCATGGAATATGCCGCGCGGTTGGGACGTCCCTATTTCCTCGACATGGTACTGCCGGTGTCCTGGCCGAGCCCGATGGATCTTGCGCGCGCCCGTTTCCGCAAGCGCTGGACCGAGTTCGTTGCCATGCTGATCGCCGAACGTCGCGCGGCCGGCAAGAAGGATGGCGCGCCGCCGCGCGACCTGTTCGATCTCATGGACGAGGCGCGCGATCCCGAAACGGGCAAGGGCTTCTCGGACGAGCAGCTCGTCGACGAGGTCGCGACCATGATCCTGGCGGGTCACGAGACCACGGCGACGGCGCTGTTCTGGGCGCTCTATCTGCTCGCGCTCGATCCGGAGACGCAGGAAGAGCTCGCGTCCGAGACAAGCGGCGAACATCTCGACAGTATCGCCGACATCGATCGCCAGAAATTCACCCGCGCCGTGATCGACGAGACCATGCGGCTCTATCCGCCCGCCTTCCTGGTCGCGCGAGCCGCGCGCGAGAGGGACAATGCCGCGGGCGTCGAGATCGGCAAGGGCGACATCATCATGATCGCGCCCTGGTTGCTGCATCGGCACGAGAAGCTGTGGGATCAGCCGAACGCGTTCATTCCAAAGCGCTTCATGTCGAAAGAGGCGCCGGACCGCTTCGCCTATCTGCCGTTCGGCGCAGGTCCACGCGTCTGCATCGGCGCGCCGTTCGCGCAAGCCGAATCCGTGCTGGCCCTGGCCCGGTTGATCGGCGCCTTCCGCGTCGAGCTCGCCGATCAGGCTGTTCCCGTGATTCCGCAAGGCGTCGTCACCACCCAGCCGGACCATTCGCCCATGTTCCGCATCACGCGTCGGTGACAGGCGCTCGTCCGGCCGACGGCGTGATTCATCCTAGATAGAGCCCCTGCCATGAGCGACATCCAGGCCCAGTTTTCCGTTCTGAAGCAGACCGCCGATCCGAAGGTTGTCGATGCGATCGCGCAGCTGATCGCCCAGGGTCAAGATCGCGACCTTAACCGCATCAATGTGCTGGATTTTGCCGATCGCACCGGGCTCGACCAGGAGAAGGTCATTTCCGGATTCCTGCATGCCTCGCGGCTTGGCCTGTTCGACATGAGCTGGAACGTGCTGTGTCCTGGCTGCGGAGGGGTCCTGGGCGCACACGCAACGCTGAAATCGTTGAAGCACGAAGACTACAACTGCGCGCTCTGTGCAGCCGGATACGAGGCATCTGTCGATGAGATGGTCGAGGTGGCCTTCACCGTCAGTCCGCGGGTTCGCCGCATCGGTGCTCATGATCCCGACACGCTGCCGATCTGGGAATATGTCCGGCAGATGTTCTGGAGTTCAGGCGTCGACATCAACGATGAAACCTTTGGGCGCCTGATCAACGAGGTGACGCTCGAGGCACTCGAATTGCCTGCCGGCGAGAAGGCAATCCTCTCGCTGACCCTGCCCAGCCAGTTCATCATCGTGTTCGAGCCGGTCACTCATTCGGCCCATTTCCTCGACGTCCGGGGTGAGCCGACGAGCGAACGCCAGCAGCTTTCGATCATGTTCAACAGGCTGGAGGCGCCTACGGGGACCACGGTGATGCGCCCCGGGCCGTTGCGCCTTACGCTCGAGAATCAATCGGGCGGTCGCGTGTTGCCTTCGGTCTGGATTGCTGCCGACGCGCTGCATGAGATGATCGGCAAGCGCAAGCCAATTCTGACCGCCAAGCGGATGCTGTCCAATCAGACGTTCCGCGATGTTTTCAAGGCCGACAATCTCAACGTCGACCAGCGATTGAAGATCACATCGTTGACCTTCCTGTTCACCGACCTGAAGGGGTCGACGGCCCTATACGAGCGCGTCGGCGACCTCAGTGCTTTCGATCTTGTGCGCGCGCATTTTCGTGCGCTCCTGGAGATCATCGCTGCCGAGAAGGGTGCAGTTGTGAAGACGATCGGTGATGCCGTCATGGCGACCTTCGTCAGACCTGAGCACGCCATCACCGCCGGACTGCGCATGCGCGCAGCCATGGACGAATTGAACAGGCAGCGCGGCGCCAACGATCTCATTCTCAAGATCGGCATCCATGAAGGTCCCTGCCTCGCTGTGACGCTCAACGAGCGCCAGGATTATTTCGGCCAGACGGTCAACATCGCGGCTCGCGTGCAGAGCCTGTCGACCGCGCAGGAGATCCACATCACCGGGCCGGTGGCGGATGCGCCGGCGGTCGCCGAGCTGCTGGAGCGGCGCGCGATCAAGCCGATCCAGAAGCAGGCCGCGCTCCGCGGCATCGCCGACAAGATGGTGGTGTACGAGATACCGTGAGGGAGTGCGGCGGCCGCAGCGCCGTCATTCATGCACAAGTAATGACGGTGTCGAGGCAGGTGCGTATCCCAGCCACCATCGTCATGTCCGGACAAGCCCGGACATGACCGCGACCCGCGCTCCGGATTGCTGAAACGTAATGCAGCGCGCGGAACTGACGCACGTTGCACCGGTTGAGTTTCCCGCTCATATAATGCTGGTAACGGCCGCACCCCCGCGGCCATCGATCTCGGTAGGACCTCATGCTCGACGGCTTGCGCCAATTCATCGCCGACATTGTCGGTCCCCAAGCTCAGGACCGCGCATTCGGCGACAGCGATTATCGGCTGGCGGCGACCGCTCTGCTGGTCCATGTGGTCTCGCTGGACGGTCAGCCGAGTGCAGCCGAGAAGCGCAAGCTGCACAGCCTGATCGAAAGCCATTTCGGCCTCGATCGCGGCACCGCGGATCGCCTGATCGCCGATGCGACGGAGGTCGAGGGCGAGGCGGTGGACCTCTATCACTTCACCAGCGTCATCATGCGCTCGCTGGACGAAGAGGGCCGCAAGCGCATCGTGCAGATGATGTGGGAGCTGGTCTATGCCGACGGCCAGGTCAGCGAATTCGAGGACAATGTCGTCTGGCGTGCTTCCGACCTGCTCGGGATTTCCCAGCGCGACCGGATCGAGCTGAAGCACGCAGTCGCAGAGCGTGTCGGCGGCCAAATCAAGGACGGTGCCGTCGGCGGCTGACGGCGCTGGACTCGACGAAGCGCGGCGTGCGCGCATACATGACGAAACTTTAATTTATTCGCCTCCTGCGCCGAATTCGCCTGTAAATCCACGGTCTTTCAGCACTGCCTGTCGTTCTGCTCAAGCGGCCATGCTGCCAGCGCCGCTTGCCTGTTGCGTTCGGCCTATGCTCTCGTTCCCCCGTTGCGGGGCCAAAAAAGTTGCTTTCAAGAGATTTCGATCGTGGTTGAGCGGGTGACGCTGATTACTGGTGCCTCGGCGGGCATCGGGATGGAGCTGGCGCGTGTGTTTGCGTCCAATGGACATCGCCTCGCATTGACCGCGAGACGGGCGGACCGTCTGGAGGCGCTCGCCACTGAGCTGGCCGCCAAGTGCGGCAAGAAGCCGATCGTGATCGCCTGTGATCTCGAGGACGCGGACGCCGGCGCGACGATCGCGGCAGCGCTTGCGGCCGAAGGTGTCGAGCTCGATCATCTCGTCAACAATGCGGGCTTCGGCGTGTTCGGCGATGCGACCGAACGCGATCGCAGCGAGCAGCTCGGCATCGTCGACGTCAACGTCCGGGCCCTGACGGATCTGTCGCTGCGCTTTGCCGATCAGCTCATCAGGAACAAGGGCGGTCTTCTCAACGTCGGATCCGTCGCCGGCTTCCTGCCCGGGCCCGGCATGGCCGTCTACTACGCGTCCAAGGCCTATGTGATTTCCTTCACCGAAGCGATGCGGGCGGAGCTTGCACCGCGCGGCGTCCGCGTCACCGTGCTTTGCCCGGGTCCGGTGCCCACCGAATTCCAGGCCCGCGCCGGCGTCGGATCGCAACATGATACGGCCGTTCTCAACGTCTCTGCCGCCGAAGTTGCACGGGAGGCGTATCGTGGCCTCATGGCCAACAAACGGGCAGTGCTGCCCGGTCTCGGCATCAAGATTGTGCCGTTCGCGCTGCGCTTCTTCCCGCGCGGCTTCATCCTGGCAGCCACCAGCCGGTTCCAGAGGCAGCGGCGCTGAAGAACGCCCGGTGCATCCGTAGTGGCCCGGAGCTTGCTTCAAGATCGGGGCGTGTGTGCGCAAACTCACACGATGTTAACCATCGCTTAGCTAAGCTGGCGGTCTGAACCGATAGCACTCGCAGAGGCCATGTCGTTCCGGACGGACAGGTTTGGTGGCGCAGATGTGGTGCCCTTCCCACGGAGGGCGCCGAGCGCCGCCGCCGCTGAAACCCGGCTGCCGGTTCTGATCGTCCTGCATCAGGAATGCTCGACACCGGGCCGCGTCGGCAATGCGCTGCGCGCGCTTGGCCATCGCCTCGACATCCGCCGTCCACGCTTCGGCGATCCCTTGCCCGAGACGCTCGATCAGCATGCCGGTGCCGTGATCTTCGGCGGCCCGATGAGTGCCAACGATCCCGACGATTACATCCGCCGCGAGATCGATTGGATCGAAATTCCGCTTCGCGAGCAGCGGCCGTTCCTCGGCATCTGCTTGGGTGCGCAGATGCTGGCGATGCAGCTGGGGGCCCGTGTCGCGCCGCATGCGCAGGCGCTGACCCAGATCGGCTATTACCCGATCAGGCCGACCGCTGCTGGCCATGCGCTCTGCCCTCATTGGCCGGCACAGGTCTATCACTGGCATCGCGAGGGCTTTGAGCTGCCGGCCGGCACCGAGCTGCTCGCCGAAGGCGATGATTTTCCGGTGCAGGCGTTCCGTGCCGGGAATGCCTTCGGCGTGCAGTTTCATCCCGATGTGACCTACGCGATGATGCATCGCTGGACCACGCGCGGCTATGACGGCTTCAGCGCGCCCGGTGCGCGGCAGCGGCATCATCACTTCGCGGATCGGGCCGTCTACGATGTCGCGGAGCGCGCCTGGCTCGATCACTTCATCAACGGCTGGCTGGCGCGCCGGCCGGTGCTGGCGCAAGCCGCCGAGTGATCGCGACTTCGCACAGGTCCTTGGCGCAGGTCCTTGGCGCAAGTCCCTGCCGCTTCCCTGGATATGCTAGGTTCGCCGCCAACGAGCGCGCGCGAGATCGCGCCGGCAAACCAGGGAGAGCGTCATGGCCTATGAACACATTCTCTATGAGGTGAGCGACAAGATCGCCACCATCACGCTCAACCGCCCCGATCGCATGAACGCGTGGACGCCGATCATGGAGCGCGACGTGCGCCACGCGATGGAAGCGTCAAACGCCGACGACAATGTCCGAGTCATCATCCTCACCGGCGCGGGCCGCGCCTTCTGCGCCGGCGCCGACATGGATGCGCTGAAGGGGCTCGATCCCGACGACGTCAGGCGTGCTTCGAACCTGCCGCCGTTCGACATGAACCGCCGGCCGGATTGGCAGACGCGCTACGGCTATTACCCCTCGATCAAGAAGCCCGTCATTGCCATGCTGAATGGCGCCACGGCCGGCATCGGCCTCGTCCACGCGCTCTATTGCGACCTTCGCTTTGCTGCCGACAATACCGTGTTCACCACCGCCTTCGCGCGGCGCGGCCTGATTGCGGAGCACGGCATCAGCTGGATGCTGCCGCGCATCGTCGGTCACGCCAATGCGCTGGATCTGTTGCTTTCAGCTCGGCGTGTGTCGAGCGAGGAAGCGTTGCGGATCGGGCTGGTCAACCGGCTCTGCTCGCCCGAGAAGCTGCGCGAGGAGACTTACGCCTATGCGCGCGACCTCGCCGATTTCGTCTCGCCGAGCGCCGATGGCCGTGATCAAGCGCCAGCTCTACGAGGTGCCGTTCCAGACGCTTGCCGAGGCGACGATCGAGGCCAACCGCGAGATGATGGTGGCGCTGAACGGGAGTGATTTCAGGGAGGGTGTAGCCAGCTTCATGGAGAAGCGGCCGCCGAGGTTTACGGGCAGGTAGGGACTGATTTGCGGATGAAGCCCGGCTTCGCCCTTCGGGCTGCGCCGCGGCAGCCTTCGCTACGAAAGGGCTTGCCGAGCCGAAGCTGGCGAAGCCAGCGAAGGCTGGTGGAGCCAGGCGGGATCGAACCGCCGACCTCGTCATTGCGAACGACGCGCTCTCCCAGCTGAGCTATGGCCCCTTTGCTGGCCGCTCTGGTGAACGCGGCCGACAACCGGGGGCCATTTAAGTCCCTGCCAAGGTCAAGTCAAGGACGGGTGTAACCCGGTTTTAGCCATTTCCGCGCCTGAACTTCCCTTGTTTGGGCCGGAGGGAACCGATATCTAGCAGCAGGCGTCAATCCCGACCGTAGCCAGAGTTTTCAAAAGCCAGAGGCCTCAAAAGCCATGCGTGCCGTTCTCGACATCGTCATCATCGTGCTCGACCTCTACGTCTGGCTGCTGATCGCCTCCGCAATCCTGTCCTGGCTGATTGCCTTCAACGTGGTCAACACCCGCAACCAGTTCGTGTCGGCGGTAGCGGAGTTCCTGTATCGAATCACCGAGCCTCTGCTGGCGCCGATTCGCAATTTCCTGCCGAGCCTCGGCGGCCTCGACATCTCGCCGATCATCCTGATCCTGATCATCATGTTCATCGAGCGGGTGATCCTGTACTACATCTACCCGAACGTGATCTGAGCGGGCTGGGGCGCCTTGGTTGCGAACGAAGCTTCAAGGGAACCCTGGCGTTACTCGACCGCAGGAATCAGCATCGCGCTGCGGGTGACGCCACGCGGCGGCCGCGACGACATCGACGGCATCGAGCAACTCTCGGATGGCCGCAGCGTGCTCAAGGTACGGGTGCGCGCCATCGCCGATGGCGGCGAGGCCAACAAGGCCGTTCTGGTGCTGCTGGCGAAATCGCTTGGCGTACCGAAGGCCAGCGTCAAGCTTTTGTCCGGGGCGACCTCGCGGCTGAAGCAGATCGCGGTCAACGGCGATCCGACACGGCTCGGCGAAGCCTTGCGCCGGCTCACGTCGGCCCAATCGATAGACTGAGGAACTGATATGACCGCTGAGATCATCGATGGAAAAGTCATCGCCGCGGACCTCCGCGCCCGCGTCGCCGCCGAGGTCGCCCGGGTCAAGCGCGAGCACAATCTGGTGCCGGGCCTTGCGGTCGTCCTGGTCGGCAACGACCCCGCCAGCGAGGTCTATGTCCGCTCCAAGCGCACCCAGACCCAGGCGGCCGGGATGACCTCGTTCGAGCACAAGCTGCCGGCCGACGTCTCGCAAGCAGATCTGCTGGCGCTGGTCGCAAAGCTCAACCGCGATCCCGCCGTGCACGGCATTCTGGTGCAGCTGCCGCTGCCGAAGGGGCTGAACACCGAAGCCGTCATCAACGCCATCGACCCCGCCAAGGACGTTGACGGGCTACATCCGAACAATGCCGGCCGGCTCGCCGGCGGCTTTGAGGCGCTGTCGCCCTGCACGCCGCTCGGCTGCATCATCCTGACCAAGAGCGTGCACGCCTCGCTCGAAGGCATGAACGCCATCGTCCTCGGCCGCTCCAACCTGGTCGGCCGCCCGCTGGTGCAATTGCTGCTGAACGAGAACGCCACGGTGACGATCGCGCATTCGCGCTCGCGCGATCTGCCTGATCTCGTGAAGCGCGCCGACCTCGTCTATGCCGCGGTCGGCAAGGCGGAGATGGTGCGCGGCGACTGGCTGAAGCCGGGCGCCACCGTGATCGATATCGGCATTACCCGGATTCCGAAGGAGGATGGCAAGACGCGCCTCGTCGGCGACGTCGCCTATCAGGAAGCGCTCGGCGTCGCCGGTGCCATCACGCCGGTGCCGGGCGGCGTCGGCCAGATGACGGTGGCGTGTCTGCTGGTGAATACGCTGCGGGCAGCGTGTGCGATTGCCGGCCTGCCGAAGCCGGCGGTGTAGTTGAACTCTCATGCCCCGGACGCAGCGTGAAACGATGCGCTGCCGAGCCGGGACACGGAAGCATTAACCCTTCTTCTTCTTCTTCTTCTCGCGCTCGATGCCTTCGAGGATCAGCTTGTGCGCTTCCTCAGGGCCGCCCCAGCGCAAAATCTTCACCCACTTGCCCTTTTCGAGATCCTTGTAGTGCTCGAAGAAGTGCTGGATCTGCTGCAGCGTGATGTCCGGCAAGTCGGAATAGCTCTTCACCTTGTCGTAGCGCTGAGTCAGCTTCGATGACGGCACTGCCAAAATCTTCTCGTCGCCGCCGGCTTCGTCTTCCATGAACAGCACGCCGACCGGGCGCACGCTCATGACGGCGCCGGGAATGATCCCGCGGGTGTTGATGATCAGGACGTCGCAGGGATCGCCGTCGTCCGACAGCGTATGCGGGATGAAGCCGTAGTTACCGGGGTAACGCATCGGCGTGTAGAGGAAGCGGTCGACCACCAGCGTACCGGCCTCCTTGTCCATCTCGTACTTGATCGGTTCGCCGCCCACGGGGACCTCGATGATGACGTTGACGTCGTGTGGTACGTTTTTCCCGATCGAGACCGCATCGATACGCATTCAAGGCTCCGTTATTGCCGAGGTGAAATCGCGCCCGGCAGCGATTTTGGCGCTGTCATACGCGGGCTTGGCCCGCTGATCCATCGCGTTTTTGTGAAATAATGAATCCGGCGATCACCGGCTCTCGAGGCAACGGGTATCGACGGACGGGAAACCCTGCCGGGAGGGTTTCAGCAGCTCAATTGGTCCAGGCGAAGGCAACCTTGTCGAGCGATTTCGGCCCGAACCGCTCGGACGAACGTGCCACCATGCGTCCTCCCAACGCCCGGTAGAACTCGGTCGCGGGGTCATTGTCCGAGAGCGCCCACACCACCATGCTCTTCAGCCCGCTCTGCATCAGGTCGCGGCGGGCGGCAGCGAACAGCCGGCGGCCGAAGCCGAGTCCCTGAAATTCGGGCCGCAGATAAAGCTCGTAGATTTCTCCGTCGAAATGCAGGCTGCGGGCGCGGTTGCGGCCGTAATTGGCATAGCCGGCGATCTTGTCGCCGAACACCAGCACGCTGACGCGGCTGCCCTTGCGGATTGCGCTGTCCCACCACTGCGGACCGCGGCGATTGATCAGCTTCTCCAGCTCGGCGCCGGGAATGATGCCCTGATAGGCCGAACGCCAGGCTTCGTCATGGGTCGATGCCACCGCAGTTGCATCTGCAGCTTTGGCCGGCCGGACCTCGATCAGGGTTGTGCTCATGGACGCGATCAAACCAAGTCGCCGCGCCGGCGGCAAGACCTATCGTTAATTATCGGTTAACCTGTGGACTTTCTGCATCAGTATTTTGGCCATGCTGTGCCGAAAGAGGACAAGCCGACATTTCAGACGGCAATCGCAGGACCAAGCGTCGGTACGAAACTACGTTACGGCAACCAGGGAAGGGCAGTGGCAACGCAGAAAGTCGGCCGATAATGATTCGTTCCTACTAGTCTGACTGTCACTATTCGCATTCGCCCTCGGCAATTCATGCGGCTCCTCAACACCATCGCGCTCCTGCCTCTGTTGGCTTTGCTGACTGCGCCGCCTCTGTGTGCTCAGGCCACGCTCGGCCCATCGGGGGAGGAGGGCGAACCGTTTCGTCGGCAAGAGTGGCTTGTGCCCTCGCCGGATACCCACCTTGCTGCGCATGCCCTGCTGTTTCGCCCCGCTGGCCCAGGTCCGTTCCGACTCGCGGTGATCGCGCACGCCTCGACGCAGAACGCGTTGCGTCGTGCGCAAATGCCGCAGCCGGAATACCGTCCGCTCGCCGCCTACCTCGTCGCGCGCGGTTTTGCCGTGCTGGCGCCGGAGCGGCCCGGGCATGGTGCGACCGGCGGCCGCTATATCGAGGATCAGGGCGGCTGCGACGAGGCCGACTACGCACGCTCGGGCCGCGCAACGGCCAACGCAATTTCGCGTGCACTGGCCTATCTGCAAAAGCAGGATTTCATCGGCAAGGAGGCCGCCATCGTGATCGGCCATTCCGCCGGGGGATGGGGTGCATTGGCGCTGGCCAACGCCGATCCCAAGGTGATCTCCGCGATCATCGCCTTTGCGCCGGGGCGCGGTGGCCATGCCAATGATGAGCCGAACCGAATCTGCGCGCCGCATACGCTGCTTGCCGCGGCCGCGGAGTTCGGCAGGGCGGCGCGCATTCCCGTCACTTGGCTCGTTGCGAGCAATGACAGCTATTTCGCCCCGGCATTTTCGCAGAAACTCGTCGATGCGTTTCGCGGCAGCGGCGGAAAGGTCGAGTTTCGCTCACTGCCGGCCGTCGGCAGCGAGGGCCACTGGATGATCGAAACCGAAGCCGGCGTCAAAGCCGCAAGCGGTGAGCTCGCGCGCGCACTGAACCAGAGCGGGCCAACGGCCATCCAGAAGCCATGGGGCAATCGCTGATGCAGAAATGGCCCGACGATGACGTGATCCTGTTCGACGGCGTCTGCATCTTCTGCTCGCGCTGGGTGCGTTTCGTTGGGACCCGCGACACGGCGAAGCGGTTTCGCTTTACGCCAATCCAGTCGGATTATGGAACGCGGTTGGCGCGAACGTTCGGCATCGATCCGGAGGATCCCGACACCAATGCGGTGATCCATGGCGGCGAGGCGTTCATGAAGTCGGATGCTGCGCTGACGGTGCTGTCGCAGCTCCCCGGCTGGGGCTGGGTACGCGCATTATTCGTCGTGCCGAAGCCGTTGCGGGACCCGATCTACAACCTCGTCGTGCGCAACCGCTATCGCATCTTCGGCAAGTACGACGCCTGCTTCGTGCCCGATGCCGATTTGCGAGCGCGGGTGATTGAGTAGCCCGTCATTGCGAGCGTAGCGAAGCAATCCAGAATCTCTCCGCGGCGGCAGTCTGGGTTGGTTCGCTGCGCTCGCAATGACGGAGGGCGTGGCTACGGCTTGCCCAAAGCCGCGAGCACTTCCTTCGCCGCTCGCTCCCCACTATCCCGCGCCCCATGCGCCGTCGTGAAAAAGGTCGGCGACGTTGCCTCGCCCGCGAAGAACAGGCGGCCAGCTACCGGCGCGGCCAGCACGGCACGGTCGCCGGCATGCCCGGGAAGCGCATGCGAGTAGGACCCCCGCGCAAAAGGATCGCGCGCCCAGCGCGACTCGCAGAGCGGCTTCAGTTTGTGCCTGACATCATTGCCGAGAAAACCCGCGATCTCATCGATGCTGTGCGCGGCAATGGCGCCGTCGCCGGCGGCTTCCAGCTCGCGGGCAAAGCTGCCGCCGAAGAAGCCTTCGATGCAGGGCTGGCCAAACGGCCGGATGTGGTAGGTGCCCATCTCGGTGCGCATGGTGGCGCCGCGTAAGTTGCCCTCCTTCGGAAAGGCCTCGGCGTCCTCGAGCGCCAGCGTCACCTTGTCGTCGACGCCGAGCGGCAGGCCGGAGGCGGCGTCGACCTTGGCGGGGAGCGGTGGCGAGAAGCGGATCACCTCAAGGGCGATCAGATCGGTTGGCACGGTGACGATCACCTTGTCCGCCGTCAGCGTGCCCCGCGATGTCTCGACGCGGATGCGCTTGTCGGAATGGTCGATCAATGTGGCGTTACAGTTCAGCTCCACTGGGCAGGATGCGCCATAGGCTGCAACCAGCGCGCCATAGCCGCGGCGGACGCGCCAATTGACGTTCGTGTCCTCATAAGCGTCCCAGTCCAGCGTGGACATGTCCTTCAGCTCGCAGCCGTTGATATAGGTCGAGATCGCGTCGATCATCGGATTCCAGCGATTGCCTGGCTCCAGGCTCACGCTCGCAGGCTCGTCCTGGCCCTTCTGCGCCGCTTCCCACAGACGTTCATAAAACGCGTCCATCGCACGCATGAAATCGTCGCGCTCGCTTTGCGGAAAGGCATTGCCATAGGCGCGCTCGCGCCAGGGCGGCAGATCCTTGTTGACCTCGAAACCGAGTTGCCGTGCGATTGGCACGAAGGAGTTCTTGTCCGCCGAATGCAGCCAGCCGCAGCCGACGTCGAACGTCACCTCAGGCGAGGCCTGCACGGTCCAGGCCCGGCCGCCGAGCCTGTTACGCGCCTCCAGCACGATGACTGAGAGGCCGGAGCCCGCCAGCGCATGCGCCGCGCCGAGGCCGGCGGCACCGGCGCCGATGATCGCGACGTCGACGGAGGAGGGGAGGGAGGTCATGGCCGGGCTCTAAAGCGCGATGAGATTTGGATGAATCGTCATCGCGCTTTAGCTTGTTGTTTACGCATGATCTTTCCGGAAAACCGCTTCGCACTTTTCCGGATCATGCTTTAGCACGTCTCTGATACGCGCTGAAGCCGCAACGCGCACAGCTGTCATCACCCGCGCAGGCGGGTGATCCAGTATTCCAGAGACGATCGTTATAGAGCCGAGATGCCGCGGCGTACTGGAATTCCCCGCCTTCGCGGGGAATGACAGTGAACGAGAGTGGGAGCCTTACGCCACCGCTTCCTTGGCCTTTTCCGCGCGCTTGCGCTCGTTCGGGTCGAGGTGCTTCTTGCGCAGGCGGATCGACTTCGGGGTGACCTCGACGAGCTCGTCGTCCTCGATATAGGCGAGCGCCTTTTCCAGGGTCATGCGGATCGGCGGGGTCAGGCGCACGGCTTCGTCTTTCGAGGTCGTGCGGATGTTGGTGAGCTGCTTGCCCTTGAGCACGTTGATCTCGAGATCGTTGTCGCGGGTGTGCTCGCCGACGATCATGCCGCGATAGACCTTCCAGCCCGGCTCGATCATCATCGGGCCGCGGTCTTCCAGCTTGAACATGGCATAGGCCACGGCCTCGCCCTGGTCGTTGGAGATCAGCACGCCGTTGCGGCGACCCTGGATCTCGCCCTTGTACGGCGCATAGCCGTGGAACAGGCGGTTCATGATCGCGGTGCCACGGGTGTCGGTCAGCAACTCGCCCTGGTAGCCGATCAGACCGCGGGTCGGGGCGTAGAACACCAGGCGCTGGCGGTTGCCGCCGGACGGCTTCATCTCGATCAGCTCGGCCTTGCGCTCGCTCATCTTCTGCACGACGACGCCGGAATGCTCCTCGTCAACGTCGATCACGACCTCCTCGATCGGCTCCATGGTGGCGCCGGTGGCCTCGTCCTTCTGGAACACGACGCGCGGGCGCGACACCGAGAGCTCGAAGCCTTCGCGGCGCATGGTCTCGATCAGGATCGCCAGCTGCAGTTCGCCGCGGCCCGACACTTCCATCGCGTCCTTGTCGGCGGATTCGACGACGCGCAGCGCGACATTGCCCTCGGCTTCACGCAACAGACGGTCGCGGATCATGCGGCTCGTCACCTTGTCGCCTTCGGTGCCGGCGAGCGGGGAGTTGTTGACGATGAACGACATCGACACGGTCGGCGGATCGATCGGCTGCGCCGGCAGCGGCACCTCGACAGTCGGATCACAGAAGGTGTCGGCAACGGTGCCCTTGGTGAGGCCCGCGATGGCGACGATGTCGCCGGCTTCTGCCTCATCGAGCGGTGTGCGCTCGAGGCCGCGGAACGCCAGGATCTTGGTGATGCGGCCGGACTCGACCAGCTTGCCCTCGGCGTTGAGCACCTTGACCTGCTGGTTCGGTTTCAGCGTGCCGGAGGAGATGCGGCCGGTGATGATGCGGCCGAGATAGGGGTTGGCTTCGAGGATGGTGCCGATCATCCGGAACGGACCCTCTTCGACCTTCGGCGGCGCGACGTGGCGCAGGATCAGGTCGAACAGCGGCTCCATGCCTTTGTCCTTCGGACCCTCGGGACTCTCGGCCATCCAGCCTTGCTTGGCCGACCCGTAGAGGATCGGGAAATCGAGCTGCTCCTCGCTGGCATCGAGCGCGGCGAACAGATCGAACACCTCGTTGATCACTTCGGTCGGCCGCGCGTCGGGGCGATCGACCTTGTTGATGACGACGATCGGCTTGAGGCCGACCTTCAGCGCCTTGGAGACCACGAATTTGGTCTGCGGCAGCGGGCCCTCGGCGGCGTCCACCAGCACCAGGGCGCCGTCCACCATGTTGAGGATGCGCTCGACCTCGCCGCCGAAATCGGCGTGGCCGGGGGTGTCGACGATGTTGACGCGGGTGTCCTTCCACTGCACCGAGGCTGCCTTGGCCAGGATGGTGATGCCGCGCTCACGCTCCAGATCGTTGGAGTCCATGGCGCGCTCGGTCACTTTCTGGTTCTCACGGAACGTGCCGGATTGCTGCAGGAGGCGGTCGACCAGGGTGGTCTTGCCGTGGTCGACGTGGGCGATGATGGCGACGTTACGAAGGTTCATGAGTGAGCTTCTTTGCGGTCGAACAATGGGTTAAGCGCGATCTCGCCGGTCGGACCGGGACCTCTTCTCGAAACAACGCTGGAAGACTGGAAACAGGGCGCTTTGCGCCCAAAAAGGAAGCCCGGCCATATCAGACCGGGCGCCCTACGCGTTGCGGCGCAATATATGCAAAAACGGCCAAAAAACAATGTGTTCTTTGGCCGTTGGCTGACTGAATTTTGTCCGGGAATTTCCGGAGCTTAGGGCTGGGTTCCGGGATGGGCGGGGCGTGCCGCAGGTGAAGTCGTCGAGGCCCGCGATAGCAGCCGAGCCGCCTCTACACCGCCTTCCGCACCTCGGTCGGATACACCCCGCTCAGCACCTCCTCGAAATGCGCCTTCACGGCGTCATTGCACAGGCAGGCGCGCTGGCGCAGGCCGTCGCGGTTGCGAACCAGGATCGAACCGCGCCGCGTGTCGAGCACGCCTTCGGCTCTGAACGACTGGAGCACGCGGCTGGCATAGCTGCGGCCAACCCCGAGCAGGGTCGCGAGCTGTTCATGCGTGAGCGGCACGCTGGTGTCGTTGCCGGTCCGCTCCATCGCGGCCAGAATCCATTTGGCGGTGCGCTGCTCGATCGAGTGGATCGCGTTGCAGGCGGTGGACTGGAAGATCTGGGCCAGCATGCAGTCGGCGTAGCGAACAAAAATGTTGCGCAGGGACGACGAGCGCAGCTTGGCTGCTTCGAGCTTGGCCACGTGAATGCGCGCAAACGGCCCTCCGAATTTCACGCAGATCCGGGTATAGGCCGGTAGAAATCCCTCGCTGACGATGCCGCCCACCGCGCCTTCGCGGCCGACCAGAATGGTTTCGACGTCGCGGCCATCCTCGTTGGGGACGAGGAAAGTCGCGAGTGACGGTCCGCAGGGGAAGTGGACGACCTGTACGTCATCGCCGGGATTGTAAAGCAATTGGCCTGCTGCGGAGTCTTCGACGGTCACGTGCGGTGCAAGGAGTGCGTAATCTGCCTGGTTCAAACGCCGCAGCAGATTGTTGGCCGGCCGGCTCTCGACCTCGGTGACCTTGCCGACACGCGTATCCATTTTGAACTCCCCTCCTTCCTCCCACTTACCGAGTCCCATCCACTCCTGTGTGTACAAGTGGACAGACTAAAGAACGATGATGTGGTGAGTTTCGTTCCGGGAACCCTCTGATGCGCTGGGCGCAGGCATCGTGTCGCGGCAGTCCTGATCGATAACTCCAACCAAGATGTGATCATGGCACCCGCACCGTCCAATGGCTCAGGCTGGCCGGCCGATGTTCTGATCGTCGAGGACGACCCGATCATCGCGCTCGACTTCGAGGACCGTCTGCTCGGATTCGGTGTGACCGGTGTGCGGACCGTCGGTTCGGTGACACAGGCACTGGACGCCATCGCGAAGCGTACGCCCGATTTCGCGCTGCTCGACGTCGAGCTGATCCGCGAGACGAGCTTTGTGATCGCCGAGCGGCTGATCGCGCTGAAGGTTCCGTTCGTTTTCGTCACCGGCTACGGGGCCGAGGCGCGCATTCCACCGGAATTGGCAGGCCGGCCGCGGCTGCAGAAGCCGTGTTCGAGCGACGCGCTGGAAGCGGCGCTCCAGGCGCGCGCCGCCAATTAGCGATCAGCTCTGCTTCGGATCTAGCGTGGTCGACCACAGTGCGACGTCGGCGCGGTCGCGCAAGGTCACCGTCATCTGGCCGGAGGCGCCGTCGATCTTGACGTGGCCGAAAAACTGCATGCCGGCTGACGGCGGCAGGTTCTGACTGTCCTTGCCCGGCGCCTTGACGAAGCGGACCTCGGGTCCAAATGTGTTGTCGAGCGCGTTCGGACCGAAAGTGCCGGCATGTAGTGGGCCCGAGACGAATTCCCAGAACGGCTCGAACTCCTGGAATTGCGCCTTGTTCGGATCGTAATAATGCGCTGCAGCGTAGTGCACGTCCGCCGTCAGCCACACCGTGTTGTTGACCGGCGCCATCTTGATGAAGCGCAGGATGTCGGCGATCTCGAACTCGCGGCCACGCACCGGGCCGTCGCCCTGCGCAACGGCTTCGGAGCCGCCCTTCGGCGTGTCCGAGACGACAAGGCTGATCGGCATGTCTGACGCGATCACCTTCCATGTCGCGCGCGAATTCAGAAGACCGCGCTTGAGCCAGGCGATCTGGTCGGGGCCGAGGAAGTAGCTCGCCGGGCCATAGTCGGTTTCGAGATTGGCGCCGTTCGGGCCGCGATAGCTGCGCTCGTCGAGCACGAACACGTCGAGATGCGGGCCATAGGAGATCTGGCGATAGACGCGGCCGGGCTCGATGATGCTCTCGCGCATCGGGTACATCTCGTGGAAGGCGCGACCCGCGCGGGCCGCGAGCAGCGAGATGTCACGCACCTTGTAGGCGGCCGGCAAGTCTTTCGACAGCGACCAGTTGTTGGTGACTTCGTGGTCGTCCCACTGCACGAAGATCGGCACCTCGGCATTGAAGGCACGGAGATTGTCGTCGGTGAGATTGTATTTGTGCGCGGCGCGAAACTCGTCCAGCGTCTCGGCGACCTTGGCCTTCTCCGGAATCGTGACGTTCTTCCAGATATTGCCATCGGCGAGCTTCACCTCGGATTGGATAGGACCATCGGCATAGATGGTGTCGCCGGAATGCAGGAAGAAATCCGGCCGGTGCTTGCGCATCGCCGAGAAGGTGAACATGCCGCCGTCGTCGGGGTTGATGCCCCAGCCCTGGCCTGCGACGTCGCCGCCCCAGACGAAGCTGACGTCGCGGCGGTCGGCCGGCGCGGTGCGGAAGCGGCCGACCACCGGCTCGCCCTCGACCGCGCTGTGCGAGAGATCGCGGAAGCGGATGCGGTAGAAAATGTCCTGGCCGGCCGGAAGACGTTCAACCAGCATCTTCGCGGTGAAGTCGCTCTCGGGCAGCGCCGCGATCGGCGGCAGCGCACGGGCATCCTTGAAGGACTCGGTCGTTGCCACCTCGACCAGCATCTGTGCGGGCCGATCGGTACGTGCCCACACCACGCCGCCGTCGACGGTGACGTCGCCCGATTGCACGCCGTGCGTGACGGCCGGCCGGTCGGCTGCGCGCGAGAGATACGGCATCGCGATCGTGCCGAGTGCGCCGGCGCTGGTGGCGAGGAAACGGCGGCGGGAGAATTTGATGTTCATGGGACGGCCCCGATATCGCGTGCGACGGCCGCCAGGCGGCAGCCGGTGAAGTCAGACGCTATATTGAGACAATGTGACGCAGCGATAACGCGCGCAAGCCTTTACGCGTTGCCGGCGGCGCGGAATTGCGCGCTCGCGCGTTGCAGGTTCTGCGGCAGGCTCATCAGCACTGCCTTGCGGTCGGCGACCGCGGCGTGGAACTGGTCGAGCGCGATGTTGAAGGCGGTGAGCGCCCCTTCCTCGATCGCGCCGTGATCGTAGCAGCGCAGCGTGTCGCGCAGGATGTCGTCAGCCTCGGTCTGCATCTGGTCGAGCTCTTCGGTCGTCTCGCACTTGCGCGCCGCCGAGATCATGTCGAGGAGTCGTTCGCGCTGATGATTGTTGCTGTTGCGCTCGTCCTTCTTCAGATAGCCGGCAAACCAGGCGCCGATCGAGCCCATGGCGGAAAGCGCCATCAGGCCCCACCAGATGTAATCGCTGTATTTGTCGAGGAAGGTCTTTTCCTCGCCGTCGACGAAGGCGGCCGCACCCGGATGCACTGGGATCACGGCATCCTTGTCGGTATCGGGCGTTTCGATCTTCGCCGCGAGCGGGAATTCCGTCACCAGTTGCTGACGCACGGCGAAGAGCTGGCGCGTGAACGCCGCAATGGTGGTTTCGGACACAGCCTTGCGCGCCACGATGTGGTGCGAAAAGCTGATGGTCTTGACCTCGTCCTCCGGGCGGGCGGGCGAGCCGCCATAGGTGCCGGCGGGAATCTCGGACGCTTCGTAGACCGGATGGTTTTGTGCGATCGCGTCCGCGGAATCGATCGCGAGGAAGGTGGGCGCACCGAAATCCTTGATGGAGGCGGAGATCGCATCCGCCGTGATCTTGCTGTTGACGGGGCCGGCCGCGAGATAGACGTCGGCCTTCTGCGCCTTGATCGCCTCGGCAACCTCGTTCGCAGGAAATTGCACGATCTCGACCTTGGCGGGATCGACACCGTATTGCTGGAGGATCACCTTGAGCAGGTTGACATTGGCCTGGGTGCGGCCGACCACGCCGACGCGATGGCCAGCGAGCTGCGCGATCTTGGTGATTTTCGGGCCTCGCTTCTTGCCTTTGCCCGGAACGGACCAAAGCACCACGACGTTCTTGCGCAGGGTCGCGACCGCCTGTGCGTTCTTCGGCACGTCGAGGTCGCCGCGCAGGATGGCGAGATCGACCTTTCCTTCCGCGAGCGCGTTGGCGCTGGCCGTGGCGCCGTCGGTCTGGATCGGGCGTAGCCGCACCTGGCCCCTGCTCTGCGTGAAGGCCTGCGTCAGCGTCTGCACGACCTTGACGTCGTCGCTGTTCGCGGGCCCGACCGCGATCTTGAGCGTCACGGGGCGCATCGCGAAGTAATATCCGCCGACGAGTGCGCCGATGATCGCCAGCACGAATGCCAGAGACACGAGTGCCGTCTTCCGCGCCGCGGATCGCGGCGAAGGCGGAGGGGGCGTTTCGGCCAGGTCCAATCCCCCGGTCATCGATCTCCCAAACAGGCTCTTCAGGCTCAGTTTCATCTTGGCCGGCGGTTTACGCCCGCAAGTGTAGCAAATTTCTTGTCCGGCGGGGTTACATCTCCGTCATGGTTAGCGGATGCAGGAAATCCGCTATGAACCCGTGCGCCGGCGCGGTGTTAGAGTAAAGTTCCCCTAAAGGACGGAGACGACCATGGCAGAACGGCTCTCGGCGGAGACGCGCAAGCAGGCGCTGGGCGGATTACCGGGCTGGACTGAAGTCCAAGGCCGCGACGCCATCGGGAAAACCTTTGTCTTCAAGGATTTCAACGAGGCGTTCGGCTTCATGACCCGGGCCGCGCTGGCAGCCGAGAAGCTGGATCACCACCCCGAATGGCGCAACGTCTACAAGACGGTGGAGGTGGTGCTGTCGACCCACGACGCCGGCGGCGTCACCGCGCTCGACATCGCCCTGGCCAAGGCGATGAACGCCATCGCCGGCTGACACCAAGCTGACGTCTTGCAGCGACCGGCCGCATCCCCATCTTGTGATCGCCGGGATCGGGCGATTCGCCACCTCCGGCAGAACGGGGAGCATTTGAGCATGGCTGCCGAGCACAGCGTCGGCTTCGAGCCGGCCGATCGGCTCGCGGAAGATCGCGAGAGCGTGCGCCGCCGCTTCTGGCGCAAGCTGAAGCGTGTCGCCGCGCAGCTGCCGTTCGCGGAAGATTTGCTTGCCGCCTATTACTGCGCGTTCGACCGGCAGACGCCGCGCCACGTTCAAGCCTCGCTGCTGGGTGCGATCGCCTATTTCATCCTGCCGTTCGACTTCGTCGCGGACGTGATGCCGGTCCTCGGCTTCGCCGATGACGCCGCCGTGCTCGCCACCGCCATCCGCATGGTTGCCGGCCACATCACGACCGAGCACCGCGAGGCCGCCCGCGCCGCGCTGAAGCGCGGGGTGGAGGAGGAGGCGACGGACTAGCCGTTGTTGACGGCACGTCGTGGCGACACCTGCTGCTGTCATTCCCCGCTAAGGCGGGGAATGCAGTACGCCGCGGCCTCTAGTCATTGCCGTGACGGAATACTGGATCGCCCGCTTCAGACCGGCAGCGAATGTGTGGATGGCGCTCGCGACATCGTTGGTCGCAACGGCAACAGCTACTTCTTCTCCACCCGCGCCTTCTCCGCGTCCCACGCCTGGAATTGCCTGAACAGCGTCTCCTTGTCCGCGTCGGACACGTTTGCAGCGGTCGGGCTCTGCTTCAGGAACGCCTCGAAGCGCTGCCGCGTCACCGGCTCGACGCCGTGCTTGTCGAGCCAGTGCTGCGCCACCGGCAATCTGTTCCAGCCGGATAGCGGCGCCGCGAGCGAGACCTCCTTCCACTTGGGATGGAAGGGCGGGTTCTGCAGCGCGGGGAATTTCGTGAAGAACGCGTCCACGAACAGCGCGAGCTTGCGATAGCGCTCGGTGTTGGGTGCCCAATTATAAGCCGCGAGCACTGCAGGCACGGCGATCGTGTCGACGCTCTCGCCCTCCTTGATCAGGTTCGGATAGTCCTTCGCGGTCAGGGTTGCCGGCAGATAGTCGCTCTGCAGCGGGGTCGCATAGTCCACCTTCGCGAGATGGAAGCGGCCATCATTGCCGAAGGTCGAGACCGATTTGTACGGCTTGCCGCCGACCACGATGACGGCGTCGATCTCGCCGGCCTTCAGCTTCTCCATCGCGATGCGCTGCTCGACATAGACGAATTTCGCCTTGATCCCGAGCCGCTCGAAAACGGTGAGCGCGCTGACGAAGGTGCCGCCGTTCGGCAGGTCGACGCTGACGGTCTTGCCTTCGAGGTCTTTGAGCGTTGCCACGGATTTCGGCGCGATCACCTGCATCTCTTCGTTGTAGAGCTTCGTCACATAGGTGAACTGCCGCTTGATGTCCTTGGCAAAGCCCTTGCGCTCGAGATAGTCGAGGGTGTCGGCGCGCACGATTCCGAGATCGACGCCCTGCAGGAACAGGATGTCGGCAACGCTCTGCACCGAGCCGCGGCCGACGATCGGCAGCACGCGGATCTTGTTGCCGTCGTCGAGCACCGAGGCGAGGTCGGCGCCGAACTGCACATAGGTGCCGCCGATCGTGCCGGTGATCAGCGTGACCGTGTTGGCGTTCAGCGCCTGCTTGGTCGAGGTCGAGCCGAACTGGAAGATGGCCTTCAGGCCGTCGGAGACCTTGGCCGGATCGTACTCGGTCTGCTCGGCGTGCGCCGCAAAGGCACAGATGGTCGTGATGGCGGCAAGCGCCATTTTCAAAGCATTACGCATGATGTCCCCTGAAGTGATCTAGTTCGAGAGCTGGGCGAGGCGCTGGCGCGCCTCCGCCGATCCGAGGCTGGCGGCGCGCTGATACCAGTCACGGGCGGCTGCCGCGTCGGCAATGACGCTTCGTGCGTCGTTGGTGCCGAGCACTGCCGGATCGTAGGTCTGTGCCAGCAGCAGCGCGGCCGTCGCGTCTTGCGCATTGGCCGCCCGTTCGAGCAGCAGGCGCGCCGCGGCGATGTCGCCGACGCCGATCAGACGTTTGGCGCGCGTCGTCAGTGCCGCAAGCGTGTCGGCGTCGAGGGTCCTGGCGGGCTCGGGCGGCGCAGGCTGCGCCGCGACAGGTGCCGGCGCATCGGTCTGCATTTGGACTTGGTTCTGGACTTGGCTTTGGGATTGGGCCTGCAGCGCAGTCTGATAGGCGGTCGCAATCGCTTCGCGGCTCGGCACTGGCGGTGCCGGGAGGTCCTGCTTGTCGGCGCTCGCCAGCATCGTGTCGGTCACGCGGCCGGGATCCTTGCTCGAGACTTGGTTTACGACCGGCGGGCTGGCGGTAGCCATTGCCTGCCCGGGAACTGCGCCGGCATAGTCGGCGAGAAGGCCACGCAGGTCGGACTGAAACACCACCGCCGCGATCGCGGCGGCGGATATCGCAAGTCCGGCAGCGACAAGAAGAGGCGCGATCCTGGCTCTGGGGCGCAGCGGCGCATATTCCCGCGGGTCCGGTGCGCCGAGCGGGTCGGACAGAAACAGTGGGATGGGATCGTCCTGCGCAAGCTCGGCGCGCCTGGCACGTGCGCGGATATAGGATGCGATGGGCGGATGTGATGCAGATCGATCGGAGTCGAGCGCGAGCGACTCCTTCGACGGTCGATAGGCCGTCGTCTCCATGGTGTGATGCTCCCTACTGACGCAACGCAGGGGCAGTCCCGGCTTCAGTCTTCTTGTTCTTGTCCAGGAGCGCCCCGCAAAACTGGAACCGGTAAATCGCCGTTTGAATCAGTCCAAAAAACGACGACGATTGGGGCGAATCGGGAAATATTTGGGTTTGATTGGGGCGAGGTTGCGGAATGCACCTCTATTTTACTAACTGTGGTTGAGGGGGATTTATGATGCAGCGGCAGGCACACTGCCAGCTCCGCGCTCGCTGTCATTCCCCGCGTAGACGGGGAATCCAGTACGCCGCGGCCATCGATTCAACCACAACTGTCTCGGAGTACTGGATCGCCCGGTCATCAAGCCGGGCGATGACAGCTGTGTATGAAGCGGCGTCGCGATGACATCGCGATCACGGATGCAGGATCACCTTGCCCATCGCTTGGCGCCCCGCCAGCACCTTCAGCGCATCCGCCGTCTGCGCCAGCGGGAAGGTGCGGTCGACATGCGATGAGATCTTTCCTTCCGCGGTCCACTTCACGAGCTTCTCGAGATTGGCCCGGTTCTTCTCCGGATTCTGCCGGGTCCAGGCGCCCCAGAACACGCCGCGGATATCGCAGCCCTTCAACAGCGCGAGGTTCAGCGGCATCTTCGGAATGTCGCCGGCGGCAAAGCCGATGACGAGGAAGCGGCCTTCCCAGGCAATCGAGCGCAGCGCCTGCTCGGCATATGCACCACCCACGGGATCGAAGATGATGTCGACGCCCTTGCCGCCGGTGAGCTTGCGCAGACCTTCCTTCAAATCTTCCTTGGCGTAGTTCAGCGTCAGCTCGGCGCCGTGCGCCTTGGCGAATTCAAGCTTCTCGTCGGACGAGGCGCAGGCGATCACCTTCAGGCCCATCAGCTTGCCGAGCTCGCAGGCGGCAAGGCCGGTGCCGCCGGCGGCCCCGAGCACCGCGAGCGTCTCGCCGGGCTTCGGACTGGCGCGATCTTCCAGCGCATGCAGTGCGGTGCCGTAGATGATGATGATGCCGGCCGCGCGGTCGTAGTCGAGATTGTCGGGGATCTTCACGATCGAGGCCGCCGGCAGCGCGATCTTCTCGCGTGCGCCGTTGTGGCCGCAGGATGCCACCACGCGGTCACCGACCTTGAGGTCGGTGACACCGGCGCCGATGCTCTCGATCACGCCCGCGACTTCCGCAGCCGGCGAGAACGGGAATGGCGGCTTGATCTGGTACTTGCCCTGGATCATCAGGATGTCGAAGAAATTCAGCGCCGCCGCCTTGATCGCGATCACGGCTTCGCCGGGGCCAGCCACCGGATCCGGCACATCGGCGAGCACGAGATCGTCGGGCTGGCAATATTGCGAGCAGAGGATGGCTTTCATCGCGGCACCTTGAGGCGTTTCGAGTGGAATTATGGTTGGCCCGGTTTTGCCGGATTTGATGCGGGTCGACAATCCGGATTCTTTGTCTCGGGTCATACGACGGCCTATCCTCCCGTCATTGCGAGCGCAGCGAAGCAATCCAGAATCCGTCCTGCGGAAATAGCCTGGATTTGCTTCGCTGCGTTCGCAATGATGAAATCCGCGGAGAAAGGATTCAAACGATGTTTGAAACAGGTCTGCTCAAGGGCAAGCGCATCCTCGTCACCGGCGGCGGGTCGGGCCTTGGCGCCGCGATGGGACGCCGCTTCCTCGCGCTCGGCGCTGAGCTCGTGATCTGCGGCCGCAAGCTCGATCGGTTGGAAGCGACGGCAGCGGAGATGCGCGAAGAGACCGGCGGCAAAGTCACGACCATCGCCTGCGATATCCGCGACGGCGCGGCCGTCGACAGCATGATGGATGCGATCTGGCGCGAGGCGCCGCTCGACATCCTCGTCAACAATGCCGCTGCCACCTTCATCGCGCAGAGCGAGCATCTCTCCTTCCGCGCCGCGGATGCGATCCTGGCGCCGACGCTGCATGGCGCGATGTATTGCACGCTCGCCACCGGCAGGCGTTGGATCGAGCGCAAGCACGGCGGCGTCGTGCTGTCGATCCTCTCGACCTCCACCATCACCGGCCGCGCCTTCACGGTTCCGTCGGCGATGGCGAAGTCGGCGCTGCTCGCGATGACCAAGAGTCTCGCCGTGGAATGGGGCCCGAAGGCCATCCGCACCGTTGCGATCGCGCCGGGCCCGTTCCCGACCGCAGGGGCCGCCGGGCAACTCCGTCCCGAGGGCCGCGACGAAGGCTGGACCTCGCGCAACCCGCTTGGGCGCACCGGCGAGCACGACGAGCTTGCCGATCTCGCCAGCTTCCTGGTCTCGGACCGTGCCGCCTACATCAATGGCGAGATGGTGGTGATCGACGGTGGCGCGCATTTGCGCAGTTCCGGCGCCGAGGATTTGCTCGCCTGGACCGAGGCACAATGGGCCGAGCAACGCGCCGCGCGATCCAAGGCCTAACCGCCACCGATACCGCTAACTGCCTTCCCAAATTGGACTTTCCCGGCTATCCCTGCCCGGGGACAAAGCGCGCTCGGGCCATCTTCCAGTCACAATATTGAGGGAACCACTCCAGCATGTGGCGGGTGCTGATTTTAGCTTTGATGACTGGCGTCATGGCCGGGCGGATTGTCGATTCCGCGTGGGCGCAGACGGCGCAACCGGCGCCCAAGTCTGTTCCAAAAGAGTCTGCTCCAAAAGAGTCTGCTCCAAAAGAGTCTGCTCCAAAAGAGGCGACACCGAAGCCGGCCCCGCCGACCAGCACGACTGCAAAGGCGGCCTCGAAGCCCGAGAGCAAATCGGCGGCCTCGCCCGCGGCAGTTGCGGGCGGCGCCGAGCCGACCCTGATCGGGCAGTTCGGCACCTGGGGAGCATACTCGGCGGCGCCGAACGGCAAGAAGGTCTGCTTCGCGCTGGCAAAGCCGTCGTCGTCGAAGACCAACCCGCCGAACCGGCCGCGTGATCCCGCCTATGCCTTCGTGTCGACCCGGCCGGCGGAGAAGGTGAGCAACGAGGTCTCGGTGATGATCGGCTACGCGCTGAAGCCGGGCTCGGAATCGACCGTCGAGGTCGGCGGCGCCTCCTTCGCCATGTACACGCAGGGCGACGGGCTCTGGATCAAGAACGCGGCCGAGGAGGAGCGGATGGTCGAAGCCATGCGCAAATCTGCCGATCTCGTGGTCAAGGGCGTCTCGGCCAAGGGGACCGAGACCACCGATACCTTCTCGCTGAAGGGTCTCGCCCAGGCGCTCGACAAGATCGCACAGGACTGCAGGCGGTAACGCCTCGTCGTTAAGGCTGAGGGCGATAAGGTCGCAATCGGCGGTTCCGATTGCTATATAGGGGTTATCCCAAAGGCGCTGCCGTCATGGCCGGGCTTGTCCCGGTCATCCACGCGCTGGCTCCGGGCGGGAAGAACGTGGATGCCCGGGACAAGCCCGGCCATGACGAGACAGCAGCAATCTCAGGCAAGCGATGACCGAGCCGCACAACGCAACATTGGTGGAGAAGACTCCGCTCGAAACCTATGTGCCGCCGGCAAAGCCGTCGCTGATCGGCCTGTCGCGCGCCGAGCTTGCAGATCGCCTCGGCGAGATCGGCGTTGCACCGGCCCAGCGCAAGATGCGCGTGCAGCAGTTGTGGCACTGGATCTATTTCCGCGGCGCCCAGAGCTTTGACGAGATGACCTCGATCTCGAAGGGCATTCGCGCCGATCTTGCCCAGCATTTCACCGTCGACCGGCCGGAAGTCGTGGCCGAGCAGATTTCCAATGACGGCACCCGCAAATGGCTGCTGCGGCTGCCGAGCGGCGACGCCGTCCAGAAGGCGCATGAAGTCGAGTGCGTCTACATCCCCGAAACCGATCGCGGCACGCTCTGCGTCTCCTCGCAGGTCGGCTGCACGCTCAACTGCGCGTTCTGCCACACCGGCACGCAGCGCCTGGTGCGCAACCTCACCGCCGGCGAGATCGTCGGACAGGTGATGGTCGCGCGCGATCGCCTGAACGACTGGGCCGATCGCGAGGACGGCACGCGCCGCGTCACCAACATCGTGATGATGGGCATGGGCGAGCCGCTCTACAATTTCGACGCGGTGCGCGATGCGCTGCTCATCGTCGGCGACAACGAAGGCATCGGCATCTCGCGCCGCCGCATCACGCTCTCGACCTCGGGCGTGGTGCCCAACATCGTGCGCGCCGGCGAGGAGATCGGCGTCATGCTCGCGATCTCGCTGCATGCTGTGCGCGATGAATTGCGCAACGAGCTGGTGCCGCTCAACCGCAAATATCCGATCAAGGAGCTCTTGCAGGCCTGCCGCGACTATCCCGGCGCCTCGAACGCGCGCCGCATCACCTTTGAATATGTGATGCTCAAGGGCGTCAACGATTCGCTCGACGATGCAAAGCTGCTGGTGAAGCTGCTCAAGGGCATTCCGGCCAAGATCAATCTGATCCCGTTCAATCCCTGGCCTGGCACGGCCTATGAGTGTTCGGACTGGGATCAGATCGAAAAATTCTCCGAATACATCTTCAACGCCGGCTATTCCTCACCCGTGCGCACCCCGCGCGGCCGCGACATCCTCGCCGCCTGCGGCCAGCTCAAGTCGGAGACCGAGAAGCTCAGCGCCAGGGAGCGCCAGGCGCTGCGCGCCATGGCGATGACGGATTAGCTTTCTATGTCCGCGCTCTCGCATCCCCGTCATTGCGAGCACAGCGAAGCATCCAGAATATCTCCGCGGCGGCAGTCTGGATTTGCTTCGTCGCTGCGCTCCTCGCAATGGCGACTGAGTTGACATTTTTGCCATGTCCCTGATCGGCCGCCTCATCATCATCTTCATCGGCTTCCTCGCCGCCTGCTTCGTCGGCGGCATGATCGTCGTCGTCGCGCTGCTGTTCCCGGAATTCGCAGATCTCGGCGCCGGTCCCGTCGATCAAGGTGCGATCGATATCCTGCTCGGCTTTGGCTTCATCTTCGTCTCGGGCTTCGCGCTGGTGCCAGCGGCGGTGATCGTCGCCGTCACCGAAGCGCTCTACATCCGCAGCGCGCTGGCTTACGCCGTCGGCGGCGGCCTCGTCGGGCTCGCCTGTTATCTCGGCCTTGTTCCGTTTCATGCCGACACCTTGCAGTTCGAAGGCATCGTGCGGCGTCACCTGGAGATCATGACCGGCGCCGGCATCGTCGCCGGTGTGATCTATTGGCTGATCGCCGGCCGCAACGCTGGCGCCTGGCGCGAGCCGCCGCCTCCGCACAAGCCGCCTCCGCCGCTGCCGTCACAGTCGCGGCCGGACGGGCGGTAATTTATGTGCGTCATTCCGGGGTGATGCGAAGCATCGAACTATGGTGCGCAATTGCGGACCCGAGGTCTGGTCCTTCGGACCATCCCGGAATGACGGTGGCAAAGGGTTTCCATCCTCCTTCCACTCCGCTAAACCGCGCGCCATGAACCGGACTGGACTCTTCATCGCCCTGGCGCTCTGGCTCGTGATTGGCCTTGTTTTCGGCCTCTATCCCGAGCTCGATCTCAAGCTCGCTGCGCTGTTCTTCGACGCGGAGACCAAGACGTTTCCGCTCAAGCTGAACGAATGGGCCGGCTTTGCGCGCGATGCGGCGATGTGGATCGCCTGGGCCTTCGCCCTGCCCTCGATCGTCGCACTCGTGGTCAAGATGATCCGGCCCGATCGGCCGCTGATGGTGCCGGGGCGCACGGTGATCTTTCTGCTGGTGACGTTGACCATGTCGGCCGGCATTTTGACCAACCTGACGTTCAAGAATTACTGGGGCCGTCCCCGTCCGGTGGTGGTGACCGAGTTTGCCGGCGATCAGCAATTCGTGCCTTGGTGGGATCCGCGCGGCGGCTGCGGACGCAACTGCTCGTTCTTCTCCGGCGAAGGGGCAACCGCATTCTGGACGCTCGCGCCGGCTGCACTGGCGCCGCCGGCGTGGCGGCCACTTGCCTATACCGCCGCCGTGGTGTTCGGCGCGGTGACCAGCGGGCTGCGCATGGCCTTCGGTGGCCACTTCTTCACCGACGTTTCCATCGCGGGCCTCGTGACCTTCGTCGTGATCTGGTTCGCCTACGCGCTGATTTACCGCTGGCCGCGGACGCGGTTTTCGGACGATGCGGTCGATGCCGTCTTGACCCGGCTGAACATGCCCGCCTACCGGCTCCGCCAGCGCCTGTTCGGCCGCAAGACCGGTCCCGAGCCCTCGGTTTGAGCCATTAAAAGCGTGCCGAGCCTCGCGAAATTTGATATTCGCCGCCCTCGAGCCACAACATCAGCTATTTGAGACCGATTGGACGCGCCATGACCACGATCCTGAAAAGCCTGCCCAAGGGTGAGAAAGTCGGCATCGCTTTTTCGGGCGGCCTCGACACCTCTGCGGCGCTGCTCTGGATGAAGCAGAAGGGGGCGCGCTGCTACGCCTACACCGCCAATCTCGGCCAGCCCGACGAGGCCGACTACAACGAGATCCCGCGCAAGGCGATGGAGTTCGGTGCCGAGAAGGCGCGCCTCGTCGATTGCCGCACGCAGCTGGTCCACGAAGGCATCGCCGCGATCCAGTCGGGCGCCTTCCACATCTCGACCGGCGGCATCATCTATTTCAACACCACGCCGCTCGGGCGCGCCGTCACCGGCACGATGCTGGTCGCGGCGATGAAAGAGGACGGCGTCAACATCTGGGGCGACGGCTCGACCTTCAAGGGCAACGACATCGAGCGCTTCTACCGCTACGGCCTGCTCACCAATCCCGGCCTGAAGATCTACAAGCCCTGGCTCGACCAGCAGTTCATTGACGAGCTCGGCGGCCGCGCCGAGATGTCGGCGTTCATGACCGCTCAGGGCTTCGCCTACAAGATGAGTGCGGAGAAGGCGTACTCGACCGACAGCAATTTGCTTGGCGCCACCCATGAGGCGAAGGATCTCGAAAGCCTCGACAGCGGCATCAAGATCGTCAATCCGATCATGGGCGTGCCGTTCTGGCGCGATGACTGCGCGGTGAAGGCCGAGACGGTCGTGGTGCGCTTTGAGGAAGGCCAGCCGACCGCGCTGAACGGCCAGACCTTCTCCGATCCCGTCGCGCTGTTCCTCGAAGCCAATGCGATCGGCGGCCGCCACGGCCTCGGCATGAGCGACCAGATCGAGAACCGCATCATCGAGGCCAAGAGCCGCGGCATCTACGAGGCCCCCGGCATGGCGCTGCTGCACATCGCCTATGAGCGCCTTGTCACCGGCATCCACAACGAGGACACCATCGAGCAGTACCGCATCAGCGGCATGCGCCTGGGACGTCTGCTCTATCAGGGCCGCTGGTTCGACTCGCAGGCCTTGATGTTGCGCGAGACCGCGCAGCGCTGGGTCGCGCGCGCCGTCACCGGCGAGGTCACCCTGGAGCTGCGCCGCGGCAACGACTATTCGATCCTCAACACCGAAAGCCCCAACCTCACCTATGCGCCGGAGCGGCTCAGCATGGAGAAGGTCGAGGACGCCGCCTTCACGCCGGCCGACCGCATCGGCCAGCTCACCATGCGCAACCTCGACATCGCCGACACCCGCACCAAGCTGAAGCTCTACAGCGACACCGGCCTGCTCTCGGGCAGCGAGGGCTCGCAGATCTTCCGGCTCGAGAGCGACAAGGGGTGAAGCTGGTGTAGCTTCATTCGTCATTGCTGAGCGAAGCGAAGCAATCCAGAATCTCTCGGCGGTGACAGTCTGGATCTCCTCGCAATGACGAGAGCCCAAAACAAAAATGGCCGGGATCGCTCCCGGCCATTTGCGTTTGTGCTTCGCCTTACCGCGGCGGCGCGGTGCCGGGCGGGGGCGGCGGCAGCGAGGCCGTGCCGCCGTTGAGCAGCGGCGTGATGCGGCGAACGGTGACGCGCCGGTTGATCCGGCTCGGTCCGTCGGTCTGCTCCTTCAGGTACTGCTTGCCGTAGCCCTGCGAGGTCAGGTTCTCGGCGGGCACGCCGAACTGCTGCGTCAACAACTCGGCCGCGGCCTGCGCACGGCGATCCGACAGCGACAGATTGTCGACGTCGTTGCCGACCGCGTCGGTGTGTCCCTCGATCAGGAACACCTCGCGCGGGTTGCGCTGGATCGCCCGGTTGAGGCCGTCGGCGATCACCTGGAGCCTGGCCACCTGGTCCGGCGGGATGGTCCACGATCCCGTCTCGAAGTTGATCGTGTTGACGTCGATGCTCGGCATCTGCATGCGAACATTGGGGCTGTAGCGGATTTCGTCGAGCGTATAGCGCCGCTCGATCCGCTGTACCGGCGGTGCCTCCATGGTCGCGTAGATCACGTCCGGCGACGCCTCCTCAGCGTCGACGATGTAGCGATCATAGGGAATGTTCACGACCGGCGGCGGCACGTCGACATAGAAGCCGCCGACCGAGCGCGGATCGCGGTAGCTGTTGTCGATGATGACGATCTCGCGTCCGCCGGGGTCCCTGCGGATTCGCCGCAGCAGCGAACCGTCCGGACCGACCACCGTGATGACCTCGCTGCCATCAGGGCGAATCACGACGGTGCGGGTTTCGCCGCCCTCGTTGAAGGTGCGGATGTCGCGGGCGCCGTAACGGAAGCGGTAGAGATCGTTGCCGCGGACATACTCCTGGCCGCCGGGGTCGCGGATGATGATGCGATCCGGCTCGGTGTAGATGGTGCGTCCGCCTTCGACGACCTCCTGCCGCTGATTGCGGTAGTCGGCGATGGTCGCGCCGATCACGGCGCCAGCCACCACGCCCGCACCGATCGCGAGCGGCGTCAGGTCACGCTGTGGCGGGCGGGGCGGAGGCGGCAACGGTGCAGCGACCGTCGGCGCGGCGCGGAAGGCCGGTGCGACCGTCGGCGGTGCGTATTGCGCCCGGTTCGGCGGCGGTGCTGCGGCCGGCGTGCCGGGGACGACAGTTGGTGCTGGGGCGCCGGCGGGAGCTGCGGGGCGGGGCGGGAGATTGCCGGCCTGCGGCGGCGCAGCCGGAGTTCCGGCAGCGGGCGCGCCGGCCGGAGGCGTTCCACCCTGTTGGCCAGGGGTTGGCGTCGCGGTCGGAGCTGGGGTTGGGCCGGGGGCCGGCGTCGCCGATCCCGGACGTCCAGCCGGCGGCGTCGCGGTGCCGCTCGGGGCCGGCGTTGCCGTTGGAGCAGGCATGGCTCCGGGGGCTGGCGATCCCGCCGCCGGAGGCGCGCCGGGACGTGCGCCGGGTGGAGGCGCGCCGGGGCGGCCGGCTGGCGGTGCACCAGGCGTGCTGCCCGGAGCCGGCGTTGCGGTCGGCACAGGGGTCGGCGTCGGCGTTGGTGTCGCCGTCGGAGCGGGCGTGGCTGCCGGCCCAGCTGCGCCGGGGCGGGCCGTGGGCGCAGCTGTCGGAGCAGGCGGGGTTGCCGCGGGCGCAGGCGTCGGCCGGGCCGACGGAGCCGCGGCGGGCGGAGGCGGAGGAGGGGGTGGCGTCGGGCGAGCCGCAGGCGGCGGCGTGGTGGGTGCGTGCTGCTGCGGAGCCGCGGCCGGAGGCGGTGCCGGAGGCGTGGGCGCAGGACGTGCCGCGGGCGGCGCCGGAGGAGGCGGTGTCGGGGCGTGCTGCTGCGGGGCCGCGGCCGGAGGCGGCGCAGGTTGCTTCGGGGCGGCCGGCGGCGGTGGAGGCGGCGCAGGTTGCTTCGGGGCGGCCGGCGGCGGTGGAGGCGGCGCAGGTTGCTTCGGAGCGGCCGGCGGCGGCGGCGGGGGCGCCGGACGGGCCGCAGGCGGAGGCGAAGGCGGTGGCGGTGGCGGCGCTGCCGGGCGCGGCGGTGCGGCTGCCGGCGGGGGCGCTGCGGGCGGGTGGGGCGGTGCAGCCGCGGGCGGCGGTGCCGCTGGGCGCGCGGGTGCTGCAGGTGGGGCGGCCCCGGGCGGTCCCTTCGGCGGCTGCTTCGGTTTTCCGTCAGGGCCCGTCTCTTGCGGCTGGGCCTGTGCGACCACGAGCGGCGAAGCGCTTTGCGCGTGCGATGCGGTGTTTGCCAATTGCATCGCGGTCAGAGCCGTCGTCGCAAGCAGCACGATACGAAGGTTGGTCATGGTGGTGAACTTCCCCGGAAGGTTCTTTGACGAAAGTGTTGGGATGAACAGCTACGCGTTAGGCCGCATTGTGGCGGGCGATGCGACCGCAGTCCGATTTATTTCTGCACGCAAATCACCTCACTATGGTGACGTTCATTGCGCATTCAGACGCTTCTTGCAATCGCCTCACCTGTGATGCTTCGCCTCATACGTGATCCTGCGGTGGAGCTGCGTCCGTCGCAGGATTGGGCGTCAGCGGACCGTTCGGTCCGCGTCGTGGAATCTCTTCCGGCATATGGCCGGGCAATTCATCCGGCCGCGGTGTTTCGCCGGGCTCGCGCGTCGGCGGCGTGATGTCGGGCTGTGGATTGCCCGGCGGAATTCCGGGCGGCGGCTCGGTCGGAGTGCCGGGCGTCGATGGCGGAATCTCGGGCGGTTCGATCGGCATCGGCATCATCGAGATCGTTGTCCAGAGAACGACAACGACCATGTCGCGCTGATGTTCCGCACCACATCGATTCGAAGTCTGCGTTATTCGGGCGCGTGACAGACGGCCTCGATATTGTGGCCATCAGGATCGAGCACGAAGGCGCCGTAATAATTGGCATGATAATGCGGGCGGATGCCGGGCGGACCGTTATCGCGGCCGCCGGCCGCGATCGCCGCCTTGTAGAAGGCATCCACCGTGGCGCGGTCCTTCGCTGCGATCGCAATGTGCACCGGCTTGTTCATGGCGCCTTCGGCGCCGAACCAGAAGTCCGGCTTGCCGTCGGCGCCGAAACCTGCGGCCGCAGCGTGACCGGTCTGCTCGGCCGTCACTTCCATGATCAGGCCATATCCGAGCGGCGCCAGCGCCTTCGCATAGAACGTTTTTGCGCGCTCATAGTCGGAGACCGAGAAACCCAGATGGTCGATCATCGCAACCTCTCCTGTTCGTCCTTGTCAGCGTGACAGGAACGTATTGCTCCGTGTCTTGCGTGCGATCGTAAAGCCGCGCGCGACCATGTCGGCAATACAATCCTGCTGCCATTCGTTTCGTGACAGGTGTTCGATCACGACCGCGCGCGGCCAGAGCGATTGCGGCGCGTCGCGGAAGAAGCCGATCAGCACGCGGTCCTCGAAGCCCTCGACGTCGATCTTGAGCGAATCGACCTTTGTGACGCCGGCCTCCTCGAGAATGCGCATCAAGCGTAGCGACGGCACCTTGATGGCCTCGGCACCGGCCGAGCCGGTGACGACGTGAGTGGCGCCGAGATTGCCGCCGCCGCTCTCGATCATCAGCTCGCCGTCGCTGTCCCCCGCGGCCGCCTGCACCAGGCGCACCTGCGGCGTCTTCGACGCGGCGTGATTGAAGGAGAGCCGTCCGAAGGTCAGGGGATGCGGCTCGATCGCGACCACCTTGCCTGATGGCCCGACCTGCCGCGCCATCACCAGCGCAAAGGTGCCGACATTGGCGCCGACATCGACGAACACGCCGCCCGCAGGGGTGTGCTGGCGCAGGAAGTCGAGCTCGTCGAGATTGTAGTCGGGATTGAACAGCGCGCCGCGCTCGGTCGCGCTGCCCTGGTGATAGAAGCGGAACGAGGCGCCCTGATACTGCACGTCGAGCGGGCCGCTGCGCAGCAGATTGACCAGCCGCGACAGCCAGGGTCGGAACGCGCCGCGCATCAGCCCCGAGCGCGTCGCGAGGCGGATGATCGCAGCCTGTGCCGCATTGGGGGCCAACGCGCCGAACGGCGCGGACGAAGGGGCGTTGTCGGACGTCAAGCAGCAGGTCCTCGTTGCAGGCGGCGCATGCATAGCCGGTTTTGGCGACAACTCCAACGGGCGGGTTGTAGCCTGGATGGAGCGTTACAGCGTGTTCTCGCGCGTGGACGGACCGGTCCCGGATTGCGCTTCGCTCATCCGGGCTTCGGATCACGCTGCCTTCTTCCGCTGGTGCAGCAATCGCCCGAGCAGCTTGCGCTTGCCCTTGCGCGGAATCAGCTCGACGTCGCTGACGAGTTTTGCGCCGCCCTTGCGCCGCTCCAGCACGATCTTGCGGCTGTGGAAAGCCTCCAGCTCGGCGCGATGCGCGACGCTGACGATGGTCGCCTTCGGCAGCTCGCCGGTGACCATCTTCATCATCTTGTCCTGGCTCCGCTCGTCGAGCGCCGAGGTTGCCTCATCGAGCACGACGATATCAGGATTGTGCAGCAGCAGCCGTGCGAAGGCGAGGCGCTGTTTCTCACCGCCGGACAGCGTCTGGTCCCACGGTCCTTCCTCTTCGATCTTCCCCTTGAGATGATCGAGGCCGACCTTGTGCAGGGCTTCGCCGATCTCCTCGACGGTCCAGTGGTCGGCAGCGCCGGGATAGGCGACGGCGCGCCGCAAGGAGCCGGAGGGCACGTAAGGCCGCTGCGGCAGCATGAACAGGCGCCGGTCGGCATGCAAATTCACGCTTCCGCCGCCCCATGGCCACAGGCCTGCGATGGCGCGCACCAGCGTGCTCTTGCCGGTGCCGGACTCGCCGGCGACGAGCAGCCGTTCGCCCGGGTCTATCACGACTTCGGTCTCGCCGACCACGGCAGTGCCGTCATCGAGCGTGACCGAGAGATCCTTCATCTCAAGCATGGCGTCGTTGCGCGTCTCCCCGCGCTTGATGCGGCCAAGGCCGTCGCCCTGCTCGGCGCGTTCGAGGCCGTCGAGCGACATCATCAGCGAGGCGATGCGGCGCGCGCAGGCATTCCAGTCGGCCAGCCGCGGATAATTGTCGACCAGCCAGCCGAACGCACTCTGCACGATGGTGAAGGCGGAGGCCGCCTGCATCACCTGTCCCAGCGTCATGCTGCCGTCGAGGAATTTTGGCGCGCAGAGGAGAAGCGGGACAACGGGAGCAACGAGGCTGGATCCCTGCGACACCAGCGTAGTGCGCATGTGCTGGCCGGCGAGGCGCGCCCACTGCCGCAGCACGCGGTTGAAATTGCGGTCGATGCCGTCGCGCTCCTCCTCCTCGCCGCCGAGCAGCGCGATACTTTCGCCGTTCTCGCGCACGCGCGTCAGCGTGTAGCGGAAATCAGCTTCGGCCTGGTTCTTCTCCTCGGAGACCTGCACGAAGCGCCGGCCGATCGCCACGATCGAGCCGGATGCGATCGCGGCGTACAGGATCGCGGCGATCACCAGAAAGCCGGGAATCGTGATGGACGATCCGCCGAGCACGACGGTGAGCGCACCGCCGATGGTCCAGAGCACGACGATGAAGGTCGCAGCCGACAGCAGCGCGGACGTGACGCCGGCGAGGAAATCGACCGGAGAGTCGGTGGCAATCCGCAGATCCTCCGCGATTCGGTATTCGGGATTTTGGTGGTCGCCGCCGACGAGATTGAGCTGGTAGTAGCGCCCGTTCTTGAGCCACCTGGTCAGCACGCTCGCAGTCAGCCAGGCCCGCCAGCGCCGCTGGATGCCCATGCGCGCGAACACCTGCGCGACGGCGAGTACGATGCTGGCGATCGCGAGCGGGAAGAACACCGCCGTGAGATGGAAGACGCTCGTCGCATCGCGCTTCTCGATGGCGTCGAAGATCGCGCGATTCCAGACATTGATGCCGTATTGGAAGCCGACGGTCAGAACGATCAGCGCGCCGAGACCGATCGAGAACGGCCAGGCCAAGCGGTTGCCGTTGCGGCCCCAGAAGCCGCGCGCGCTGATCCAGAACCGCGTCAGCAGATAATCCTTGCGCGCCTGCTCGGCTTCCTCGGTTGAGAGCTCGGGGTCAGGTTCGACCAGCTCGGGCGGCGGAGGTGTCACTTCATCGCCGTTCTCGCCTTTGATCTCGACAATGGGCGGCTGTTTGCCCTGTTCGCGCGTTGCGGCCGGCTTGTGCATGAGCGGACAACGCAAAGGAAATCAATCGGTTCCCTTGGGTTCCGGCCGGCGAATCACTCGGCGGCGCCGTCGCGCACGCGTCGCGGCCGTGCCGCATGGTGCAGAACGCGCGACAATTCCTCGATCGAATAGGGCTTTTGCACGAGATCGAATCCGGCAGCGCCGTCCTGTGACAGGGCCTGGCTGTAGCCGGTGGTCAGCACGACCGGCACGCCGATGCCGCGGTCGCGGATCGCCTGCGCCAGATCGAGCCCGGTCATCCCGGGCATCACCACGTCCGAGAACACGACATCGAAACGATCCGCGTCCACGGCGAGCTCGGCGAGTGCATCGGCCGCATTGTCGACCAGCGTGATGGTGTAGCCGAGTTCGGTGAGCCCATCGGCGGCGAAATTGGCGAGCTCGATATTGTCCTCGACCACCAGCACCGACATGCCGCTGCCGGCCACCGCCGGCGCAGTGTTGGGCGCCTGGCGCTGCGGCAACAGGTCCGGCGGGACGCGCGGCAGATAGAGCGAGAAGGTGCTGCCCTGCCCCACCTCGCTCGTCACAGTCACCTCGCCGCCCGATTGCCGGGTGAAGCCGAACACCTGGGACAGGCCGAGACCGGTGCCGTGGCCGACCTGCTTCGTAGTGAAGAACGGCTCGAAGATGCGCCCTATTCGCGCGGCGGGAATGCCGATGCCGGTGTCGCTGACGGTCACGCGGACGAAGCCATGCTCTGTCATGGCCGGGCTGGCCGAAAGCTGCACCGTTGCGTCCGCAACGGTCGTTGTAGCCTCGACGCTGAAAACGATCCTGCCTTTGCCCTGCATGGCATCGCGCGCATTGGTCGCCATGTTGATCAGCGCGGTCTCGAACTGGCTGGCATCGGCATTGACAAGGCACGGCTCCGCCGGCAGCTGCATGACGATCTCGATCGCGGGACCCAGCAGCGTGGCGAGCATGTCGTGCAGCGACTGCACCCGCGCACCGACGTCGAACACCTCCGGCTTGAGGGGCTGGCGCCGTGCAAAGGCGAGCAGCTGCGAGGTCAGCTTGGCTGCGCGCGCCACTGAATCGGCGATGGCCGTGATGTAGCGCTGCCGCCGCTCCTCGGTCAGCTGCGGCCGGTTCAAAAGGTCGACCGAAGCGCGGATCACCGTCAGGAGATTGTTGAAGTCGTGGGCGACGCCTCCGGTGAGCTGTCCGAGCGCTTCCAGGCGCTGGCTGTGCTTGAGCGCCTCCTCGGCCTCGCGCCGCTTTGCAGCTTCGGCCTGAAGGTGCTGGGTGCGCCGCAAGGCGAGCGCCAGCAGCAGAAACAGCAGTGCGGTGGCGGGAATGCCGAACACCAGATGCTGGCCCATGGTGGCGAACCAGCGCGCGCGGATCGCCGAGGTCTCGAGCCCGGCGCTGACATAGATCGGATATTCGGCGACGCGCCGGTAGGCGATGCGCCGCTCGATGCCGTCCGAGGGCCATGCCACGGTGATGAGGCCGTGCTCGGGTTGAGCCACGATCTTCCGGCCTACAGGGCCGGCCGGATCGAGCCGGAGGTCGTGGTCAAGCCGGGGAAAATGCGTGAGCACCGCACCGTCGGTGCGTGCCATCGCGAAGAAGCTGCCGGGATCCGATCCAATTCTGGCGTAAAAACTCTCGAAATATTCCGGCAGGACCGAGGCCTGGATCACGCCGATGAAGCGGCCGTCGTCGGAGTCACGGCGGCGGCTCACGCCGAAGAAGCGGGCGCCTTGATAGGGCGGACGCGGCGTCAGCGGCATGCCGATGAAGGTGCCGATGGTCTGGTCGACATGGGCATAGAAGTAATCGCGGTCGGCAAAGCCGAGGTCCGGCGGTGGCGAGACAAGGCTGTTGACCAGAGCTTTTCCGTGCGCATCGAAGATCCAGGCCGATTTGAGCTGCGGCAGCGAATCGGTCAGCCGCTTCAGCCGGCGATGCAGCGTCGGCTCTCGGGCGCGGATGGTATCGTCTGAAAGGCCGCGCACGACCTCGTTGAGCTCGGCAAGGCTGCGGTCGATGGTCTCGAACACCTTGAGCGCGTGCTCATGCGCGACATCGACCGTGCGCTCGATCTCCCGGTCGGCGATATCCTTGGTCGATGTGTAGGAGATCGTGGCGGCAACGGCGAACAGCGCAATCGGCAGCGCCAGGGATGCCGCCATCATCCACTGCAACAGCCTCAGCGAGTTGCGTTGCGCCCTCTGCACAGTCGCTCCGTCCCGAGTGGGAGCTTAACCGAATCTTGTGCAGGTGAGGAAGTAGCTTATGCTGGAGCGGCTGGTTGCAATCTAAAAATTTGCACGTGCAGCGGGATTGAGAAAATTCTGCTCGAATTGAAGCCAATTGCAGAACACCCCGGCCGGTCTGGGCCGGGGTGGAAGGATGACCTTCGTCTCAGATTTGCCGCTCGACCATCTTGAGCTTGAGCTCGGCGATGGCTTCGGCCGGGTTGAGGCCCTTCGGGCAGGCCTTGGCGCAGTTCATGATGGTATGGCAGCGGTAGAGCCGGAACGGATCCTCGAGATTGTCGAGCCGCTCGCCGGTGGCTTCGTCGCGCGAATCGGAGACCCAGCGGTTGGCCTGGAGCAGCGCGGCGGGCCCGAGATAGCGCTCGCTGTTCCACCAATAGCTCGGGCAGGAGGTCGAGCAGCAGGCGCAGAGGATGCACTCATAGAGGCCGTCGAGCTTTTCGCGATCCTCGTGGCTCTGGCGCCATTCCTTCTGCGGCGTCGGCGAGGTCGTCTTCAGCCAGGGCTCGACCGAGGCGTACTGCGCGTAGAAATTGGTGAGGTCGGGGACGAGGTCCTTCACCACGGGCTGGTGCGGCAGCGGGTTGATCTTGACCGCGCCTTCCTTGACGTCGTGCATCGAGCGGGTGCAGGCCAGCGTGTTCTGGCCGTCGATGTTCATGGCGCAGGAGCCGCAGACGCCTTCACGGCAGGAGCGGCGGAAGGTGAGCGACGGGTCGATGTGGTTCTTGATCCAGATCAGGCCATCGAGCACCATCGGACCGCAATCATTGGTGTCGACGTAATAGGTGTCGACGCTCGGATTTTTGCCGTCATCAGGATTCCAGCGATAGACCTTGAACTCGCGGAGCTCGGTCGCGCCCGCGGGCTTCGGCCAGGTCTTGCCGCCAGTGATCTTGGAGTTCTTCGGAAGTGCGAATTCAACCATTGCTCTAACCTTTCGTCATTCCGGGATGGTCCGAAGGACCAGACCCGGAATCTCGAGATTCCGGCTTCGATGCTGCGCATCGCTCCGGAATGACGGCTACTGTTCGCTCAATACACGCGCGCCTTCGGCGGGATGTACTGTACGTCGTTGGTCATGGTGTAGTCGTGAACCGGGCGGTACTCGATCTTGACCTTGCCGGCATCGTCCAGCCAGGCCAGCGTGTGCTTCATCCAGTTCTTGTCGTCGCGTTCGGAGAAGTCCTCGCGGGCATGGGCGCCGCGGCTCTCGGTGCGGTTGGCGGCCGAGTTCATCGTCACCACGGCCTGCGAGATCAGATTATCGAACTCCAGCGTCTCGACGAGGTCCGAATTCCACACCAGCGAGCGATCGGACACGGCGATGTCGGTGATGCCGCTGTGGACCTTCGCGATGAGGTTCTGGCCTTCGTTCAGCACTTCGCCGGTGCGGAACACCGCGCAATTGTTCTGCATCACGTGCTGCATGCCCTCGCGCAGCTTCGCGGTCGGGGTGCCGCCGGAGGCGTAGCGGTAATGGTCGAGACGGCTGACCGCCATCTCGGCCGAGTTCGCCGGCAATTCGGGCTGCTTGGCATTGGGCGTGAGCTTCTCGGCGAGGCGGAGCGCTGCGGCACGGCCGAACACGACGAGGTCGATCAGCGAGTTGGAGCCGAGGCGGTTGGCGCCGTGCACGGAGACGCAGGCGGCCTCGCCGATCGCCATCAGGCCGGGGATCACCGCGTTGTCGTCGCCGTCCTTCTTGGTCAGCACTTCGCCGTGATAGTTGGTGGGGATGCCGCCCATATTGTAGTGCACGGTCGGCACGATCGGGATCGGCTCGCGCGTCACGTCGACATTGGCGAAGATTTTTGCGGATTCGGAGATGCCCGGCAGGCGCTCGGAGAGCACCGCGGGATCGAGATGGTCGAGGTGAAGGAAGATGTGGTCCTTCTTCTTGCCGACGCCGCGGCCTTCGCGGATCTCGATGGTCATCGCGCGCGAAACGACGTCGCGCGAGGCGAGGTCCTTGGCCGACGGCGCGTAACGCTCCATGAAGCGCTCGCCCTCGGAATTGACGAGATAACCGCCTTCGCCGCGGGCGCCCTCGGTGACGAGACAGCCCGAGCCGTAGATGCCGGTCGGGTGGAACTGGACGAACTCCATGTCCTGGAGCGGCAGGCCGGCGCGCAGCACCATGCCGCCGCCGTCGCCGGTGCAGGTGTGCGCCGAGGTGCAGGAGGCGTAGGCGCGGCCATAGCCGCCGGTGGCGAGAATCACGGTCTGGGCACGGAAGCGATGCAGCGTGCCGTCATCGAGCTTGAGCGCGATGACGCCGCGGCAGGTGCCCTGGTCGTCCATGATCAGGTCGATGGCGAAGAACTCGATGAAGAACTCGGCCGCGTGGCGAAGCGACTGGCCATACATCGTGTGCAGCATGGCGTGGCCGGTGCGGTCGGCGGCGGCGCAGGTGCGCTGCGCCTGACCCTTGCCGTAGTCCATGGTCATGCCGCCGAACGGACGCTGATAGATCTTGCCGTCCTCGGTGCGCGAGAACGGCACGCCCCAATGCTCGAGCTCGTAGACCGCGTCGGGCGCGTTGCGCACCATGTATTCGATCGCGTCCTGGTCGCCCAGCCAGTCCGACCCTTTCACGGTATCGTACATGTGCCAGCGCCAGTCGTCCTTGTGCATGTTGCCGAGCGAAGCCGAGATGCCGCCCTGCGCCGCGACCGTGTGCGAGCGGGTCGGAAACACCTTGGTGATGCAGGCGGTGCGGAGGCCCGCCTCGCTGCAGCCGACCACCGCGCGCAGGCCCGCGCCGCCGGCGCCGACTACGACGACGTCATAGGTGTGATCTTCGATCGGGTAGGCTTTGCCGTTGGTGGCGGGAGCGCCGTTGCCCTTGCCATTCGTCTCGTTGGCCATGGGTTACACTCCGGATGACAGTTGGAGAATCGCGTAGATCGAGGCGAGCGCGACCGCGATCGAGAAGAAGTTGTTGAGCATGATCGCGGTGAGCTTCAGCTTCTCGTTGTGGACGTAGTCCTCGATCACGACCTGCATGCCGATCTTCATGTGCCAGGCGCTGGCGATGATGAAGAGCACCATGACGATGGCGACCGGCAGCGAGCCGAGGATCTGCTTGGCGCCGGCCTGGTTGCGGCCGAGCAGCATCATGATGATCACCAGCACCGGGATCATCAGCAGCGTCATCGCCACCCCCGTGAGGCGCTGCCGCCAGAAATCGGATGTGCCGGAATGCGCCGCGCCGAGATTGCGGACGCGGCCGAGCGGGGTGCGCATGCTGCGCTTGGGCGTATCGGTCGCGCTCATCGTCCGCCTCCGATTGCATAGGCGATGATCCAGATCAGCACCGTCAGGGCGATGCCGCCGATCGCTGCGCCCCAGGTCAGGGCCTCGCGCTCATTGGCCTTGAAGCCGTAGCCGAGGTCCCAGACGAAGTGCCGAATGCCGCTCAACATATGGTGCATCAGCGCCCAGGTGTAGCCGAACACGATCAGTCGGCCGATGATGCTGCCGGTGAAGGCCTGGACATGGGCATAGGCGGCGGGGCCGGAGGCCGCCGCGATCAGCCACCAGGCGAGCAGCAGGGTTCCGACGTAAAGGGCGATACCGGTGGCGCGGTGGACGATGGATAGGGTCATCGTCAGCGTCCAGCGGTAGACTTGCATGTGTGGTGAAAGCGGTCGTTCGATCCGTGCGGTCATGGGCTTTGATGTTGTATGGCGGCCCTTGAGGGCGCGCGCGGGGATCGCGAGAGGTCGGCTCTATTTACGGAGTCGATTTCGCCTGCGCAATCACCAAATCGCCATAAATCGAACGAGGGTTCAGCTCTACAGCCTTGATGAAACAAGACCAATCAGGGGCTTGGTATACCAGAGCCTCTGTCCGCCAACAAAGAATCGAACACTCATTCATGTCTTTCCAACGCGCCGAGGCGCGTTGAAATTGCTATTGGAACACCTCTAAACGGACCATGCCGTCTAACCCAGCCGGAGCTCAGCCAAAACGCCGGCAGCGCGCCTCAGCCGGGCGCCAATCTGCTGAGCTTTGATCGCATTTGGGTCCGGTCCGGATATGCGCACCCTGCATTCCACCCCAGCCGGCCGACGTTGCGTGTCGACCGTGGGAATCAGATCGCCTAAACCACCGCAGATGGCTCTCCGAACGTGCGTGGCGGAGAAGTTGCGACCAAGTCGCCGGGGCAAGTCAGGGGTGGTTGCAGGTCTTGATATCAAGGAGATCGTCGAGCTCGCGCTGCTGCTGATCGCAACCGGCGCGCTCTCGGGATTTCTGGCCGGCGTGTTCGGCATCGGCGGCGGCGCGATCCTCGTCCCGGTGTTCTACGAATGCTTCCGCATCGCCGGTGTGCCGTTGGAGGTGCGGATGCCGCTGTGCGTCGGCACCTCGCTCGCGGTGATCATCCCGACCTCGATCCGATCGTTCCAGGCGCACTACAAGCGCGGTGCGGTCGACATGGCGATCCTGCGCGTCTGGTGGGTGCCGATCCTGATCGGCGTCATCGCCGGCAGCGTGGTCGCGCGCGTCGCGCCGGAGCGGCTGTTCAAGATCGTGTTCGTCGGCGTCGCCTGGTCGGCGGCGGCCCGTCTCGTCTTCGCGCGCGAAGGCTGGAAGTTCGGCGACGACCTGCCGAAGGGGCCATTGATGCGCGTCTACGGCTTCTGCGTCGGCATTCTCTCGACGCTGATGGGCATCGGCGGCGGTCTGTTCTCGAACCTCCTGATGACCTTCTACAGCCGTCCCATTCATCAGGCGGTCGCGACCTCGTCGGCGCTTGCGGTGCTGATCTCGATTCCCGGCGCGCTCGGCTATGTCTACGCTGGCTGGCCCGCCGCGGCGAGCTATCCGACCGTCGCCGCGCTGCAGGTGCCGTTCGCGCTCGGCTACGTCTCGCTGATCGGCGCCGTGCTGGTGATGCCAATGAGCCTCGTCACCGCGCCGCTGGGTGTGAAGGCCGCGCACGCGATGTCGAAGCGCATGCTGGAAGTCGCGTTCGGCTGCTATCTGTTCATTGTGGGTAGCAGGTTCGTGCTGAGCTTGCTGGGCGGGCAGTAGCCGCCGCACCCACCGTCATTGCTGTCGATGTTCAATAATTCGCTGATTGGATCGCGGTGGTCTTGGAAGCGGCGAAAGCCTTGGGAGTTTGTCCTGCCAAGGCCTGATGGGGTCTGTGGTTGTTGTAGTAGACGAGGTACTCGAACAGT
>Ga0209489_100047_pt1 | contig 157987 bp, 56 predicted proteins | sample SiratrowhiteBW_FD_187527 | JGI IMG/M metagenome (GOLD analysis project Ga0209489, IMG submission 187527) | Root nodule microbial communities of legume samples collected from California, USA - Siratro white BW (SPAdes) (version 2) | ecosystem: Host-associated > Plants > Roots > Nodule | place...
TTTTTTTTTTTTTTTTTAAATTATATTTATGATTGATTTTTTTGGATCAACTTTCACTCGTCTTTATGAAATTTTTCTCATAATTTGGGAGGATAACCCCTTAAGTTCGGTTATTTTTCTTCCTCAAATGATGTTAAAAGAACATTTATAAATGCATAAGGAAAGTACACAAAAATAAACATAACATCAGGCTTAAAAATGGTAGAAAATATGAAACTATAAACTTAAAAAACCAAGAGATTCCCATTCTCGTGTTACAATAGTAACCTGATAGCGTCTTGGTTGGTAATAGAACTTGGAAGAAGGTTGTTAAGGAGCAGAACAATGCTATCTAAAGTAACTAAACATTTTTAAGGTTGCTTTTTTACAAGAAAACTAGACCTGCGTACGTACGAAACTTTTGTTATTTTTTTTTTTTTAAATTTGATTAGGATATATAGATTGATATTAAAAACAATATATGTAACAATAAAATTTGTTGTTTAATGAAAAAAAAAGTATTTTGTATAAAAAAAAACTCTATATTAAAAGTTATTATAATTACATAATGATCAAAGTTTTTTTTCAGACAAGAAAATGCTTAGAAATCGAAGTGTATGTATGAATCATATATTAAGTAATTATAGTTTATTAATGTGAATCTTTCTAATGTTACCCTTTCAAAATATTAAAAAATAAATTGATAAAAAATAATTTCTTAAATTTTACTGAACAAGAATGACTCTTGAATGAATTGAAGAAAACAACTTAAAGTATTTAACAGGAAAAATTACATAATTGGTCTAGACTTTATTTTAGTTTATATTTTTTTTATGAAGATTAAAATCTTTATTTAGATTCATTCCTAGTTGTTTAGGAGGTAAGCCACTTTTTTCTTCTTCTATAAATTGTATTGATATACTTACATAAAGTTGGGAATGAATTATATGTAGATGTTATTGGGACACCACGAGTGATATGTACACTGACTGGAGCTGAATTATATAATAAAAATCAAATTACACGAGTACAAGTTATATTGTTTAACATTTTTTCATTGAATCAATTTTTAAAATTCACTATTGAAAACTTTTATCAGGTAAATCACACTTATAAAATTTTATATCAATAAAAAATTATTTTATGTATTCTTTTATAAAATAAAAATCAACATAATATATGTTTTAAAATATACTAAAATATAAATAGTTTATTTTTTGTTATTCAATTTAATAATTTGATGTAAATAATATCATATAAAATTATAATTTAAGGATTAAATTAATAAAGTTTAATTTTCATATAACATTATCTACAATCTATATTTAGTAATATGATGTTTAATGGTGTGAAGGCTGGCTTATTCTGGTTGAGATTGTTTGCCAATGACAGAGCAGAAAGGGAAAGAATAACCAGATCTTGAAATTAATCAACGGTTTGGTACTCAAGACTTACTAAAACTTGCAAATGATTAAATTCAAAAAATAGGTATTATTCCATTTAATGTTAAAACCACGTGGAAAAGCACGTAAATGAGAGACATTTTTTCTTATTTTTCATTGCAGAAATTATTTTTTATTACAACTATAATAAATAAATATATTATTAATAAATAATAATAATAATAAAAATAATAAATAATTTCATTTTATTTTTCTTTTACTCTTTTAGTAAAAATTGTATAAAATCATTTGATGTTACGTATCTCACTGGCGTATTGATCTATGTAATTAGATCGTAGGTATTGCGTAAAAAAATCTATAATTATATCATTAAGATGATTTTTTTTTATTTTAGTAATTATCTAAATAATATATATATATATATATATATATTAAAATATTAGATAGTGAGAATATGAAGAAAATATTAAAAATCAGAACACAATTTTGATCAATTAGATATTTACTTGTAAATTATTGTGTGCCTAGAATTGATTATGAACATACCAAATATATCGTATTTTAGAACTGATGCATGACATTTTTCTATTTTATAATTAGATCCGCTTATAGATTTAATGTATTTTAAAATGTATCGGATAAAGTTAATTTATATGAATACTCTTAATTTTATATTATGTTTTGTTTCACGTGATCAAGTGATATGCATCTGTTTACATTAATTTAGTGAATGGAATATGATAACATTTATTTTCAATGATTTATTCTTGTGTGGTTATTACGTGGATTTTTAATGTCATTATATTTTATATAAGAGGGGAAATATGTCAATATTAAAAATAGTAAAGGATATATATATATATATATATATAATGTAAAATTTTTGAAATATTTTTATTCTGTGAACTGTATATTAGGTATAATACATGGAATTTATTATTATTAATGAGATTATGTGATATAATACATAATTTTTTTTTGGATGTTACAGTGATTCTTTGTAGCAGCTATAATTATTTACTAAGCATCTTAGATAAGAGTATATGTAAAATGTATTTTCAAATTTAAAAATTTATGTCACAAAGTTTTAGTTTATATATTTCTTAAGCTAATTGTCAAAAAATCTAATACAAATTACTTACAATAAAATATGGACATCCAGATCAATTTGTATACGACTAGATAAATCTTGATAAGCACTGCTTTCTCACTAAGAATTCCCTAATCCTTCTTTCAGATTTAATTTTACTTTTTTTTTTATAATTAACTTCTCAAATCTGCGTAGTTATTTGTATAATTTTCCTCAGAAACAAAAATAACTTAGAAATATTTTATATATAAACTTATAAAAATTCTCTTTATAATTTTTATATATTATTATATTTAATATATAAATTAATTTTAACGTATAAAGATAATTTTTATTTTTTTCCTTATTATATATATATATATACACACACACACATTTAAATCAAGTGCAACTGATCCAACCTAAAATTTCATTTTGTAGTTGTGTGCTCTTTCAAAAAAATATTTTCTTTTATAAATCTCAGTTACTAATTATGGATAAAAAAAAGTTATTTATCCATCAATCTTCTAGTCCATCTATAAGAAAGTTCATCAACATCATTCACTACAAAAGTGTAAAAGAAAATATTAAATCAAACGCATTATTTTACTTTATAGATGGTTAATAATTTATTTATTATTTTCCCAAATCCAATAAATCGTTCCATTAATACTTATAGATCAAAATTAATTTAACCAATTTTTCATAATTAAATGCTTTTTCAAATTACTATTTTAAAAAGTTTTCAAAAATATATGTTTAAATTTGTTTTATAAAATTTAATTTTGAATTTTTTTTCTCAAAAATATACTTTTAAGATTTTAGTTTTGATTTTTTAAATATTGTTTTTATTGACGGATTAAATATCCATCCATAAAAAAATTGTTAATGAATAATTGTATTCTATTTCTTTGAAATAAATAAGGTTTTAAATTAAATTTGAATGGATCAAGATAAGTTAATAAATTTCTATCTGATCAATGACTGTTCTTAAATCCATAAATTTTTGTACATAATAAAATTATACATATACATGAATAATCTCTATAACATATGATTGTAAATATGTTTAATCATTATTATTAGTTTCAACAAATTTAATTTTTAAGTTGACACTAGTACTTTAATTTACTTTCTTTGGCTCTTGGTAGTTGTGTTGTTGTTAGATAATAGTTCTACATAATTTAATCATGTGCATAGATACCTAACTTAGTCTAATCTATTGATAAGATTATGCAGTGGCATAAAGAACAGGAACACTCAGGGCCTATTACTGGTACATGAACCTACACCTGTGTATTTATTTAATCCAACTTGAGAATGAAAGGACTCTGCACTATTTTATAAACTACTGTGAATCAACCTGCCATTAAGGTGAATGGAAAGATTTAAAATTGTAGGGAATGAATTGTGAGAATAAACTTAATGATGAAATGAATAAAGGGAAATCCTATTAGCAATTGCCCTTTTTGGAGGTCACCAATAACTGGTGTTTCTAAGCACTGAAATGGCCATAGAAAATGCATGCGTGAGACACATGGATTAGGAAGCAATTGTATAATTAATGTAAACTTGCTAGACAATAATATACAATGAAGTGTAATATTGGTCTTTCTCTAAAGCTGATGTGACTTTTTTTAATAACAAGATAATTAATGGGACTTAGTATGAGGATTAATAGTGGTATTTTACCTAATTATGCAGAAACATCTGATGTATATCTTAGTACGTATGTAATACGGATCTGTCCTACTGGCTGCTGCGGTTTATCCTTGGACATACTAATAAGCAATCTAACCTTGGAGTTGTGTAAGAGATTAATTCTTGAGAAATGTTAGTGATATATTTTACTAAAAATGGATTACAACAAGTCCTAGTAGGGGTGTTTCTTGTCATTTATGGTAAATACAAATTTTAAAAAGTTTTGTCATTAGAGAGAATATAAAAATTAACGTTGTAACAAGTCTTAACAGGAGTGTTTCTTGTCATTATGGTAAACAGAAATTGTTTTGAAAAATGTCATGTAAAAATAGACTTGTTATAACGAGTGCTACTAGGAATGTTTTCTATCATTTGCAGTAAATAGAAATTATGTTGAAAAATCTTGTCATTGGAGAATGTAAAAATGGACTTGCTACCGTAAGTCTTACTAGGAACGTTTCCTACATTCACTATAAATAGAAATTATTTTGAAAAAAAATTGTCATAAAATACAAATCTAGTGTCGTTTTTCAATTGTCTGTGCTAAGAATTATTTATCTTCCAAGAGACTGGATTCAAGAAGAGGAGTTAGGTATATGGATGGGTTATTCCATTTAAGCTTATATATTTATATTTACTATAAAAAAAAACTCGTATGTGTAGTTTGTAATTCAAACAAAATTTAATTTAATTTGTATGTATTGCATTAATTTTAGTCTACTGATAAGTGTTTGATCCAAGTCAACTTACACTTATAAAAATATATTGAAATTTTTTAGCATCTATTTACATTAATATATTTTGAATTTTAGATTAAATTGAACTTGGTGATGAGGATTACAAGTATCTCATAGAGTCTACAAATAAAATTCATTTAACATGTAGATTTTGAATAAGGTTTATACAAGTTGTTGCACACATATTTTTGATCATCCAATTCCAATTACAAGTAACATAACAATTTCAATTTTGACGTATAGAAAAACAAAACCTTGTTGTGTGAGATTTTGTGGAGTCCATTTAAAAACCTTCATTGAGTTTTTTCTTTGGAAAAATAAATGATTAGTTGTAGGAAAATATTAAATATTTTAAAACACAGAAGCCAAACTTTGATTATTTTGTGGATTGGAGTTTCTCTCAACATAAAAGTAAAATAACAGGGACAACAAACCTATTATTTTTAAGATTTGTGGTGTTAAATTTATAACTTGTGTGTGATTAACGGGTGACTAATTTATATGGACACAATATAGTTAGTAGTGAATTTTAGGTTAGTGAGTTGAAATTATTACAATTAGTCCAGATTAAGTGTCTTATTAAAGTGAAATAATGCTTAGGTGAAGTTAGCCAATTCACAATTAAATTATAACGCTTGAATTATTACAATCTTATGTAAAAAAGTTACCATCTAACTATATTTTATAACTTTTAATCTGATAATAAGTGTTTGATATAACAATATATAACTAATTTTTCACTAATAAAAAATATTTCATTATATGACCACTTATGTTTAATTAACCGACATATTTCTTAAAAGTTTTGGAATGAAAATTTTACTTATTTTCTAAGCAAGTTAACCTTTGAAAATCTCCATGTTTCAATTTGAGGAGATCTTAAGTTATTATCTTGATAATAATATCTATTATAAGTTTCACACATCATAGTTGTGTATGTCTTGTGGGAAAGAAGAATGAAATATACGAAAAAAAAAACATTGAGTTTAAGAAAAAACTATAAGTGAAGAAATGTATATAAATATCAGAATTAGGGTACTAGTTTCTTTTATTAGTATTCTTTATATAATGTGGAGTAAGATCTTTCAATTATTATAGTAGAGTAGAATTAGTTTATAATTTGTTGTTGTAAGGGATATTGTGATATTTTTATAATTTTAAGAAATAATTTTATTAACATTATAATTTCAAAGAACAAAATGATTGATTTCTTATAAATTTGGAAAGCATTTTTTTTTATTTCCCAATTTTAATGATCAATCTAATTGATTGTAATAATTTTAAAAGCCAAGTTGATAGTTAATTCTAATAAATTGAAACTGGTATGATGTAATTGAAGGATTGACAAATAACACTACTTTTGGAAGACCCCATATTCTGACTCTAAAAGTGGAGGACTATACACATGGAAATGCTTCAATTTATATAATTATACCCTTAATTGATTTGAAACCAAAGGTTATCAATGGGATGAAAAATTTGGTAGAGAACTACTCTTTTTCTTGCTTTGAGTCTGGTGTCACAACCATTAGACCCTTTAGGGACATTGAAGAAATATTAGTTGATATCAAATGAATAGGTTAAGATGAACCCTAATGGTGATATCATGTGAACAAATAACATGATGATGTGATAAAATAACCAATTTGCATATATTTGTTTAAAAATATTTTTCAATTATTTCTTTGCTTCATGTAAACTTGCAAACGACAAAATGATGACATTTATTATGTCATATGGGATATCTGTATCAAGGACAACTTGACCTACCGACGTAAACTATCGTGGCAAAGTGATCTTCTAGTGTTAAATGATGAGTGCAATCTGAATAGGATTCATGCCCAGTTCTTTTCTTTTTCTATCAATATCTACTCCATAGCTAGATAATTACATAAAAGTTAGCCACAAACACAAAATGCATATATAATTAATACAACTTGATCATCTAAATAAAATAATAGACTATTGACCTTGTTTCACTCAACTTTACATCACAAACATATCTAAGCAGAAGAAAACTTGCCTTCACAAATTGTAGGAAGAATTCATGTAATGAGAAACTTCATGTTCAATTTCCGCAATATACAAAAACTCACTGAATAAATCTCAATCACAACAGTATGAATGGAACTAGCCAACTAAATAAAATAAAAACAAGTGTGTTAGGAAAAACAACAACACACATTAAAGAACATTTTATGTTTCAACTCTTATCTTTTTTTTCTTTTGATTTAATAAGTTAAAGAATTAATAATGTTGGGATTGACTTGAATGAAGGGTGAAGGCTGACTTAGTGAGGTAGTCCTTTAACCTCTCCATCTCTTGTGCTACATCGTGCATGCTTGGCCTTGTTGAAGGGTTGTGCTGAGTGCAGATTAGCCCCAGCTCAATGAGTTCCACAATAACATCTTTCCAAACTTGGTTGTGAGGGTTTGGCACACCAAAAGGATAGCACCTTTGAAGTGCTTGTTGAACAAAGTTTTGAAGGTGGTGTGGTTGTGTGTATAGTTTCTTGAGCCACTCACACAAACTTGACCCTTCATGGCTGAGTATATCTGTGGGGCGTCTACCTGAGACCATCTCCAACACAAGTACTCCAAAACTATAAACATCTCCTTCAGTAGAAGCATCTTTTCCCATTCCGTATTCTGTGTAATGGAATAGACAATAATCAGTTCTGCATCATATGACTACTATTTCATACATAGCATGGATAGTTATAACACTCACACAAAGACACGTACTCCATGTATAAGAATAACCTTTAAAATAATTGAAGTACTTACCGGGAGCTATATAACCAACGGAGCCACATAACAAAGCATGTGTTGAACTGAAAGATGAGATACTGGTGGATGCATTCTCATCACTTTGTAGAAGCCTTGAAATGCCAAAATCAGTAACCAAAGCTGTCATGTCTTCATCAAGGAGTATATTGTTTGGTTTAAGATCACAGTGCACTACTTTCACTGGAGAGTAATGGTGCAGATAGGCCATCCCCTCAGCTACATCACTGCAGATTCTTACCATTTGAACCACATTCAATCTTTGGCTTGGATATAGGTGCCTCTCAAGGCTACCATTTGGCATCAAGGGAAAAACAATAGCATTAAATTCTGGCCTACAACAAATTGTTATGATCCTTATCAAATTTCTGTGCCTTATCTTTTTCAGTATTTGACACTCCCTTCTAAAACTCCTTGAAATCTCACCATGTGTTGTGCCCAACACCTTCACAGCCACTCTTGTATTATCTTGGAGCATTCCTTCGTAGACCCGTCCAAACCGGCCTGAACCAATTAAGCTTGAAGCACTGAAGCCTCCAGTGGCTTCTTTAAGTTGTTCATATGTGATTCTTGGGTACTTAACCTCTTCTACATCCTCCAAATCACCTCTGCTAACAATTGCAATTCGTTTTTTCACTCTTGACTTCATTACCATTGGGTACCTAAAGAGTATGCACAGGAGAGGGGTGCCAAATAGTGACACTGGAATTAACAAGAACACCAAATGATAACTACATTTCTTGTGACATTGTTGCATGCCTTTAAACGGGCCACAGAGACCACCATTTCCCAGGAAAGAGTCTATGGTAAGGTTTGAAAATGCTCCCTTGTTTGACACTTTCCCTGAGAATTTGTTGAAAGAGAAATTAAGTTCCTTCAGTGAGGGAGACAACTGAATGGACTGTGGTATTGCCCCAGTTAACTGATTTGAAGACACGTCAAGTGCTCTAATATAGAGCAATTGGCCTAATGAATAAGGGAGAGGGCCTTCAAAGGAGTTGCCAGAGAGGTTGAGGTACTCAAGTGCTATGCAACTTTCCAGTTGTGGTGGGATGCTGCCAGAGAGGTTATTCAAAGATAAATCAATAGCTAGAACCATGTCCATTTTGCTCAGTTCTAATGGTAAAGATCCATGTAAGTTATTGTTTGATAAATTCAGGTATAGTTTCAAGCTACTCAAGGCTGCAACTTCTGCCGGAATCAACCCAGTTATGTTGTTGTGAGATAAGTCTAAAATCTCCAAATTGACACATTTTCCCAGACTTGGTGGGATTGTTCCAGAAAGCTGGTTGTCATAAAGTAAAAGCCTTCTTAACTGGGGGAGATTTGCAAAACTATCTGGTATTGGGCCAGAAAGCTTGTTTCTTGACAAGTCTAGAAGTCCCAGATGCTGAATGCCGCCAAGGGTTGAAGGAATCTCACCAGATAGTGAATTATTTGACAAATAAATTCTTTCTAGCCTATTCATATGGCCTAGGCTGGGAGGGATTGATCCGTTTATTAGGTTACTCGACAACTTCAAGAAATTCAGGTTGACAAGGTTGGCAATATTAGGAGGTATAGAGCCATATATGAGATTTTTTTCTAGGTGGAGTTGTTGCAGGCTGGTAGGAAGCTCACCAATACTATGAGGCAGCTTTCCACCAAGATTGTTTCCCGCCAATTCAAGTTCTTGAAAGTGTGATAAATTCACCAAGGAGGCAAAGAAAGGCTCAAGGTTGGTATTGCCATCATGGCTAGTAAAATTGTTGTATGACAAGTAGAGGAATTGCAGTTGTGGCCAGTTACTTACAATCTTAGAAGGAAGCTCTCCATTCAACATATTCAACCCCAAATCTAGCCATTTTAGCTTGGTAGAATTTGAAAGAGCTAAAGGAACTTTTCCTACAAGCTTGTTAGACCAAAGCAATAGAAACTTGAGTTCTTTAAGGATACACTCTTTGCTCAAGGGGATTTGGCCCCCTAAGGAATTGTTAGAGAGGTCTACATAACCCAGTGAAGTGCCATTGCAAAACAGTGATGGGGGGATCTCTCCCTCAAGATGATTGCTTCCTAAGTTAAGGTAGTCCAAGTTGTGAAGTGAACCAAACTCGGATGGAATGTGACCCTCAAGAAAATTCCCAGACAAACTGAGTTGTCTAAGCTGAACCAAACGGCCTATTTCTTTTGGAATCTGACCCACCAAAAAGTTCCCAGAAAGATCAAGAATTTGCAAGGAAGAGACATTAGCAAGAGCAGGGGAAATGGTGCCTCCTAGAGACCTTCCACTGAGATCAACCTCTACGATCATGTCGCTTGCATTGTTGCATCTCACACCTGACCAATCACAAACATGAACACCAGGTGACTTCCAACTATCTAGAGCGTTTTGAGGGTCTGAAACAATGCCTGACATGAATGAAAGAAGTGATTTTTTTTCATTCACAATGCCAGCATTTTCTTTCCCAAGAACTGCACAATGAACAGTATCCAGAAAGAAAAATATGAACACTGCTAACCGAAACAAACCCATCATGAATCAAAGTATCTTGTCTCTATCTTAACAAGGAAAAGCAATGAAAGAAAAGTTGAAGACTAAAGAACAGGTGCAACAAACTAGGCTCAACGTGTCTGAATAGAAGGGGAGCACTTAATTTAAAGGGAGCATTAGTGATCGAGAAAATTGTTAAACCATGTGCCTAATTGCCGTTGAAGTAGCAAACGAACGTTTGGTGCCTACGATGTTTGACTTTGACATTGACGTATAAAGAAATGACACATGAGCAACGTTAGGGGGTGTTTAGCAATAGTGAAGTTGATGTCAGCAGAAGAAGCCTAACATACAAAATTGTGTTAAGGTTGCTAGATTGAGTTGAAGTAGTGGATTATGTGCTGTTAAAAAGGATAAGCTATGTTAATAGGCACGCGATGTGGGACTGTGCTGACAATGTTGATTTTGGAGTTTGTCGGATGCAGTTATATTGATACGTGCTTGGATTTCAGCATTGTTTGTTTATTGTTATGATAGTTGAAGAGTTCTCATAACTTGCTTCAAAATTCAAAACTTCTAATAATTGTTTAAAAGTAATGTAGTATGGTAAAATCTACTAAGATTTCATTAGAGCTTTTCTGTAAGATTTTTGCAATAATGACAATACAATGTGACTGTTCATATTTGATGTTAGTAAAAATAGACCAGCTATACCACGTGTTGCTTTTCGTACTTTTATTTTATTTTATTTTGCAAACACTTGTATATTTAATTAATGGAGGAACTCTACCAAACTATTATACATATTTTACTATAGTATGTTTTCTCAATTTGAAATGAAATTATGTGTTCATAGGGCTGGTGGTACGTAATGGGGTAGTGCGTTTAATTCATTTTTTTATTACATTGCTTGAGAAATTAGACAAATCAAAAGTACAATTAAATAAAATAGTTAACAGCATGAGTCTTATTCTCATGGATATTAACTTTTGTATTCAAGGATAGGTATTTACTTAATAATAAAATATTCAACGAAATTTCTTTAATTTTCTACCAACAATTTTGTCATTCCTAAAAACAACACTCCGATGACATTTGAACATAGAGTAAAAATATTTGATATCAAATTTAATACACACAGAAAATTGATAATATTAATTATTGTTTGTGAATATTTCTTTTTCTATTGAGTGATACTCAATCTTTGGTTGATGAACTTGTGACTAATTTGGTAAAGTGGATTAATATTTTCAATCCGTTAATTTACTTTGTCATAACCTGTTAATCTTTTAGTGAAAAATATAAAAGATAACTTTAAAAATAGAGAAATGCAAATAAGAAGAGAGTTACTCTTTGTTTAGATTGAGGAATGAAATTAAGAAAGTGTAAAATAAAAAAATAAATGGAAACAAAATGAAAAGTGTAATTGTGTGAATTGAAAAGGAAAGGTGAAGAGTAAAAGAAAATAAATGAGAAGTGTAAGAGTCATTTGATTGGTGTAATAAAATAAAAAATTAATTAATAAATTTAGAAAATGACCAAAGTGTCTGTTGTATTAAAAATGAGATCCAATTAATTGTTAAAACAATGTTTTACTAGCTACTATCTGCATTTATAATTTATGTAAAACCATTTACTAATATAAAATATTTAAAAAAAAAATAGTCAGATAAAATTTGAACAAATTCAGGAACAAATCAAGTCCAGTGTATATAATTATTACACATTTATATTTGTTTTGATCATCAACTTATTAATTGAACTAAAACTGGAAGGCAGCGTCACATGAAGTTTATTGCAGGGCCTGAAATGGTATCATGGGACGATGTAGTTCTTTCAAAACAAATATTAAATTAAAACTAAACTTCAATTTTTTTAAAATAAAAAATATATATTACCTGAAAGGAATATAATAATTTATTAAGACATGAAAGAATAATAGTAGGAACATGAATTTTACTTTACACATAAACTATAAACATAAATCAATAATTCAAATTTTATAGATAATTGTAGACTGGTAAAAACAAAACATCATCAAAAAAATTGTGATAGTGATAGCTACGTATCTTATAAGAGTACTTAATTAATATTTCGAATAACTTTACGGCTTTATTGTTGTTCTTTTATACCAGTATCATTATTTCAAGTATATATAAATGGATCATTAGTTTAGGATTAATACTCACGTTAAATTCTTATCATGTTAGAGACGTTTCTGATAAAATTTTGGTGTTATGGAATCTGGTAGTCCTATAATAATTATTGATGACGTTCAATTTTCTCCTATGTTTTTGTGTTAAATTTATTTCTCGTGTCAAACAATCTATTTAGAAATTGTCATATTTAATAAGTATATTTTCTTAAGTTAAAGAAAATATATTTTATCTTTTACTTAATTATATTAGTTTATTAGGTAGAAAACTAGTTATATTATTTATAAATTTTAAAAAATTTAACTCTAATGATAAGATCCTCTTTATATATATGATTATTTTAAAATTTATATAAGTATCTATGTTAACATTATTTTTACCCTTTACAACTTAAGTCAATATATGAAAAATCTACTTATCACATAATTAATTAAAGCAGTCAAACACTAGTGAGTAATTAAAATCTTAGGACTTTTCTTTTCTTAACTGAGAACAAATATCATCTTTTTTAGCATATGCTCATGCAGGTCAGGACAACTATTTATACATAAGGATTGATTACTAATTTTTTGTTTTCTCTATGATGATTCTCAAATTTTTTGAAAATATGTAAACAAGGTACTATTTTAAATCTTCGGTTGAATTAAGATAAGATATTGTATCTTATAATTAGTGGTAAGTGAAGGTACTTTCGTCATAATGATTAATCAAATATTTTAAAGTTTTAATTCAAATAACTATATTTTTTACTATAATCAAAAAATCTATTATCCACCTTGCTTATAACCTCTTTTATTAGAAATATTGACAAGTTAAAAATCATTAATATTATTTTTTTAATTTGAGGAGATACTAGAATAAAATATAATTAAATATTATATAACTAATTTGTTATTATATATATTTCTATTTTATCTATATAAATATGAGTTTAATATGGGTTTAATGAATTATTTTATTTTTTCTATGTTAATATTTCACATAAAACCTCACACTTCTTATATAGATATATTTATTATTTTATATTATTTTAATATTTATAATAACATAATAGATTTTGTGTATTATAATAATAATATTAATAATACAAATTTAGGGCAGATTATTATAAATTTGTGATGATAAATTAAAATGTTATCACAATTAGAAAACATTTAATAAAGTTTAAAGTCTTTTTGTTTATTAATTCAGTCAAATATATATTTGTTTAGAAATTAGTTATTATACAATAACATATTTTTTCGAATTAAAAAAAGATCAAGATTAGAAAAAATGATAATGCCCGTAAAATCTGTTTATTTAGCAAAGCATAATTTATTTGATAATACATGATTGATACAGATATAAATTAGGCTATATTTTATTTATTTTATTTTGTAGAAAATGTTTATTTTAAATACAAAATTAAGTATCATAAATAGTTTATATATATATATATATATATATATATATATATATCTTGTAATTTCACTTTAGAAAAATTGCATATTTATACAGTTCAATTAGACTAAATTTTAAAATCACCTTTTTCCTACTCTATTTCAACATAATCTTATTTCATATACTTTTTTACATCAATAATTCATTACACGTATAACTATTGCGATAAAAGAGGGATGTTATATTTTTCTAAAATATTTTAATTAATCATCTTAATATTCTACAAAGTAAATGACAATGAGCCTATCGTATATTATTTTTCCTATTATTCATTCTAATGAAAACTATTACAAAATTATATTAAATATTTTTAAAATATAAAATATATAATATTTCTTATAAGTATTAACAAAAAGATGTCGTGAGAAAATATGAAATATTTGATAAATATTGAAATAAAATAAAGAAATATGATTTTTTAGTAAATAGGTATGATCTTAAAAACAATATTGTGGAATATCACAATATTGTAAACACATCATGAGACCTATAAATTTTAATGCATTACCACAAAGTTTAACTATTATTATAAGAAAATGGGAAAAAAAATAAAATTAACACAACAAAAACAAGGGCGGGGTTTAAGGAAGGTTTGATGTTCTTCCACTTCCAACAACATTGTTTCCACTATCCACACGTTAGCTTCAATGGGGTTTGCAACTTTCTTTCCCACACCTCTCCTTCACAGGGGAACCCCTCCAACAAAAGCTCAATCTTTTCATCACTTTCTCTTCTTCCCAACCCCCATTTCCTCTTTTTTTCCTTCCTCTCTTATTCCGGTAACAATCAAACCCTCAAGAACTCGATTTCATATTCTATTTGATTCATTCCACCACAATTTCGTCCATGACCTCGAAAATTGTCACGAACCTGTTAATGGGGTTCATCAAACCGAGCCACCTGACCCACCCCAGAGGGTATTCATCCAAGATTCACCTTGGATTTTGAACGACTTGTTGATGACTGACATTGAGGAGGAGAAACAGAATTGGCTGAGGAGGAGGCAGATTCAAATGGAGACTGAAGCGTTGGAGAATATGGTAGAGGAGTACAGAGAGCTAGAGAGAGAAATGCGTGAGAAGAATCTGACTCCCAATTTGCCTCACGTGAAGGCTCTGTTTTTGGGGTGGTTTGGCCCTCTCAAGGAGGCCATAGAGGCAGAGCAGAAGTCGAAAAGGACGAAGAAGCACAAAACGGCATTTGCACCCCACATTGATTCATTGCCTGCGGCAAAAATGGCTGTAATTGTCATGCATAAGGTGATGGGTTTGGTGAGCATGGAGTATCATCATGCGGGCTGTGTTCTCCTTGTGGATGCTGCTGTTCAGATTGGTATGGCTGTGGAACAGGAGGTACATCATGTGACACTTTCGTCTTTATTGGTTTATCAATTGAAGAGAGGTGTTATTTGTGGCCATGAAAGTGGTAAAGAGTGTATTGGATTGAGATTTGAGTTTTTAAAAGACTATTTTGACATAAAAAAATTATTGAGAGTTTTATGTAAAATGCAACTATTTATAAGATTTTTTTAAAATGACTTTTATAATCAATATTTGGTAGTTTATATTTTAGTGGATTTTATATAAAGATATGGATGATTTCTAATGTGCTGTGTTGTTGAAGTGTGTTTAGAGTTACTTTTAACGTTTGGATAGTTTATTTCCATTCTTCTTTTTTCCTTTTTTTAATGTTGAAGTATAATTAAAGGTAGAATAAAAATATAAAATGTGTACAGGGAAAGGGAGAATCTTGTTATGGATTATAGACAGTATTTGAAAAGATCTTTAAAAAAACATTCAAAATTAAAATCATTTAAACTCCATTTTGGCAAAACATGTTTTGGCTTTGAAAATTGTATCTAAAAACCAAAATTGCTCACCACCACCCCGAACAGGACCTTTATTTCTGCTGGTTTTTGGTCCATGTGTAAGTTTTGGGGGACTCTAATGAGTTTTGTTTTAACTAATTAAAATTTAATTTATTTGGGGTTTATTTTAGTGTGTTTATTTTTATTTTTTTTTGTTACCTAGTGACATAATAAGGCTTTGTTGTCGTTGTATGATTACTTTTGTGTGTGTCGTTTTTAAATTGAAAATGGGGAAATGTGGTGAGTTTTACTTCATTATGTGCCAAACTTTATGATTATTTGTCCTCCTGTTGGGACATAGATTAGTGAAATGATAAGTTGCGAGAGACTTCCAAAATGGCCAATTGGCATGTTTACAACCTGTTGCCATATCTTAATATTTAATAAGTGGTTTTGCTGTTACATTTTTCCTTGTGTCTTGCCTTGATGTTTTCAGTAAAGTTTGCTGGACCCTTAGTCTGATATTTTGTGACTTTTTGTCACTGTTTTCACTTAAAGTTTCTGGCATTGGGGATAAAAGTGAAATAAGTTGTTCATGATGACCCAACACTCTACTCTTTGTTTGGTTGCCGCTCTAAGCTTCTAAATGTTCTTTTGCTAAAGGAAAACATGTGTATCTCTTTGTTTTTTAGAAGCTTCCCACCGGAAATCCAAACATGCTATTAGTAATGTGTGATACCAGTTGAGGTTCAATCCTTTAATTACTCCATTTAATTTGTACCTAGCCCAGGGGGCTCTTTGTCAATGAATTCTCACATCCAATTTTACTGTTGGGGGAGGGGAGATACTAGTGGGAGTTGTGTTTCATTGTAGTTTCCTTCTGTGCTCGTGTCCCTTTTCTTGGTTGTTGTTGCTGTAATCTAGCATTAACAGCGATGTGAGATAAGAATTGCACTCTTTCTACTTGTTTCACTCCTTTATAAATTACATATTTGTTTTGGTTATCTTATTGTACTTTAGGTTAGGATTCATAACTTCCTGGAAAAGACTAGAACTCGCAAGAGTAAGAAAACGGAGGCTGCTCGTGAAGACTGTATGCATAATGATACACAAAAATTAAGGAAACGTGTAAATGGTTTGATTAAAAGAAGAAGACTTAAACAGGTTCAGATGCTATTGAAAGAGGAAGAATGTGGCCCTTGGGGGCGTAATATCCAGGCTAAGGTTGGTTTTAATGTCTGAGTGTGATTATCTTTGACTTTATTGTTTTGATTGGAACTAATGAGTGAACTCTATGAATATCTGCAGCTGGGAAGTCGATTAATAGATTTATTAATTCAAACAGCATTTGTACACTCTCCAGTTAATCAGTCTGCTGACACTCCACCTGATATTCGACCAGCATTCAGGCATAGATTTAAAGTTATATCAAAGAATCCAGAGTGAGGCTTCACCTTTTTCTAAAGAACCTAAATCAGTATGATGATTGGTATAATAGTTTAATCCTAAGTAACTAAATTGCACTATAAGATTAGAGAAAATGGTGATTGGCTGTTTATTTGAATATTGTGATTCTTTTAATCAATTATTATTAATTTAGGATTCTCACTGTCAAGCAGATATTATAAGGTATTGTAATGGTGTATGGTTGCATCTTTGCTTAAGGAAAATGAGAGGATAAAAATCTTACATTTTGAAGAGGGACTCATGTTTCATGTGTATGTCAATGATTGATCTTTTAAAGTATGAACAACAAAAAATATCTCCAAAGATCAGTGTTTAATGATTTGATGAAAGTGACTTTATTTCTCCCATGTGTTTTTATTGTTATATTTTGAATATTTGTTTGGTATTTGTAGGCAAAAGATTTTGAAGAATTATGGTGTTATAGAATGTGATCCCCTAGTCCTTGCTGGGATGGATAAATCTGTAAGTTGAGAGATCTATCCCCCACCCTCCTAATCTGTTTGAACAATAACTTGCAGTTGAATTTGTCCTACTGAGTTGTAAAGGTTTTGATTTTACTGAGCATGAAAGCAAAGCAAATTAATAATTGTGTACAACAATATCGCACTATCCTGCTGTAAATTAGTTTTTGAACTTCTTATTACTCTCCTCCCCCGAAAGAACTTGTATTCAGGTGGAGGTACAGGAGGGCCTTAACACCTAGATTCTTATTGCTTTTGTGTCAACTTCATGGTGAAGATTTTGTGCTTTAAAGGACTTTATCTTTTCCTGCTAGTGCTAGATAAAAGCATGAAGGTTTTTTGGGTGAAATCATTAAACATTCACATTACTTCTAACTTGTTATTTCTAAATCTGTTTTCTTTTAAGCGTGTTAGTAAGGGGTTATTCTTTCCTAAAGGAGAGGATAACACATGAACATACATATCTTAATGTGTGTTTTTTTTTTTTTTATTATTATTATTATTAATCTATGCATTTATTTTGTGCAGGTTAAGCATATGTTAATGCCTTACATGCCAATGCTAGTACCTCCAAAAAAGTGGAAAGGGTATGACACATGGAATGGCTCATACTAGTATTTAATGTTGAAATGTCTGCATTGGTTAAATTTATTGAGACTTGGCTTCATTTATTGTGCCATGTTTAAACCCTTTTCAAAGCTGGAGAGGTGGATGTTGAGCCTAAGAACACAGCATAATGTGTTATCCAATGATGAGTATAAGAAGTTCTTGCACCTCAGGGCGTCATCCTTAGCCACAGTTGCTCATACTTGTAATTCTATGCTGTTTCTCTTAATCCTCGTCTTTTGACCATTTGATTAGGATTCTTGTGCTTCTAACCATGCACTTGGTAATCCCTTTCTTAACTCTAAATCATCCCAATTTAAAACTCCTCATCATATTACTTTTGTAGGTATGTCAAAAGCTAAAGCTAGTGGCATTGGTCAGTCACTCGTCTTCCATCTTTATCTCCTGATTATGTTCTTTTCTCTAATTACAGTTTTAATTTGATTTCTGTTAGTCCTCCAACTCGTAGTCAAAATTATTATATAACCTTCACTTCTGATTCTATTCTTATATAGAATAGGAATACAAGGTAGACAATTGGTACATGATATGAATCACACGGGATTTATTACCTCCAGTCTTCATCCTCAGTTGCATGCACCAGTACAAGGTCTCCTAATCTTTATTGTTGGTTGGGTCAGAGTCTTAAAAATTTAAAGAAAATGGTTCCTCATTAATCTTATTTGTAGTACTTAGAGTGTTAATCTTGTCAGCTTGAAAAACATGTTTGTTCTTGTTATCCTAGCAGTGTTTAGTCACACATACTATGCTCCTTTTGATGTATTCGCTCAAATGTATGAGGTCCAGGTTGTGTCACTTGTTTTAGGACAGGTTTTTTGTAGCCTTTACTGGTGAGTTTTCCATATGTATGTGGATTTTAAAGAAGGATCAACATTATTTGGTGTAACTAAAAATCTCTTTAAAATAATTCTTAATCAGTTTGATTTGTTCTATTTGTATTCTACATAGTAATAATGCAACAAAATATTCTTCAACTCCTTTTATTTCTTTTATGGTTAATAATAGATTTGTACTTCTGTGTCACTGTCCTTATACTCCTCAAAGAAATGTATTCTATTATGGAAATTGCATGTACTTTGCTCATGAGTACTAATGCCCCTTTGAAGTTTTGGAGCAATATTGTCCTTACTGCGTTTTTCTTATAAGTAAAATGCTATCTTCCACTAATCAAGCCAAGGTGCTTCATTCTGTATTGTTTCCTAATGAATCCGTGTTTTGTATTCCTCCTCACGATTTTGGCTCCACTTGCTCTGTTCATGATCTTAGTCCAAGACTTGACAAACTATTTGCTTGTGTTGTGAAACATGTTTTCCTTGGCTATTCTAGAGTTTAGAAGAGGTATCAATGTCACTGTCCTTCCGAACATCATTTTGACAAGTTATAAAATATCAATTTCTTTGAAGGTATTCCTTTCCTGCTTCTCAAGCACTACTTATTCTTTGTCTCACCTCGAATGTTCAATCTACTTCTGTCCCAGATAGGTCAGTTCCACTATATTCATCAAGGCCTCCTACTCCTTGTCCCTTGATTACTTGTCAGTGTCGTTTGTGTCATATCTTTGTTGACACCTCTCCTGCAAAAGTTCAGTTGACTTGTCTTTTGTCCCAACCTTCTACTATGGATTTTCTGGTGTTATTAAATGATCTTTGCATTGCAGTTGATAAGGTATCCATTCCTCGTTCTATTTATAATTTCCCTAGTTTATCACTATTTTTATCCTCTGAACTATACCTTTGCCTTCACTCTTTCTTATATCACTAGTGCTAAGTCTCTACAGCTCTTTCTCATCCCTGGTGGCAATAGACTATGATTGATTAGATGAAAATTTTAGATTCTATCCAGATGTGGACCCTTATTCATTCTCCTCTTGGAAATTGTACCGTTTGATGTCACTGGGTCTATGTTGTAAAAGTTGGTGTAGACAGGGTAATTGTTAGGATGAAAGTTCATTTGGTGGCTAAAAGCTATACCCACATGTTTGCCCTTGATTATAATGATACTCCATGTTGTTAAAATGACCTGTATTAATTTCTTTCTTTCTACGGAAACCATGTGACATTGATCATTGTACCAGTTAGATATAAAATCGTCTTTAATGGAAACTTAGAAGAGGTAATGGAACAACCAAATGGTTTTGTTGCCCAGGGGAATCTCATGGATATATATTGACTTTACAAGGCTTTATATGCTCTCAAATAGTCCCCTCAAGCATGCTTTATGAAATTTAGTGCAGTTATCTAGCATTTTGCTTGATTTGGAGTGCAGTAGACTATTCCATTTTTATGTATGCTCCTCTAACCAATATTTTTATTTGGTTGTTTATGTTGATATAGTTTTTACACCCCTTGATCATAACAGGATTGCTAAACCGAGACAATACCATCATGTATCATTTTCGAACAAAAGTTCTAGGTTGGTTGTGGTACTTCCTTGGAATATAGGTAGCTTAGTGAAAGGCTGGAATTGTTATCTCTAGTGTACAGTATATGCATATTGTCTTCAAGAAGGGTGCTTGAATTGGTGCTGTTTTAAGCTTCAAAAACTTTTACCCCTAGATCCTTTTGAAATGATTTATGTTTTTTCTCTACATCTTAAAAGAGTTTAACTAACAAACATGCTTCTTATGACCTCTAAGACTCACTAACATTTAGGTGTTAGGCTACCTTGTCATCTTCAATGTTTGGAACTTAAGAAAAGCAAAAACTATCTTCAAAACTTCTATGGCTTTTGCTTCCTGCTTCAAGCATTTGACTTCCTATTCTTTTATATGTAATGCAGATGGTCCACATTAGGATATTATGTTTCTATAGGAGGTATTTGAGACTATAATTTGATTTGTGTTTATGCAGATAGCATATTTATAGGAAATTTGTTGTACGTTTTGTAATTAGGATAGATTTTGCTTCATTCCCCCCTTATTTGTTGGCTTCTTGGATCTATATATTCACGCATCCTTTGTACAGTTTAATCCATTAGAAATATGTGTAATTTTTAATCTTTTCATCAGGTCTGAATGGGAACAACAAATTTGAATTGAACAGTGAACTTAATAACTTATAGCTATTTCTTTTGAATATGGTAATTATCTTGAATGTGGTGAAAATACAGAAAGTTGTAAGGAATGCAATTTTACGACATCTCTACAACCTTAAATTCTTAGGTGCTTCTCTCTCCTTGCATGAGACTGAATGTTTATTATCTTACCACACTCTTTCCAGGTATGAAAATGGTGGCTATTTGTTCTTGACATCTTATATCATGCGCACTCATGGATCCAAGAAGCAGCAAGATGTAATGAAGAATGTGGGAAGGAAACAAATGCGAAAAGTTTTTGAGGTACTATTTATAAATTTTTATTTCTGTTTTTCAACTATAGACTATTTCTGCTGAATTCACCTTTTTTGAGACTACTCTCTTCTCCATTGTATTTGATTCTGTAAATTGGCATAATACATACCACGTGGTCTGCATTTGACACACAACATTTAGATAACCTTTTCATTTTATAAAAGTAACGTGGCAATATTTCAAATGAGTGGTTCCAATTTGTTTTATTAAACACCATTGTTAATTTCTTTCAAATTTCAATTTTTGTAGTCTCCTACATTTGAAGGTGCTTTGAATTGAAAACTTAATTTTATCTTAAACCTTAGTTTAGGTATTCTTTTTAATTTTCCTTGCACAAAGGCACCATTCTTTTTGACACTTTCTTTTTTGGTCTTATTTTGATATTATGCTTTTGGTGTATAAGCTTAACCTATACACACCTTTGTAGGCCCTGGATACACTTGGCAACACCAAATGGCGAGTAAATGCAAGATTACTTGGTGTTGTGGAGTACCTCTGGGCAGCAGGAGGTAACATTGCAGGTTTGATTGATCGTAAAGATGTAAGCATAAACAATATACAAATTTTAGAGATATCTTTATAAAAGTTCTTTTGTCTTTTTTTCTGTTTTTCTATTTCTTTTGAAAGTTAGATGGCAAAGATAAATAAATAAAAGAAAGTTTAACCTAAACTACTTAAATATATTCATCTGTATGTTTCCTCCCCTTTTTGGTCAAATGCTTGTGTCAAAATGGTGCTGCTGATTATGTAGGAAGTTTTCTATTTTATCCTTTCTATAATTTTATTCTTTATTACAGGTGTATCTTGTTATTAATACTAGGATTATGTATTTAAAAACAATGCCATAATTACAGGGATTTGTTTCCTAAGAATTAGTTCTCTATATTTCCTAACATAACCAGCAGACTCATGTATTTATAGGTCCAATGGCCTCATTATTGATATATAGAAGAAATATATTATTCTTTCTAAATATGAGAGCTTGAAGAGTGATGAGTTTTCAGCATTACCTATTCTATGTAAGTTATCTGGCCTACATATATTCTAAATTGACTTGTAGGTTCCTATACCAGAGAGGCCACCTGTAGAGGAATTCAGACAAATTCAGGAATGGAAGTGGAGTGTAAGGAAGGCAGAGAAAATTAATCTAGAGAGACATTCTCTAAGATGTGACACTGAACTCAAGCTTTCTGTAAGACCTTCACCTGTGGTCTTGCCTTGATCTTGCATAGTAGAATGTTGATTCCATTTGATCATGAGTTTCATAATCTCATCTAAATTTTCCATTATTATTTTCTATTCCATGTTTCACCAAATGAAAAATAATTACAATATACATCTGAAACAGGTGGCTCAGAAAATGAAAGAAGAGGAAGGCTTTTATTATCCCCACAATATTGACTTCCGTGGTAGAGCATATCCCATGCATCCGCATTTGAATCATTTAAGCTGTGATCTATGCCGAGGATTGCTTGAGTTTGCTGAAGGCCGCCCATTAGGAAAGTCTGGACTACACTGGCTGAAAATACACTTGGCCAATTTATATGCTGGTGGTATTGAAAAGCTGTCTTATGATGATCGCCTAGCTTTTGTAGAGAATCATCTCCATGATATATTTGACTCTGCTGATAACCCTATTAATGGAAATCGTTGGTGGTTAATGGCTGAGGATCCTTTTCAGTGCCTTGCTGCTTGTATTAATCTGTCAGAAGCCTTAAGAAGCTCGTCACCAAATTCTGTTCTCTCACATCTGCCAATTCATCAGGTAAATGTTTCATTGAAAGCCTTAGGATTGAAAAATAGATGTTTTAACTTTGCAGACTACTTTTATAAGTGACCAAACCGACTCCAAGCTCCCCTGTCGGCTTATGATGCATAGAAATTTCTGCAGATAATCAATAGAAATTATGCTATCTAAATGGTAGCTTACAATCATAAGAAAAGTCAGAATAGACAAAACTTTAAATTTGGTACGAAAACTCTTACAAAGAATTGCATGGTAGGCTCTTCATACTGAAAATCATTGTCATGTGTATCCAGCTTTCAGGTTAATATTTTTCACTTTTTGATATGATTCAATTGATAGAATGAAAGATTTTGGAAAAAGAAAAAAGAACAAGGCAACGAGCCTGTATTTTTATTAAATGTCTATTGATCAATGTGGACCTAGGCATACAATGAGGTATTCGAGAGACCTCTATTCTCCTTGTAACTTCTGAATCAATTCTTAACTTCCAACTACCACCCTTTATCCTCGTATTTATAAGTTACAGTTGTGTTTCCCCTCCATTAGCCCTTGTATACTCTCTCTTAATGACTGGTCTCCTATCTATACTCCTCCCTAAAACTTTCATATTGTCCTCAAGGTGAAAATCTATGCAGATCCAGTATATCTTCTAATTGAGGTTGAATTTCCCAATCCTCAGTCAAAGCAGCTTGAAATTTGTTGCGTTGCAATTGATACCAGTTGGAATTGCTTTCTTTAGCTTGCAAACATGGAACATTGGATGGATCTTACATTTAGCAGGTAATGAGAGTTTATATGCAAGTGGACCTACTCTTTCCAACACCTGAAACGGGCCATAAAATTTGAAACTCAATATCTCAATCCTCTTTTAGGCCAAAGTCTTCCGCCTATGAGGGGCAGCCGTGAGATACACTCAATCTCCTTGCTCTAGTTGCACATCCCTCTTATATTTACCACCAATTCATTCTTCTTAAATAATTAAAAGACCTTTCTTAGTTGTCACATGACTTTCCTCATCTTTGTTGTATATTAGTATATCATAAAAAAAAAAAAAAACTAATGTAAATTTCCTTAAGTATGGTTTAAGGATATCATTCATCAAGGCTTGGAATGTAGAAGGTGCATTAGTTAGGCGAAAATGCATTATCAAATACTCGTAGTGATTGTCATTCATCCTAAAAGTTGTTTTAGGTATATCCTCCTCCTTCATTCTAATTTTATGATAGTCTGATTTAAGATCCAACTCGATAAAAATTACTGCACCCGACATATTCAACAATTCATCAATTAGGTGGGATGGAAACTTACTAGGAATTGTTACCTTGTTTAAAGCTTTATAATCCACACACGCAGTTAACATATCAACAACTAGCTTCTCAATTTTAGTTTTTTGGAAATGGGGATAGCTATAATCCTTGAGATTGGGGATTGTTGCTCCTTCTTTCAATAATATAGCATGGTCATAAATCCTATTAGGTGGAAGCCATGGTTTTTCTTGGAAAAAATCCTCAAACTCTTCTAAATCATCCCTGGCATTTTCTAGAATCCCAATCCCTTCTGTTCCTTCTAACTTGTGAATCATACACTACTACACTATAAAGCCTTCTTCCCCCTTGCAAAGGGTTGGATTCCCTTTCGGTGTGTGCTTAAGTCCATCCTTTTTAATTCTCAGTGTCAAATCTCTGAAATTAGTTTTCATATCACCCATGCCTTCTAACCACTCCATGACCAAAACTATATCCTCCCTGTCTAAAGTCAACACATAAAAGTCAGCATTAAAACACAATTTCTGCAGCTGCCCTTGTAAGCTCTCTCACGCATTAATTCTCTGCCCTCCTCTCACCCACCTTTACAAGGTGCCACTGGTAACCCCAATCTTTCTACCAATTTTGTGGTTATGGAATTGTTAGTTGCCCCATTATCAACTAGAACCAAAACCTGATTTCCTCCCACATCATGATTGATTCTTAGAGGTCAACCCTGCCATGCTACAAAGATTCAAGCTTTTGAGTTAGCCTTCCCGTATAATCTCCTCTTTCTCTCATTTCACTTTCTTCCTTTCATCAATCAAAAGTGCAAAGACCATCATCTCGTTCAATGAATATGGCCTATGGATCCTTACTTTCCACATGAATCTCTTCCTTTAGACCATTAGCGAAAATTCCACACAAGTACTCCAGCTAGTTCACCTTTAATGGACTCCCTAAAATCTCAAATTGCCTCCTATACTCTTTGACCGTACCCTCTTGCTTCAGTCCGATAAAATTTTGAATGTTTTTCACCGTTGTGGACTGAACTCTTTTCATGATTGCTTCTTAAAACTCCCCTCATTAAGATTCTTTGTGCAAGATTCCCACCACTGTAACCGAGAAAGTGCCTCCCCCTCCATGGCTACCAAGACTGTTTGCATCTATTCTTCATCAAGGTTTATTAAGCAAAAATTCCTTTCAATTCTCTCTATCCAACTTGGTGCTTGCTCTCCTTCAAAAAGGGGTAGGTCTGCCTTCCTAGACCATTCCGCTGTTTCTCTCTAGAGCTTCAATTCTTGCATCTATTTTTCTCACAAACCATAAAAAAACTGTTGGATCATTCTGTTGGATACCAATTGATGGATTCAATTGACAGAATGGAAGATTTTGGAAAAAATAACAAGGCAATGAACCTGTATTTTCATTAAATGTCTATTGATCAATGTGACCTAGACATACAATAAGGTATTCTAGAGACCTCTCCTCACAACTTCTGAATCAATTCATAACTTCAAACTGCCACCCCTTATCCTCCTATTTATAAGCTATTCAGTTATTGTTGTATTTCCCCTCTAGTAGCCCTTACATACACTCTCTTAAGCACTGGTCTCCTATCACTTTTACTGATAATTTTCTAAAAGTTGCTGACAACACTACTTTGATGAATTTTAGGATGGTTCCTGTAATGGCTTACAACACTATGCTGCTTTGGGAAGAGATTCTGTAAGTCTAATATATCCTGTTTTGATTTTGAAACAACTCATTACTCTTGAAATAATCCCTGTTTTTTATACCTAGAAGTTTGTACTTCCTCAATTTTGTGATAATTTTAGTATGATTTATTGTTCTGTATCTTTATTCATTAGTTTCCTCGAGTCACTATATTTTGAAATGTCAGTGTTATTTTGGTGTATTAACATAGCTTGTTCAATATACAGAAAATGGTATCCTTTCTTGTTTTGGGTGCTTTTAGATGTTTTTACCTTCTTCATGTTTGGTCTTATATTCAATAGTATGACCATGATTTGCAACAATATTATAGCAATATAATTGATAAGCATTAAGACCACCTAGGCCACAGAGATCCACTATTTGGGAAGTTTATTCTAGGAGATATAGGAGCCTGGATACCCTTGTTTGACCTTGACTATTTAGTAGACAGAATAATGATCTGTTGAGGCTTCGAGATTTTTGACCACATCTAGGGAAAATAACTCACCAAGAAGCTGTAGCCGTAGCTTGATCTACTCACTCTCGTTCTTCTCTGTCAGCCTTTCCTCATTTTGACCATTTGGAAGCACGTCCCATCTACCCAAGACCATGTAGGATACAGTCTACGAATGCCTCTCTGGAGGCTTGCATTAAACTCAGGGCTCGATCTTCCAACCCTGTCATTTCACAAATGTGCAGAATTTCATTATCATCACCGATAAAGAGAGAGCCATGGAGGTTTGACGGGTACTGTAATGCCAAAATTCAGTTTTAATAACTGATACGTGGCAGTTTATGGAGCAGTTATCATTTTCATTTTATATGTGTAGATAGTGTTAGGAGACAGTTTCTGGACATGCAGAGCTTCTATAGGAGTTTCTGAACTTTAGGACAGCTTGAAATTGCTGTAATTTCTGCAACATGGTGTTATTAAGCCTATTTACCGTCTATTACAATTGGTGTTCTATCAATAATATTTTATAATCTGTTAATTTCTTTCCTATTCTCCCAATTGTAGAGTACTAGTAATTCTTCTTGCTTATTGAATTTAGTTAAAGATAGATATGCTTTAAACCGATGCTGTATTTCCTTGACATGCGAGTCAGGAGCTGTAATATTAAAGTTGCAACCACCGCACACTAACTGGAGCACATGAATCTGTTTATCTTAGTTATTAAGTATTTATGTGTTCGCTTTCATGAATTATTGCACTTGATTACAACGGGCAATTAAACTAATTAATTATTCTATAATATTTTCTATTCTCATTATTCTGGAATAAAAATTATTTGTCAGCTGGAGGCTGCTGCTGTTAACTTGGTGGCTAGTGAGAGACCAGCTGACGTTTACTCAGAGATTGCTGCTAGGTATGTTAAATCCTTCATCGGCAGCTTATACACTTCACATTCAAACCACCATTTCATGCTGCATTATTTCAAGCTCAAAATCATTACATTACTCCCTTGCTGTGCAAAAAGCATTTTTCACAAATGCATTGAAATTTACTAATATTAGTCAAATATATACTTTTTGGTTAAAATATGTTACCTCGTGACCTACTTTGCTCAAGTATACTTACTGTATTATCTTAAAAGTAGTATTTTGTCTACACCCCAACAAAGTACTAAGTGCACAATACAATTGATTTCACCAACTTTACTATGCATAATCAGTATTTATTTTTACATGAATATTTGAGCAGGGTTCATGATATTATGAGAAGGGACAGTAACAAAGACCCAGCTGTCTATCCAAATGCTTTGTTGGCAAGAGTTTTAATTGATCAGGTCAATATTGATTAAAATATGTTCCTCCAATTAGCTATAATCTCTTCTTTTTACTCACCAGCTTTTGGAAGCTTTCAGATTGACAGAAAACTGGTCAAACAGACAGTGATGACCTCTGTTTATGGTGTTACTTTTGTTGGGGCAAGAGAGCAAATGAAGAGAAGATTAGTGGAGAAAGGCTTTATTACTGATGACCAACTTTTATTTACTGCAGCTTGCTATGCTGCTAAAGTAAGTTTCAGCCATGTTATACGGACCTATATTAGCTGTTAGAAAGTGCGATGGCTGATTTGATGTGTTTTTCCTATCCTTGCATCATTGGAGATTATTCCCTATTAGAACACTTACAGTCTGTGAAGCATGGACACGATAAAGACACAGTCACAAGGACACTTATAATCTCCAAAATGCACGACACGATGACTCGTCTACATATACATACACATTACGAATTATTTAAATTTATATATTCAAAATCATCAATAAAAAAATTAGTTAAATATAACAATCTGAACACTGTTGCCTAATACAAAACTGAATCTAATCCATCATCTTAAATCTAAATAATGAAAAGAATCTAATTGATTTAAGATTTCATCTCCTTCTTGATCATCATCATTGAAAAAGACACCCTCTAACTGAGGTTCATCAAAAGACAAATTAACAACTTCAAAAATTCGATAATATATGAAGATATAATATGAGAATAAATAAAAATGTTCCTAATAATAGATATACAATCTAGATATTTCTGATTATATAGGATCTACTCCTTATTTCTATAATTATAGCACAAACGCATTAAGCTTTTGACTTTCTAAATTCTGAAAAATCACTCCTCATTAACGCTGTGTTAGACCATGTAAGAGCTGTGTCCAAGCCGCAAAAAGATGGTTTTCAGATTTGACATTTCAGCGGAGTGTCAGACACAAAGGCACACCATTGAAGAGCCGTGTTGTGTTTCATGGCTTATAGTACACAAAATATTATTTTTTAAACCTGATCAATATGGAACCTAGATATAGTTTATGATCAAGTTGATCATTTCAGAGAATTGTATGTTTAGTACTATTTGAGTGCTTATTTCTTGATGGGTTTGGTTTTAATAAAGCTAACTGTAATATGAGAGGAAATACATGTGAGGCAACATGCAAAAACATGCTTATACAATAAATCTGCTTTATTCTCCTTTTAGAGATGTTTCTCTTTGTATTTTTTTATGGTTAAGTGAATCTCTTAGTTTTTCTGTTTTGTTCTTTTTGCTTAGTTGTTACTGACTTGTGTAACTAGTTACAACTAACTCTTCTCAAAGGCTATTATAGGTCTTCTGTAACAGAGAGTAGTCGGTTTTAGCGAATGTAATCCTTTCATTGAAATATTCAATAAAAGCTTCTTTCTATATGATGTTTTATATTTTGATACTCGTCATTTTATAGGTGACATTAACTGCCCTTGGAGAAATTTTTGGAGCTGCCCGTGTCATTATGGGTTGGCTTGGTGATTGCGCAAAGGTTTGGTCTTGTAGCCATGTTGAACTTCAAATGATAATAAAATTTATTGGTTTTGGCACTGTTGTGTATGTGTGTGCCTGCATGTTTTCGAGCTTTCTTTCTATTCCTGAATGGTGGGACCTTAAACTTTATATAGGTGATTACTTCTGAAAATCATCCTGTTATTTGGACCACTCCTCTTGGTCTTCCAGTTATACAACCATACTGTAAAACTGAGCGACATCTGGTAAGCTTTTACATATAAATGATTCCACCCCCCGCCCTTTCTTTTATGTTGTAGGTATTAGTTTACACAACAGTGACAAGTTAAAACCAACATACTAAATGTACAATGGAAGATATCCACCCTTAGTGGTTGAAAGAAGAATGAATTTTGTTAAAATCTGATTGGCGTGGAACTGTAGATCTTTCTTTAACATGTTGCTATCATATGGCTGTAATTGTTGGTGTTCAACCATTTCTTGACCAGTTGTTATACTAAGATTCGTAACTGTTATTCTCTACGAACTATATATTTTGTATTACTTGCTTTTTGGTGACTTAGTGGAGTGTGAAAACTTTTGAGATGTTTACTGATTTATTTAACCCAATAGTCTATCAATTGTGAGACACCTGAACAAAGTCTGGCTTTTAGGCAATGCAATGGAGGAGATAGACCAGTCAGTTACCTGCAGAATATGTAATGATAAGCTAATCATGGTGGCTGTAAGACTCCACCCCTTGTGTGTATTAATACAGCTGAGGAACATATATACATAAAACAGGGCCCAAGCCCATTTACAATACCTAACACAAGCAATATTTTGTAGGCGCTGTGTATTTCATAGAATAAGCTGTAAAAACCCATGACAGGACCAATAATTATACATTTGAATCAAAAGAACAGTTTAAGAAACATTTTACTATCTGGAGGCACGACAGTTATGACTCTCACCATTGACTGCAGATCAAAACATCTCTTCAATTTTTGGCTTTGAGACGAGAGGGTAATGCAGTAAGTGTACACAGTCCTCTTTTCTGCAGCTTTCCTTTCCTTTTGATATTTTCAATTAAAACTATTCGCATTCCAGGTAGATGCCAAGAAACAGAGGTCTGCATTTCCCCCAAACTTCATACATTCATTAGACAGTTCACACATGATGATGACTGCTCTTGCCTGTAGGGACGCCGGTTTAAATTTTGCAGGTTTTAAGATCTCCTTTTATTAACAAAATCCTAAAGCATATTCAAAATTTCCATCTATAATTGCAAAAGTATACAATATTACTTTAATAGTTATCTTTTCTCGTTCCAAGTGTGGCAGTGTAGACCTAGGAAGTGGGGTCAGGAGTTTGTGACAGGAGTCAAAATCATGTCTGATGCCATTGCCACTTGAGCTCTTAGCTTGTGGGCAATTTAGGACTCTTTGGTATTTTTTTCTTAATTGTTTCTGGAACTGGAAGATGTAGTAATTGAATTACAGTCACTTACTTTTAAATTGTATAAGTTTATCACGAGTAAAAGAGAAAGTGTAGTTCATTATCAGGCCTCCCTTTTTCAAATGTGCTTTACTTCTTAGTTTCTTTTGATCCAAATGTTGAATATTTTGCTTACTCTAGAAGGCTAACTATATGCATCCTTAAAGTAATGCTTTGGATCAATTTACATTGGTTAAGTCTATTACAATATCAGGTTGGAGGTTGATAAAATTATGACTGCTATTGTATTGTACAGTTTTCATAAAGCTGTTATAAGATATAACTTTTCCTTGTAATGTACTCCACCCTTTTTTCATATACATAAATATATATATAGACACACACACACACACATATGTATATAAAATTTGATGGAAAAGCATATCTATGAAAGAAAAATACTTTCTTATGTTTTGGTGCTTAAATTTTGTGAAATAAATGTGTATGCAGGGGTTCATGACTCGTTTTGGACACATGCATGTGACGCGGAGAAAATGAGTCACATTCTTAGAGAAAAATTTGTGGAGCTTTATAACATGCCAATACTTGAAAATGTAAGGTTTTGTTGTATCATGAGAAATTTTGGCTTATGTTATATACCTCGAGAAAAGTTATTTCTTAGTTTCTCATCATCAAATATTGAACATCATGATAGCATCATCCTACTTAATGCGAATCTTTTTCCTTTCAAACCGACATAGGGATAACGAAAACCTCATTATTATCTGTTAACAGTTGCTGGAAGGCTTTGAGACATCGTACCCGGGATTAGCTTTCCCTCCTGTGCCAAAGAGAGGTGATTTTGACTTGCAGCACGTTCTCGAGTCTCCGTACTTCTTCAACTGAACATTCCTTCAAAGGAAGCTATTACAAGATTCCATGAAGTGTTGTTACCTTCTCTTTTGAGGCAAAGTATTTCAGAATCTTCTGCTTCTGAGACAATACTTCATCTGGTCTCGGAAGTTGTGATTCAAAGAAAGACCCCAAGTTGCTTTTGGGAAAGGCCTGGAAAGAATTCTCCTGTTACTAGAATGCTCAAAACAATACTTGTTTGGCTGGTTTAAGAGGAGAGAAGCTTTGATCATTCTTTGCATATCTAATATTGGCGATTTCCTCCACTCAAACTGAGTTGCTAGAAAGGCTTAAGCACAATGCGGAGCTGAAGACCTTGGCTGATTTTGATAATGTAAACCATTTTATTTCTGTTAACATGTACTATAATGTATGAATATCTAAGATTGAAAGATAGATTTAGGCATAGAATCTGATTTTAGGCATTTTTGTAACTTGTACATAGAGCTATTCATTTCATTGACTTCAATTATATATTTAAATTATATCAAGAAAATTTTGAAATAGATAGCAGAGTTCATCCTTGTTATGTCTATCCGCTTGATGCTACGAATCAGATATAATTTCATTTCTATGGCCTGCAAAGAGAATTATGGTCATATCATCTTATCTTCCTATCTAATGTCTTGCAGTAACTTTTTGCTTTTAAACTGTGACACATGTTTGAGTTGAATACCAATATTCCTTAAAAAGTAATTAAAACTCAAAAAGGAACATGGTATGGAAATGGAGACAAAATTAAAGTTCTTAAGCTATCAAGTGAATAAAATATGATAGTCAAACTGTTTAGGCTTTTTATTCCCCCACAGTATGGTTTCCATGTCACCCGATGTTAAAGGTAAGTTTTTGCTTTGTTATCTAATGATGCATTTTTGAATTCGGAAGAGTCAACGAACATTTCAAATGGAGTATAGGATCCAGATTACAAAATCTGAAAACATACTTAAGATTCTGAATAGGGCTATCCAGAAACCCATTACGGATTAAGTACTCTGGAATTTGTTCCAGATAGGAACATTTCTTAAATTGTTTAATTTTTTATGATATAGTAATCTGGATTGAACAATGCTGAATGCACATGGTACATTTCATTCTTTCCATTAGCTTCCTACTGCGCTGTGTATTCTTAATCTTTCATTGCTTCTTTTTGGCCTGTGCCATAAATTGTACATGTTTGAAGCAATTATCAATACTTGTAGTTAGATGGTTCTCTGATGCAATATCAGGGAAAGAAATTGTTTTTCTCACCGATAAATGCTTGCGGTTTTAAATAATTTATAAATCAGAAAACGTCAAAATTTTTATTTGAATTAACAATTTTGTCTTTTTTTCACATCCTAAGTAGTTAGTAAATTGACTTAAGCCACATAAATCTTGCAATATGTTCACAAATTTGATTTAGATTGCACTTGATGACAAAGAATGTTTTCACTGACACGCTTTCTTCTGTGCAAGTTCTCTGTAAGCAATTCAATTCATAGATTTATTAACACGGATCTGATATTTGTACAAAAGACTGAGATCACATTGAAGGTTGAACTTCATCTGTATTATCTTTTGCATTACTCCTTTCACCCTTACAACTCTTTTGTACTATCAAATTAATAGCTACTACAAAGTGCATATCTTTCTTTCGTCATCAGTGCTGCTTTTCTTCATTTTCTCTTTGATAATAAGCTTATTTTATTTGAAATCTTAACTCTTAGTAAACTGACTCATTTTTCGCTGTGAACTATAAGGAAAGATCTTCAACTCCCAAATAGTATACATTGACAGGGTAATTATTTTTATACCCATTTTTTCCCTTCACGTTTTTTGTTTTTTTTTTAATTAAAATGTAATTTTCAAAAACTAATTTTCAAATTTAGTATATTAAACAATATGTAAATGTATCGCCTATTATGTACATTAATCAGTACGCGACTGTTTCAGTTTAACAAATCATTATAAATTCAGTTTCTAAATATACACCTGTGTTAAATACTTAGAAAAATGTTTCGGGTTAAAAAAAATTATTTAGGCTGAAAACTTATGCCTTCAATAACATTTTGACTTAACACGAACAAACAACAAAGCTCATGAAAATAAAATACGAACTTTGATATTTTAGAAGTCGCACAGCAATAGTATATAAACTACTATTTTAGTTTATGAAATATACATAATTTTTTTTCTTTTTATGCACTTAAAATTTATATAATAAATAAATATTATTTTCATATATAAATTTCTGAATCATCATCTTGATCAAAGAGCCGTTAAGAGTTATTTTCACTCTTGTTAAATCACATGACTTATCATAAGCCTAAACATTAATTCCAATTTATTTATATTATCGTAGAGAGAGAGAGATGACAGCAGTTTTGACATTACTTAGTGAATAGGAAAAGAAACAAAAACCAGCTATAGTGCTACACACACCACTCATCAGAATCACCCACTTCCCATCACCAATGCAGTTTGAAGACAACACAACAAATCAAAATGTATCACTACTCTGCATCCTACATAGTACAAATATCCTAGTTAATAAACAATTTAAAAACATATATGATTGATTTTAAAAATTTATAGTTATAACTAATTGAGATTATCTAATATGAGTTTGTGTTGTGTTGTGTCACCATACTTATCCATTTGAGAGTGAGAGAGAGAGAACATGTGGGCTGCAGCAAAATCTATGAATGTGCCCTCTGTACCTCTGCCATAAGTACATACGAATACGTATGCATGCTCAGTAGTTGACGTATTCATGTGCTGTGGTGGTCCTTCTCACAATCTCCATGACACCCCCTTTTAAGGTCACACATCACTGTCTCATATGTCTCTGTGTTTTATCCATGCAGCTCTCTTCTTCTCTTCTTTCTTTTTCTTTTTCTCTTAACCGTTCCATTCAATTCTTCTATGTATCTTCATTTCCAACCACTCTTCTTCCTTTTTTCTCCTGCAAAATTAAGACTCTTTCTAGAAACAATCTTTTATAATATTATTTTAAGAGAATGTTGTTATGTCTTCAATGATATTTCTTTCCTTTAGTTTTACTTCAATAATAAAGTCTACAATTCATACTTCTATAAATTTAATTATATTTTCATTTTTTATAACTTAAAAAAATTATTATTATAATTAAATGCTAATCTAATGCAAGTATAAATATATTAACGACTAGACAGAAAATATATTGACACTTTATTTTTACATTTCATTAATGTTTTCGCAATGCTATACTTGGACAGTGTTTTTTTTTTTTTAATAATTAGTGAACTGATTGTATTAAAGAAAAAAAAATCTTAAAATTCACGATTTTATATAAAATTCAACCAGGTTTAAGACAATCACCATCTCATATCATTGTACTCTCCAATTAATTATTTTATAAAATCTAATCTTAAATTTAAGACCTATGCAAATGCTTCTAAACATCAGCAAGAAACACATAATGCAATGTAACAGTGTAAAGCAACATTAATTATATTGAAGTTGGTGTCTATGTTTAACTTATTCAAAGTTTGTTCAATTTTTTAATCAAACAGATTTTTAACCAATCTTACTATTTTCCTTTTTTAAATTGACTTTTCGATTTCTTTAAATTAATTATATAACCAACCAATCTGATGCTGTCAAAACAAAAATATATTAATTTTGATCAATAGTTGCCTCCCAGACATGTCTTATCAAAGAATAGTCCAACATGAAAATTAATCTTGCTTCAAATTTGACTGATAGTAAATAAGTGAATATCATGTCCCAATTTTGAATTTTCTGGATTCTAAATAATCAGAAATTGAGCATTGGTCATTTTAATTAAGCGTGAACAAACAAGTCTAAAAAAATTATTAAAATAAAAGCAAAAGAAGGAGCCTCATATGCCAAGAAGTTTGGATGGAGATTAACCACGTCATATTGCGACACGACATCTGCTATTTTGAATCAAAGAGGACTTTGTATAATGCCATATTTTACTATATATATAATTCAGAAACGTGTATATTTTTATTCCAACAAAATATTTGATAGGATGTGGTGACGTAACTATTTGTATGATCATATCTTTGTCTGTCTTTTGTTGTTTCTATGTATGTACAAAGGGGGCTAAAGAAATTATTAAATTTTGTGGAAAAAAAGTAATCAATATTTTGGAATATTCCATATCCATTCCGTGAGGAAATAATGTAAACCAATGTTCTCAATCCACCTTAAATCAAATTATTAGAGTTTTGGAATCAAAATTGAAGTATAATTTTTGGCTAAAACAAGCTTTCTTTAAACTTTCAATTACTTTCAACATAAAATACTAAAATGATAGAAACAAAAATTACAATCCCTTTCCATAAAACTAGAGCACTTGTTTTTTCATTCTAAAACATTGTTATCATCATATTTATATACTTTCAAATGCATTAATTAGGAAGGAAAATAGAATCACGTGATTCAATTACTAGTCGTAGTACTATATAGTTTAACCACCAAGATGCCGTGCCCACTTCAACCACATACCAGAAAGAGACTTCAATCCTCACCAAAAAAATAATAAAAACGAAAAGAAGAAAGAAAGAAAGAGACTTCAATAATTCAATATTATGTTCCATCCTATTAGTTAACCGTTACACTTAATCAAAATCTTTATCAAGTTATTAAAAATGACACGTACAGATAATTATTTATGATATTGACTTTTCCTCAAAACAAACTCGTTTTCTGAATGATTTAATAAATTATCAAACTTTCAGTTCTGGGTTGTTTCCTTGGCAACTTGATGGAAAACGATGCCGTTGCCAGCATTGACCTTCATGTTTCCCCCTCAAGACAAGGATGATTCAAACAAATTAACTTTGCCAACTCTTTTGCAACATGCATGAATTAATTGAAACTCGTTAATTAAACCTTTGGATTTGTTCAACACGTTAGTGTTGTTTGTTGCCAAAGATAAAAAGGAAAGTGGGGACCACGTGCCGAATATTTGGACATGAAAAAGAGAAGTGAAAGTGCAACTCTATGGAAATTGCAACTCTAATTTCTCATTCTATCCGAATCAGATTCTTTTGCAGAAATGAAAACAACTTTGAATATGGCATTTGCATGTGTTTGTTCTTAGGGAAGTTTCCAGGAACTTACCCTTAAGTTTCATTATGAGCCACAAAACAAGCAGTATCAGATAAATACCACAACATCATCTCATTGTCTCTAAGTCCAAAAGTAGAGAGAAAAGGTCAAGATTTTAAGTGAAGGGCTTCGCATTTTAGAGGCCAAAGTACATTTTAATTTTTAAATTTCTAATATTTAGTTTAATTTAAAAAAAAAACAAAAATAAACTGAGGCCCCTATAACCACCATCTTCAAAATAGTAAAACTTACTATGAATTGACAATTTATTAGTCTCTACATTTTAAATATAAAAGATTATTTTACTCTCCAAACATGTCATATAATTATATAGCACCATGATGACCTGTTTTGAGTCGTAATTAACAATCTATAATGATGATTGTGATGATGGCAATACTACTGTATTAAACTCTAAGAATTTTAGAGGTTCCTAGAATAATAAAAAAAGAAAAATTACAAGTACATAACAAATCATAAAATATTTCATTATGAAAATATGTTTATTTTGTTCAAGAATGTCAATTATTTATCTATTGCAACTTTTTTCTCTGTTAAATAATTTATTGTAATTCCTCTTAATTTTCCTCAGTCCTCACAGTACTCTCTGAAATATCTACTAGACGTATGATTGGTTGGTGGCACACGTGGTAAATGTTATTGTCATTTTACAAGGAAAGAGGGCTGCAATATTATAATGTTTAAAGCTGATTTTATAAATCAATAATTGTGTTCATTTCTTTGGCAAAAACAATGTATGAAGACATTATTTGTGTTTTTCTTTCGTATTGTCAACTTTGAAGCTTGTATATTTTATGTCTACTTGCCTTTCTGCACGTGACTAATTACGTAGCTTGATTCATTACATCATGAAAAATACGTTAATATCCGATTACAGATTATGTGTTTTTACTTAACCAACTCGGATATTAGAATTAGATTTTAGTATATCATTTGTAGAAGTTACTGAATATGATCCATAATAGTACTTGACATATTGATTAAATGTGTAACCTAATAGAAAACATATCATGTTATACAATTAACACATACATTTTATATTTATATATGTACATATGTAAAAGAAAAAAAAAATATAGTGTTGACGTTGGGATAGGGTTATCACTAAAATTTCTATTTGGATAGGAAGACAAACAAAGGAGGTACTATTTCAAGCAAAAGAAGAATGTACAGAAATAAAAAAAAGATATATATATATATATATATATATATATATATATATATATAAAATAAAAAATAACTAATGTCACAGTTATTCTACAAAACTGCAAAGAAAGGAAAGATTATATATGTTAATACTTTATTACCAAATATTATTAAATAAATAACTAAAACAATAAATAAAATAAATTAATTTTAATTTTAATCATTTGTAATATAATTTATTTTAAGAAATTATTATTTAAAAATATTATTTTTTTATTTATTAACTTTATAATTATTTTTATTTTAATTTATAATTTAATTTAATTTATATTTTAAAAATATTTTTATATCAAATTATCTTTAAAAGTTTATTTCGCAATATTGCATTGATGTGATAGAATAAATTTGTAGTAAAATTCATTGATGTGATTGAATAAATTTGGTTGTACCTCAATATACTTAGAAAATAATTTATAAAATAAAATTTTAAAAATAATTTAATACAAAAAATAGAAAATGTAAATTAAAATTAAAATAAATAAAAATAAAAAATTTATTATAAAATTTAAAAAATATATATATATTAATAATTGTTTGATTATTTGTGGAATAGTGGAAAAAATGAAGTTATAAATCGATAGTGTAAAATAAAAAAAAATAGGGAAATTAATAATGAAAATTGGAGGTAAACTTTACTACCAATCTTGTTTTATATGGATAATTGTTTTTATTATGACTCTCGTTCTCACAATAAGAATATTTTTTTGGTTTATTGAAAATTGGTTCATCTATTTTGTTATGAATATGATAAGTAATTGATCTTCCTCATTGTCTTCACATGTTGACATTAGATATAAAATTTGATTTAAATTGACTAATAATCTTCATCTTGAACTGGATGAACTTTGTAAATATTGTGAAGATTTTGGGCTGGAGCAATAAATGCTACCTACTACTCTCTTTTTTCAATTGTACAATATTAATTTCAAATTTCTCAAATAATATTTTTATATATAAAAGTTAATAATAAAATATCAAACACTTTTTTAAATAAAGCAATGTGTCATAACATATTATACACCAATTTTATATTTAAAAATAAATAAACTCATGCCCAAATAGTATAAAGGATGCACGATTTTAGTATAATAAGAAAACAATTAAAGTCGTGCACCAACTAAAGTTTAGCATGAATGACGGTAAAGAAAAGTTGATTAAGAGTAATCAAAGTTATGTGGGTCAAACACAACTTCTCTTCTCACACTAAAGTTATGTTATGCTAACATTATTTTACTTCACAATACTAAAGTCGTGTCATGATGAGATGGTAGCACGAGTTATCTCTACATGTAAACTTTTAAAAATTTGACAATTTTAATATTTTTTTTTTACCAAAATTATATCATTTTAGTTAAAAAAAACCATCATAATAGTCATTATGACAAAAACATAAAAAAACAAACTAACTTCAATTAATCTCAATGTACATACACTTACAAATTTATAAAATTGACCCTCTTATATTATCACAAAAATTATACAAAATCTTACATCCATTATCATTTATAATCAACATCAGAACACCTTATTTGTTTAAAAAAAACTTATAACAACTACAAGTTATATTTGACTTCTATCCAATAAAGAATTTTAATTGTATTTCCTATTACATCAAGATAACTTGACATTTTTTAATGATTCATAATCAACTATAACTTCCAATATTAGAGTAGCTTTTTGCATAACACTTCACATTGTCACAATTTTTCTAGCTTCTTACACACCTAATATTTTAATCTATATGATTTAGACTATAAGTAAAGTTATAATATATTATTTTTTTAATGTGTTCTTTTACTTAATACTACAAATCACAACTTTATTAGCCTATTATCCCACATAATACTGCAAATCACAAATTTATTAGCCTATTATCCCAAATAATATTGCAAATCAGAACTTTATTAGCCTATTATTTCACATAAATACAATACACTCATAGTTCACAAAGAAGTCACATTTTTCATTGGTACTTACCCCAACAGTAGCACTAGGTTCATATGAAACCAACATAGCCTACTAAAAGCTCGATTATCCAATGTATGAAATTGTTACTCCATGGAAATAATTCCCTCAACTCCAATTGAGCATATGAATAAACTCACTTTGCAAGAAATGTTCACTATCACGCATTATCTTATCTTCTATTATTACCATATTAACACTCCGATTGACTTGAGTGTCAAAGAGTTTTCTATTGTTGAACTCCCGCTTGGTTGACGACTACAACTCGTCCTCAGAGGGTCTGACCACAATCACCTCGTAAGGTTTCAAATTAGCTTTAATAAAAATATTTGGCCACATAGTGGGCACCGAATGTTATCATCAAAGTTGAACACTCTTTAGCAAGAACCTTCACTTGATTGACCGACTACAGTTTGTCTTTGAAGGGTCCCACTATAATCATCTGGAAAATTCTAGCTCATAGTAAGAACTAGCTCATGGTAAGAACATTACCCAAAGCCATGATTCATTCTATTCAAATAACTCAACTCTATTAAACTCAACAAATTCAAAATTTGTAATATATTTCAATCCATATTTTTTTTCAGTTCCATATCAATTTCATAAACATATGTCATATAAAAAATATATATATAAAAGGAATTCTTAAAATTTTAAAATAAGAATAATGAAATATTTTATAAAAAATAATAGTAATTCAAGTAAGGTGTTTCGATGTGAGAGAACTGTATCAATCTATTCCTTGTTCAAATATCTAATTAAAACTTAAAAGATCACACTTTGTCACTTGAGTATCATCATAATGCACAACTACAATACTTTCAATAAAGATGTAATTTATTTGGTCTTTCCATCTCATTTAAGCTACTATCTATAACTTATAAGTGTTAGAACTCCTTACAATTGATTAAGATAAACAAACAACATAGCACAAATATTTGATTACAAAAAACCAAAATAAATAATTATTAAATCTAAATAATTTATCCTCTATATTCTATCATCAAATTCAAAATACTCGTGTACTACTAGTAACTTTCAAACACTTAATCTAGCCATCAGAATATACAATTTCCAATCAAAATAAAATTAATATAGATACAAAATTCAAACTAATATAACCACACGATTTAAGAGTTTATATAAATATAATTAAATCATGAAACACATACATCTATAAATATATAAACAACACAATAATATCTTTTCCCATATGCAATACTTAGTAAAATATTCAGATTTTAAGTCATCTTTTTCAAAGGTTTGGATAAACAATATTCATATTTGCAAATTTGTATCAACTTAAATAAATGTTAATTTCATCATCACAAAATTCATATAAAAAAATTATATATAATATTTTCTTGATTAAAAGTAGTGAACTCACTCCAATTAATAGGTATCTAACCTAAAGTTCAATTTAACAAAAAAATTATAATCTTACTATCTTTTTACATACCCTTTAACTCAAAATAAACTTAGCATATTAAACCGAGGTCTCTTACCTTAATTTATGTTTTTTCTCAATAAATTATTTCAAAATTCATAAAAGTTAGAGAAATCATAATTTGTTTTCTAAAATTTTGGTTAAAAGACTAAACACATCCCATGGACGGAGATAATATAAATTCATTTAGTTCATATCTCACACACAACAGCAAAAATCCATCTATATGAAACCAAGAATAGAGAACTAGATATAGGAAAAAAACTTTATTCAAAACTAAAATTTAATCAGTTGAAATGGTTTTATATTATACTACTTTTTAATTTACGTGCTCCGATAAAAAAAAAAAAACTGAAACAAAGTCAAATATTTAAAATAAAATGGTTTAGATAAATGAAAAATGTATTCTTTTATATTGTATAAATTTTTTAACTTTTAAATAATAAGATATTTATTCTGAAACGTTCTCCTTTAAACTTATAAAATGTATCCTTATAAGGTAAATCACAATGTTAGTAAATACAACTAAAAATAAATAAAAATACATCATTTTTAGCAATGAAATGAAACTGTGAAAGAATAAAAATAAATAAAGTCACAATATCTGCAATTTTTATTTCAAAACAGAAAATACAAAAAAGGTGCAAGCAAGCTATGTTAAGAACAGCCAATTTATCCAAAATATTTTATAAGCTTTAGTGTACCTCTCAACTTCGAACATCTCTTGCTTCACAATGAAAAGTCTGTATATCAATTGGTACTAGTCAAATGCAAAAAATAAACAAAAGAAAAAGAAAAATAAGTTTTACTTTAAATAGATATAAGTATGGCAAATTGAAAATATGAAATTTGAGAAAGCTCTTCCATGGTTACTCGTGGAGAGTAAGAGTGTTCCTCATGAAATAAGAGTGTTCCTCATGGAGAGAAAGAAAAAATGTGATTACTTCGTAGAAAATGTGTAATTAGTCTATAATAAAAAATTGGTTACCCTCTAATAGAAAATTAGATTAAAAATGTTGCAATTACTTTACATATACCAGTGAAAACACACATCTCACATTTTTATCACATAAAAATTATATATACTTTTATTATTTTTATAAATAATTAATTTAAAAATAAAAAATATAATTTAAAATATATAGTTTTATAAAAATAATATTAAAAATATATAAATTTATTTTAAAAAATAAGTTATTTAATTATTTTAAAATTAAAAAGGATAAAATTATACAATTATTACCAAACCGTGTATTCTATTTATACCATGTATAGATAATGGGATTGGACAGTTACTATCCATTTATTTAACAAAGGGCACTCTGTGTCTTTTTGTATTATTTAAAAAAAAAGCAGAAAGAAAAAATGGTTATAATAAAAGTTAAATAATAAATAACACATAACAGTAAAAATATAAACAAAATGATGGATATTAAATAACAAATAGTAGTTAGTTTTGTGACATAATATGAAGGAAGATGTAGAAAGTCTAATTATTAGAGAAATAAAATAAAAAAAATACTAAGAAAAAAATATTGTAAGAGATATCTAATTATTTAAATGCAAAGACACTCAAAATATAGAATATATTGTTTAAGTCATTACTTGAAAGCTTAAATGAGTGATTTGAGATATTCAATTTCCAAAGGATAAGTGTTGAAGTATAGTAGTAATGTGTGGTGATAATTAAATTTGTTGGACAATGCAAATAAATATTTCACTTAAATAATAATGTAGTCACTCGAACTTTAATGATACAACTATATATAATGTTTTAAAAAATTGTTAAATTATATAACAAATCTTATTTTTCAAGTATTGATGTGACACTTGAATAATAAAAGAGAATGATGGTCACTCAGGATGAATGCTTACTTGAGTGAGAAAGGTCTAAACAATTATTTATTTTCTAGAATTTTTATCACTGAAGCAAAGTCACTAAAATAATAAGAACTCACAATTGATTTACATCTAGTAGTGTCAGTGATGAATTGATGAAATAAGTATTTTATTGTATATATATATATGTAAATATATGATGTGATGAATACACTTTTATAATTTCTTGACATATATTTTATGTGTATATATGTATAATACACTAATTTAGTTTGACAATTGATTTACATCTAGTAATGTCGTAATGAATTGATGAAATAAGTATTTTATTATATATATATATATGTAAAGATATAATGAGATGAATACACTTTTATAATTTCTTAGACATATATTTTATGTGTATATATGTATAATACACTAACTTAGTTTGATTTTGAACGTTGATATCTAATATGATAAAAAATAAAAATTAAAATAAAATGGTTAAAAGAGTTCAATAAATAAAACTGAAAATATTTCATGGCGAAAAGTTATCATGGACTTATATATAAATATTATTCAAATTAGTAATTTTAGTATCTTATTTTCGTTTATAATATGAAATCAAAAGTAAATATATTACCTAACTTTTATAAGAACATTCCATAAATCATTGACCAATAAACTTAAAATTTCAAATCAGAATATATTGTATTAATTATAATTACCTTAAATTATAAATAAATATTGCAAGATTTATGTATTCAAATATCTTATGGTTTTGTAGACAAATAAATGGAAAGGTTAAAATTATAAATATTTAACTGTCCAATTTATTCATTTTAACATTTTCTAATAACTTAATTTAATTAATCAATTTAAAGATTTAAATAATAAATATCATAGCGATTATAATTAGCTTAAATTAAATAATACAATTTATATTTTTATTCATTCATAATTATAATTAACATATTTCATATAATATTACTAAGATTACAAAAAATATTACTGTATTTAAAATAATATTATAAAACATATCATCATTATTATTGAATATATTATTATTATTATTATTATAAAGAACATTCTACTAAATTAAATAATTTCCTATCATATTCTATAAAATGATATAAAGTTCAATTATTTAGCTGATTGATTTGATCAGAGTATATATTCATTATAATCACCTTAATCACTATAACTATATGTAATATAAGTTCATGAGTTAAAAAATAAAAAGTCAAAGATATTTAGACAAAAAAAAGTGATACAATACAACAATAGAATATTGTTTATAGTATAAAATAAATAGACGTAATAGACACCTTATAAATTACATAAAAAAACAATTTATTAATTGAATGTATATATTAAAGTAAATAAGCACTAAGTTCTAAAAATAAATACAGTGAAATTCTTCTAATTTATTGGTCAGCGCAAGTTAGAAGGACAATTTTTAGTTATTATAATAATAATTTAGTTATTGCGTTGTGCTTAAGTTGACAGTGAGATTTTATTTCCATAAAAGAATATTAACAGAATTTCTTTTTTCAGATACATTACAGGTTTGAGTTTTATGTAAAAATATAAAGAACAGATAGAGTTATTTGCTAAAAAAAGAGATCCAAACAAAATGGCTTTATTGTTACTTAACATTTTTTATTTTTTATGGTAAAAGAAAAAGGAAATAAAAAACCTTAACAGTAGTCGGTGCAATATATCTTAATCTTTGCATAACCATGTTAAATGATTATCATGGCTAAAGTTAAAAGTGATCAGTTATTAAATGCTGATTAGGCTCTATAATTCGATGTGATATACATAACATTTCACTACAGTGTCTGGTTTTTCAATTCTTCCAAAAGTTGAGCCAAGGGAGAGAAGAGAGAGAGGTTCTGTTATGCAGAGTTACTTCCCGCAGAAGGTTCTGTGTGGAATCTATAAAACAAAGATGGGAAAAGGAGAAGAATAAATGCATAGGAAGAGAGAGAGACGGAGGAGAGAGAAACCGTATAATTTTAAATTAGTTGTTGCAGTGATTGATTTCTAAGAAATCATCAAAAGGGGGGTTTCGTGGTAGCCTTGTTCTTCTGCTTAACCGAGATTCTGGAAAATCAAAATCTCCACGTAATCTTTCTCTAACTATCTTCTTCTTCTTCTTCATCACTCCAAGATTTTCGCCTTACCCTTTTCTCTCAACAACCAAACAGACTCTTATGTGCTTCTCAATTTTGTTATATGCGCTGTGACGCGTTGGATTTTCACTTTCCTTCAAGAACTGGGTTCCGGGTGGGGCGGATTTCGGGTTTTTTCTTCGCCCTTGTTTTCGGGGTTTGATAGCTTCGTCTCTTTTGGGGCATTTTCTTCATTGTCGCCTTTTGACAACGATAAGGGGTGTTTTAGTCTCGGCCTCATTGATTGTTGCTCACGTGGGTCTGTTTTCCGAGTTGGGGTGCTTCTAACTAGGGTTTTCGAGGGGATCCGAGGTTAAAGTTCGTGCCTTTCCTTGAATATCACTGTTGGGTATGTGCAAAGTTGAGCTTGTTGCAGTGTTAAGGGCTTAATTGATTCATTAATTGATTCGAAAATTTAGCGTAAAATTTGTTTGTTTTATTCTCCCGTTCGTTGGACTCTTTTCCGGATTCAGTAATCTGATAATTTATTAGGTTCCTAATCCAGAATCTTGTCCTTGTTCCTTCTCTATAAATTTTATCGGGTTAAGTGTAAAATTGTGTGGTAAAAAAAAAAAGGGTTATGCTGGATTTGCCTATTGGTGGGGGTGTGATTTGAGCCCTTTGTTTGGTTTTGATCATTTCAATTTTGTGGTGGACAAAGGGATTGCGATTCATTCTTGTGTCGATTGGTGGATAAGATGAGTGGCAGCGTGTCTGGAAGTTTAGTCCATCAGAGCCAGTTGCTTGTTCATATTGCTGAGAATGGACACTCTTTTGAGTTGGATTGCAATGAAAACACACTTGTTGAGGCAGTTATGAGGTCTATTGAGTCTATTACTGGGATAAATTTCAGTGATCAGCTTGTTCTTTGTTTGGATATGAAGCTTGAACCCCATCGGCCGCTATCTATGTACAAGCTTCCATCTGAGGAGAAGGAGGTGTTCATATTCAATAAAGCAAGGCTTCAAAACAATTCGTCGGCTCCCCCGCCGGAGCAAGTTGATATTCCCAGTCATTTGGAGCCTCCATCGCCGGCATCCTCCCATGATCCACACCCTCTGGATGATGCTTCAGATCCTGCTCTGAAGGCTTTACCTTCTTATGAGCGGCAATTCAGGTACCATTATCATCGGGGGCATGCTATTTATAGTAGTACTTTGATGAAATATGAGCATTGTAATAGGCTTTGGAGAGAACAGATGGTTCAAGAAAGAGCAGTGGAGGTTGCAAGGGGTAACCTGGATCAGTATTATCGAATGATTAACCAAAGCTATGTGGACTTCATGAAACGTTATATGCAACAATACAGGGTGCATTCTGATCTTTTGGCGAATTTTGGGAAGAATGTTGAGAAACTAAGATCCATCAAACTTCATCCTGCTTTGCAAACTGCTAATCGCAAATGCTTACTGGATTTGGTCAAGGAGGAAAACTTGAGGAAGTCAGTGGAGAATTGCACCAGCTCCCACAAGCAGTTTGAGAACAAAGTGTCACAATTTAAGCAGACTTTTGGGGAAGTGAAGCGTCGGGCGGAGGAATTGTTGTCCTCCAGGGCTTTCTTGCCCATCAAGAACATAGAACAACCAATTAAAGAACACCAGAGATATATAAATGAACAAAAGAGTATCATGCAATCTCTGAGGTTAGTTTTTATTTTAACATTTTTCAACTATTTTTTGTGTGCTGTCTTGTTGACGAAGCATTTTAGGTTATGTGTATACCGGGTTTTATGAGGTATCCTGTTTTTAACTTGTCACTTCTCTCATGGCTTCAGTATTCAAAATCTGGTTCTCAACTTCTCATATGTTGTGTTAGCACTTAGCAGGCCTGAAATTGTTAAGCACCATTTCTGCAAAGTTCTTGATCCATTCCTTGTTGATTATTTAACGTGTATGCATGATATTCTTTTTTTATGGTTTTTAGGATTGCTTATAGTTCACTGGAGAAGAATCAAATGGAATAATACATTCTGTACTTTATGATTATTGTATTTTGTAACTTAATTTATATTTCTCGTCTTAGATATTTTCATCATGTCAAATGTTATCAGAACATCTTATCAATTATATTTTTACGGGAATTTTGCAGCAAGGATGTTAACACTGTAAAGAAACTGGTAGATGATTGTCTATCCTCACAATTGTCTTCCTCACTTCGTCCTCACGATGCAGTTTCAGCCTTGGGTCCTATGTACGATGTTCATGATAAAAATCACCTGCCCAAAATGCAGGCTTGTGATCGTGCAATTTCAAAGCTACTAGAATTTTGCAAGGAAAACAAGAATGAAATGAATACGTTTGTGCACAATTATACGCGAAACATAACTTATGTTTCTTATCTGATCAAAGATCAGAAGCTACAGTTCCCTGTTTTTAAAGAGGCAATGGCTCGTCAGGATGGCTTGTTTGTGGATTTAAAGTTGTTCCATGGTATTGGTGCAGCATACAGAGCTTGCCTTGCAGAAATAGTGAGACGAAAAGCTTCTATGAAGCTATACATGGGCATGGCTGGGCAAATGGCTGAAAGACTAGCTATAAAACGTGAGGCAGAGATCAGAAGACGAGAGGAGTTTTTGAGAGTTCATAGTTCATGCATTCCTAAAGAAGTATTAACATCTATGGGATTGTTTGACAGTCCTAACCAGTGTGATGTCAATATAGCTCCGTTTGATGGTGGTCTGCTTAATATTGACATATCAGACGTGGATCGTTATGCTCCTGAATATCTGACAGGAGTAACTTCGAAGCTGGAGAAGCTAGGAAGCTTTAAAGGTTCAACTGCTTTGAGTAGTGATAGCTCTCATTTGGCTGAGGAAGTAGATATTGCTGCTGACTCAATTGAGAGATATGATTCTGAAGGCTTGACAGATGGCAGTGAGTTGATTGAAATTGCTGGAACCTGCAAGATGGAAGTTGAGAATGCAAAACTGAAAGCTGAGCTTGCTGGTAGAATAGCTTTAATATGTTCGCTCTGTCCTGACGTAGAGTATGAGTCATTGGATGATGAAAGGGTGAATAATATACTAAAGAATGCTAGAGAAAAGACAGAAGAAGCCTTGCAGTTGAAAGATGAATATATTAAACATATTCAGTCCATGCTTAAGATGAAGCAGATGCAATGTATGTCATATGAGAAACGTATTCAAGAATTGGAGCAGAAATTGTCTGATCAGTATATGCTGGGGCAGAAGCTGTCCAATGTAAATGATGTGGCTGACTTTCCTCTTGTGGATGGGAAGGAAATAAAGTCAGAATCTATCAGCGGGGAAGGCCACATGCCTTCCATATCTACTTCTGAGCCCATGGATGAGGTTTCATGCATCTCAAGTTCCTTGGATGCAAAGCTTGGTTTGTTCACAGAACATACTGGTAAAGTGTTAGATGGGGTGGATGAAAACATGTTGGATTCCTCTGGAATTCAGAACCCACAGTTGGACTCATCTATGATGGAGCCTCATCGGGAAGAAACACAAAGTGCTGATAAAGATAAGAAAGACAAGACAATCGGACAGTTAGGCATGTCATTAACAAACAGTTCTACCGGCGAGAACATGCCCGTGTCACATGACCTTGTACCTTGTGACTCCACAGTTTGTCAAGACTCAGAATCCAAAGTAAATGATGATAAGGTGTTGTTGGAACTACGAAGTGCATTTGCAGATAAGTCAAATCAATTGAATGAAACTGAAACCAAGCTTAAAAATGTTATGGAGGAGGTTGTTGTGCTCAAAAGGGAGCTGGAAGCAAGTAAAAAACTACTTGATGAATCTCAGGTAACTGTGGTCTTGAATCATACCCATCATTTTAGGGTTGCAATTTTTTTTTTTAATTCTGTTGTGTAATTCTTCTAAACTATTTATTATTTGTCTGTTTATTGATATCTCTCACTCGGCTATTTCAATGTCATTTTTCAATTTCCAATTTCGGTCCCTGTTTTCTTCACTCGTTTCATACATTACAGAAGCATGCATTCTATTGGTTATTCTTCTGAAAGGTGTTCTAATTATTCTCTCAAAAACCAAATAAAGAATTTTTTTATCATCTATATATTTCTGTTGCCTTGCGACACCCACATTCTTGTTGTTTATAGTTTCTATAGATCCATTAAAATGATTATAGATGTATTACTAATAGCAAATTTCCCAAGCTATTTATGCATTAATTTTGCTCTATAAAACCGTGCCATGCAGAGTTTTAGTTGACTCTTGGCAGTTGGCAAGTTTACAATAGATAAGCCAGGCTCACAAGGGCATAGTCTTCTGTAGATACATGTTGCAAATCTGTTGGGCATTTTTGTAAAAAGAAACCAAATTAAGTTTCTTAATTAATTCTTTTGGATGTTGGATTTGAGATGAAGTTGAATTCATATGGTGAATTGAGAATTTCGTTCAAAGGCTTGTGTAGGATTAGAATTATATTGGATGAATGAACTTTACGTGTTGAATTTTTTTTTCCACAATGGCTAAGCCTCGTTAACTTCATACACCGTGTTGGGTTCAGTATTGTGCTTGCCTATTATATTCTAATGTACTTTTCCACTTTCACTACAGATGAATTGTGCTCACTTGGAAAATTGTTTGCATGAAGCAAGAGAGGAAGCTCAGACACAAAAAAGTTCTGCTGACAGGAGGGCCTCAGAGTATAGTTCACTACGTGCATCTGTTATTAAAACGCGCAGCTTTTTTGAAAGACTCAAGACTTGTGTTTATTCTCCCGGTGGTGTGGCTGCTTTTGCAGATTCCCTACGTAATTTGGCGCAGTCTTTGGCCAAGTAATTTACTTACACTTTGCTCATTTCCAATTAAAAAAGATAAAACGATTTATGGTGCTAGACTTGTAGTGATGAAAGCAACTTTTTCACTTATTAGAACTTGAAATAAGGCCCACATTTTAGTACTCTCTCTGTTCATTTTTGACGGTCAGATTTTCAAAAAAAATTATTTCTATTTTTCTGTTATTTATGAAGTTCAAAATTACATTAATTATTCTTTTATCAATTATACCTCTATGTCTTCTAATTTTTAAGTGATTTACACATGTATTTATTGTGTGGGGTAAATAGGGAAAGAGGTAAAATAGGAATTTATACAACTATTTTATTACAATCAAGAAATGTTATTGTATTTCTTAGTTCATGCAAAACAACATTAAAAGAGTAGTAGGAATGTTCATTCATGAAGTTTGATGGTAATGAGGCTATCATTGTTAGATTGACGTTTGAAAGTTTCTAAAATTGAGGATTCTGATATAAATATTCCCAACAAATTTCCTTGCTATTTTTCATGAAATGGAGAAGATGCCAGGCCTTTGTTTTAGACTGATGTGCTTTCCAGTGATATTTTATATTCAGTCTCAATGAATTGCGAGTAGAAGGATGATTGGAAACTTTTCTCTCTTTTCAGTTCTGCTAATGACAGAGATGATGATGATATTGCTGAGTTCCGGAAATGTATTCGTGTCTTGGCCGATAAAGTCGGTTTCTTATCTAGGCACCGGGAAGAGCTGCATGAGAAGTACTCAAGAACGGAAGCTGCTAATGAACAGCTCCGGAAAGAATTGGAGGAGAAAATAGACCAGGTCAAAACTTATTACAATAAGCATCAACTTGAGAAGCAGGTGATAGTTATGATAGTTATGAGCTTCTTGTTTTCTTGACGTGACAATAAAATGTTTGAGCCTCTGAGATGAGCTAGTTTTTATCTACAGACCAATGCCTGATGATACCCATTTCAAAATTGTGGATTGAGTTATATTCTGTTTGTGATTTTTCTACAGGCAAATAAAGAGAAGATTTGTTTTGGTAGCCTGGAAGTTCATGAGATAGCTGCCTTTGTGCTGACTCCAGCTGGCCATTATGAGGCAATTACCAGGAACTGCTCTAATTATTACTTATCTGATGAATCTGTAGCCCTGTTTGCAGAACATCTTCCAAACAGACCTCACTACGTTGTTGGACAAATTGTGCATATCGAACGCCAGATTGTGAAGGCGGCACCGTCTCGGCCTGAGCATGGTAGGGCTGATAAATTTACCTCTGACAAAGGGACTGACTGGTTGACCTTGAATTCAGGATCAACTCCAAACCCATACGGTCTCCCTGTTGGCTGTGAATATTTCCTAGTGACAGTAGCCATGTTACCTGATACCACCATTCATTCATCCTCTCCTTCCTGATCCTGCTTCATCCCTGGCAGCTTAGACGTGATGGAAGAATTCAATTGTACATAAACTACATTCAAAGTCCAAATGCTCTTCATTATCGCTGGTTTAACCATTTGTACAGCTGATAAACCATTTTAGTTTCAATCTTCCTCTGTAAATATTTCAACCTTTTATGATATTTTGTATAGACTGTGAATATTATTTACAACTTGTTTATTTGGACTTTTGGTGCTCGTTTCCAAATATGATATTTTGATATCTAGAAAAAACATTTAATTTATAATTCATTTTAATAATATATTAGTATTTTAAGTTAAAAATTGAAAAATATAATTAAAATATTAATATTAAATGTTGAATGATTGTTTTTTGGTCTTGGTGGGTGATTGCTTTTTTTCGCAAGAATTATTATTTAAATCCACTTGATTCAAGTGGCTATAACAGACACAAATCACAATGCTCTTTTATGGTTATGCTCAGTGATCTGAAGTCACAGTCCCCCCCACCTAACAACTTATTGCCACATAAATATCTCCAGGTGGCACACAATCTGATACATTCCTTTAATATAATGTTAGGTACGAGGATATCCACCATCCTCCAGTCTCAAATGTGATAAAAAGTTGATTCACCATAAAAGTAGTTAATTTAGTTGAACAATTTTAATTTAAAACTTTTACATCTCCAGTACAATAACCATTGAAAATAAAGTTTCAATTAAAAAGTTGCTCTTTTGATAGTATTAAGTTAAAAAAAAATTATTTGTTTATATTTAAAATCAGATTTTATATTTGAAACTGAAGAGAGAAACTTTGTAGAACAAACCTGAGATAATAAGACATGTTTATACATAGAAGTGAAATTCATTTATCTTCTAATACAACATACCTACCTTCCAATGGGTGGTTAAAAAACAAGAAATAGTGTTTACTGATCACATTACTCAGTGGTTCGCGTTGATTATGATGTGAAAGCAACTAAAAGTTGCTGATATAAGTCCTGTTTTTGCTACTGCAGATCAGAACACAGTGGTAGACCCACCTCTAAATGGGATTAGACTTTTCGTTTTTGTTATTTACTCCTCTAGCTGCAAGGTCCAGAGCTACCTAACAGCAGTCTTAACTCTTTAAGAACATCAAGGATTCTTGGGAAACGCTGAGAACATTATTTGAATTGTTAACTTATTAATAAGAGCTAGGCCACTCAACTTACAGAGTCAAACCAAGGTAATAATCTTGTTGCGGGAAATACATTAAAGAAAAGAGAGGCATCCTTCACCAAGCCACAAAAGTATCTAAATTCGTAAGCCCGATATTCTATTAGGTAACACATTACATACACGTAGACAACTGTGTACAAGTCCCAGAAGGAAAAATAAGGAAATAGCGCTAGAGCACTTGTAGCAGTTTTTTACACGGGCTCCACCAGGATTCTTCATTAAAATGTTTCCAAATCCTAGTGGTTCTTACGGGCAAAGTTAAAATTTTTCATGCTTACAAAGATGACGTATCCTCTATACACACCTTGATCTTGACCATTTTTTACATTTCAATATCAGAATTACTACCGGGATAAGTTAGCTGTCACTATCCTCTTCTGATATGTTAAGCAAGAACTTTGACAGTGAGGCAATACGAGGAAGGTGAAGAAGAAACTCTCCGAAAGAGTCTTTCCTGGACATGCCTAGTGTTTGCTTGCCCCCAGAAACATCTCTGAAGTCCACTTCAGCAGGCTTGACATCTATTTTAATTTTGATGTTCTGCATTGATTTAAGATCATGGCTAAGAAGAATATTTTTTCCATCATCAGCAACATCAGCAGGGTCCGTCTGTAGAAGACAGCAGAGAGAATTGACCCTTGTGATGAGTGATTTTTCATCAGAAGCCGTTATAATCTGATTGTCATTAAGAAGATGCTGTGCAATTTCCTCTAGCATTTCCTGAAAACCTGGTCTTCCAACACAAAAGGATGGATCCCCAGAATTTACTTGTTCCGAAAGGCAATGCTCAATGTGGCCAATAAAATCGCTCACTGACATAGAAGGGCGGAGTCCAGGCAATTTTATCTGATCGCAATTTCTTGGGCCCTTGGAATCAGTTTCAGAACTTGTACTCCCTTCAATTACACAACAATTCATGAATTTTGTAACAGTAAGTTAATGCCACACAGGCGGTTTAATTAATGAGCAATTTAGAAATTTATAAACATGGGAGATAAATGTGAAAACTGCTTAAGTATGAATCTCTCTCATGACATACACACTCAGTTTCTTAGTCTATGTTTGGATTGATGGCAAGGGATGAAATGGTTTTATTGTTTGAAATGTTTAAAATAGAATGAAATGGAATAAAACTTGATGAAAATGGATTCCATTCAGTTCTGTCCAAACATTCATTATACAAACATTCAAACTGTAATGATATTCAATTGTGTTCCTTTCCATTTCATTCCATTCTACTCCTTATTAGACAATTGATAGACGTATTACAAACATAATCTTAGGGAACAGGTTGGGAGGGAGGTTGATGAGGGAATTAAAAGTCCCAACGTTCAGAGGGAAATCAAAACAAGATTAAATTCTTACAGTACCTGAACTGGTGGAAGGTGCTTCACAGGGTAGACTATCCAAGCTAAGGCCAAGACGACCATTATAGTCATTCTTAAATGATGGTGACAGGGATGAATGAGGCGATCCAATGTCCCGCAAACAAGACGTGGTAGATACTTTTCCATTGACTTGATGCAAATCACGATCTTCTGGATTGTCAAGGTTCTCAAAAGCAGCAGGTCGTGTATCAAAATGTGGTGAATCCAAGACTATCTGAGGTTGCTGGCTTAAGAAATTAAGATGCGTGTCACACTGAACAAGCTTTTCAAAATGCCTGGCTAACATCCCTTGCGAAAATTCCAAAATATGTTGCCTACAAAACCACAAGATGAAGTTCTAAGCATCATGGCCTAGTAAATACAGGACCACAGGACCTAAACATAATAGTGTCAACCTTAATACAAATGAAAACTAGGAAACTTAACCAAATAAACTTGTTACAATAAAAACCATTATTCACAAGGAATGAGTAACAAGCCAACAACACAAGAGGACTTAACACCACACTTAATCTAAAACCTTAATGCAATAGGTTTGTGTGTCATTCTCACTTATATGTTGCTCAACTTGATCACTTCTATACATCGTGGAACTCCAATTCACCCTTGAACTCTAACATAATGCTTCAAAATGCACATTAAGATTCCTCTAAATGCAACTCAACCACTCTTCCTCAACTATTTCAGTAAGCTCTCACTCTTAACGAAAGGTTTTATTGAAAGCTGGTTTTCTTGCCCAGCTCACGATAAATCAACAAAAACCATAATATTTCTCAATCTGATCCCATGCAAAAGTGTTGAGCTCAAATCAGAAGACTGAAGAATATACCTGTGTTTGCTAGCCTCTCCATCAGTAAAATCTGATGTTGTTTGCCATAGTGTATGCTTTCTGGGCTGAGGATTAGTCTCCTTGAAGAAAAGAGGTTGTCTTGCGAGCTGCAATACACAAACACACCAATAATTCAATGAAAATGAAACTGAACATTCACCCAAACATATGTGTTTGTATCATTGTATTGTAAAAGAACAATCAAAGTAGCTTATATAGAGAGGTATGAGAATAAATTACAGCTACAGTCAACGAGCTAGGTCCCGTATCAGGACAATTTGCCTTAAGTGCCATGATATCTGACCACTGGATTTCCATTTTGCTCTTTAGTTCACCTTCAAGAACTTCCCAAACTAGCTTTCGTTTAGCGAAGTAACATTTTGCCACTAAATCACCCTCATGTTTTGATTTATACTGCCACAAAGAGATCCTTGATTTAAAACTCAATGAAAATAGAACTTTCCTAAAATTCTAGATACACGTAGTTATACATTGAATATACCTCCCACGAACCAATTCTTAAAAGTGAAGCTGGGAAATTTGAAGCCTTAAGCTTTTCGACAGAGCCTAATGCAGCCGCAGCCGGACTTTCCTTTTTCAAACCGGAGCTTAAATTTTCATTTTGTGTATTTGCAATAAAAATATTCCCTTGAGAAAGCTTCATCTGTATCAAATGTAATAGCGAAGGGCTCTTCCTTAGACGTAAACCCAGAGGGCTAGGCTCATCAAGTATATTGTACTGGGGCGGAGAACCGGAAGATGTAGTATTTGAAGCATTCCATTGCTAAACAATTTTAGAAACATGCACAACGAGAAAAGGAAGTTATCAAAGTGAGCGTATTAAACATGCAGCTTACAAAAAATGAGTAAAAGTAACACAAACAAACAAACAAATCCTTAAAATCTTCAACTGTTTCGTTTAAGTATTTAAACTTGATCCTTAAACATATGTTAAAATTATCATTTTCAGTCCTATAATCTTTTTAATTTTGGACTAATATGATTGACAGATTGCAATCTTAGTTTAGATACTTATTTAAAATGACGATTTACTCTAAAAAAATGTATGAAATACAGGTTTTTTAAAAACTTTGTTTGTGATATGTAAAAATGTGTGTTCTGTGATCTAAGCTTTATATTACTGACACTTCTCATTCCAAAATTAAAACTGTTAGACCCCTGGCACAGGTGATAATATTAAGAAAGATGAGAAACCTCTTGTGAAGCGGATGAAGGTTTCAAACGCTTATTGAGAGGAGCGTGCTCTTCTTGCAGTGGTTCCTTCACCTCCAACTTCAACGACACAGTTTCGAGGTCGGAACGGGACGTCATGAAACCCATTGGTTGAACCATAAAAAATTTCAGTGAAGCAAGAAATGCTGAATCGGATTACAAATCGAAGCGTTCGTTTATCGCAAAAACACATATAAAGTGGGAAAAAAAACGCGGAGAAGACCAAACAAAACAAGAGAAAACCGAACTTTTGTTTTGGTTGGATTGGGTTGGCAATTGGCGGAAACAAAACAAAACATCCTTCGATGCTTCTGAGGTCCAGCGCGTGCACGTGATCAATAGCGCGTGCGAATCTTTCAACTGTCTCAAATAAGGCCTTGCTTGGTTATTGTCGGCGCGTGTGCTGCCCGACACGTATAAAACGAAACGAGGTTATGGATAATGTGGGCCCCTTCTTTTTAGCTTTTAATTTTAAGTACTGTACCTTCTGTGGCCAATGGTGCAAATATTTTTGGCAAGTGTACTCTTTGCATTCAGTGACCGAATGGATAACATAAAAGGGAGCCATTTGAAACCCTATTGTGTTTTGCTTTCTTAATTTTACCTTTCTTTTTGCTACTCCACTTTGTATTTGGTACATTGTACATATTATTATATTATGTTTATGCAATGCTTATAAGGTAACGAGAGATGCGTGATCTCTCGTAATTAAACTATATTAGCATTTAACATTCATGTTGACTATTATTTTAGGAGGGAAGTAACTTTTAAGCATCATGAAAGCTCAAAGGAGTAAAAGATTGCATTTGTTTTAAAAATGTAGAACTGTGGTTTACATTTAGCATCATAACTACTGGTTAGAAGAGGAAGGGTCTAGTGAAAGGAAAAATGAAGCAGAACGAACATAACTAGTTTGCATTTGCACATTTCATGGTATTTGGTATAGTTGAAATTTCTTCCACCAACCTATCTTCTTTTTTTAGTTCAAACTTACTGTTTTATATTTTAAAGTAAGATTTTTACTTGAAATTTTAAATATAATACACTAAAGTCATATTAAAAATGTATGCTATAATAGGTGTGTTTTTGTACGGGAATTTTCAAGATCTTTAAAATATTTCTTTATATCTCATCCTAAAATTTAAATTGTGAAGTCATTTTAAGATTACTAAAACGTTAATTAAGATCTTAAAGTAAGATCTATTAGTAAAAAAAAGTTAAATAATATATTATATTCTACATCGTAAAAAGGATTTTGAAAAGATAGTACAAAATATTAATACGTGAAGGAATGGTGATGGACAAAGAAGTATGGTATATATACTATCGAACGTATTCCTTTTTAATCATATTTCTTTTTCTTTGTAAAATATCTTCAATAAAAAGAACTATTTTAGAAATAGTTTTTCTGTATAAAATTTTCAGAATTGTTTCTAAGAAAATTGCACATCCTGAGAAATTCACTTATCATATTATAGACTAACAGTAATTTGAAACCCTAGTGTAAAAACCCAGAACACCTTGTTTCAACTTATCAAATATGTGAAGTGAAAAAATGCTAGCTACACACTTTAGCTTCTCTTCATTATTAGATAGAATTAATATGATAGATTCCACGTAAGTATATCACGTAACAGTAAATAGTAATCTGAAAAGAAAGTATTCTAGAGGATTTTGTTTATATTCTTCATTCTACTTAACTCACCAAATAGATTATGATGCTCACATGATTTATCATAGCTTGCCAAACAATTACAGAAATAAACTGGAAGAAGGTAAACAAATAGCAATACTGGGAAGTCAATAAATACCAATTGTTACATGACGCAGGAAGGTGAACCACATTCTTAAGATACTGATGTCTCAATTAGCCAAAACAAACTGTATTCATTTGAAAGCAGATTGGAGGGCGTCAAAATTCACGACTAAACACAGCTTGGCTTTTGACTCAGTTTGCAAACACATCTATTTTGCATTTCTGTTTACTTTCAGATATGGCAAGGCTCCAATTACGTTGTCATAGTCGCTCCTGCTGACCGGATGCTGTGCAAGACGATAAAAAGATTAAGACACGAGAAAAACAATCCCATAATTTAATAACATAGTCCAAATCCTAGCCAAAACTTTTAGTATAAATAACTCAAGGTCAACAAGCATAACAGCTGAATCCAGCTGTCATTCTAGAAATTCAATTGCTCTTGAGATAGATATGGATTAGGTAGAAGTCCCTAGTTCAAGATGAATGAAGCCCCATAACCGGATTTCCCTAATGAGTGTGATATTCATTTTATCTCTTGTAAAGAAATCAATTCAAATAAGCAACGGTAATATTAGTTCAATTGATAATTTCAATCAGTTTATAAAGTTGCATACTACTTCACTTTCATGCATGCTATTTAAAGATAGCTGTATTTACATTAATTTATCAGATAAAATTGAAGTAGTAAATCTTTGTTGATATTGGACAACGAAATCGTGGATGCTTTGTTAGATTAGGATTTTGAAATGAGCAAAGAGCATGTGCAACTTGGAATAAACAGCTCAAGGCATCAGTGACATATGACTGAGACTTTGGCTATGCAAGTTCTGACTTGGAGGATAAAAAAAGAATCAATGATATGTTTTGAATATCAGATGCTCCAAAAGGCTGTTCATCATACATATCAAGTTCAAAACTATGTTGCAAACTCCAAATTTCAATTATACACTACACAGATCACTCAACCAAATAGCTAGTTCTGAATACAATGGCACCTTTGCAGAGTTTTTCACAACGTCTCTTCAGTGTAAATTTCAAATTCTCATGCAAAGAACGATGAAGAATGCTAGCAACTGAATGGCATTGATTAAAGAGTTAAATATGGAAAGCTTTGATGGAGAAGTGTGAGGCCTCGCCCCCATCATCACTTCTTGTAAAACTTTCTTTTTATTATTCCTTAACCAATTCCCTTAAAGCACTCATTAGTAGGACTATACAATAATTTTCTGACAGAAGAAACCCATTACAGACAAAGTCCACATGTAGGAAACAAGAAATAAGCATTCTAAACTTGAATTTGGTATTTGGTGAATGACCCATTGCACAAAATTAATTCATTAAAAAATAGATTAACATAGAAAAGGAAGGGGGAAGGTTGAATTGAGTATTTTTGAACTTGTTAGTTGTTACACGCTCTTTCTTCCGAAAAATTGATGCATAAGATAAAAATTGCTTTCAAGTAATGAACTGAACTGAGCTCTAAAAGTGGTTCAGAAAAAGTAGATTGAACTGTATAATTATTTAGATGAAATAAACTGGACAATATATTTTGAGTGAACTGAACCAACTAAACTATTTTGAATTGTTTGAACTATTTGAATTATTAACAATGAACATTTTATTTTAAGACATATTTTCCAATCTTATAGAGTATAGTTCAGTTTAGTTCGAGTAATTCTATCTAAGAACAATTCAGTTTTTAAAAACAAACTAAAAGAGGATTTTTACGTAATTCAGTTCAGCATCAATTAAGTTCAATTCAAATTTTTTTTAACAGTCTTAATTACATGTAAAGTGTGGTTGTATTAATTTGTGCTTTGGAAAGTAATAAACTTCCGTTCAACCGACAACCTTAATTGAACATTACTTATGCATTGCAGATTTGCTTTTTCTATACATAAGGGCAGATGTTTTAAAGTTTGTTATAAATTTTTCTCTAAGCACTTATAACAGAAGAAAATAAGAAAGAAAACAAAATAAACTTCTCTACTTCTCGTATTAACTTTTCCAAAAGATGATTTTTTAACTAAGCCAATTTTTAGTTTATGAAGAAGGTCTTTTTTTTTTCTTTTTATTTATTTATGTCTTCTATAAGTATTGATGGGAAACAGTAACCAAATATATATGTAATCTTGAGTTTATCTTCTCGTGAAATGGGAGAGCATATTACAAGACGGAATTGATCCTCCAATTTTTGGTTTGATGCCCCAAAGGCAACCCTATTCTTCTAATCTCACAATTAAAACCAAAGCAAAGAAACTAGCAAACACACTAAGGTTATCATTTTCTAATGAAATGCGGTCTAAACAAGCAAATCTAACACAATGCACAACCAAGCCCCAAAGGCAACTAGTAGAACAATCCAACCAGTCATTCACCGTCACAAAATTCATCCATTATCTAAACGACCAGACAATTTACGATTAATATGATCTGACCATTTTGGAGAGTCGTAATTTGCGCTTGGTGTTCTTCTTGACAAGCAAATGCTGCTTGCCAGCTCTTCTACGCACAATTTTGCCACGCCCCGTCACCCTAAAGCGCTTTGCCGATGCCTTTATCATCCATTAACGAAATTCAATTTCGAAAAAGCGGAATGAAGTGGGAAAAATAGAGAAAGAGAGAGAAAGGGACCTTGTGGGTTTTCATTTTGTAGCCCTTAGCGGATACAATGGTGAGAGGGCGAGGTGTTGGAGAGAGAGGAGAAGGAGCAGTGCATAGCTTTTGACGAAGAAGTGGAGCGGAGATGGTAGCTGAAGAACTAAGGTTGAGTGAGTTGGTGTTGTTGAACGCTGGAAATCGAACTGAACTGTAAGAGAGACGAGTGGAAGAAGAAGAGCAAGGTAAAAGTCCCAAGCCCAAGGACACCGTAGCCATCTTCAGTGTGAGGTGAGGTTCGTTGAAGCCAAAGTTCTTCTTTATGGATAAAGCTGAGGTGCTAACTGCTTAGGCACCCAGAGAGACCTTGCTCTTGTCCTCAAATTTTTCTCTCTCACATTCATCCCATCACAATTTCTTCTAATTTTTTAACTTTACTTAATATTACTTTTATATATTAATTATTTCATTACATTTCCCAACAACGTCAGGATGGCCGAGTGGTCTAAGGCGCCAGACTCAAGTTCTGGTCTTCGAAAGAGGGCGTGGGTTCAAATCCCACTTCTGACATTATTTTTGTGATGACTTAATTCAGTTTCTTTTTTTAATGTCCTGCAAATTCTGTTATAGGGTATAAAACTCCATATCCAGATTTAATAAAAAAAAAATGCCAAAACTATTTAATAAATTACGTTTAAATTCTCTTTTAATTAATAATGAAAAATTAGTTAATACTATATTTATATAATTTTTCAAAATTACCTTTAAATTGGAATTCTAATCTCTTAATTTGTTTAACTAATAAATTAATATATCTTTACTTAACATATAGTTGTCTTTTAAGATTAGTATTATAAAAAAAATATACATATATAAACTTTTTAAATTGTTTTGTAGAAAGGACTACATACCCATGTAGTTATTATTGATTTAAAAAAATTGAACTAAACAACTACATCATGATGCTATTTTAGGTCCGTATGCTTGAAAGACTTGATTGGTGGATCCTCGCTGAATTCTCCCAAAAACCAAAACCAAGATGAGTGAGACTTGTACATTTGAACTCAAATTAGAAGAGACAACACCAAATCTAATTCCGCAACACAGGAAGTAATTAGAAGATGCTGAGGGAAATAAACAAAATAAAGGTCTTATAAGGAACAAAATCTGACAGGCGTATCGCTGTGCTTAACAAAATGCAAACATTCCCCTCACCCCCAATCGTCTAGGGCTTCAAATGACAAGGAATGGTCACAAGTTAAGCTGCAAATGCGACGGTTCGCAAGCTTTTACATTTATGCATGGAATTCGAAGACGAATGGTAGTACATGCAAAACTAACAAAATCCCCACGGAGTACGATATTGCATTGGGTATTATAACGTTACTCAACAATGGTATAGAGCATGAAAATATGACTAATTATACTGGACCAATATCATTATTAGGATTGCCTTTTCCCAATGGAAACTCCTCTCAACCAGCTCCATTCTGTCATCTTTATAGGCATCAGTCCCGGCAAAGAGAAAAGTTCTCTAAAAGCTAAGGAATTGTAAACATGAACTATAATTTTGGTCATAGTTCACAACGATGTCTGGTATTTAAAAAAAATATATAATTTTGAAAATTTGAAGTTCCAGCCTTTTCGCATGCAGTCATAACCTCTTCCCTCCCTCCCCAGCACAAAAACATAAGTTGGTATAACATAGTTAACATGTTTTTTCCTAGTAAAAAATGAAGTTAGTACGAGTCTATGATAGTCGAAGGTAAGGAATAAAAAATGTAACGGGGCAGACTCCTGAGACACAATACTTTTCATAGAATAATTCACAAGCTATATCACCTGAGTCTTCAAACTCATGTTCGCTTCTAATGGATGTGGATTCTACAGGTTGCCTCCTCCTTCTAGAAAGAGTCTAGACATGATGGGTATTTGCAGACAGCATGCTTTCGTAAATGAAGACAAATTGTATTAACATAGAGAAAAATGGATAGTTTTCTGTCAAAGGGGAAGTACTAAAGTAGATTGGGATAGTTGGAGACAATGAAAATGAACAACTAAAACACAAATATTACAGTAAATTTGACAGATACAGCATCTCATAAGCAGTGCAGTCCATCTCTAGAGTGCAAACGATGACGAAGCTAATTCCTCAGGTGTCACAGGATCATGCAGCTGCACTCACAAGCAAATATATAGTAAGGATAAGGTAAACTTAAAACACACCTTGGCAGTTAACATTAATTTTTCTATTTCTAATATCTTTTGAATCATTTGAATGAATTTATCTGTCATATGCTAGTATTCGATGCAATGAATGGGAGATACACACAATAATTGACAAACAACAAATCAGATTCGTTTAAATACAAGTCTCTTTGTGCCCATCAGCATTTTATTTACTTTAAATTTTGAATGAATTTGCTACAATTCAAAGGCAGTGTATGAACAAGGGCCAGACTTTTTGCTTCTGGTGGTGCATCCTCTACCCAACAAGAACTTCCATGCCTAAGAGACGAAGCCAGTAATACATGGGCTACCTTATTCTCTGCCTCCTAAGTCCTAGCATTCAAACAATTCAAGTTTCTAAACAGCGAGGACAAAGTTCTACCATCGAAAATTAAGAGACCAATATGTATGTCTGGACACTGCCTTATAATCAGGTGGAGACATTCGAAGTCCAAGCTACCAACCTCCACCAATGACATCCAAGAAGCAAAATCCCCTTAACGTCTACACAAGTCACAACTCAACAAGATTTAGGCTAACACTCATAATGAAGTTCTAGATTAACATTGTGTGATTGGAGACAAAATTTTGAATGATAACTACACTTTTTGCAGCAGACCTCACAAGATATAATCAAGAAGCGATTTCCCACATATATGGCAAGCAAATACACACACCCTCAATTTTCCAATGCATAATGAAGAAAAATAACACCGACAAATTCATCATTGTACAAGTAGTAAATATTTAGTTTTAATCTAACCAAAATGTCCAATAACTAAATCAAACTACCGCACTCCCATAGTGATTCAGAAACGACTTACAGCTTTGGCAACAGTAAGCCAATGAAAAGCTCGGAACATTTCATCGTTATGGGAAGGAACGTAGTCATGGTTCCAATAGGTTATGTCCTGAAACGTTGCTTTGCTGACCCAAGAGTTCGAGTTTTGTTTAGACGATGGAGGCGAAGTTTTCTTAGCCAAAACAAAACCTACAGAGCCACACACAGGAGCAGAAAACATCCATTCATTTGCATCAATTGTTGTGAACAACAAAGAACGGTTAAATTTAAGAAATAAATATAAGAGAGAGATACCAGAGTAACCCTGAGGAAGTCGGAGAGTGGTTCCCTGGAGTAACCTTCCTCTGAAATGCGCTTCTTGTAGTGGCAAACCTTCGTCAGATACGCAGTTGTGTTTGGGTTTGAAGTAGTGGGAAACGGAGGCGGGACCGTCGTGCTTGACGCAGCAGGGGAGTTGATGAACGCGGCCACTCAAATCTTCTCCGTGTGGCTTAAGATCTATTGTGGCGTTTTCCATTTCGGCTTTTGCTCTTCCAATCCACACCGTTGGGTTCGGTCCAGAGAGGTACAACACTGGATGCGCCTACTTTGGTTTTGCCGCTAAAATCAAACCCCAATTCTTAATTAGCATTCTTTCCTCTTCCCTCTGCTTTTCCCTCCTGTTCTTATTTCCTCCCAAATCAAATACGACTCAGACAAAATTAATTAAAGTTAAGTTACTTTAAGAAAATAAAATGAGATGAGAGAAAGATTTTTAAAAATTAAACAATTTGTAGTGAAGTTTGAAACTAAAAATAAAATTAAAATTAAGATACAACTAATTTTAATATAGTGAAACAAAGTTTGAATTACTTGTGTTTGTTATGTCTTGCTAAGTGATTCAAATTGAATCAATCCAACCTCAGTTGAATAAGTAGTGGTTACGTAATGGGAGTGATTGGTTAAAACTTTAATATATTTTGAGAATTTGAAAAATACAAAAAAACACTGTAGAAAAAAATTAAGTTAAAATATATTTCATGATTCATAGATAAAACTGAAAAACAAGACTAACATTGTATAATCAGTATTCTTATTACATAGAATTCAATATATAGTACATATAATCACATATCACTTCCAGTCAAAAAAGAAATACCTAAATCTATGCAAAAGTTATTTATACAATAATTAATCTTATAACTTTCAGTTATTTAGAATTCAACAAATACATGTTACATGTTACTGCTATCACCAATTTACCTTCCTTACTTTATTGGTTTGTTTGTTGCAGCCAATATGGAGTAACAAGGAAGACATGGTGCTGAAAATGGGTGGGCTTCACATCAATTTCAATTGCTTGGTGGAGAAGAATTCACAAGAAAAAAAAAATGAAAATATCTACTTCCATTCTTTGCGTTTTCGTTTTCTTCAAAACATAAATTAAAATCCATAAAAGCTCATGTTCACCAGCTTATTTCCTGGAAACATCTGATTTCTGTCTCATTTCAAACGAAAAAATAAATAAAAATCCAAAACCCGGGATACCTTGTTCTTCAATTATTTACGATGGTAATTGACCTGACAGGGCAAGTCCGTAAATGAATATCAAGGTTAAATGCATAAAGTAAATTTTGCTTTTGCACAACTTAAGGACATTCTCTAAATAGCACTTACTACGGAATTGCAGTTTCAACTCTTGTTTTATATGATCGGGTTAAAACAGCTGAGGAATAAAATAGTCGACAGTTACAGTGACATCCAAGATAAAGATCTCACCGTCATTAACAGCAACGGAATGCATTTTAGGTAATTCGGGTGATAGTAGGAATTGCTTGTTTCAGTCACTTTTACGCATGCTACATATTGTACAATCCCAAAATCCATTTGCGTGCAAATGGCTTTACAAAAGGAATAGAACATTGCGGAATACATAAAAAACATAAATAGTCCGTTAAAAGCTCCACTCCTCGTATCAGTTGCAAACTTATACTTTCTGAAATTCAAGGCACCAAATGGTAGAAACTCTGAATGTTATTGTCTTGTCAATATGGCCACAGCTTCCCATTCTAAACTACATATCACATCCTGCATAGTAGTCGTATACCATCAGAAGGAAGTTCCCACTTTCATCTTTTTCTCACTCTCTCTTTCAAACATTTCTATTTTATTAATTTTAACAAAAACCATTTACAATGCGTTTGTTTCTCCGTTTGAAAAATCCTTGGATTATCCAAGGATTTGGTTTCACACTTTCACCAAGGATAAGTGTGACAACGAAGAAACAAGCACACCTGATCTGTTTTTAAGAAACAAAAAATTAAAGGCTATAAAGAGCAACAACAAAATAATTCCGTCGTAATAGTAATGCAAAGAATATTAGCTGTCGGCCACTTACCGATGGATTATGTCGATCAATATCAAAGCTATTGATTGCACAAGCTTCAGCTAGAAGCTCAACAGGTTCCTCGCCTATACAATAAGACATCACAGAAGCACCAAATCAACCACACCACTTGAGTTGATTTAAAAGCAGTTTGATTTGGAAAAATGTTAGCCTAGTTTTAATTACAAAAATACAACTTCTTTTTTACTGTTTCCTGTAAAAATATTAGAAGATAAGGTGATATTCTTGTAATTAAAAGCAAAATATAAACAATGAAAACAGAACATTAAGAAAAAAAATAAACTGTTCCTAAATCTTCTGGTTCCACTGACTTGTAAACAGACCGTAAATTGCACTTTAACATGTTGCAAATTGCAATGAACATTACCTTGCTCAATCACAGCGAGAATTCCATCCTCTGAGCAGATCATGGAAGGTAAGATCCGGGTTGATGAAGTGTTTGATTTTATGCAACGGTCATACTGAACCTCCCAAACCTCACTTTCGGATATTGACTGCACCATAGTGTTACCAGCCCCAGCCCCTGCACCAGAAAGCATAATTGGTTGTTGCGGCCACCTAAGATCCCAGGCAAAAACAGTACCCAAGGAGCCACCAGCCTGAGAGTATATTACAATCCCAGAAATGTCAGCAGCATACAAGAAAAAACACCGAGCACCTCTAAGGCTCCAAACCACCAGTTTGATTTATTAAAATCGTATACAAAAATTCAACTATCATTCATCCTTTTATTCATTTATGTCAGAGCAGTTGTTAATGCAGAAGTGAAAGACAGATAACAGCTCCCATAATGTCATTAAATCACCCTTAAATGTTGTTAGATAGCAGATAAAGCACATTAACAACACATCATAGAAGTGCATTTTAGTTGTCCTGGCATTATGCAGCATTCATAATTTCAACATTAGCAGGGTAATACTTGTATTCATTCAACTAGAAGTATACTTCTGAGCATAAAGACACAACCGCATCAGCCATCAAATGGGAAAAACTATAATCTAAAAACCAAACCTATGCTCCCAGCTCTTTGCATGAACATTGACAAGGAGGCATTATCTTATGATCAAATCCACAAAATAACAAGTGCAATACAAGCATCTCACCAGACAGGTATGCTTTCGTGATGGATGAATGTCAATGGAGTGCACAATCCCTGAACTCAATTTTTTATCCCTGCATACATAATTACATGGCAACCATAAGACAGATTTCTAACACAAAGTAATAAATTTCTATATGTATATCATCACACACGCATTCAGCCGATGCGGAACAAGTAACCAATGGAACTCAGAAAATGTCATGCATTTCAAGAGAGACATGGAATCCATGCTCAAATCACTGGCGAAATAAATGCGCTTCCACTACAGCAACATTTTTCTCTTACCAGTCACCCTTAAAATGAGAAACCGGTCCTCCCGGTTTCCGTTGGTCCCACCACTGAAGGCTGAACCCGTACCCACCGGTAGCGAACTCCACTGTCGAGGCCCACCTCGCCGCCGTGTACGACACCAAGCCACCGCTATCATACAACCTCCGGTAACTCAAATTCGAATCCCCAACACCAACCAAGTTGACCTTCCCATCCTCCCCGACGGTGACGCACTCGACGCCACCGTCCATTAGGTCAACGGAAGAAGCGGGGACAGAATGCAGCTCGGGAAGCGATATCTCGGAGTTGAGCGAGACGTCGGAGGAATCGGCGAAGAGGAAGTGGAGAGAGCCGGCAGCGGTGGAAGCGACGACGAGGGGCTTCCGAAGGAAGAGCGAGGTCTTGAGAGAGGAAATGCGAGAAGGCAAGGAGCACGAGAATTGGTGTTCGAAGGAGAAGGGGTTTAGGGTGAGAGAGTTGATTTGAATGGATGAAGCATCGGAATCAAAGTCATATAGAGCAAGAACCGCGAATCGATCCAATGGAGATAGTTGAGGAAGCCAACGGACTGCGTCTACGTATTGGTATTGGGGGATCCTCTGTATTGCCGTAGCTGCCATTGCCAGGGTTTCTCTGCAACTGCAACAACCCCTCACACGCAGGGTTCAAAACCCCCAAACTCACTGTCTAGTTTTCTTCTACAAGAAATAATATTTTGGACAAAATTAAGAAATATAATTAATATTTTATATTTTCTATAAAATATATTTTTATCTTTCATATTAAATATTTCTTTCATTTATATTTTACTCCATATAAATGGTTATTGGCATAAAAAATATTTAATATTTTGTTAATACTGTAAAATAACCATTAAAATAGAACTTTTTTCAAATATAAAATAAAATAACCCGAAACTAATTTTAGAATTTTCAGGTCCTCATAACTTTATGAATTTTGATGATTTGAATTTAAAAATAGGACAAAAGAATTATGACAGAGAACTACGTTGAAAAAAAAAAATTACATGGTTATAGATGGAAAAATAATTAAGACAAGTTTCTCTCATACTAACTCCTTCTTAAAGTTTACATGTCGTGGAATTTTTAATATAGTCAAAGATTTCTGAATTAATTAGTTTGTTTGCTATTTATCTCTCTTTTCTATTTTCTGAACTATAATAAATGGTGACAGATAGAAAAAGATTAATAATTAAAATAGGATCATTTTTCTGATGAGAAAAAAATGAATATAATTATCAGTTTCTCTGAAAAAAAGTCTACATAACAAGTGAAAAAAATTGTTCTTAATGAGATTGGTGTAGTTTTGTTTGTCTTAAATGAAAATTACCAAGCTACCCTTCTGTGTTTGGGTGGCTTAAACTAACATGTTACTGTGAAGGCCTGTGGATAAGAGGAAATGGTAGTCAGTGGTATGAGGTGTGGTGTTTTGGGCCTCAATTACTGTGTTCCTGTGAGAAGATTTGGAAGAAGGTCTGGAACAACGTTGGCAAAAAGGAAGGATCTTGAGGAGAATGGTAAGTCTCAAGAGCGACCCTTTTTCCCTCTGAGGATTTCTAAGTCAATTATCGCTCGCGGTGCCATTGGGGTGTTTGGATTAGGGTTCATTGATGCCGGGTTAGTTAGTTAGTGTGCTTTCTTTTCTTTCTGGTTGAGTCTGCTGATTCATGCTAATGTACAAATGTTGTTTCAGGTACAGCGGCGATTGGTCCAGAATCGGAGTAATAACACCAGAGAGTGAGGAATTGCTTAAAGCTGCTGCTTTTCTAGTTGTTCCTTTGTGTATTTTTCTAGTTTTTTTTCTGCCCACAGACTCAAATTCTTGAATTTTTCAACTGAATGAAGTGTGGGTTTGGTTGAAAATCTTGTAAACACCGAATCAATGGGCTGCGATAGTTTATCTAAATCTCAGATCATACTCACTTTGTAGTAGCTAACTGAGTTAGAAGGTGAACTAACAGGATCCAAAAATGCTAGAGGTTTGAAAGTTTCTATTACTTCACAAGGATAAATTTCTATTACTCTCAAATAGTCTAATATATTAAGAAAACCTTTGTATTTATAAGATTATCATTGTACAATGACTTCCTCTTCATTTTCACCATCACGATCCTTTGTTAAGTATTTCAATTCTTTTTATTTCTCTTAGTAAATAGCCTCATGTACATAAATATTTGTCCACTATTTTATTTTTTGTTCTAAACCCTCGTACTTTGAAAATGTATTTAAAGATAATTGTCGGGGAGAACTTATCAAAACAAAATTACTTGCTTAGGAATAAAAACAACAATTGGCTTATTCCTAATCTTCCTTAAAGAAAGAAAAACAATGGATGACAAAGGATCTTTAAAATAAAGTACGATTTATAGTTCCATTCCATCTAAAGGTATAAAGGCTCCTTATTAGACATGATGACTCTATTATGTTATAATATGACAATAATTTTATTCTTTATATTGCTGATAATAATCCTGACCTCCATTAGAGAACAATCACAAAAAAATTAGATTGTTCTACATTTCATATGTATCTCGGGGTCATCTCAAATAGTAAACATTGATTTTGGCTTTTTCATCTTCTCAACCAGTCTTAAATTAAGCCTAGTATATTTAATCTTTATATAACAAGCTTGAGGGGAACCTCTATATGTTATCCTCTATCACCACCGTTTCCTATGTTTTCTTTTTCAGTTCTGTATCATAATATACAGTTGTATCTTTTATTAAAATTAATTGATTAAATTATTTTCTTTATGCGTTTTCGTACAACCTTTCTTCTTACTACGACTTCATATTAAGACCATACGTGAAACATTGAGTGCTTAATTATGACTAACTTCGTACTATCTTTGCAGTTGTTATTACATTTTTTATATGACTATTCCAATTAATAAAAGTAGTAAAAAAATCAGAACTGCTAAAACACAACATGACTGCTACTTTGCTGGGTTATAGAAAAAAGTTGAAGTGTCACTCTCAATTACCCAGTCATTTCTCACTCCAATGTATGACAATTCATGCAATAGGAAACTGACATAATATATGTCTCAAGTGTTTTAGGACAGTATTTACTAATTGACTAATACGCACAAGTAGGTGACCGCAGTCGGAAATCCAATATGACTAGTGTGGCAAGACTGTGGACCAGAGCGCCAAGAACAACAAAAACATGAAAAATTTGATGGCTCTGCCCTGCTATATCAAATGCTCCTGGCTTCCATCGTTCTGGTATTCTAGTAACATAAAATCCAGCTCCAGTGGCATATAGAATGGCCATAACAAACTCATATCCAAGTGCAACAAATATATGGGGCTGACCCCAATACAGAACAACAGCATGAGCTGCGGGAATTACACCTGAAAAGCCCATAGAGAGGAATAAGGTGGCTCGGAGGGGTCGGAACCGAGGGGTAGAAAGTGCAGGTGCAAGCAGGGTAATGATGGCAAGGACTCCAAGTAGAGATATTGTAGCCAAATAAAATAACCTTGAGTAAGGATTGCAGAAGAAAGCGTAGTAAATAGGAGCAAAGAAGGAACAGACAATCATAACAGAAATGCCAGCATAATCTAGACGCCAGAAAAATAGATTAAAGTCTTTGGAGTGGCAGGCCAGAAGATGGGAAAGAGAACTGCAAGCAAGGCAGCCCATTCCCCCAGCTAAGAAAACGAACCATGGCCATCGAGGAACTGTCTCCAGCCCAGATCCTCTCATCTCACCAAGAATTGATGAGTTCATAACGTGTCTAAAATGCAAATCCTGAAAACATAACAGAGAAACAAAACCAACAATAGGTACAATATCTAATAAGTTCTTGGTTATATGGTGTTAAGGCCCACATTGTCCTTAGCGATAATTATAGCAAAGTACACTCTAAAAAACATGATTATAACATTTTTCTATAAGAAGATGAGTAAGAAAACATTATACTCTATAATCCAATATAACAGATTGTAATGAATATCTAAAAGTAAAAGAGGATTCGAAAATCATCATTAAAAACATTAAAAGCAGTTATGCTTCAGAGATAATGTAAAAAATCTCATTACCAGATGAGTGAAGTAAATTGTAATATCCTACTTTTTTCATTACTGGATACGAATTCCTATTTTGTTTTCCATTTCTATGTGCTAGTTTAGTTCCTGAGTTTTTAAAAATGCACAATTTTTTATATAATTCTAAATTTTTTCACATCTTTATTTCTTTTATTTTATCTTTCAATCTATTAAATTATTTTCAGATAGTTTAAATAAATGTTTTAGGTTTAAAAGATTCAATTAAACCAAAATAAAAAATAAATATAAGGTATTCAAAATTAAGAATTACAAAAAAATTATATATATATATATATATATATATATGAAGACTATAACAGAAGGACCAAACTCAATCATAGAGTTACAATTAATGTTTGAAGAAAACTGATAGAGTTAGATAGATATTGATGGTGTTGTTTGTAATCCAATTTTGATTTTTCTCAATAAATTAAATAATTTTATTAAAAACATTGTATAATAGAAAATTGAAATTTGATTGAAAAGAAATAAATAATATATAAGATTTGTACTAAATGCTATTGTACAATCTTTTTCAAATCTTCTTAGTTTCTTTTAAAAAAATAAAATAAATGCATTTAATTGTAAACATTGAAATCACTTAATCCTTCCTTAAATAGGAAGATTAATAGAAATATATTTAGACATTTTGAATTGGTCAAAATACATTAGGTGCTTCTAGTATTGTTTCTACTTAACATTAAATTTCTACTTTAATCATTTCTATTAATCTTTCATACAAACTTTTATTACATAACTTTACCTGATAAAATTCCAAATTCTAGCTAAAGAAAAACAATAGAATCACAAGACTAATTAAATATGAGTTTTGTTTTGTTTCTATAATTGTTCAATAAACAACCTCTGCTACATTTATGGTGTAATGAGTAAAGACATAATATTTTTGCCCTTTTCTAATTTACATGCATAAAATAAAATATTCCATGTCTACTGTTTGTTTTCCCAGTCATAAAGGTATTATATGAACAAATTTAAATGAATTTTAAAAACATTACCAGGATAGCGTCACTATCAGAACCAGAACCATTAATCTCCGGCGTCGACAACGATCCGAGAGCCATAAAGGATCTGGCGGTACCATCTCACATTCACACAACATCAGTTCATTCATTCACTCAGTCTCATACCGAACAACACTATACAGAAACATCAAAACGACGCGGTTGATCCTGCGTTTAGCATACCTGGGCCAATTCCAGAGCTCCGTGGTGCTGCTCATGGCCGCCAATACAGCGAATATGAGAAAGCCTCCTACATGCCTGCAGTGACCAAGCGTGAGCAATTAAGCATCAAGCAAGTGGAACAATCACACTAAAATTGAAATGTTTGAGGAAAGAGTGGTGAAATTGAATCGACCACGTACGTCCAAATGTTTAGGGTTTCGTTGTGCCACGCGAAGATGCTCCACAAGGCTTCCTTCACTGGCCACTCGGAGCGGTAATAGTCCAATATGAACTCGCTATCCTTTAAGTACTCCGGCAGCTCCTCGAACTTCACCAATCGCGGTTCGAATCGCTTAGATTTCGCCGGCATGATTCTGTCGTGTTTCTTGTTGCCGCTCCGGCGAAGGCTTTTCATCCTTACCGTGTACCCTCGCCGGCGAGTCTTCGCTCTGAAGCAGATCTATTATACTATTTGCCCCTTCAAAGGCACCTACAGTCCACACTTCAAATCTACAATATCTTGCCCATAAAACCGTGGTAGAAAAATTTCTTCCTACGGTATTCACATTTCTAGAATAAATTACGGTTTACGCTACCAAGTTCTACCTGTATATTAAACAATTTAGGAAAATAAATTATTAACCTGAATCCATTTCTTATTTTATAAACATGTAAAAAATTATTTTTAATTTATTTTTAATTTATATATTAATGTACACTATAAACAATCAAATTATTTTATCTGATTCATGAATGATAGCCACTGAGTTTCTCTTCTCTTGCCAAGTCATATCATATTGGTAGTTGTGAATAACTTGTACACGAATCTCTGCAGCAAAAGATATGATATTGACTTTTAATTATGATATCAAACTTAATAAAACTATGTTAAAAAATCGATTTAGTTAAAATGAATATAATTAGAAAATATCAACTATTTCTTTAATTAGTGTAAAATTATTATTATTTTCATATTTTGTGTCGGAAAATGATCTGGTCACGATAGAAAATTGATGACTCTCAAAATTATGTTTTCCTTTTGTGTTTTCAATCATGTCTTCGTTCTAGGTAAAATAAACAGTTTTTATCATTATTAATAAAGATTTCAACTAGTATTTTGATGATTAAATTAAAAAATGGGAAATTCTATTTGAAAATGTAACTATAACTCTTTTCTTACTTTTGATATAATTCCAATAATACAAATATTTCTTACATTCCTCAGTTCCTGTTTTTGGACGCTACTAAATAACACCCATTAATTAAAGACACCGTCAGCTAACTGCTCCTAAATAAAGGCTAATGATATGTTGTTAATTAAATAAAGAAAGAGGAGAAAAAAAATGTAAAATACATAATAAAGCAGTGAAACTTTTATTCCTATTGTTTAAATAATCATTTTCCAAAAAATTATTAACTCGATCCACTTGCAAATAGTTTTTGTCTTGCTTACTCTCATGCAATTTATGTCAAAAAGTAACAAAGAGGTTACATATTATTCATACAATCACACTGATAAATTCAGTGTCAATAAATTTTGAATTCAAGATGTTTTGGATTTCAAGTTTAATTAATTTAATTAGATTTAGAATTGGATAATGTTTTGAATTTTAATAATCTAAAATTAGATATATATATATATATATATATATATATTAATGTTATGAAATGTTAAGTTGAGGGATTTATGTAATATGCAGTCAAGTTAATATGAACACAGGTTTAGTCGAATTGATCTAAGTCACAAACAAATTGAGTTGAGTCAAGTTTATATATTCAATAGAGTCGAGGTGGGTCAATGTTCACTCAAATTGAGGATGACCTACATTGAGCCAAATTAGCTAGGCTCAAGTCAATCTTAGTTCAATCAAGACTAAGTCAACCAAGTCAGGCTTCGTCTGATAAGACCAAATCGAGTTGGGCCTAAGTCAAATCGAGTTAACTTGGTCTATGACGAGTCGAGTTACTATGGGTCCAAGTCGAGACAAGTAAGCTCGGTCTCACATTAAGAGGAGTTAGTTCGGGCTCATGTTGAGCCAAGTCAACTTGAACATAAGTTAAGTCAAGTTGGTCCGAGCATACAACAAGTCGAGTTAGGGTGGGATCATGTTCAGCAGAGTTGGTCTAGGCCCATGTCGTGTCAAGTTCAGTTGAGAGGTAGTAATAGGTTAGACTCACGCAAGGTTGGGCAGATTCAGTCCAAGTCAAAATCAAACCAAGTTGACCTAAGTTTAGGTTGAGTCGAGTTGGCTCAAACCCAGGTCGAGGTAAGTCGGCCTGAGCCCAAGTCAAGTCGAGTCAATCTAAATCAAAATCAAGTTAAGTAAGCCTGAGCCCAAGTCGAGCTTAGTCGGGGCAAGTCCACATTCAGTCAAGCTAGGACATGTTCGTGTTCATCCAAGTCGGGACCAACCCACATTTAGTCGAGTTCGGTTAGGCCTAGATCAGTCTTAGTCTAATCAAGACTAGGTCGATTTCCACCAAATTCAAGCCAAATCAACACAGGTCGAGCCGAGTTGGCCCAGATATAACTCAAGTCGAGCCTGCCCTAAGTCAAGCCAAGTAGGGGGCGGGACTAGGTTTATCCAAGTTGGGTTAGGCCTGTGTCGAGTCAGGTTTGACTAAGTTAAAGTCGAGTTGGGCTAAGCCCATTTGGGTTTGAGATATACTATGTCAAGTCCGACCAGGTTGATTTGAGTGTTGGGCCAAGACATCGAGCCTTCATTAGGTTAGGGCCAAGTCAAAGTGAGTTGGGTCTATCTCATGTTAGGTTGAGTAAAGTCAACCAGAGCCTAGGTTGACTTGAGTTGGGATAAATTGATGTTCAACCAAGTTCGGCTAGGCCTAGGTGAGATTAAGTCGAGTTGGACCAGGCTTAGGTTGGGCCAAGTTCGATCGGGTCAAAGCCAAGTCGGGCCTAGATGGGATTGAGATGGATTATGGAGGCCAACACAAGTCTAAATAGACATAGACATCGAGCCCACATCAAGTTGAGACATGTCAAACTGAGTTGGGTAGATCTCATGTGAGGTTGAGTTGTGTCAGTCTGAACAATCAAATTGTACTGGGCTTAGGTCGGATTAAGGGTGATCAAGATTAGGTTAGGCCAGGCCATATCGAGCTAAGTCTTAATAGGTCTAAGTCAAGCCAGGCTCAGGTAGGGCCGAGATAAATCATGCGAGATTAAATCGGACATGTATTTAATTAATATATTAAGTGTACATCGAGTCAGAACCATATAAAGCTGAGTTGGATTGATCTTATATCAAGTTAATTAGAATGATTCTACATCTAGATTTTGAAAAATCAAATTTGTGATAACCCTTAATTTAAATATAACAAATTTTTATATAATCAATTTGGTAATGTTGAGATTTGTTTCCATTTATATATTATAATTTCATCTTTAGTCAAAGCAAGGTAACACAAATATAACCTTTGTTAAATGTGGTGATTTGTACCTTTGCTCAGGTAGGCCGTTTGATATTGGGCTTCTTCTCACTGGGTTTGAAGCCGTGACAAGCATTGTTATTGGGCCTTACTAGTTGCAGTGATGTGAGAGCTTTGCTTTCTCAGGTCTTTTTTATTGTGAACTCTGATTGGCTTTTCGAGCCAATGTTTTCACTGTTTAATAGTTAATTTAATATAAAAATATGGCATTATATTCCACAAATGAATAATCATGTGATGTTTTTGTTTTGTTTTAATTTGTTACCTAACTGATTTTTTCATATTAGATTAAACCCATTTTAAAATATAAAGCATTACTTTAAATAGTCACTGTAAACTTTGAGATCAATAATAAAAGACTTCAAATATCAAAATCATTACTAAAATGTTGAGACTGATGTGATATTTGATTATATATAAAGAGAGATATTTTGCAAGTGTATCATTGTTTGTGATTTCTTCCAATAAAAAAATACTAAATTATTATAAAATGTAGAGAAATAGTGAAAAAAGTTTAATATCGTAGTCATGCTATTTTATTATACTAATCAAAATGGTTTAATATACGACAATTAAATAGTGAAATAGCAATTTATAGTTATTTTTAACGTCTAATTTGTATAAACTTTAAAGGGTATTCAATGGGGTTGTTTCCTTACAACCGTATTTTGTGTTTATTTTTTCTTAATTCTGTTCTGTATATCTTTTAGGCTCTATATAAAAATCCTTCATTACTTTAATACTATTACTTTGAAATCTCTTATAAAGTACATAAACTTTTGTTATTTGTTTAAAAATTATTATAGCATGCACGTATTTATTGTAAAGACAAGAAAAAAGATTTCTGCAATAAAAATATCTTAGGATGTTAGCAATTATTTTGATCTTAATTTTCTAATTATATAGATATGCAAGACTGTTTCTAATTAATAAATTACCCAAATTTTACTTCATTCCTTATGGTTGGTAAAAACACTAAAAAATTATGCTGATAAAAAAACATTAAAAAATTATAAGAAATAGGAATGGTAATTCATAACAATCCATTTTTTAGGTAGCTTTGTATTTAATTCATAAAAATAAGTGAGGATAAGTTGATCTACATAAAATTTGAGAATTACTTGTCTGACCCTCCCTATATAATTACTGTCTCATAAGCAGAAAAAAAATAAAAACCAAATTCTTCTATAAAATCATTGAACAACTTTCTCATCACAAATTTTTCCTCACTTACTATAAATAAAATCATATTAAAAATTTAAAAACAATTTAAATATTACAGAAAATAAAATCTGAACTTATATTTATAAGTGTATAAATACAAACAAATATAAATAATTTATAATTGATGATATTATAACTTATTACTGAATATTTTTTCGTATTGAATTTCCACAACGAAAAAACGATATACTAATATGATATTATGGTAAAATAAAATAAAAAAATGTTTAACCATATTCAATAAGTAACAGTTGTAGACAACAGCGAATAATTAAAAATTATGCATGTTATAAAACAAAGGCAAGATGATAAAATGGAACAATTCCGTCAATGGAATATATATTTTTATTTATTTTGAGTTATATAATCTGAAATATATATATATATATATATATATATATATATATATTATTTTAAATTATACAGTCAAAAATATTGAAACAAAAAGAAAAATATACTAAAATAATAAAAGAAACAAAGATATTAAAATAATTTTACTTTGTTTATGGAGATACAGAAAGAAAGAATGGAGGTGCAGAAAGTCGCAGTTCTTAATAGGGCTTTTGCTAGTTAACGGGTGGTCTGTGACCTGATATACAGTATCACCCTAATGAGATTTATAGCAATGTGTGGTAAGAAATTTAAAAGTTAGCAAACATGTAATATAGAATAATATTTATATCATTATTAGTGATTCATTCATGTTTTGCCACAACTTATTTCTCAATAATAGTGCTTTCTTTTTCAAAATTCTTTCACAGTAAAATTTAAAAATAATTTATTTTTTTACAGCAAAAACCACAATAAACAAAAAAGTTGGAAAAAGCATAAAATATACATTTATATTATTATTTTATTGCAAGTTATCATCGTATATAATAAATTTGTTAGTTTTTATAATAAGCATCTTACATCCGCCATACTTTCTGTACGTTAATTGAACATATGAGTTTTTTTAAATCATATGTTTTTTTTCTAATACTAATGTAATATTTTGTTTTTTTACTTTTGTTATTTAGAATTTTTAATGTTTGTTAATAGCTTGATGTGAATACGGGTGATGTAAAAAACTAAACAGTTAACATAAAGATATCTATTTTACGATTCAATCAAAACATAGTTTAAAGTAAAATTTTATTAAAAAATAAGTTAAAAGAGTTTTAAATTTATGTCATGCATGGTTTAACGTAAATTTTGAATTGTTTTTGACATTAAACTAAAATTTTAAATATATAATTTTTTTAATAAAATCATATTTTTTAAGCTAAAAATTTTAACAGCAACAAAATAATATTAAAATATCTAAAAATTATATCATACAATTAATTTGTAATATTATCTATACAATATTATAAAAATATCTCTTTATACAAATTTTAAAATATAAACAATTATTCATAGCAAACTCGTAAATATAAAATAAAAATAAATTCCATCTGATTATTATGGATTCTCATCAAGTATCAAGTCATCTAACATGTTATTATTATAATTTTAAATACAAGAACAACATTAAAAATAAGATAAGCTAACTATTTAAAACATTTCTAAGATAACTATGACCTTAAATCAATATAATCACCAACATACATATAATTAATTTACCTTTTCATCCATTAATAATAATAATAATAATAATAATAATAATAATAATAATAATAATAATAATAATAAATCAAGTGTCTATAATAGCTCATAAACAATATTATTTAAATCAAAAATTCATTGATTCACATATATAGGCACCACTTTACTTTTGAAAAACTAATACATTAAATTTTCTGTTACATGAATTTTTTTCTTTTATTTTTTTAATTTAATCTCGTAACAAATGACAATAAATACATATTCTTAAACTATTTCTTAAATCTAACAACATCTAAATTTAAATATATTAACTAATTTAAGAGTCTAAGTAAATTGTGAATTTTACGTCCAATAATAAATAGTCTCACATAAACGAGTTTATTTTAATTACAAAACTATCACACTTCATATCTTTTTCATCACTTATTTTTTGATCCGATGTGAATGGACTGAGATGAAACTTAACTTTACATTTCTGTAGACAAATAAAAATTAAACTCCTCCGACATGTAATTATTCATTAAACACATTCAGTAATTTGAGTGCAATAGACAAAAGAACTTGACACTGGTAAACGGGTTGTTTGGTATTAGGTGTAATTTAGGTGAGTATGAGTGTTTGAAAATGAGCAATGGTTTGTTACCAAATTTCTACTAAACAGCGATGCATGACTAATTAATGCACATCTTTTTTTGGGTGCTAAAACTCATGTGGTTTTCTCATTAACAATTAAGTGTGCAATATGCATGGCACTCCATCTACCTCTCTCCATCCACTCTATATAAGAAGCAAACAGTAGTTACTTCATCCATGATCTAATTCTTAGGCCCCCACAACCACCATCAAAGTTTGTACACATCCACTCTTTTCTCTTATTACTTCCACATAACTTCTTTTAATAATAAAATATTATATTTACCTAATAAAAATAGAAACAAAATTTAAAATAAAATAATAATATTATTGATTATTAAGTGGAAGTGTGAAAAAAATGATAGTGTCAAACTATCACTATTAAAGCACTCAATTTCAGAAAATGGTGGAAAAGAGGGGCACCCTAAACGCAAAAACTGCATCACCCTTTTAATCCATCACATGGGGTAGTTACACCTACATGGTAACATGGGGCAACTGCTCAGTGTTAAATTCCATGTCTAAGGAGACAACATTAGGTAACTTAGTATTCTATTATATATTTCAAATTTCTCTCTCAAAAAAATGGAATAAATGGTTCAACCACATGTGCATGTTGATAATTAGGTGTAACAACGCATCTTTATCCATTGTGAAATATGCTATCGGCATAGATGAAATTAACTATTGTGTGGATAAACTAATATAAACAGATTAAGATGAAAAACAAAATACAATTGTTGAATTCCTTAACACCGACGTTTACCATATTAATCCCACATCGTTTTTTCATCAAGGTTTATTTAGATATGTAAATTAATTTAAGTTTACAAAAGCAAAGTTATATCAATTAATCATCATTTTTATGATTTAAAATTTATAAGTCATACAAATCAATACATTATTATAATGTGTTTTTAAATATCAAAATATAATTTTCTCATTAATATTTGTATAATGTAAAATTTTTGCTAAATATTTAAATACACATTTAAAGTTAAAACTTTAATTAATGTACCATTAAAATTGATATGTTTTTTCTGTATTTACATAAACAAAGTCCACAACCACCTAAATCCTCATAAAGAAAAAACCTGAACATCACATAATTGTAGTCTTATGACAACTAGATATTTTGAGTCTAAAATCTCTTACAAATATCTAAATCTCCACCTATTGTATTTAGTGTCTAATATATTATTGAATCATATCAATCCTTTTTGGTCTGTGTGGTTTGTATATTCAAGTAGATTAGAATCACCTGTACTTATTGTGTATCTCATGTTTTAACAAATTTCAGGTTAATTAACACTGTTAATTCTCTTTAATCATTCATTTGATGTTCATATGTTATTAGTTAAAGTGAGAAAAGAAGTGAAGTTATGAAAGGTCAGGTAAGAAGATAACATAATTAAAGATAACATAATGATTGAAATTACTCTCTCCATTAAAGTAAGAGTTACAATGTTAAGTTTTTGAAAGAACAATTTGTGAATAGATATCCATGCATAGAAATTAGACATTAAACCCATGTATGTACATAAATTTAAAAGCTAATTATTTGTTAATTACATCACATCATATGAATAAACTATTTTAAGCTAGATTCTTATACCCAATTAAAAGACGACAGAGATAATTAATAAGTGTTAACAAGGGAGAAAAGAAAGGATAAACTTACTATAATTAAGAAATAAAGCGATATGAAAACGTATTGAAAGGTACATGACATGCAGAAAGTGGAAGTGAAGACAAGAGGGAAAGAATTTAACATAGAGCCGATTTTACAGACGGCCAGAAACATCCATCTTTGAGCCGGCTATCCCATGTTTGCCAGCACAATCTATTCTAACCCCATTCTTCACCCCATTCCTTTATAAACAAACCCTCTTCACTTCAATCCCTACTTATATATATATTTCATATTCATATTTCACACACACATTTCTATATATATATATAAACTTTTTTCTATCCATGCAATGAGCCATTAATATCATCAACATCCATCCATCAATCCATCTATATCTCATTCTTCTTTCTCTCTTGCATGGTGCAACCTTTTCCATGGCCAAAAAATCACACTCACAACTGCGAATCCTGAAGAACAATGCAAGCAACATTGCCAATAATCTTAATGCAACCAACACTGTCCCCACCAAGGTCAAAAGAACCAGGAGAAGTGTCCCCAGAGACTCCCCTCCTCAACGCAGCTCCATATACCGAGGAGTCACTAGGTTAATACATATTCTTCAATCTCAACTTCTTCAACTTCAGTTATATTAGCTAATTTAATTTCATGGGTGTTCATCACAGGCACCGATGGACTGGTCGATACGAAGCTCATTTGTGGGACAAGCATTGCTGGAATGAAACTCAGAACAAAAAAGGACGACAAGGTTTCATGATTGTTATATACTTATATAAATATGTCTGTTGTTTGAATGTTTGATGAAGTTAGCTAATGTTTTTAATCTAATTTACTTCCATGTGGTGTTCTCAATCTTGTGGGGGTTCTTCTTCACATATATTGTTACCTCAGTCTACCTTGGTACGTATATTAGATTATACATTGATTAAAAAAGTCTCATCATGTTCAGTTACATGGATATTAAGCAATTAGTTCTATTATAATTCAGGTGCTTATGACAATGAAGTGGCAGCAGCACATGCTTATGATCTAGCAGCACTTAAATACTGGGGTCAAGATACCATTCTTAATTTTCCGGTACTTGATTATATTCTAATTATACTGCCCTTTTTGTTAATCTATGTTCTGTGGTTTTTCATAGGGTGAATTAATTTAGAACAAAACACACCAAATTTGTGTTTCGATTTCAGTTATCAAACTATCTGAACGAACTGAAAGAAATGGGGCGACAATCACGAGAGGAGTATATTGGATCACTGAGGAGGTAAATCTCTAGCAAGCTTCTTTTTATGGTAATCAATCCCCAAAAACTATTCCTGATACAGAAGAATTATTTCCATATTAAATTGTAGGAAAAGCAGTGGTTTCTCTCGAGGGATTTCTAAATACAGAGGGGTTGCAAGGTATATTTATATCAATATTATGCATAAATGATGATAATCATTTCATATTTACTCTTGGTAATCATCTTAATTATGATTAATCATATTTTCGTGTCTTGCCTTTTTATGATCAGACATCATCATAATGGAAGGTGGGAGGCTCGGATTGGCAAAGTTTTTGGTAATAAATATCTTTATCTCGGAACTTACGGTACGTTCATCACCTAAAATACTTTTAGCCAGAAATGGAATAATAAGAAAATACTGCATTATCATTAGTAATTATAATACACGAAAAATGCTTTGGATCTTTACGAAACTGACGTGTTGTTTGTTCTCTAGTATTTGCTATTATATACGCAATGGCAACACTTAATTAGTGCAGAACATTGGATGACTTTGGATGCTATATAATTAAAAATAAATTTTAACCTTATAGTAACTATCATTATAGAGATATTTAACGTCTCATTTCTCAAAGATGAAGCTTTTATTTTCATTTTGCCAATTAATAAAACAAGTGGCACAACTCTAACTATATAAGTGATCAATGCATAAAATTCTCCCCATTTGAAACTTAAATGAAAGAACTTTCACTTTTACTATTGTAAACCACATCCAGAAGTAAAGTACTACTTCAATAAATGTCTTCCATTCATCACATTCAATTCCTTTATTATTTAATTAACTTATTCCCATGCCATGGGTCTGCATGGGTCATGTATGGCAAATTTATCAGCAGTATTCAATGGGGGCAGGCAGAAAAGCCACCAACTCTTAACTGATTTGTTAACTTAACCTTTTCCTGCTACGTATCCAATAACATGTCATTATCATTAATAAACAAAGTTTAAATTGATAATATGATATCAATCATTATAAAAATCTTAAATCTATCATCTTTAATTTATATATAACATTATCACAGCTACCCAAGAAGAAGCTGCTACGGCCTATGACCTCGCAGCTATAGAATACCGTGGACTCAATGCTGTCACAAATTTCGACCTCAGCCGTTACATTAAGTGGCTTAAGCCTAATAACAACAACACCAACAATAATGACCAGATTAGCATTAATCTCAGTCACATGAATAACAATTGCACTAGCAGCAACTTCACCCCAAAGCCTGATCAAGAACAAGAGCAAAAGCTAAGCTTCTTCCACAACCAGGATTCATTGAATACTATTGTAGAAGAAGCCACATTGGTGCCACATCAGCCTCGTCCATCAGGTGCCACGTCGGCATTGGAGCTTCTACTTCAGTCATCGAAGTTCAAGGAAATGATGGAGATGACATCATCTGTGGCCAATATTTCCACACAGATGGAGTCTGAGTTGCCACAGTGCGCGTTTCCTGATCACATTCAGACGTACTTTGAGTATGAAGATTCCAACAGATATGAGGAAGTGGATGATCTCATGTTCAAGTTCAACGAGTTCAGCTCCATTGTGCCGTTTTCCCACTGTGACGAGTTCGAGAGTTGAAGAGAGGTTACATAATTAATGCATGCAGAAAAGAAAATCTTGTATGTTTGTTTATTTATTTAATTGGTTGATTATATCTGTTAAAAGACCACTCTGGAATCTTTAGTCAAGTTTAAGGTTTTAGAAGAGGTCACTATTCACAAAAATATTATAATAAGTTGACTTATTTTCAATTAGTGAACATGAAAATTTATCTGTTATTTAATTTCGTAAAGGGATCCAAATCATGCTTTTGATAACTCTTTTATTATTCACCACTAAATAATATAATTTTTTATATTAATAATAACGTTTAAGTCCATTAATGATATTTTGAATGAAAAAGAAAACTTTATTTTTTTTTATCCGTTCACAGGGTAATGTTTAACAAGATTAAATCAAGAATCATGAAGAAAAGGGATGGTGTCAACCATTTCAGGCTAAAAATGAAAACTCGCCAAAAAAACGGTGGCCAAAGAAGAATTTTGCCGTCACAGATCCCTAAAAACAGCATAGTAATGCATCTTATTTTGGCATGTAATAGTCTTATGACCCACTACCATCTCCATACTGGAGAGTGTAAGAGGACTGGTTTTTCTGACTGGAACAGCTGGCATCTGATGATTGTATTCAATTATAGCACCTTTTGATGGGGTAAAAAAATTGAGCTGAATCTGAAACCAACAACATGATATTGACAAATTTTGGAGCTGTATTGCATTTTCTGTTTCATAAACATGATGTTGAATTAACAGAGAAAAATGAATTTACCTAGAATTTATTTGTCTGGGGACAACGTTTGCAGGGGCTGCAACTGACCCGGGGAACATCACTGCCAGTGCCAATCTGCAGATAAATTCCACAGTAACACCGAATTGCGTTTTTTTTAACGAAAGTTGGTAAACCTAAATGAGTATAATTGAAAACACTAGCTAGCACTTTGTGCAAATTGTGATTTCAAATTAAAACAAGAAAACAGAAGATATATAGCAGTGGAAGGAAATTAGGACATCTACTTAACAGTGCATAAAGAAAACTTGCTTTAAGAAATACAAACTCCACTGTTATTTGTTCAAAGGAAAAGAGATGACAGAATTGGTTAAAGTTGTAACTATATTTATGCATACACTTATAAAAAAACATGCCTCATTTAATCTTATAAACATCACTAACACTATAACAACTCTTGATCAACTATAATCAGGATAGCAAAATCGCTTTCAATGTGACTGTTGAAATCGACAATAAATGAGCTGTTCTGATATATCTAGCAAGCACCAAACTACAGTATTCTGTACAGTATCCACAATCTTTTCTCCAATTCTTGGAGACACTACACACGTACAACATCAATAATTTATATTCCTCTCTTTCTATCAATTAAAAGAAAGGCAAATATTACAGAAAAACAAACACCAACTACTTGAACCCACATCATAGTACTATGTAAAATAATTGAAACACAAGATACCAGTACTCGAAGATACAGATCACATATATGGTTGATAGCCCTTGTATAGAAACATGATTTGTTCAACTAAAGTTCTTTTATTTAACTTCTATCTTAAATTACCAAAGGTCCAGAGCCTTTAAGCACTCAAATTTAAGAGCGGTAATACTTAGATCACTCATTTTATCAAACATTCCAACAACTTCATTTATTATTTTTTTTTAAATTATTCGTTCTTTATTTTGACTATAAAAAACAAGAATGTTGGATGGATTTAAGACTGTATTGGACGTCCATTTATTTTTTCCCTAAATTTAATTGAAGATTCCATCTTTCTCCAAATGATCTTTTATTGTATATATATAGACAATTTTTTTTAACTTGATTTCAAATGAAATCAAAATAACAAACTATTTACTTCACTTCGTGAATTCAAATTACTTCAAACAATAAAACAACCAAAAGGATATTTATAAAAGAACAGTTTAAGTTAATATGGTTGCCCTAGTCATAATTTAGGCTTTGTTTGGTTGTAAGAGTGGATTTGAGGAAATGAATTTGAAGGGATTTGAGTGGATTGTGTGAAAATGAAATAGTTGTTTGGATTAATGGATGGATGGTAAGATTTGAAGGGAATTGAGAAGATTGATTATGAAAGTTTGGAAATCATTTGATAGATATTATACATTTGTTTTTATTTTTTTAATTGATATATTTCTAAATTTACTTATTAACCATTATGCAATAAGATGGTAAAAAATTAAAATAATTGAATTAAATTAATCTTAATATAAAAAAATATTACTAAAATTATTTAAAACATATCTTTTAAATTATTTAAAATTAAACATAAATTCTAAATAATGTAATAAAATCACAAATTTATTATTTTATTAAAATATATAATTTAGTCTAAATCATAATTAACTAAAATTTAAAAAAAAAAATCTACAATATAACACTTTTTTTATTGAAATTTATCGTTGTTTTTGTAAGTATAAATTATTTTTACATTTTACTTAAATTGAAACTTTTAAAATTATTAGTCTAAATAAAAATAGTTTGCAATTTATATTTCTTGGATACTAGTACATATTAATAATAATTGTAAATGTTTTCTAAATTTACCTTTTTATTAATTCTATTACTTAAAAAATTAAATATTTTTTTACTATATTTTTAAGATATTAAATAAGAATTTTTTGAATTCTTATTCTATTTCATAAAAATATTAATAAGTTATAATAAAAATTATATAAACAAGCTACTTAAATTGACTAAAACAAATTAAATGTGTACTTAAATTTGAAATAAAGAATATTAAAAGATAACATTTAATTAAAAGTAATTATTTAAAATTAAATACTCTTATTAATATATATATATATATATGATTACCATTAAATGTTATATTGATATTTGTTTACTTTTAATCATTTTATAATTAACTAATCTTAAAATAATGATTAGTAAAAATACAAATAATATTTTATATTTTTTATTAAATACTTTTTGTTTTAATTATGTACCAATATTTCAAAATATTCTGTAACATTTATTCTATTTAAAAGTCATCAGCCACTTATAAGGATATTTCATAATTTCCAATTTTCAAATTCCTTCAAATCTCTTTACATGAAGAAGATCTCATCCTGCAAATCTCTCTCATGATCTATCCTCTCAAATTAGGTCAACCAAACAGTCTTCATTCATCCAAATACATCATCTTGAACAATAAATCTTTTCAAATTGATCCAACCAAAAAAAGTTCTTTTGTATCTTGCATGATGAGAAGGAGTTCTTCCATCTAACCATTTAACTGTTTAAGTTTACAAAATAACATTTAAATTAAATAGACAACCAATAGTTTAAAATTTATAAATATTACATATAATATAAAAGAAATTAATTCTTCATTTTTCTAATATGTTTCAACTCTTTAATCTTTGGAACCTTTTACCTTTTTCTAAAGCATTCCTTTATTTTTTCTCAAGTAAGAACAAATAGCTTAAAATGTGACCAGCTAAACCCTAAACCCAGGCCTACGGATAGTACTACCTGTCATTCGTTCTATTTATATTGGAAATATGATAAAAAAATACCAGTGAACCTTTTTTATACCCACAGATATTTTTATTTTTCTAACTTTAAATAAAATTATTTTAAAAAATTCTTTAAAATATAAACTCAAATAAAAATTAATTTTAAAATATAATTCAAATAAAACTACATAATAAAATATTAATATAAATAAATTTGGTTTTAAAAAAAATGAGTTACACAACAAAGTATAAGTTTTAAGAAATACTTTTTTAAAAATAATTTTAATTTCATATGTCTAAATAAAAAAATATAAATATACAAAAATAAATTCTAAATAATTCTTTAGATATTTATCACACCAATAATTTTTTATTACTTGATTTCTTTTAAAAATATTTAAATAAAATTAATTAATAACTATTAGTGAGTAATGAGTATCTACAAATTGGATTGGATATAACGATACCTGTACTTTCCCCATCACAATTGAGTAATTAAAATATCTCAATTAAGTAATTAAAATATCAGTACCTATTAACCACATATATCCATTAATATTCATTAAGGATTTTACCCATGGATATTCGCAGGTAAAAATATTTTTGACATTCCCTAGATATGATTATGTAAACTAATTATATTTTAGCTTTAAGTAAGTTTTCTTCCTTCATATGTTCAGTCTCTTATTTTCAATTTCTTTTGCACATATTTGTTTTTGATGATGAATGTGTGATGAGTTAAAAAAATGAATTTCTATTTGTGAAAGTATGAGATGATGCGTTTGATTTTTGAATCCGATCTCTCAAGAGCAAGTTAGGACTTTTAATTTTTTTTTTTTGGATAACAGTAATTTCTTGAAAAACACAAAAAACACGATGAAGAAAGTTAACTTAATATTTTATTTGAAAAAATATATATAGTTGGGAGAATGGAACTTTGATGATATTTTTAAGAAATTAGTAAATGATGATAATAGTGTTTTGAAGATTTTATATTGGCTAGAGATAAGACCTTTCAATAGTTTATAAATATATATAAATCTCACTTTACAAGTCGGTTTATAAGATTGACTTAGGCTTAAATTTCACTTCTTGATATGATATCAGAGTCTATCTCAGCATTGTTCTTGGGTCGGCCACCTGCTATCGAGCCGTTATCAAACTATCCTTAAACAATATAGTCTCATGCTTGAGTATGCTTGAGTTGAATAGTCTCGGCGTTTGGGTCGGCCACCCGCTATCGAGCCGTTATCAAACTATCCTTAAACAATATAGTCTCACGCTAGAGTTGAATAGTCTCGGCGTGAGGAGAGTGTGTTAGAAATCTCATATCGATTAGAGATAAAGTCTTTTAATAATTTATAAATAAGTTTAAACCTCACTTTACAAATCAAATTTATATAAAGAGAAACATATTTGAGAGTTTAGGATCTTTGTAAAAAGTGCATTTTAGTTTTTAAATTTTTTATATCATTTAAATATGATTTTATATTGAATTATAAAAAAAATATCAATTTGAGAACCAAATTGAACTAATATAAGTCTAAATATTATATTTGAAATCTATAAATATAATCTAAGTATAAAGAATTTATGGATTAAAATTTAGCTATTGTGATTAATATTTTAATGTTTTAAATATTTGGAATGATACGTGATCTTTAATCTGTATGAGAAAGAATGATTACACAAATAATTAATATAATTTTGTAAAGTATTGTGAAATTTTATATTGTGATAATAAATATATTCTGGAATTTTATATTGTTAATAGATTTAATCGAATCCAACTAATGTGAATTCACAATTAATTACATGATAATTAAATTTAAGTTTTACTAATTTTAAAATCATTTAGCTGAAGATATTATAAGTAAGATTACAACTAAGAAACTTGATGAAGATTCATATACCAATAAATACAAGAAGCTTTCCTGATAAAAAAAAAAAATGATTGTATGGGTTCTTTTTGTAAAAAGTATATCATTGAGACAAGGACACCTGAGTTTTATTCCTCTGAGAAACTTGATTACTTAGAAAGATAAGGTGCACCCCATATTTGTTAAAGGAGGACAGGGTTATGAAGAAGAGGATTACATAACTAAATCATGAAAGTTGCTTTTGATGTTTTTTTTTTTTTATGTTGTTTTACGGTCGATTTGAGACTTTATTAATTTCGAATGTTATTAATCATAATTATTTTTTTATATATTTTTTATATGTTAGGTATTTGATAAAGGAAATATTTCTAATAAAGAAATAAATGATGAAGCTCAATAATTTATAATTGTATGACTACGAATAAAAGATAGTACACTATTTTTCTAGTTTTACAAAAAAAAAATTATAATATTTTATGGACTTTATTTTGTTTTTTATGAATATTACATTCAATTATAAATATAAATATAAATATAAATATAAATATAAATATTCTAAAATGTTTGTCTTTTATATATTTTTTTAATTTTTTCTTGATTAATGTGTATTGAGAAAATACATTAAAAAAACAGATCAAATTAACGACGGTTTTGGCTGGTAGTAACGGAAGTTTAAAAATCGCTTGCAGTAATAGGGGTTTGTAAAACTACTGGCAATAGCAGGAGTTTGTAAAATTGTTGACAATAGTGAGGTTTTGCAAAATCGCTAGCACTAGCGGAAGTTTACAAAACTGCTAGGAGTAAGGGAGGTTTTGAAAATTGCTGATAAATAACTGTCATTCTAGGGGTTACTTAAAATCGCAGGTAATTCGTTAGCGATACTGGATTTTCCAAGAAAAAATCAAACTGCGGGTAACACATTTAGTGGGGATTAAAATTGTTGGAAATGCTAAATATAACCGTAGTTAAATAACAATTTTTCTTGTAGTGTCATAATTTCTTGAAAATTACATTACGAGTGATATATTCTTGTGTTGAGTCTCATATTAGTCTATGTGCTTAGTATTTATTTAAAAAAAAAGACTAAAACTGGATTTATTTTCTTCCAGAAAATCATAAGTAAAATGAGTATAAAAAATTATAATTATATACTATATTGATTATATTTTGAATGTTATGTGCTCGTTATTATAATAGTAATACACATGTCATAATATTATATATACATGTAACTCACGATAACACTATTCCGATTTATTTTTATGTTTGCAATATCCATAACAAGTAATTAACTTTTAATTAAGTTTATTTTTTAGAAGTAAAGGCCTTAAATGCAAATGCATGTAGTATATATAACAAGTTTAGAGCTCTATTTTTCTTTGAGAAAGCTCCTACACATCATTTTCCAACACTCCTTGTCTGGTTCAGCACACTCAAAGCGACTCTTCAAATCTTCTACTAATCCTTTCTGTATCATAACCATAAGTAGGATTCACTTATACATTCGAAGACCATTGTCTTCAATACAAAAAAAAATGTGAAATATGGTACTTAATAATAGTGCAATGTTACCTCTATAACATTGGTATTCAGAAGGCGATCAATGAGATTAAATAGAATATCTCTGGTGAACTCAGGGTGACCTTGAATTCCAAGAATGTGGTTTGCAATTGCAAATATTTCCACCCTAGTTTTGTCAGAAGATGCAATCACTTCTGCACCCACAGGAACCTCATAAACCTCATCTTGGTGCACCTCTATGATGCAAAGGAATGATGACATTTCATGATGATCTAGGTAGCTATAAGATTGAGTTAGATCTTTCATGAAATGCACTTCTCTAAACCCAATATCCCATCCCGTGTTCGATTTGTCTACTCTTCCACCCAGAGCTCTGCATATTATCTGTAAGATCAAGGTCACTTACAAAATTATTACTATCACTGATCGATATCATTTCATGGTAACAAAAGTCCAAATTGAATCTCTTATTAAAAAATTAATTTCTATGTATTATCCTAAGTAATCTCAGGAAATAAAAGAAAAATCATAGTTTATATGATTGATAAGATAATCACTACAAAATGAACAAACTATGAAAATTTCTAATTTGATGACCGCTTATCAGATTATTTACTCAAACTAAAGTCTAAACATTTGTTGAATGGTAAAGTGAACAAAACATATATACCTGGTGACCAAAGCAAATGCCAAGGAGCTTCTTCTTCATAGCATCAATGATTCGTATCACAAAACAAAGTTTAAGAATCCAGTAATCATTTCCATAAGCATCATTGGGGCTACCAGTGATCACAAATCCATCATATTTATGCAGATCATTGAATTCAGGAAAATCCCCCTCATTGACTCTGAACAAATCCCACATATCTCCCTCTTGCCCAAAGGCTTCTACATAGACATTGTAGTAGCCACCATACATTTTCTCCACATAGTCAGAATCATGTGTTGCTTGCAGCAGAGCATATCTTCTACTTTCACCATCAATTACCATTTTTAAGCTAGATCGGCTTGAAATGAAGTTAAATATGAATTGTGGTTGTGAAATCTAAAAAAGAGAAAGAGAGAAACCAATTGTTATGTATTGAGTCATTAAGTAAAAAGTCTTATATAGATGCCAATTCCTTAATACATAATTTAAATATATAACTTATTTTTAAAATCTTTCTAATTAAGACTTAACATATTTATGAAAGTTACATTTATAGAAGTTTAATACTATGGTTACCCCTTGTTATACATCAAAAACATTAACAAAACCATGATTGATTTATTAGAAAGTCTAGTGTTCAAAATAAAAGAAAAAAATACCTTTCGTAAATGTGATGCAAAATTCATCCCTAATTAAATTGATTCTATATCTTTTAACTAGTTCATTAATGAGTACTATTAGACAGACATTCAAAATTTCATATTTTTATAACTTCAAATTTTATAACTTGTTTACCAAATAGCATAGATCATATATAGTTTCTAATTCTCCAAAATTAAGAAGTCGCTACTCGTCATAAAAGAGTCTAAAACCTACTTAAGACTTATTTTGAAAAGTAATTAAAAATAATTAATAAATATATTTTGAAACCAAGTTTTGAACATGATGGGGCTATGCTAAGGGTATACGTGACATGTCATTAACGAGCATCCAGTTCTTATTCTTTGATAAATCCATATCGATGCATAATGTTTGTAGTATTTAGTATTTAGTAGCGAAGCATGAATAATTTAGTTAAAGTCACTAAACACATAGAATGTATCTATGTTTTGGAGATTGAAGTCAGTTTATGGTACTGTGGTTGGCGAATATTAGGAGGAATTGTTGTGAGTGACAACTATCGAAAAAATATATTTTTTTCTTTTTTTTATTGTTCTATAATTTTATATATTATCCACTGATTATTTTATATATTTCACAGTTGAATAACCATTTATACTTAAAATATATTAAAAGAACACATGATATATAATTTCTAAGTTTCATGATTAAAATACCGCACCTACCATTTTTTATTTTAAAAGGTTTGAGAGTCACATTTTTACTATATAAAAAATAATTTATTTAAATGAAAGGTGAAAGGTCACGTGATCTCGAGCTTTGATTTCAAGCTCCTTCCTACGAAAATGACACATCAAACCAACCATTACAAATGTTTTATTTATCAAAACATCACCTCTGGGCCATTTAATTTATTTATTCATTTTACACTAAATATAAATATATTATATAAAATATAAAATAATATTTATTTAAATTTTACAAATTGGTACACTCTGACCATTAATTCATTGGTCCAGAACTCATTAATCCAATGTTTTGACTAAATTTATGATTAGTCTGATGCTATATGTTCACTTTTATTATGATATTTATCGTATTCATTATTATTTATTTGTTGTCTTTTTAAAATCCCTTCCCTTTAAGAGAGTACATTGTTTTCCATTCTATTTCTTATATTTTAGGAAAAATGTTATTACTACTTTACATGTTATATCAATTGATGAAAAATTGATGGTTTCATGAAAGTGGTTTTCAAACACTGAAAACTTGGCTTAGATTCTGTGTAACACTTTATTTAAATTAGAGAGGAAGGACCAACAAATTTGTTAACAATGTAATGTTTCCTTTATTTGTTTTTAACATGTATGGAAAGCTCGAATTTAAAACAAAAAACACCAACTTTTTGAAAAACAAAAAAGCATAATCAATTACATATTATTATCAACTGATCAGGTTAACGTCACATCATACGATCCAATATAGTAATCAAATTATGTGGTAAATATTTTATTAATATTTTTATTTATTTATAATAATATAAAATTCAAAGTAAAATTAAAAATAATAAATAAAATATATTTAATAATAATAAATATATGTATTTTATTATTATTTTATTTGATTCATACAATTTTATTTACTGTTTATTCTCACTGTTTTCTTTTACTTTTTTCTTGCTGTCTTACTTCTTAAATAACCTAATATACACAGCATAAATGAGGTTAGAAAACATTCTTTCAAGATTTAAACGCCTAAAATGAATAAGAACATGTATCTTTAGGCATATTAAAAGTAAATGGAAGGCTAGTCGAATATATTACTTTTTAAAGTTATGGCTGAGATATATTAATATTAAAAATTAAAAATTGATTTATTAATGTCCAGACATTTCCATAAATTACAGCGTTTGATTTTCATACATTTTTTTGTGCTACCTAAAAATATACGACGAGAATCGTCAACTGTTAGAAAATCAAAAAAATGTGGTTGTTTTGTGCTATCAAATCAAACTACTAGCGAGAGTTTTTTTTTATTTTTTTTTCAATTTTAGCCTTTAGGTTTGCAATTATTTCTATATTATAATTTGTATATACGTTTACTCCATATTAGATTTTCAATTTTACTATACCAATTAGTAAATATATGAACGTGAAATTAAATATTTATAAATAATTTGACAGTGATCTAATAAATTTTTTTATAACAAATTCAATAATTTGGTTAGAATGTATTATGATACCATTAAAATCTAAATCCTATACCATTTTACGATAGCAGCAGACTTTAAGCGTCTGATTTTATTTTATTTTTAGTCAATTGAAAATATGAGAATGATACAAAATTTATTGTTAATATAGATTTTAATGATTGATTTTTAAAATGTAAGTACTTTTAATATTTTAATTTAGAAAGTATTGAACACAGAATCAACCCGCTTCGAAAATAGTAGAAGAAGGAGTTGTAGTCAGAGACGAAATGGGCTAGTGTGTGTTGAAATTGTAGAAGGAGGTGAAGACGCTTAGATATGTGCAGAGGATCAATAAAAAGAAAATAAAAGACAACAACCATTTCATAGAAACTATTAAATTAACTTTCATACTTTTAACATCCCTTATTTTTGCGAGGAAAAACCAAAATTATTTTTTAATTAGACATCAAATTTTTCTTTATTTATATCAATTTTAGGTTAAATCTAATCCATATTTCTCTTATAATGCAAGATAACAAAATAACATGAACCACATCCAATATTCTTATGGAAACCCTTCATGTATAAAAAATTTATGGAAGGACGAATACAAAATTCCTAAATTTATTAGAACCGAAAATTATTTAAGTATTTATTATATCTAAAACACTTTATCCACGTAATATATTAAGTGAAAGAGAAACTTAATTAAGAAAATAAAGTTTGAATATTATATTATATTATATTATATATATATATATATATATATATATATATATATATATATATATATATATATGTCTTTCCTTTCACTGTTAGTATTTTGTTTGTGCTCATTGTTTGTCGTGTTGATTCATGGCTTGATAATTTATTCTTAGGATATTGGGAATTTTGTAATCTGGATCTGAATCAAAATATAAAAGCTTACATCTAGGAATAGAGCATGATTAGTTTGTTGTCATAAGATCCTTGAGGCAAAAAAAGTTATTGTTTTTTTATAAAAAAAAATGATCAAGGAATTAACGGTTAATCGGAAAACTTAGGCTCGTTCACTTAAGAAATTAGGATTTGGGTATTATTGTGGGTTGACATTGACATTAGTTTGTGTTAAAATAAGGAGAAAACAATTATGAATTAATCTCCCTTGTGTAAAATACACACATAGGAACTGTTTATTTATAGATAAATAGTAACAAATTAATAGAAAATATAGGCTAAGCCCATTATACTATACACTCTCCTCAAGTTGGTGCATATAAATCATATGAACCAAGCTTGTTAAAAATATAATCAATTCTAGGTACCCGTAAAGATTTAGTAAAAATATCAGCTAACTAATCATTCGAATTAACAAATTCAGTCTTGATGTCTCTAGATATAATTTTCTCTCAAATGAAATGACAATCAATCTCAATATGTTTAGTCCTTTCTGAAAGACAGGATTTGAGCTAATATGAAGAGCAGCCTGATTATCACATATAAGTTTCATTTGAGTGGTCTCTCCAAATTGTAATTCTTTAAGTAAATGTTTAAGCCAAATAAGCTCACAGGTAGCTTAGGCCATAGCTCTATATTCTGCTTCAGCACTAGATCTTGCCACAACATGTTTTTTTACTTTTCCAAGAAATCAAATTATCACCAATAAGAACCCAATATCCAGAAGTAGATCTTCTATCAGACAAAGATCATGCCCAATCAGCATCTAAATAACATACAACTTTACTATGGTTACTATAACTATATAAGCCTTTTCTAGGAGAACCTTTAATATACTTCAACATACAAATGATTGCATTCCAACAATCAACACACGGGGAATTAAGAAATTGATTCACCACAGTAAATACAAATGAAATATCAGGACGAGTAACAGTAAGATAATTCAATTTTCAAACAAATCTTCCATATTTCTCAGGATCTAAAAGAGGCTCCCCCTAACTAGGTAGAAGTTTGGCATTAGGATCCATAGGTGTTTCAATAGATTTTGAATTCATCAATCCAGTTTCCTCTAAAATGTCCAAAGCATACTTTCTGTGAGAGATAACAATACTATTATTAGATTGTGCTACCTCAATCCCCAAGAAATATCTGAGTTTGCCAAGATCTTTGATCTGAAAGTGGCAACAAATATGGTTATCATTACTTGTAAGAACAATGTCATCAACATATACCACTAGATAGATAGACCCAGCTCTTGAGTGACGATAAAAAACTAAATGATCTGCCACACTACGAGTCATACCAAATTGTTGAAAAACGGTGCTGAATTTTCCAAATCAAGCCCTAGGAGACTGCTTAAGGCCATATAAAGACTCTCCTTGAGCAACAAAACCTGGAGGTTGCTCCATATAAATTTCTTCCTCTAAATGATGCAAGAAGATCCAGGACAGGTCCTACTACCAAAGCAACGACTAGAAGAATTCATACTGAGTTAGAGACAGAGCCTTCGAGCCAGTCTATTTATTCTACTGATCATTTAATTATAAATAAATTGTATAGAAAAATTAAAAATATGTACCTTGGAACGCCACATATGGAGTATTTTATAAATAAAGAAGGGGTTACTAAGGCATAAATTGTGAGAAAAATGCATGGGAAGGTTAGGGACCAAATACAACAACAAAGTGAGAAGTATGCTAAACAAAACAATAAGGGGAGAGGGAGCTTTTTTAGAGGAGGGTGATTGGGTTTTGCTTCATCTTAGAAAAGACCACTTTCCACAACAAAGGAAGTCAAAACTCAACCCTTGAGGGGATGGACCTCTCCAAGTTCTTAAAAGAATAAATAATAATGCATATCAATTAGATCTGCCAGAAGAATATGGAATACATGCTACCTTTAATGTTACTGATTCAGTTTATTTTGCAGGTAGTACTGATGATGAGGTAAAATCTACAGATTTGAGGACAAATCCTTTTCAAGAGGGAGGGGATGATGCAGGAAGATCTAGGAGAGGTCCTACCACCAGAGCAATGGCCAGAAGAATTCTTGCTAAGTTAGAGACAGTGCCTTCGTGTCAATCTATTTTATTCTGCTGGTCATTTAATTGTAAATAAATTGTACAGAAAAAATTAAAATTCTTTGTAAATAATTTTAATTTTTAGGAAAATAGCTTAGGAAAAGCTAAACGTCAAAGTAATCCTACACTTGGGATGTTTAGTTTGAAAGAAACTAGTTTGCATGCACCTTGGACATCCAAACACCTTGGAGTGCAACATATGGAGTATTTTGCATTGCTTGAAGCGCCACATATGGAGTCCTTGGATGTCTACATGTCATCTCCTTATTGGATAACCATGCCTTACTTGGATCACCACATGTCTTGCTAGGAGTAGAGAGGATTTGACTAGAGTTAGGGAATGTAAACTAGAGTTAGGGTTAGGATTAGGGTAAGGAAGCTTGGGCTACAAATTTTCTCTTTAAAAAATGTTTTTCAAAATCTGTTAAACCTCATTTTAGAACCACTTAATAAATTGTTAAGCAAAATAAATTTTAGAGTTTACTTTGAGTGATATCTCATGCAACTCATGGTTTTATACCAAAACCACACTCTCACACACACCCCACCTAAGTCCTAGACCAAAACTTCATCAAGCTCCACGATGGCTTCAAGCAATCCACTTTGCAAGCTTTGATCCATCTAGACTTTATCATATTGTTGGCTTCATGAAATCACTTAACAAGCATTGGCGCTAACAATCTCCCCCAATTTGATGAAACCAAACAAGTGTGTGTGGAGTTGTATTAAATCTGACCTACACAACTTGCACTCTAAAACAGTTGATTAAAATTTGTAATCTCAGTAGGTCCAAAGCAAAAATGAACTGATTGAACTGAAAAATAGTTAGTTGTTTTTCTCCAGATTTCCAAACCAGTTCAAATCAATAAAATCCAAAAACATGTGATTGCTCCCCAATACTTTGATACTCCTTCATAGCATAAAAAATAGTATTAAAATATAAGCAAAACACATAATTTCATTTCATTAATCCGGATCACATTACAAATAATTCATAATTATAAATCATTTCGGAATACAAGCCAAACTAACTTCAAACATGATTAAACCAAATACAACAAGAACCAAAGATCAGTAGAGCTGGATAGACCAGCAGCAGTAGAAATAAGCTAAAAACAACAAAATAAAGACAACATAAAGACAACACACACAACAACATAAAGAAGCACACCCTGGTGTTCTAATGCAATGCAACAAACACACAATACTTCTCCCCTATTGTATTCATCAAATGGAGGGAAGGGACCAACTATGATATACATGAATAGGTCTAATCATTTGGCCTACAAAACATTTGATCAATCTTGTATTGAACATCCTCAACCTGGTCTTTTATGTTCTGGAAACGTGTCTCGCAATATTGATGGTGGCTCTTATTATCACTCACCATAGTGTGTAACTGACTTATCACCCTTTCTTCAAACCTTGAGAAAGAAATTTCATTTCCAACTGGGGGAATGCTAGACATATGTGCATCAAAACTCCTTCAATATTAGCAGCAGCAACACTTGTTCCAACTCTAACATCTTCTTGCTCTTGCTACTGATCAATACCATCTCCATCAGCTTTGCACAATAGGAGATCCCAAAATCTAGTTACGAACATGGGCATAATCATTAGGAAGTCCATGTAAGGCTAATAACATGAAAAGTTTGGACCTTTGCTCTAATTCTTGAGAAGGAGTAGAGGCAGGAGGCAATAACTCATTAAAATCATGAAGAATAACATGAATTTTACCTAAAATTTTGCCATTGTACCATCAAGACATCTAGGAGAAATAACATTGAAGAGATTTTGACATACACCATAAAGAGTTGAGTATCATTGGTGTATAATAATTTTTCCTATTCTCAAACTTCTAAACACATCTCATAAGAAAAAAAATTTGTTTTAAAGATGAGTGAATGGTAGATTTGATAACAATACATAATTGAGCATCACTTTTCAACCAACGAGAAACCTCATTTTCATCAACATCAACACCACACTTGGTAAGATGATCAACATACCCTTGACTTTTAAGCCATAATTTAATATTTGAAGCCCAAGTATCATAATTCGTTCCATCTAATTTGTCAATTAAGAGATGAATATTAACATAATTAGTATAGATGAATGAATCAAATACAGTAGTGGAAGAGGCCATATATGAAGTGAGAGAAACCAACTTAAAAGAGGAAGAAAAAAAATCTCAAGAAAATAGCCTTCGTTTGTAGCCTTCGTCGCAACAAATAGCAAATATGAGAGTGTGGAAGAAATGAAGAGCAAAAGAGGAGCAGAGGTGTATAAGAACAACGGAGACGGTTGCGAGAAAACAGTAGTGAACAGGTGGTTCACCAAAAAAAATTTTAACCTAACCCTAAGCTCTTGATATCATGTTAAAATAAAGGAGAAAACAATTATGAATTAATCTCCCTTTTGTAAAATACGCACATACGAACTGTTTATTTGTAGATAAAAATAGTAACAAATTAATAGAAAATATGGGATAAGCCCATTATATTAAACATTTTGGAAAGAAGATAATTATTTTTATGCATGAGAGGGACATTTGGTGAACTTTAACCCCAACAATTGCATTCTATATCATCTCCATCCCTTTTATGAATTTCAAAAAAAAAAATATTTTAATTGTTTTGCATAAATTTATTTTTTTGTTTATCAATTCAAATATTAGAAAAAATTTGTAGTCTAAATTTTTTATTAGTTGCATTTATTATCGTATATTGCACAAGTCTTATTGTTAGGTATCCAAGTGTGAGTATAAGTCCCACATTGTGTAGAAATGAGAAAATTGAGCAACATATAAGAAATAAGACTCACAAACCCAATGCCTTAAGGTTTTGGGTTGAAGGTGGTGTCATTCTCTTGTGTGGGTCAGGCTCTTGACTCATTCTTGTTGGATCTCCCCAATGTTTGCTCCCTCAATTATCCCAGCAAGTGGTATCAGAGTCAATTGTTTGTGGTGGTAATAGACTCAGACGAGTACAATTTGATCACTGTATCGAAAGTCTTCCCGACGAATGTTTCAGGCAAGTGTGTCCCGTTTAAGTGTGTAAATGGCGGTGTAAGTGAGGGTCATTTGTGAGTGAGGTACTTGTGTTTGAAAATGCTTTCGCTCGAGGAAGAGTGTACTAATGTGCAAAAGGGACTCTCACTTGAGAGGGAGATTGTTAGGTATTCAAGTGTGAATGTAAGTCCTACATTGTGTAGAAATGAGAAAGTTAAACAACATATAAGAATTAAGACACAAAAATCTGATGCTTGAAAAAAATGATATATTTATTACTTGTTATATTTATGACTAATACAAATGTTATTATAGTAAAAAGTGCTAACAATTTATTGATCAAGTGACATGTTTATCACTTATCATCCTTTCCATAGTTAATTGTTTCTCATTGATTTTGAGTACTTGAAATAAAAACAAAAAAAAACGTTTTACATCCACTTTTGTTTATTAGATTGAATCCTTTAAGTTCTCTTTATTCTTGCCATCTTTTGTATGATATTTTTGTCTTATCTTTCAGTTTTATTGTGTAGTTTTTTAAGAAATTCAAAAATGAATTTTATACCTTCTTTTATATTTATATCTTCTTAAATTTCTATGCTTTTATTGGTTGCATCTTATTCTTTATAGACTTATTTTGATAAACCTAAATTCCAAACCCATTTTGAGTCAATTTGTAAAGATAATAGATGTTTTGCAAAACCAATCAACAACTTTATTTGACTATCTTCTTATCTCAAGTTTCAAAACTCCTACCTCAATCTCTCCACGTCTTACCCACCAATCATTGAAATTGTTCTCATTAAGAATCACAATGCATAATGAGTTGGATTGCCTTGTGGAAATCCGATGTGATACTATGAATACATGGATATCATAGTATGAACGATGTCCCACAATAACAGTGCCAAAACCAATTCTTCTAAAAAAAAACATGCACAAAGCCTCCCTGAGAATCTCAAATCACTCTCCAACCGGTAGTTGTAACTGTTGAATGAAGCATAACTCAATCACAATATACCTTAGCAAATCCATTTGGTGGAAGATCCCAACACCTTAACCGATCATTTATTTCGATCATATGTATACAAGGCTGATAGTCAAACTTAAATGAACATCACCTATTAAAGTTTGAACATTACCAACAAGATAGGAAGACGATACGTCTTGCACAAAACAACTAGATAGGAATAAGATTCATTAAGCTTGTGGTTCAAATGTGATTAGGTGGGATGGACTTGTTTTATAAATAATTACATTTTTAAGAATATAAAAGGGATATTACCTTTTTTAAAATTATTTTATTTATTTTATTAATACGACTTAAATTTTGTAATTATTTTTTTTATTTTTTGTTTACTTTTTTTAATTTTTAAGCGGATTAAAATGACTTATTGATCTAACCTATGATTGGAGTAGGTTGAAAGTGTTGGGCAATTGCTTCTTACACACCTTAATTTGAACATGCACCTCTACAATTTTCAGAATGACTATTTATCTTTTTTTAAAGTGACTTTTAGCTTACCTATTCTGCAAATTTTTCCAGAATACACTTTTCAAAATTTATGAAATAAATTTTAGAATATGTTTTTTAAAATAAGATAAGATTTCTGGAACAGAATTTTCATAATCAAAATGTTCAGAACGTATAAAATATATTTTGAAATAAGTTTTTCAAAACAGGATTTCTGAAACAAAATTTTCAGAACGTATATAATACTTTCTATAATGCGTTTTTTAGAATGAATTTTCCACATAACAAACTTTCTAGAATGAAATGTGTTCTAGAAAGAGCTTTTTATAATAAGATTTTTTTAGAATGTTTTCTTTTTTTCCTTCTTGATGCAGCGGCAACAATGATAATGGCAGCAGTAATATGATGCATTAAGCAAGAAGCGAACAGAATAATTGTGAGGGTGAATGTTCAAAAACAGGGGTTGCAGGAAGTAATCTCCAAAATGTAGTCTACCTATAAAACCCCGATACAATTTTTTTAAGTGGTCTGGTAGACTAGATTGTACCAAACTGGTATGTTTAACATTTCCAGGAATAACAATAGTTAGATTTTTTATAGTTGAGTTGAATTAGAATGAACGTTAGGTAGTAAAGAGTAAACGTAAAAGAAATGTAAGTTTTAAATATTTAAGTAATGTTTATTTATGGTAAGGTGAATTCTATTAATCTTTTTGAAATATATTAATTATTTATTTTATTATATGAAACGTATATATTTTTATCCTTAAATTATTCAATAATTTGTTTTTATTTATTACATTTTTAATAAAATATCAAAAAGACTTAACAATTTGTCAAAAATTGCATGTTTAAAATTCTATTTCCAATATTTAGTGGAGTATATAAGTCACTCTTGTAGTGCATGAAGGAACCAAGTAATTTTCTGGTGCCCTAATTGCAAAAAAAAAAAAAAAAAAAAAAATAATGTTACTTTAAACAAGTTGAGATAATATGAAATTTAAAATAATTTATGCTTTAAAAAAATGGTAGTACCTAATGTATAAAGTGGTCATATTTATAACATTTCACCGTGAAGATAAATTTGACATATGGTAGTTGCTTTACATTATATATGAAAAAGTAAGATTCTTTTTAATCTACATATTTAACACGCAACATTAACTCAATGTATATGTGTGAAAGTGGTATTCATTTGAATTCACATATTTAACATGTCGCTCATCACCTATTTGTATGTTTCACATGTGACACTCTTCTCACTCCAAATGCCATGCACCTATCTCGATTGATATCTTTGACACATGTCATATCTTTTAATTTGCATAATGGATATGTCATATTTTTCTCAATATATATGTTTAATATGTGTCACTTCTCCTAATTTGCATGTCCAACATATAGTTATACACTTGTGACAAGAAGTTTGCTACGTGACACGCCAAGTTATCACTTAACCATGACAATATAATTTTTTTTGGCTTAATTGAGGTTATTGTTTGTGCATGCATGAAGAATCATGTAACAATTGATGTGTTATCACTTTTGGGATAAATGTGTCTTTTCGTATTTTAATATAATCCACACCAAATAATTTATGGGCAAAATATTGGTTATTCATATTGAAGAGAAAAAATTTTTAAATATACAAAATGTTCCCTCTCTGAATAATAGAATTTTAAAAATTCAATGTACATAGTAAACACAAAAATAAACCACTCACTTTATCTAAAATCATATTATATAATTTGACATCACATCTAATTATCTCCTTTCATCTTTCATTTGTATTTGATATTAACATCTCACATATAATTAATTTAAACTTTCTACTATATACCTTCATATTTTTAGATTGTTTATATATATGCTTTATATATTTTATCATAGACAAACAACGACATTATTTAGAAATAACTATGACAATTTTAAATTTTGTTCTTATATTGTTGTTTTTAAACTATTTTGTTAAATGTGAGGCTAAGCTAAATTAAGAGAGGACATGAATTGATTTTGAAAACTTTTTTGCAAAGATTTTTCCTTTTCTTAAACTCTTTTGAAATTTTGATCTTATTATAAAACTGAATGTAATTAATTGTGGAATCATGATTGATAAAGATTACACATAGAAAACTTGCACAACACAACAATATGAAAGAGATATAGAAACAATGAAAGATTACATAAGATTTATACTGGTTCACATTACAACAATCCTACTTCCACTACAAAAAATCGTGTATGTGGTGGCGGTTTTAGTATGGTAGTTCAAAAAAAGTGTCATATTATATTATATAAGTTGACACTTTAATAACTTCCACGTTTTGAGTTCAAAAAACGACATTTAGAAGTGTCGCTTTATAAAGGGTACCATTTTTTTCACCACGTGAGCAATTTCAATTCTCCCTGTGTTAAATGAAAACACAAGTTTCCCTCAAAACAAATGAAAACGCATTTCATTCCCTCCAAAACACATAGTGTTCCCTATTTCGTTCCCAAACTGAAACCTTTCGTTCCCTCCAAAGTTTTCATTCTCGTTTGCATTTCGTTCCCATAGTGAAACTTTTCGTTCCTATGGTTTCATTGTCGTTCCTATGGTTGCATTTTCATTCCCAAAGTGAAACCTTTCGTTTCCTAAGGTATTGTTTCGAACCCTAACTCTCGTTTCGAACCCTAACTCTTCCCACACGGTCATTCCAAAATTTGTGTCGTAAATTGCTATCCGATTAGAGCAATTGAGTGAAACCCTAACCAATTGGAGCGTTTTTTATGAAATTGGTGACCTTCGACCGCCCTCAATGACAACGATTAGTAAGAGTGTTTTGACTTTTAATGGTTTTTGTTTTCGTAGACCATTTTGTTTAAAATCCATGATGTTCCCAGACGAACTTATAGGACCATTTTGTTTGAAAGTCATAATACACCTTGCTTTGGTTGTGTAGTTTATTGATGATTTGTTTTTTGTGGTTTTAGGGAATATTTGTAAAGTTAATTAGCAATGTAGTTTATGCTTAGGCACTGAATTTGAAGGGGGTTGTCTTTGTAACATCTTTCGGGCCATTTTAAATTGTCATTGTAGTTGCAATGGGTGTTATGTTCCTTAATGATACTCTGTATATTGGAAAGTATGATACTACTTCAATTTTGTATTTGATTCTTGCTTGAAACAAAGGGAAACACTTATGCAAGTTATTATGATGAGTATAGCAAATTTAGTCTACAAAATTGTTCGTGTTGGACATTTGCTTTATGAAAAGGTGAAGAAATGAAACTCAACACTATGGTAAATGGTGTGGATATAAGTGGATTGAAAAAAAATATAAGGTGAAATATGATCATAACAATGAGTTAGCTAATAGGAAGAGTCATGTTGTTGTGAAAGAACACAATGGAGATTTGAGAATGAATCTGGAATAAAATGATTAGCTGGTAGTAGATTGGTTACACATGGAATTGTTAATGAATCCTCTCCCAAATATCTTTTTTTGTTACTTATCTTGTCACTCTCCAAATATCCCAATCTGAAATTTAAAAGAAGTAGGGCAGTTGCTTTGTGTAAACTGCTACATTAGTAGAAACATTTAATGGATCCCCAAATTCAAACTAGCCTCTTTTTTTTGTCAATTTTCTTGATGATTTATGATTTTCTACTTACAAAAGGCCATTTCAATGAATTAATATCAATAAATCATCCATGATAAGCTCAAAACAGTCAGATAATCAATTCTTTTTAACAATGATACAACATTGACATATACATAGTGCAGTTTAATGACAGTTTGTTAATATGTTCATTTATGTATATTTTTTCTCTCTGCATTTTTCAATGTAGTTGGAGGCATAATAGTATCTATTGGCCTTTATGTTGTATTGTGGGGAAAGGCAACAGAAGAGATAGAGGAAGTTGTTGTTAGCCCGGAATCACCAACTACAAAGAATGTTCCTCTCTTGCAAAGTCAAAGCACTAAAACATCGTAAAAGAATGTTTAAAAGACAAATACAAACTCTTCCTACTTTGAACATCATAAGAAAACCATAACAAACCCTTTTTCTTGTCATAGAATAGCAAGAGTTCATGCAACTGAGGGTGAAAGCTTTACTTCCATTGTCTCCCAAGATGAATATGTGTTGCTTATACCTATTGTTTCCCTCTAAAGTAAAGTGAGCTTATTGTTACTTATGATGTACATACTGTAGTGTGTTAAAGAATGAAACCTACATTGTTCTTTCTTCAGAGGAGATGTAACTTTTCTTCTAGTGATTTAATGGAAAAACTGACAACTCTTCATCCAGTAGCATGTCAGATAACTACATGTATGTATACATGTAACATAAATGTATTTAAACTTGTTTACATAAGAAAGTAAACACCAAGCTTTATAATTGACAGGTAACTACACTCCCTAAACACATTTTGCTATAGTATTAATGTATACATTCTGCTGTAGTATTTAATTTTGTTTACTACCAATATTTCAGGCATCAGATGTTGCAAGTGGCGCTCCATCCCCAAATCACATTATAGGATCAAGTGGAGGCAGCAAGACAAATTAAATATATATGTTGTTTTCGTAGTAGTTCACAAGTGAACTGAGTTCGAACAATTTACAAATTTGTAATAGTATTAGTCTTGGAACAAAATATTTTGTCAAATGTGTTAGAACAAAATATGTGTTGCATTATTAAATGTGATATTTTGTTATTATAAAATTTGTGTTATTTTACTGTTGTTCTACTGGATAATTATATAACATATATAATTATGAAAATTGGTTTATGAAATGCTAGAAATAGTTATAAAGTGTTGGATATATTTTTTTTATTTAATATTATAATTTTCACAGTTTTAACTAATGTATTATCATTCACAATTTATTATAATATGATCATAACAAATGTCATATTAAAATGTTCATAATGGCGTTCACACTATCCATTTTTTTTTGTTAATAAAAAATGTCGTTTTATAAAAGTTATTATATGGCGGATGTTATTGCATTTTGCGTAAAAACGCCATTTTATATTTTGTGGCGCCTAGATCATGGCGGTACACGGAAACGCCACACACGTATAAATTGGCATTTGTAATCGACATTGTATACAAAAAAATAATGTCACTACATACACGATTTTTTTGTAGTGTTTAGTCTTAGTTATTTAACCTTAGAAGAACCTAAACTCATTATCAAGCACTCAATACATGCAAAATATATACAAGATAGAAAACACAACCAAATCAATTCCTAAATGCTAATACAATTAAGAAGAATATGTCCAACTTTTGAGATCACAACAAGAAGAAACAATAATTTCAACTCTTAATACTCAAGAGAAATCAAAATAGAATTAATCCAATTACATAGGGAAAACAATCACAAGAGAATTTTAGTAGCACTATACAACCTTTGCACATATTTAAAATTATCAAGAGTTGAAATAATTCTTGGAAGCACTTTTGAAACAAATGAAAACAATTCAAAAAAAAACCCTATAAACTTTTGTAATTTTGCTTTTCAAAATATGTTGAAGAGTGAATCAAAATTTATAAAATTTATGAGACATGGTTTAAAAATTGATCAAAGACATTTAATTATCTTAAGTTGTTAATTGATTATTCTCATTAAAAGTTAAAAATCAGTTAAAAATGATATCTTTTTTAATCAATTATTAATCATGTTAATTGATTATTCTTGAAGACAAGTTAAAACCACATTTTTCTCTCTCTATTTCAATCCATTCATATAGTGAATAAATTGATCATCCTCAACATATAAATAACAATTTAATTGATTACATAAAATCTTAATTAATTAAATCAAACTTCAAAACTTTTTCAACATATTTTAACATTTTAAAATCAATTTTTATACCCAATGTTAAGATTAAACTGCGTATTAAACTCTTACCTTATATGTAAAACTCAGAAACTTATGCAATAAAACTACAAACACCTTTAGCATCAATTTCTTTAAACATCGTCACTATCAAAACATTCTCTTTGAAACTTGACTTTTTTTCAATTCCAAAATGTTGTTCTATAAATATTAATTTTAATTTTTCGACTGGTCTTAACGAATAATATTTGTATTTTATACATTACATGACATATTTAATATTTGTCATAATACTAATATTATTAAAAACTATGTATATATATATATATATATATATATATATATATATATATATATATTATATATGTATTGAAAAATGTCCTAAGACTGTGCTAATCGTAATTTTTTTCGTTGAATTTTAAATATGACATAATCATACAAAAGGTAAATATAAAAGTTGTTTATTTTTAGTTTTTTTATAATAGTAATTTGAGGTTTTTTCATCCAAATTAAAAAAGTATTATATCTTTGTTTATTTTTTAATGTAAATTTTAAGTAAATTACCTGTTATGTTTTCTTATTTCAATGTTGGTTTATGTGTTATTTATTTATTTTTCATTTTATAATCATAATTATGTTTGTTGTCCTTATCAATTAAATTAAGGATATCATTAGAAAAAAAAGTTATATCGTCTTAAAATAAAAAAAATATTAAAATATTGACAATTAAAAAACGAACTGACGAAGTATAATACTAAAAATATCTAATGAAATAGTGTTAAATACAGAGCTGGAATATTATTTTTTAGCTACTACAAGAATATCACAAGATACTACAAATATATTACAGGCCTCTATATATAGCGATCGACACTTGATCAAATGTTACTTCCGCCAATAACTCTTTCGTTTCTGAGTTAAGAGAATTAAAAATAAATAAATAGGGATTCTAGTTTTACAATACACCTTCTAAAAGATTAAAATTACATATCTTCATTTCTTTTTTTCTCTTTCTTTGTTCTCCCAATAATATTTTCTCATGTAAGTTGTTAATTCTATTTGATATTCACGTATTAGTTATACTATTGACGTAATAGAAAAACTATTAAAAGAACATAAAAGAATAGATAGAATCGTTATTATCTCCTACCATCTACCTTCCTACTCTCTCAACTAAAAGTTCAATATTGTGTTGATAGAGTCACACACACACAAAATTCATCCAACCAAAACTCAATTAGATAACTAGTTTTGTCAAACATATTAGTAATCTTTTTTATATCCTTCATAAATAAATAATAAAAAAAAAACATAGAAAATATTCATATATCATGAAAAGCAGTCCAAAGTGGAAAGCGATAGATATGTTAGGCCCCTTTTTCTTCATTTGACCCCAACTCAAACATTTGCTATATTGCTAGTTTGGGCTTTCCCTGTTTCAGAGCTTGTTTTGGTAAATTTATAACACACTCTCAACCCCACTCCAACTTTCTCTCTGCTTTATTAATAAATTGGTATTATGGTACTTTAATCTTGCACTTGTGTTTTCTTACTTTTCCTATTTAAGATAAAAACCCCTCAAACTTGAACCCTTTGATCGGTTCAACCTTATCTTGGTTTAAGAGCTACCCTACTTTCTCTTCAGGTACCTCTTTCTCTTTCGCACTCACTCCCCTTTTCTCCACCCTAGAAAAAAGCCCTTTTATTTTTCCACATCTGACTTTTCCTCAGACATTCTGTCTCTTGCTGCTCTCAAATCAAAACTTTGAGCTCAGCAAACCCTCATGTACTGCTAAAATGCCATTCTCAATCATGTACTCTCTTCCTTCCCCTTTACACAAAACGTGCCAAACTTTCCTCATTTTCCAGCTAATCATCTTCCAATCTTGGTATTCCCAAGAAAAAAGAAAACAAAATTCAGTTCTGCTCCACAAGAAATATATCACAAAATAATAAGCTCATATTTTATGATGATTTTTGATTATTAAGTACACCCAGTTGCCATAAATTCGTATCAATCATAGGAGTTATTTACAGTTTCAAGTTCAACTATTTTACTTGGTCAAAAACTAGTCATCATTAAACTCTCAATAAATAAACCGTAAGTTGGGTAAACAAAAGGAAAAAGGGGTTGGATAAAGCCAAAAGGTGTGCTCTCTTTGATTCAAAGTAACAACCAGTGTATATATATTACAGTGCTGATCTATTAATGAGTATTTTTAAATTAGAATAAAATATTGTATCTTATGTGGAAGTGTGATGAATTATTTTTGAAAAATAATATTTTTCATGAGTTTAAGGAGACTTTACCAGAACATTGAGGTGCGTGTAAATGACTTATTATGCGTTTTGATTTTGAGGTTTTAAAGTGTCGTGCATTTGATAAAACTTATTGTAGAAACCATGAATGAAAGCTTCATGGGAATAAAATGAAGTTGCATTTTTGCGTGTGATGGAAAAAAAAAAACGAAGTTAATGGAGTTGAGATTGGAAGGAAAGTGCAGTGACAGAAAAAGGGTAATTGGGCAGAGACTTTTGGTTAGAGTTTGCATGGAAACGTGAAATCCGGGTACCCAAGTGGCCTATTGGGCTTGAAATTGTTGAATGGGCCCTCCACAGGTGGAACAGTTGGAGTGCATTGACCAAACGGAGATTAAGGAGATAAGCGGTTCAGCATCCCAAGAAAATAGAAATTCCGAAGCGAATGAATGTTAGGTATTTGGTGGTTATCTCAAAACTTTAACCTCGGCCCAAGTGAACCACTACTGTGAGAACAGCTACACCCAACTTTTCCTGCTCCCGGAAAACCCTCCTATTTATTAAATACAGATATTATTATTATAATTTATACACTCAAATATTCATTTCAATCATTTTTGCTTTTCTAGAAAGAAAATAAATAATGATGAGTCTACTTAAACAATCAACAATTTAATTTCAATCAATATATATGAAAAAAAAAACCCAAATTAAACATGTTATATTGAGACTACTTAATTTTTACCAATATTCTAAAAAAATTGACCATACTTGCTGCATAATAAATTAACATATTACTAATATTTTCCAATAATAATCTTCACATATTTAACTATATAATTAACCTATGTGACTGAAACTTAAGCAAAATTATATTTTTTGTATAAAATTCGAATAACTTTTTATTACTGTATTGAAAATAAAAAATTATACGAAAAAAATATTTTGCCCAAACTTATAAAAGTGGAAAAAAATCCTTTAATCGAACCTGAAGTTCTATTGCTTGATATCAACTATATCATGCGCACACACAATAAATGCATATAGAATGTGACATGTATTTAATATTATGATATGGTTATTTTAAAAATATATAGAATACAATAAAAATAGAGTTGGGTGGTTGAATATATCATTCGGGTTTATTTCATTTTTGGTGGGTTAATAACGAACTAAATCCATATGAATTGAACTGATTATATTCGTAAAAATAAATATGACATGCTTCTTTCACTTTTTTTCTTTAAATACGAACAGCATTAGACAATAATTTTTTTTTTAAAACGTGTCGTTAACTGGAAATTAATATCAACAATAAGAAAAAAAAATTGAATAGAATCTCAATTAATTGCCACCTATTTAACAAAGTGATTATTTATATTTGGCAATCCAGCATTATCCATTAAGTACTAAATGTGTAACTATATATATATTATGTCTCCATTTCTTTTGCTTCTAATGAGTCATAAGCTGGATATTGCTTGGTGTCAAGTCGCTTACACGATTTGAGTGCTTGGAAATTGAGATTGTACGACTTATTACAAAAATTGATTTTATGATATTTGTCAACAAAATCATCTGATAATCATGTGAGAGTTTCGTTCCTCTTAATATGTAAGAAGAAACAAATTGTTTATTTAACTCGATGTATTGACATCATAATCACGTCTCATGTTTCTTATTATCTCTTAATGAGTGAAACTAGTTTAGTTTAGTAAGTTCATTTTTTTTTCTGTTAACAATATAATACATTGTTTTGAAATATACGTGTAAATAATTAATATAAAATAGGGAGACACATAAATAAGTAATGAGAAATTATAAAATTTCCAACATATCGAGAAAAATTAAAATTGAAAAAATTCACAATAACCCGAAGCATTGAACCATCCATTAAATCGATTTAAATGGGAATTTTAATAGTCTACTTTAATAGATCTAAATGGGACCACTTATTGCAGTGGTTCAGGCTAGAATTAACCTTCACATTACGCATAAAATTGATAAGAAATTATAGAAATCTTTGTGGAAAGGATAATAATTTGAGATTTAAAAGCGTATATAAATGTGCAGTATTTATGGATATTTTGTATGGTGGGATGAAGAATGGAAAGGGAGAAAAAAGTATTAAAAAGAGTTTGGAAGAAGGAGGGAGCTGAGTGGAATTATGGTGATTGTGGAAGGCGAGGAAAGGAAGGGAAAAGAGGACAGAGGTTGCTTGCGCAAATCTAGCTAATCTGGGCTTCTGGGGAAGGCAGTGGAGAAAGAAAAGGATTGAGATTTGAGTTGAGCTGAATTTAGAGATAGAGAGAGAAAGGGAAGAAGAGAGCAGAAGACATAGAAAACAGAAGAGAAGTATCTCCATGTCCAAACCGTACAAAAAAAAGGCACACCAACCATTCATTTTCTTTTGCCCACGTTATGTTTGGACAGACAATCACAGTGGGACACAACCCTTCACCTCTTAGCTAGTTACCTCACTCACCTCTCTTCCCCCTTTTCACCCTTTTGCACCATACATACATACATACACACCTTCTCCTCACCCCACTTCTCCCATTCTTCTGCCACTCATGTTTCCACTTTCACCTCTCTGGGGAAGCCCCTCCCTTTGCTGCCACCACCACAATATGCCCACACACCATGGGATCCAACAACAATGCTTCGCCTTCCACTTCCTTCCCAGGCAAAAGGGTTTCACTCAACTCCAATTCTCGCCTCTCACTGTGCTGTTCTTCTTTTTCTTCTCTTGATTTTATATCATGCTGCTCGTGATATTGGCTAGATGGCTCAATCTGTTAGCTTAGTGGTATTATTAGCATTTAGCACTTAGCATTGCTATTATTTTTGTTTACTTACTCTCTTTGTAACCAATGTTAATATGCCAGGAGTGGATATTTCAAATTCAAACCAAATCTTCTTATCTTGCTTTGCTTTCCCACTTTTCTTTTATTGTTTATTATCATGATCTGAGTTTGCTCACTGTTTTTCTTTTTTTGGGTTTGGTAAAGGAAAACAATTTTTGTTTTTCTGGCTGTGTGTGTTTTGAATTGAAGAGGGCCTGGGAGAGAAAGCAAGGAAGGAGGTAGACATTACTTTGGTTTGAGCTTTGGGTTGCTACATTTTTGCAGTAAATGGGGATGCACCTAATCCTGTAGGATTTTAGTCAGTGATGCTTTAAATTTTGGGGGTCCCTTGAGGTACAGACTACAGACCCTTCAACATCCAAACAATCTTTTATTACCGTTTCAAATTTAATGTCAGTCTTTGCTTCTGTCTCTTTTGCAAATTTTATTGATTTTTCTTGGGCAATGTGGGGCTTCCTCATATTAATAAGGGGGGTCAAAAAGGAGACCCATTTCTAATATATTACTAGCCCCAATCATCGTTTAAACTTTAGATTAATAAATTACTATTAGTTAGTAGTACTTCCCTTAAACACCTTCTTTCTAGTTCCCCCACAGTGGAAAAATTGAAAATCACTGAATTTGTTATTGTTATTTCTTGGCTGTGAATATCATGTTTATGGAGTGGTTCAAGTAATAGTGTGTTGTTGTTTTAATGTATATTGTCCAATCAGTGTGTGTTTATGAGGGTGGGTGAGGTGACAATGCAACAGGTGAAGTAGGGTCTTGGGTTGCAAAACACTGAAATTGGCAGTCCAAAGGAGCCTGTGTTGAGCACAATCATACAGCATTTTATTTTATTTTTCTTTCTTGCATAGCGAATTAACTGGGCTAGTAACGCAAAAACAGACACAAAGACAAAGAAAGTTGAGCTAAGGGTGACGAATGCTTCTTTAGTCTATTTGCAAGTGTCCTATCAATTATGCTCCCAAACTCCTCTTTTCTCTCAATCCTTTTAGTTTTAGTATGCACGTGAAAGTGGGGATTCTGCCCTGCACCATCAAAAGGAATAAAGCTTCAAAATTTAAATCCAAATGAAACGAATACGATTCTTCCTCAGAACTGGACTTGTCTTCTTCAAACCAAGGATCCTAAGCATTCAATTAAACCATGTTGCTAATGTTGTTTCTATCAGTTGCATAATTTTAGAAACTCACTCCTTTGCGTCACTTTAGTTACCATCTATGGTACAAAACTCACTCCTTTTCTACACTACCCTTGACACCATCAATAATTAACTGTAATCAAAGTTTAGCTTGAGAGAAAACAATACCTAACAAATCATCCCCTCTTCCTATAATGTTTGCCGTCTATTCTATTTTTTATCCTAAATTTTTGTTTTCGTTTTAATTATTTTGTCTCTAATATTATAACAGGCTTCTGTCTCTCTCTGTTAATTGTTTACACACGTTACTATCAAGTGTTTTTTATTTAGTAGTTGTTGTCTTTAGATGTTAGGATTCTTTGGTAAAGTGATTATGTGGCTAACTGGTGATTTCCCTTGAGTTTTTCTTACTTTTTATTTTTTTAACTATCTCTTGGGTCTTGTGCTTCCCTTCTAACTTGACATTGATGCAATTAAACCCCTCTTTTCCTTTGGTATAAACTTGCTGAAACCATGAAGCAACAAAGGACAAAAAGTAAAGAAAAACATCACATGCACTCGTTGAAACCAGCATGCATCTTTGCACATGAACTACAACTACTTTCCAAACAAGCCTTACCATTTCCACTTTTAAGTCAGTGGCAGAGTAGCTTTCACATACCAAACCCAGGATTTAAAATAAGCATTTTAACCAAAAACGATTGAGCTGAAAAGGGTCACACTTCAAAGTGACTACAGATCATAATCTCAGTGTGTTTAGATAACACGACAATCAATTCCACTCCACAAGATCATTACAATCTTATGAACATAAAAAAAAAAAAAAAAAAAAAAAAAAAAAAAATCATTTCTTACTATGAAGTTGATGCAAACGCATAAATGTGATTCTCCCCACTTATGCACTCAAAATGTATACAAGACGTTGCTAAAGGTATTTTCATAAAGGAAAAACTAAATTCATTATTCTGATATAGGATAGTCATTAACTTACGTAAAATTATGTAACTCTTTTAACTTTTATCTGAAAAATGATTAGAATAGTGTGGTTGTAAGGAAACAAGTGGGTACGGTCCCATCGACCATAATTTAGAAGTACTTTGTACATTGTCTTCATAATAAGTGAGTTCGTTCCTGCTTCTCTTTTTGTTTCGATATTGGACTTGTAATAAAGATCCATGTTGCCTTAGCAACTTTGAATTTTGGAGTCAGGTTTAGCCACGTGACTTCAACCCAACAAAAGTTTCCATATTAATTGGAAGTTAGCAGTAGCAGTTTTCGAACTTCCAAGTTTAGTTATCAAAAAAGTGAAAAAGAAAAAAAGAGACTTGCAGAACAAAAGCACATATTTTTTTTTTAATGAACAAGTAATGCATCATTTTGTGTAGTAATAAGAGCCAGGGAATGAAAGCATAATTATTTGATTCACAATAGTTTATTTTCATCATGATTGCATCAAATTTTAAGAAAGTTAACTTAAATGACAATCGACAAAGCCACTGAAAAATACATAATATTTGAACTAAATAAATTATACATTGACTTAATTATCTATCATCAGTGTTTGTGGGTAAATTTTTGTTTTTATTACAGCCTGCAATAAAGAATTTTCATTTTAGTTCTGCATAATACAATCAGGTAAAAATGGTCGATGATAAATACATAAATTATTTTATAAACAATCAACTTTAAAGGTTGAAGGTAAAGATATAAAACTCATTTATTCTTTCGCAATAAGGATCTTGTTAATGAGTGTTTTATAATTACTAATTACCGTAAAAAATAATAAATACTATTTTTACTCAAAGTTACAGCAAGGGTACATTACAGAACATAACAGAGCACATCGATTACTGGCCCCTGCACTTTTTTTTTACTTTTCACTCTCTCGGAGAAGACCAATTAACATTATTTTTCATAAATAAAAATATTTATATAGTTTATACGAACGGTTGAATTTATTAAATTTCATGACAATTAGTTTGGTTAGATAAAAAGTGGAAATAAAAACATTTAGTGAATCTCAAATTATAAAAGGTAAAAATTAAAGGAACCCATTTCACTGTTCCAAAAGAGGAAAGCAGATAAAGAAAAGAATAGAGGTAAAATAGTGAGACCACTATCAGGATAGGATATGATACATGTGCATTCAATATGTACATATATAGCAGTAAAATTGAACAGACAAGGAGAGAAATATTTTTCTTCACAATAAAGCACACCATTAGAAAAGACAAACCCTATGAAAGGATTATTGCTACATCAGCTACATCTACATTTTCAGCATTTGCTTGCATGAGTATTAGGTAATGTTAACTTATAATTATATTTAAACTCTTGATGCATTAAATTAAAGAAAAGAATATGATTTTAAAATTGAGGGGCTCTATATTTGTGATTTGAACAAGTGAATAGTACAGTGGTTTATCTATGAAATTGGGCTGCAGCCTACAAAAGCTAAGGTCCAGGAGAAGGGACAGGCACCATTTACGGCAAAATAGAAAAAGAAAAAGAAATCCCAACACGTTAAAGTTTAAACTGCACATGAGGGTGCAGCAGTAAATATAATCATCAATCAACTTTATCAGAAATCTTTTTTACATTTTATTTTCTTTTCTCTTTCTTTCCTTTTATCATTTTATTTGTCTACAGTAAACACAACTTCACCAGAAACTCCAACAGGAAGACCCATAAGTGTACTTGATTTAGCCATCATAATGGAGATTTAATGCATATTTATATTGCATGTTCTGGAAATGGGTAATTAGTGCTTGTTTGCAAGTTGATAAATGTGTTTATTAACTCCACTCACGTATTAGAAGATTCTAGAATCGTGACTCCCTAATGTAAAAAATTATGATAAGAATGAGACTTAGAAAAAGCTATTAAATAAAAAAAAGAAAGAAATGACCACCAACTCAAAACACTCCAATCATCGAGAATGTTCTGCTATCTTTCTGTTGTATACGGTGCTTCTGCTCTTATTGTGTGTTTGGCCCTACATTCAGATGTAATCAAAATTGTGAAAATAATGGTGGGAGCAATAATTATAAGCTTCAGGATTCAGTTGAGTGAAACCGTTTTGGACTATAAATAAATTAACTAACCAACATATATGTGATAAGACATGTAAAATAAACATGAAAGTTAACAAAAGTATGTTTGTAATGTAATGTATATTGCAAGCTAGCATTACAGAAGTTTTTTCTCGTTTGAATGATTCGCATATTAAAAGCAGATCAGGGTAACCAGATACGTGAGAAGATTGTTCATGCGAAAAACTACCATTGGGTTTGTAGCTTTAGCTTAGTTTGAAGTCACATACGTGTCCCTCACTCACTAATTCTGAATTAATAATAGAATTATTTGAGTCTCAACATCAGTGACAGAGAGTGGCAGTGGATTTATACATAAGAAGAAAAGATAAAATAGGTAGGAGGCGCGTGAGATTGAAGTTTGAGATAGGGTTGTGATTATTAGATAGAGAATATTAAAAGTGAAGGTGATGCAAGGACGGGTGAGCAGGCATAATATTAAAAGAAGAAGAAGTTGAAAGAAAGAAAGAAAGTGAGATTTTGTGGACCATAATTATTTGAGAAGGTGTTTTATTATGTTTGGTTCCTTAAAGGGTGAAATGAGGAGCAAAAGGGTTTAACTAGTTAAGCAGTTATGCAGTAATAGTTGATTCAGATTTAGTGTAAACAGAGTGACACATCTATACCTGGTTACATGGATTTGTCCCCACTTCTCCATCTTTTGAGAATTTGGACTATTTCAAGCTTATTGGTTGGGGGGCCTCATGTAAACGATCATGACTTCCCTCTGCCACCTTTTTCTATGCCATAATGCCTAAGCTTTCACCAATGCTTCATCTCATCTTATTAACACTCAATTAATTAATAAAAATATTAACTTTTTTTTGGCTCTTTTATAAGTCTTGAGAAGAAGTTTAAATTATAAACAAGATAAATCTTTACAGTAGATTAATCTCAAAATGGCATCATATACAATGTCCAACAATAAAGAGATTTATTTTTGTTGCTCACAACTCCATGAGCCCAACAAACACCCATAAATGTGGCCTTACAAGTTTATTGCCTTACGATATCTTCTTCAAGCCTCTCCGGAATAATATGAAATGTTGAATAAATTTTTTTAATGTTTGATTCTATTTAAAGGTTGAATCTTCTAATAGTATGTTTCGATGGAGAATATTTAGATAATTTTACTTTTATAAATAATTTGAAATAATTTATGATTAAATATATTGTTTAAATAAATTATTTTTTAAAAATGTCAATTTTTTAAAGTCAATCGAAATTATTTTAGTTACAGCGGTCAAGGTTATTTTTCGTCAATACATACCGATGTTAGTAAACGATTGCTAAGGTTTTCTTTATTAGCATCAGTGATGTTTTCTAATTGATTTCAAATGTAATTTTTAGTGATCAATTTTAGTTGATATAAGTAGAAATTGGTATGAATTATGTTTCAGATAACATTGTTAACAAATTTTATCTATTAACGCAAGTTAAGATTATTTCTTGGTTCACATTTGTCACAATTTTATTGATTTAAAATTTAGGATTTATATTTGATTGATTGGACTATTTTTCTATTAATGTCAGTTTTTTTTTTCGGTTGAAGTCTCTAATGATTTTGTTGTCCATATAGAGATTTTTGTTCAATTAAAGTGGTGTTATTCAGTGGTAGTTTTGTGTTTAGAGATAATTTTGATATTTTATCCAAACCAAAAAATTCAAATTTAATAAATTTAAATTATTTAAATTATTTAAATTATTTTATTAACATAATTAAATAATTTAAAATGAAAATAAATCCAAATTTAAATATTTAAATTTTAGAAATATATATAAAAAGTTTGTGTCTGGAAGCGTTATATGTTGTTTAAATTAGCGCCTTGAAAAGAACATATCATCTTTTAGACTGTTTTATTGTTGCATTGCATTGCATACACATTGACACTGACAGTGAAATATCAAGGTGTGCCTCACTATAAAAGCATATGTAATTGTAAGGTGTAAAATACTCCTTGCATGTGCTTCAATGTAATATCGAGCCATGTCAGTTTTTGTATCCAAGTTTTGTTTCCTGTCTCGAACAACGAAGACTTCCAAAAAAAGTCATCAAATGTACACTGTTTAGATAAACATAGTAAAAAGAAAAACACAACAATTCATGAATTAGGATTAGCTATTTTAAGGTAAAAAATTCATAATTACTTTATACTCTTAAAAAATATTTGTAGCAATTATCCAAAGAGACTCATTTACATTTGACACAACTGGAAAGTGATAACTGAACAAAATTCTACTTTGTCTGATCAAATTTATGTAGAGTGTATGAATTTACAAAACAGAAGTTAGGTCCACAATGGATTATGAATAGCATTTTTCTCCCCAAATGCTACTATGGACTATTTCTACTGGTCATGCTTCTTGAAGAGAAGCTTAACATGGAACATAACCCATTCACATTCTTGATTCAGTGATTCTTTTAGATATTGTGGAAACTTACTGTTTGTCTTTAGTCACCACATACTAGTTAGTGGATCTACATCCCACCACCTTTTATATTGGGCTCAAATTTAGGTGGGGATTCAAACATTAAGGAACACTAAATTTAAATATTGGTTCGATCCACCCAGTTCAAAGCTAAGACTTTGTGTTGGAAGGAGGAGCATTTGTCATATGTAGAATTAGCTTGTTATAAATTATAATATTTGTTGCTAAAAAAATTACAAGATTTGTGAAATCCAGTATTACTCTTGGTTTCTATTTGGGTTTGAGTTTGGTCTTGTATGGGCTTAAATTTAAGGGGCTTTTGCTTCCTGTATCCTATAATTACTAACTACACCCTATTTAAGAACAAAAAAACTAAAATACCCTTCCTCGTGTACTATATGCTGCTGTTGCCACTATTGCCACAATCATTGTCGCCACTTCCGCCACCACCTACACCACCGTTTTCATCATGCACTGCATATTTTAGAGGATGAAAAAGAAGAGAAAAAAAAAATATTCTAGAAAACTTGTTTGAAAGCAATCATTTGCAAAATTTTGTTCTGGAAAGCTCATCCTATCCTGAAAAACTCTTCTGAGTATCATATAGGTTTCGGAAAATTTGCTTTTGAAAATTTTATTATAAAAAATTTGTACCGAAACGTATTTCATGCATTCTGAAAAACTTATTAGAAAATCAAGTTCTGAAAATTCTGGAAAGCTAGTCTTGAAAGATTTTCAGAATAAAGAATTCGAAAGTCACGTTTACGGAAGGGAAAAGGGTAATTTTGAAAACTATTAAAATGCAGTTAAAATTATTGGGGGTGCAGGAAGAAAAACATCATTGCAAGCAACGCAAGGTCCACACTACTTACAAGCTGGACATGTCATGAGAGTGTGACCCTAAAAGTGGAAAACAGAGAACCTCTCATTATTGAAATCAATATGGCCCTTAACAAAAAGAAAAAAGTAAAAGTTGATAAGAATGAAGAGGTACAAAAGAAGCTATCATGAATTTATCATTGGAACAGTATTAAGAGAATTCAATAATTTGTAATCCACCAAACAACATAAAATTATTGTTTAAATTACAGGCTAGCATATCAGAATTATATACACCCAATTATAAAACGATAACAGATTAAACCAATCCAGAAAAACTTCGTGAATAACATCCAAGGGTGATGCTTTAGAAATTATTACTATAGCTTATTTTAATTTAATCTAATTTTAACATGCTAGGATGTGTAAATCAGTAGTTAGTATTTGACCAATAATTTTCCATGGTTAAAATTATTGTTTTTCTTTCTTTAGTTTGACTTGATTTTTTTCTCTAGTGTTATGATTGAACATTTTAACATACTAATGCATAATGCATCTTTTGGAATTGACCTTGGGTTATTGGGATTAGACCCTCCACCACTGAGGAAAATTGATGGTACAAAAGAAAACAAGTGGGTGGAAGCATCTTGTGGGAAGTGTTGTTCTTTATGTTCTAATGATTGAGATCATGGATGAGGAAGTACAACTTCTATCAAACACTTGTGTGGATACAGAGGGAACTTAATTTTGAAAGTAAGATAAATGCGTGCTACTGTACACTGTAGTGGAATGAATCACAAAACCAAATTTGAAGATCTGAAATTTGGCAAGGAAAGGTAAAATGAAAGGGAAGAGCGGTAAAGGAAGAAAGATGGAAAAGAAGTTTGTGGTGTGAGAAAAGAGACATTGACACGATAACTTTTTTGGTTTTCCCAAATGAAAGTACTCTGTTAAAGCTTTGGGGTTTTGAAGTCACAATGAGAAAGAAGAGGGGCAGAAGCAGAAAGAAGCATGGAACTGTGGTTGGTGGAAGGAAGATAAGGAATCAAGTTCCAACAAGAGGAGCATGGAATGGAAGAAGAATAAACGCACTCCAATGAAGATTGTGTCTGAAATAGTGAAGATTCCCACGTTACCACTACATTGCCACTGTACCATCAATTCCATGCACAGAGCTACTCCCTATTCATTTCAAAATCTCTTCTAACTTCTCACCAAATACATTTTCTTGTTGCATAGATTTTTTAATGACATTGGAGGAAGAATAGGTTAGTGGGGTGTAACTTGGATTACATTAATCCGATATAATAATAGAGTGACTTGGATTTTTCTGAAAAGACTTATTACGAAATATGAAATATTTGAATTTAACGAATTCTAAATCATTAGTCAAGCCATATATAAAATGTAGTCTAAAAAAAATCAAGATATTAGATTTGTGATTATTTCATCCATTTTGAACTTAGGATTCTAACTTTACATTCAATTATCGTGAAATGAAAAATTATTGGTCTAAATTGTGGTTAGATAGATTTTTTTTCTTGTTAGTTACTTTTATACAATTAAGAATATGTGAAAATAATTATTTTTATATAAAAATATAACTTTTAATTAAAATAACATGTTATTAAAATATTTGTAATCAGTATACAGTAACATAATAATATTGGGTTCTCATTTAAAATATAAATTTTGTCACATAATATGTAATTGTGAAATTCTTTTATAGAAACATAATTTCGGACTCGTCAAATACAAGTGACATGTTGTCGATTTTAATTAAAAACATTAATTTAAATCTCATTTTTGACTAAACTCATTTCTATGTAACCATTTTTTAATTATTTAAACACTATATTTATTAAGTATAATTATTAAAAAAAAATAATTAACAAAATCATAACAAAATAATCAAGACAAACAAATTTATTTTAATTTAAAATAAAATAATATAATGATAATAATAATAATAATAATAATAATTAAATTCATATAAATTTAATTTAAACAATAATAATAATAAAAAATAATTTTAATTAAATTCGTACCAATTTAATTTAAATGATAATAATAATTATCAAAGCAATAATTATAATTAAACTCATGCAAATTGAATTAAAATAATAATAATAATAATAATAATTTTAATAATAAAAATTATAATAATAATTTAATGATTATTTTTGAAGAAATAATAATAATAATAATCTAACAAAATTAATTAAATAATAACAATAATAATGATTATAATAATAATTATAATAATAATATAATAATTTTTATGAATAAAGAAAATAATATTTAATAATATAATATTACCTATTCAGTGACAATAATAAGTGAGTCAAGTTATAGCTGTCCAGTGTTGTCGCAACCGGGATCACGACGGGGCGATCAAAAATTTAATTTTTTTTTTGAAAAAATAATGGAGTATAATGGAGTCGCCACCATAATTTATTAAAGGAAAAACTATGGAAAACCAAAAAAAGTCAGATAAGGCAAGTTTGCAAAACCGGATTTAGAGTCCGGGAGTCGGTTACGTGTGGGGAAGGTACTAGCACCCCAGAACGCCCGCCCTAAGGCGGTACCTTTAATTAAACAAGTAAAATAAAAGAGTGTGATTTTTAGAAATATTTATTTTTCCCAAAAAAACAGAAATATAATGCAAATAACAACAAACAAAAATATTTTTTTTTAATAGGAGGCCCGACAAGGATTTGACCTCGCTCCTACGTATCTCTATACAGGATAGAAAATCAGGGTACATGTAGTTCTGTTCTTGAGTATTTGTGAGGGCGTTTTCGTCGAGATGTGGTGCTCGTAGGGTTCGCTGAAGGGTTTCGAAGCTTGCATTTTTTCCGTGAGTGATATTTGGTTTGTGTATTTAGGAAGTGGGGTTAACATGTCATAAAAGGTGGTTTGGTTGATGATTATTGGAATGGAATGGAAAGGTGAGGGAGGTTCATGGTGGGATGTACAGTGAAGATGCAGGGCAAAAACACAATGCAGAAACATTGTTGAATAATGCGTTCATGGAGATGCATGTTGATGAAATAGGAATAATTGTGGGTGCTTTTTATTTTATGCCATGAATGAATGTACAAGCAAGAAGGAAAAAAACATACATGTGCCTAGTCTTTTATTTCTCAATGTGCTTTCTTCTTTTCTCTCTTCTCAATATTCTCTCTCGTTCTCTTTTTTTTTTTTCAAAAATGATATGCGTCCTCCTTTTCTTTCCTTTTGACCAATATATCTCCTTTTCTTTTTTTTCCATATTATTTTAATTGATATTTTTTTAAATATCAGTAGTTCAGTTCAAAGAGGTTACTGCTCTTTGATTCATTCATATTTATTATTTTTTAATTTTTTAAAATTAATATTAAAATGAATCTACCCAGGAATGAGACTTAAAACATTTTCCAACGGTAAAAATCCATTATTTATTATTAATTTTATTTAAGTTTAAGTGGAGAACGTGAGTTGTTATCTGAGCGGTTTCAAAATTATTATTTACAAATATTTATTTTTTATTAAAAACAAATACGTGGAGTTAGGGAGTGAGAATATGAGAGTTTACTGGCAGTTTGAAAACAATCTTCATTTCTTTTTTTTATTATTTATTCTTTTTTTTGAATATATATTTATTTTTATTTTGTTTTTATTATTTAATCATCAATAGTTATTTATTTATTTATTATTTTCGTTTTTTAATTATTATTTTTTAATTACCACGTTTTTTTAGTTTTTTCTTAATGGAAAAAATTCAATATATTTTTAATTACTATCTTTTTTCTTTTAACAAATTTTTAATAGACTGATCTTACTATGAATTTTATTTCCTTTTTTACTAATTTTATTTTAACTTTATTCATAAAATAGAATAGAACCAAAACTATTTTTTTATTTAAATAATAACACACATTTTTATTTTTATTTTATATTATTTTATATTTTGAAATAATTTTATTTGCCCGGACGAAATTGGGTGTTGACAAGTGTCATTAAATTTCACTTATCAAGAATAGACAATGAAGAGACATTTTAACTATTCCAGTAAGAACTATTTATCAAATCATAATAAACCACCGTCATCAATTGATAAATATTGATATTATATTATTAAATGTTATTTTTATTATTTATAAAAATTATTATATCATAATTATAATAATCATTATTATTGTTATTATTTTAATTAATTTCGTTAGAATATTATTACTATTATTATTATTTATTCGAAAATAATCATTAAATTATTATTATTATTATGTAAATTAAATTCATATGAATTTAATTAAAATTCTTCTTATTATTATTATCATTATATTATTTTATTTTAAATTAATATAAATTTGTTTGTCATAATTGTTCTGTTATAATTTTGTTAATTATTATTATTATTTAATTATTATTTTTTAAATTGTTAAACCTAACAAATATAATGTTAAACAATTAAAAAAAGGTTGCACATAAATGAATTTAGTGAAAAAAGAGATTTTAATTAATGTCTTTAATTAAAATATCTAGCATGTCACTAATATTTGAGAAAGTCTAAAATCATATTTTCATGGAAGGATTTCTTAATGTAAAATTCTATTTAACTAACAAAATTTGTCTATTTTGACAAATAAATTTTTTTTTATCTATTTTAAACATTATTATGAAAAAAGTATACCAAAATGATAAAAAAGCCTTTAATCTTATATTTATCGTGCTGAATTGATATATTCATCAAGCTAATTTAACTCCCCAGACAAATAAATTGGAATCATATTAAATATCAGTATTAAATTTATTGTTGTAAAAGTTGATAATTATATCATGTATATTTGGTTTGTGATGGAATTGAAAAAATGCAGAAAATATTAATCATGCATTTTGTAATCCATTTCTTTGACACTTTTTTTATGTTAAATGAAATTGAGTGGGAATCACAAAAGTATATAGGTTTCCTTTTTATTTAATAAGCGTTCAATTACAGTGTGGTGATTTTCAATAAAATTTAGTCCTTAATAAAGAGTTTAACGAATATTGCAATGAAAAAATAAAAAAAAAACGTTGCTAATAATTAGAAAACACATTTATATGATTGCTATATTCTAATTAAATTGATTATCTTAAAAAGTAAATAACGCATTTTATACTACTATAAACATTTTACTAAGATAACAATATAAGTTAACTCGATTATTTGAATTTGGTTAAGTATAAGTATTCTAAAAATGGATTGAGTTGAACTTATTCGTCATTAGAAGTGTGTTAAACACTTTTGTATGTCTTACTCGAAGTTATCAGTCCGCCAAAAATTAGAAAGGTGTTTAAATATTTTATTTCATAAAATTAATTTCAAGAATTTAAATTATATTAATAAATTAGACTAAATTTTATTTTAATATTAATATTTTATTAGTGTTAGAAAAAATAAATTTATAAAACAAATTAACAATGGCAACAAATATTTGTTTTATTTTTTTAGAATTTTGAAATTTTAAGAAATTTACATACTAAAAATGTTTTTTGAACGAGTCAAAATGTTCGTTTTTTAAAATTAATCTTTCTTATAATATGGAGGATTAAGAAAGGAGAAGGAACGTGAACCAAATAATATCCTAAAGCAGGTTCTATTCCTTTGGCCACTGTTCACTGAGAGTCACAACTACTTAAAAATATATTTTTTTCAACCTTGTCTATAACCAGGAAATATATATTTCAAATTAAAATTAACTTATCCATAATAGAAAACTAATCTATGTAGAAGTCAAGAATAAAAATTTAAAAATTATATAATAATTTTTTTCAAAATTATTATAAACTTAATATTTTTCATTTTCCTTCTTTCTCTTTCACTGTATTTTTTATACATGTTTTTTTTTATATCTTTTTGTCCTTGTGAATTATATATTATATTTTAAAACAAATTTAAGGTTAAAATAGAACAATAATTTATATATACTAAATGGAAAATCCCATTATATTATTTTATATATATATAATAGATATATAAGTATATATAGTTATACATATTCTTTGAGTGGTTAACTTTATTATTATTACTTGAATAATGTGTACAAATATTTTTAATGTTGAGAAAAAGATGTAAAAACATTTTTGTTATTTAATAGTTATTTTATTCCACCAAAGTCTAATTATGAAAGGAAATCAAGAAATGTGAATATTTTATAAACTTTTTACTTCTTAATTAACGAACACATCTTTTATATGTGTGTGTGAACAAATTTGGTGATTAATGAACTTAAAAAGATTACAATTAGTTTGATTAGTGTAATTTAAATGTTAAAAATACATTATTTTTTTAAATGGCTAATATATATATATATATATATATATATATATATATATATTTTATCTTTAATACTTCTGATAGTAAGACTTGACTTTTTTTAAGATAAATTTAAAATAAATAAATAAATAAATAATAGAAAGTTTATAAACAGATTAAACGTTATTTCTTTTTAAGTTGATTAATTACACTAAACGTTATTCCTTGTTTAATTTAAAATTTCATCTCCTTAAAACTTAAATTCTTTGAATTCTTTATACAATTGGAGAAAATTCTTATTGTTGTGTTATTAAATTGCTGTCTTATTTTCTTCTTTTCTTTTATTGTTGTTAAATGGGAAATGTGTTTGGTGTAGGTTTTTATGTGTTTGGTATAGGTTTTTATTATTGTTATGAGGAACTAATGTTTTAGTTTAATCAATATTTTGTGATTGTTATATGTGTGTGAAGTATTTGATTGTGTAATTTCTGTGTATAATATTGAAAATGTACATGTTTATATATCAAGTTGGAATATGTTAATTAAACGTTAAATGAGTATTATTTTAACAGTGTGTTTGTATCCCGAGGGATCCTTTTGATCGAGGAAATGCAGTGAAAGCCCCAAAAATGAAACCAATTTTCACAAAAAACGAAAAAAAAAAGAAAAACTTTAGTTTCAAAACTTTCCACTCTCCTTTACGAAAAAATGAAGAGAAAGTTGATTTTCTAAATAAAAAAATTATTTAATTACAATTAAATAAAATATAAAAAATATTCATTTTTATTTTAAAATAACAGATAATATATATATATATATATATATATATATATATATATATATATATATATATATATAATCGATTACGATTAAAACGTAATCGATTATGTATTAGATAATCGATTATGCTAGATTGTATATATATCATATAATATAAAAATAAAAAATATTTAAAAATAAAAAATAAAATATTGTCCAAATTTTTAAAATAAAATTATTATATAATATATTTAGTTAAATAAATAATATAAATAATATAAATATAATTGTAATTTAATAATGACATTTAAAATGAAAATAAATTATATGATAATAATTTTTTATTATTATGAAATAATAATTATATTTAAATTTATTATTAAAGTTATTTTAAGAGATTTAATTTTATATTTTTTAAAATCAATCTTATCATATATATATATATATATATTATAATAAATTAAATTTATTTTAAAGGAAATTATTAGTTTAATATTTTTATAAATTTTTCAAAAGTATTATTAATTACATTAAACAAATTAACTATATTTCAATTTTAATTATAAAAAAAATTATAACTTTATATATTAAAATATTATTATATTTATCACATCATTCATAAACTTTCACAAACTTTATTTTCAAATCTTACCATCTTTCTCTTAATCTAAACAATCAAACTTTCTACACACTTTCATCTCAAGTCATCTCAAATTTACTTTCTTATCCAAACACACCATAAATAATGATGATAGTTTATCGAGAATTATAATTATTTATGATAAGTAATATTGTTGTGTTTTATTTAAATCCTTGAGTTTTTATGAGATGTAATTGGTTGAGTTGTAACTAATACGATGTTATTTTGATTTGTGAGGTATATGGAGTTGGAAATGGAAATGAGACTGTGGATTATTTTTTATATATGATTAAAGAGAGTCTAATGCAATACTTTTATTTTTAAAATTGTTTTGATTTGTATTAAATTACTAAAATTTGATATTGTTATCGAAATATTTTTGACTTGTTTTTTATATGTTTATGACAATTAAATTGTTAGCATTAAGTATTATGTTATTGGATAGGTTGAGTGTTTTAATTAAATTAAATTGAAAGGAGTATAAATAATATATTATATATAGAAAAAATTGTTTAGATTGAAAAAAATAATTGTTTTAGTTTAATTAAGCTCACAAACTTGTTGTGTTGTTTGCTCACTTGGCTTAGGTGATTATATGTATATTTTCGTATTATTATAATAATTATATCTTAAAAGAATTTTAGTTGGAGTTCTTGAAATGAGATTGCTATATAAAACACTCAGGGTATTAGCATAGGTTAGACATTCACCCATTTATTTTTAAATCTTAAGATTTGGTGAATAAACATGTAAGATCTCAAATCATGTTATACTTTTCACTAAAAGTAGGTTTCAAACACAATTAATGTTTGTAACATTTTATAAAAGAATTCATAGTAGTCTTCGGTATTAACATGTAATATTTAAAAAGAATGTAAATTAGGTGTTAAAAATTTTCTTCTTTTGTTTTGAGAAGTGACATATATCACAAGAAGAACAAATACAAAAAAAAAAAATAAAATGAATCATTTGAAGCATGTCCATTGTGATAATATCCCAACTTTGCTATTTCATGATCAATGCTAACTTTATTTCTATTACAATATAAAAAAATATTTTTCTTACAATTTGTATTTGTACTTCTCTTTAGTGTAAAAGAACAAAAAAAAATCCTTAAAATCTTCAACTCATATAACTCTTTTATCCTTTCAATTATAATAACCAATGTGTAGAAATTTTCTTAAACTAACACTACAGATTGAATAGTGAAAAATGTAACACAACTCATTGTTTTGTGAACCTTCTGATAAAAACAAGATTGATAGAAAATAAATATATGTATAACACATAATTTAATTTAAGAAATTTTAACATTTTAGCAAATTGTCATATAGTTTGTTACCACTAAGAAAAGACAATTAAATTTCAAAAATATTTATGTTAAAAAAATTTAGATTTTTTATCAAAGCATATATGGTTGGTAGTTATTGAGTTTAATACACACATGTTATGATTTTCACTTGAATTCACATTATTAATAAAATTAAAATGAGGTATTAACATGTTTGGAAGTATGTTGAGAAGAATAAATTTAAATTCATTTAAAAATAATTGCAAGTTGTTGATATTGTTAATGATTAGTCTTTTCTTATCCTGTCATATGTCTTCTTTACCAAAATATACACCTTTTTTAAATTTAGTTAAAGTAGAACAAATTGAGAAAAAAGTATTATTTTTTACTAAGACGAATATATACCACTTTGATGAATTGTTTAAATGCTCAATTTGAGTAACAAATATCACAATTGTATGAGAAAAATAATTACAAAAAGATGTATAAATATAATACAATAATATTAAGAAAAATATACATCAAATGATTATGATTTATAAGTTTATAAAACCAAACATCAAAATAAAATATACTTCATTTTAATTTAATATAAAAATCATACAAGATTACACTAATATGTTATTATTATAAAATTGTTTATCATTTTATTAAAAATACAAAAAAATTATATATTTTTTAATAATTATTTTTATATTTCCTAATTTTAACTCTATCTTATATTCATTAATAAATTACATAATCTATATATTATTTAAATAATCTTATATTTACATATTACAATACAAAATTGTTAATTAACTTTAATAAACAAATTGATTTAATTTTTAATCTGAATTTTACACAAAACGATATTATTAGAAAAAAATAGGTAAAAAAGATGAAGGGTAATTTATTATCGATTATTACTTTTTGATCCATCCTTCTTTGGGAAACCCCAATTTGAAACATCGTGGAGGTTGTTTGGTTGGAACGAGAGAAGAACAAGCCTTATTTCTTCGGTAACTGAAAAAGTGAAGGAAAAAAATGGTGGATGGAAGCACAAGAGAGCGTTATTGCTTGGGTTAGCATGGTCAAAGGATCGAGGTTTACATTAATGGATAATGTTTAAACTTGAAAAAAAATAGTAATTTTATGAACCAGTAAAAAATAAGAGACTAAAAAAATTATCTTTAATATAACGATAAAAAACAATTTTTTTTTTCACTAAACATCCTTGCTTAGTGTTTATGAAAACAGTTTTCACACAGTTTATTATTATAATAATAAATTATTGTAAGTAAGTAAAGTATGTTATAAAAATATTATAGAGAGTGAGTATTGACAAGACAAGGGCAGTGACATGTATAAAATAGTAAAATGAAAATAGAAAAAGAAAAAAAGCGGTAGAAGGAAGCACCATACAGTGGAGGCTGGGACTGCATTGCACTGCAATGCAATGCAACATCTGATGGACGTTTTGATTCTCGCGGCCTCCTTCACGTTCTTCTGCTGAGTAAAAAGCACTCACACAGAAGAGAGAGAGAGAAAGCAAAAGAGGAAAGAGATATACCAAAAGAAGGAAGAGGAGAGAGAAACGGAAAGATAAAAAAAGCTTGCTTTGCTGCTCCCTTGCTCTAGTCTCATTCCAAGCACCAACCTTTCTTTCATCTCAACTTCCCTTTCTCAAATACCATGCTCCTCTCTCCCTCCTCTTCCACTTCCACCCTCATGGCTCTGCACTTCCTCCTTCTCCTCTTCTTCCTCTCTCTCTCCTCTGCTTCTCAGCCTCGCAATCCCGAAGGTCCCTCCCTGTTCATCGCATTCTTTAAGCTTCCCTTAATTCATGTTATTTGTTCCTACTAACATGGCTGAATTGCAGTGGAGGCTTTGATGAACATAAAAGCAGCTCTCAATGATCCTCACGGCGTCTTGAACAACTGGGATGAATACTCCGTCGACGCTTGCAGTTGGACCATGATCACTTGCTCTTCCGATGACCTTGTCATAGGCCTGTTAGTACTCAACTAAACGCTTTCTTTCTCTCTCTCACTTTTTTCTGCATTTCTTTTCTCACTTTCGTTTTTCTCTCTGCAGAGGGGCGCCTAGCCAATCTCTCTCTGGAACTTTCTCTCCAGCAATCGGAAATCTAACAAATCTTCGACAAATGTTAGCACCTTCTACAACTTTTTTCTTTTCGTGTTTTTATTTTATGTCTCTAATCGTGTAACGGTCATCTACTGCTTGATGGGTAGCTGCCATGATTCTCATTTCGTGCGATTTTTAGACTTTTTGCTCTGTTTTATGGGCTTTGGAGTGTTCTAAAAGCGGTTGGGTGGTTGAATGCAGATTGCTGCAGAACAACAATATCTCAGGCAATATACCACCGGAACTCGGGGCGCTTCCCAAACTTCAGACATTAGACCTTTCCAATAACCTATTCTCAGGGGTGATTCCTGCATCTCTTAGTCAATTGAATAGTCTCCAGTACCTGTGAGTAATTATTGTTTCCTTGATTTTAGTCCTCTTTTGCTAAAGAAAGTGCGGGAAATTATTTAAGCGACGATTGGCTAATGTCCACTATCTGTTCTTTAGTTGTTGACTTGCCTTTTTTTTTGTTGAGGTGTAAAGTTTATTATTTTATTTTGTGTTTTGAGATTCTGTTGCCTCTTTTTTGGATTCAAATCTTGTTGTGGAAATTATGTAATGCAATTTATTAATTTACTGTTTCTTTGTCCATAACGGGAGCAGGAGGCTCAACAACAATAATTTGTCCGGATCCTTTCCCGAGTCACTGGCAAAAACCCCACAGCTTGCTTTCTTGTGAGTGTAGTTCCCTGTTCTCACACGTCAGTGTCTTGAAAATCGAAACAACCTGCCACTTGCTTCATTTCTTACTGTTTGTCAATTTCTTTGCTGAAACTCTGATATGCTAAATCTATGCACTCAGGGACCTGTCTTATAACAATCTTAGTGGACCATTGCCCGAGTTCCCAACCAGATCATTCAAGTATGCTCATCTGTTTGTTTTGTGGACACGGTATTATATTATTTCGTAGTGCCAACTGTTCTTTTGTCCTAATTCACTGTTACTTCTGTTTGTTTAGTATTGTGGGGAACCCATTAGTTTGTGGGAGCAGCACTACTGAAGGTTGCTCTGGGTCAGCAACCCTCATACCAATTTCCTTCTCGCAAGTGTCATCAGAAGGTACGTCCTTTTTCCTCCCACCTTCTTGGTTTCTCATTTTCTTTACACAACGTGTTTAATATGTATTTCATTTTTGTTTGTAGGAAAACACAAGTCCAAAAATCTAGCAATAGCACTCGGGATCAGTCTTAGTTGTGCTTCTCTCATCCTCCTGCTTTTTGGGCTATTTTGGTACAGAAAGAAACGACAGCACGGAGCCATCCTTTATATCAGTGGTGGGTAGTATTGCAACTGAGGTTCTTAGATTATATGGTACTGGATTGGTATTATTAAGGTATTAATATTTATGGCTTTGGTATTGTTGCAGATTATAAGGAAGAAGGAGTTCTCAGCTTGGGGAATCTAAAGAGTTTCACTTTCAGAGAGCTTCAACATGCAACGGATAATTTCAGCTCTAAGAATATACTTGGTGCTGGAGGCTTTGGCAATGTCTATAGGGGGAAGTTTGGAGATGGCACGATGGTGGCGGTGAAAAGGCTGAAAGATGTAAATGGCAGTGCTGGAGAATCACAGTTCCAAACAGAGTTGGAGATGATCAGCTTGGCAGTTCATCGCAATTTACTTCGCTTAATTGGCTATTGTGCTACTCCTAATGAGAAACTTTTGGTTTATCCTTATATGTCTAATGGCAGTGTGGCCTCCAGGCTTAGAGGTTGGATATTCTCTCCTTCTCAGTGCTTTTTTGTGACTATATAATATGATATATTTTATTAGGTGCAATATTATCTACTTGTCCTTGTGCTTGGACCCGTTTTAATATGTGATCTGTCCTTCATGTTTTGGCTTTCGTATTTTCGTGATTGAAGGGCCTTTATGTTCATTTCAAATTGCAATATAATATGGCTTGGGACGTTGGGCATTATTTCTTTCCCTTCTTTGTTTTAGTAAAGTAATTTGCAATGTTAAGCCTACTTGTTTGTGTTAAAACATGTAAGCATGCATTCATGCTTACAGTTTGTCATGGTGTTCGCAATCTTGGTGCATTCTATCGAATAAAATTTGTGAAATTGTTGTTATTTTGAATGATAGGCTAGAAAGGGTCTGAATCGTCTGATCATCAGGGGTACACCTATAAACAGCAGTTGGGTAATTGATATCCTAATAAAACCTCTAATTGGATAATTTCTTGTCAGGTTTTCAATAATGTTTATCTAGGCATCAGATCCCTACTTTTGTTATAATGATAGATTCAATATTGTTTGTTTCTTTATGGCTATTAGCAAGACTAGCTATAAAGCCAATGTAGTTTTCCTTTAAATAGCACAATAAATGAAAAGTGTGGGAAGTTTTTCTTAACTACCAGTTTACCTTCAAGTGTTTTTCTATATTAACAGGGAGATTTAGCTATAATCTTAGTACTTTCGCTTTCTTTGTGGTTTAATATCATGTATGTTATATGATAGGCAAACCAGCTTTAGATTGGAACACTAGAAAGAGGATAGCTATTGGAGCTGCCAGAGGCCTTCTGTATTTGCACGAGCAATGTGATCCAAAGATAATACACAGAGACGTGAAGGCCGCCAATGTGCTTCTGGATGACTATTGTGAGGCTGTTGTTGGAGATTTTGGCCTTGCAAAGCTCCTTGACCACGCTGATTCCCATGTCACCACTGCTGTCCGTGGCACTGTTGGACACATTGCACCTGAGTACCTCTCCACCGGCCAATCATCTGAGAAAACAGATGTATTTGGATTTGGCATTCTCTTGTTAGAGCTCATAACCGGAATGACAGCACTCGAGTTTGGGAAAACGGTGAATCAGAAGGGTGCTATGCTAGACTGGGTAAGTCTATTCTCTTCAACCTAAACAGAACAATCATAGCATTCTAAAATATTTGACGTGATAATCTTGTAGTTAGTCTAATATCTTTTTGCTTATTCAATATTAACCCTCCATTAGGAGTTCCTCGTGCACTATTTTCTCTGAACATGGTCTTTTTAATACTTTGCTCTGATCTGCACTAGGCTACTGCTACCAAAATGTCTTAATTTTATTTATGCATTTGTCTTAATGTATTGAATGCGCTAATATAGAAAAGGAAAGGAAATTAAATTTGTAGATTTGTTTTCTGACATGACAAACAACTTTGATAATAACAACTTTGTCTATACTTCTGTCTTCTGGTATGTGCATTGTATTAGGCTTGGCTGTTTTTACTAATTTCTCTTAATAACTAAAAAACATAAAACATGGTTAGTTATGTGTCGCTGTGACTGGTCCAATATATTAGTTATTACTGTTGAGCAGTGAATGACTTATGTGCTGCCGTTACTAAATTACAATAGGGACTTTTCTATCTACAGCAAATGATGGATGTTCTTTTTTTCTTGAAAAGTTAGTATGATATTAATGGAATATATAGTGAATATAGTTAGTTGCTACCTGTAAACCAAACTTCCTTCCCGGTCCCCCCCTCCTCCTCACAGAAAAAAGCTACAGAGTGCTGAGTAGTTGTTGATACTAGCAAGCGATCTACCTGCTAGTACGTAACGTATCCTTGAAATAGGTATCTGAATGTTGGCTGAAAGAATTATGTACACTTGAGAGACCAGAGATGAATATTTGTTCCTATGTTGAAACAGGTTAGGAAAATACTACATGAAAAGAGGGTTGCAGTGTTGGTGGACAAAGAGCTAGGAAACAATTATGATAGAATAGAGGTGGGGGAGATGCTGCAAGTTGCTTTACTCTGTACTCAATATTTGACAGCCCACCGCCCTAAAATGTCTGAAGTGGTTCGAATGCTCGAAGGTGACGGGCTTGCGGAGAAGTGGGCATCATCACATAATTATGGTAATCACGACACCAACCCCAGCCACAGCAACAATGGTAGCGATAGTTCATCCCGCCCTACCTCTGCTTCCAAACATGATGATGGTGTTCATGACCGTTCCAGCATGTTTGGCATGACAATGGATGATGATGATGAACAGTCTTTGGAATCCTATGCCATGGAACTCTCTGGTCCTAGATAAACAGTAAATGGGGAAAAGAAAACAGGAACATAGAAAAAGGATTATTCTAGGATAATATAATGAGTGAAATCAAGTGTATATATATATATATTCTAAAAAGTTTTGTCATATTGGGTGTGTGTTGTAAATAAAGAGTTTAGTATTTGGGTGTAGAAAGTGGGGTAGGTGGGTGCGCAATACGCATATTAGAGTTTGTATAGGGTTGGACAGGGAACATCATCAGATTCTTTGCTGGGGAGGGTGAGGCAGCAGAGACAAGAGGGTGTGTTCCGCAGAATGATATTTGACTGAAGATGAAGATGGGCATGCATATCTTGCATTGTCTTCTCATATGTCTTGTTCATGTATGTTCAGACTTGGAAGTATCAGTCTGAGCTTTTGAGCTGTTACGGGTCATTGTCAATCTGATGCTTTGCAGGGTCACGCTTGCTCTTTTTCTCCATTTGGTGTCTTTTCCTGTGTTCTTTTTCACCTTTCTGTCTTTGCTACTCCTATAGCCTTCCAATTTTTCCTTTTTCTCCCTTTGTATCATTTCCTTTGACTACAATACCTACTCCAAACTATATCTGTTACTAACATTGTCTAAATCAATGCTTCATTCTCAAAGTATGCTAATTCTGATTATTCAGAGATTTATGTTTAAATTCAGATAATAGTTTAGTCACAAACTCAAGAGACAGGGAGAAGAACTACTGAGAGATGCTGATCAAGTGATAACAGAATCATCACCTCCTGATTTACTTTTAAACTTTAATAAAGGATCCTCTTACCCAGTCAGCGCCATTGTTATGAAATTTTTTCGCTTTTGCACTGTTTCCTTTTTTTAAGTGACACCGCTCTATGTTTTTAACCGTTGTTTAAAAACAACCTTTGCTATTTTTGGTACAATGCTAGTTCTTTTTGTACGAAAATTTGCTCTTCCTTAACGTTGGAGTTCATTTACGAGGCTACTTCCGAAATTTAAATTCCATAAATAATGTAAATAATTTTTAAAAATTTAAAATACTGGGTTAAATTCTCTTTTAAAAATTTAATCTCGAGAGTAACTAAAAAGTCATTACTGAAAATTTATTTTTTGGGATGTTAAATTCTGTTTTAAAATATCAATTCATAAATGATTTGAAAATTTATTTTCGGATGACTCTGATAGGCGCCGAAATTAAAATATCGGAAAAAGTAAAAGATACCCATCTTGTTTTTAAAGAGGTATTTTTGTGATAACAAAGAGAAAATAAGTAACCATTACCAGAAAAGGCGAAGCAAAAATCAATCACCTGTCGTCGGAGTTCCTGGCTTCATTGTCCATGCCCTGTCTTGCAAGTTGAATTTTGTTAAAAAGATGGGGAATGAATATTTTATTTTTAAACAAAAAAATAATGTTTATAAAAAATAGATAAATTTAACTTATCAAGTCCAGAAAAAAAAGATAGATGTCCTCCATTTTAACATATAAAATATTTTTTTTAACCATCATTCATCCTAGCCTGTCATCTATATATTTAGAGTATTCAAGACAACTCAATCTCTTTATTAATATATTTAGAAAATGCATCATTATTACATTTTTTCATGCCATAATAAATATTAAAATATCAAATATTAATTACAATTTTAATTAAAAACAAATATAATCAATATTTCACGTTGATTTCAAATATTATAAAATGAATCTTATTTTTACTTTAAAAAAATTTAAATCAACTAAGTATGTTAGAAATAACTAAAAATTTCAAATTTTTCGATTCTACAAATTAATAAATAAAAAAATTATTAATAGTTTATAAATATAAAAATGTATTTTAGACATATGAATGATAATTTTGAAATATAAAAAACTGTTTGTAATTTGATAGAATATTTCAACTATTAAACAATATAATAAATGAGAAACCAATCCTATTTTATATTGTATACATTTCAATAATATCTTCTATAAGTACAAAATTATTTTAATTTATACGGAAAAAACATTTCATTAAATTCATAAGTTTCTGAATCTGGACATCATTTCTGTTATATTCATTCACTTTATTAGGTTTTAAATGACAGACAAAAAAAATCAGAATTAATGTGAAGTGATTAGAATTTAATTGGACTAAAACTCAATTAAAAGTCATTTTAAACAAAGCAACAAAAGACGGCCCCCACAATTGCCACATGTCGGCATTCCACACCTTCCACATGTAGACACTCCAAATGTGGGAACTCCACGCTTGCATCTGCCTTATTTAAGGTGTTATAACAATATTAAGTTTCCATATAAATAGGGGTCTAATTTCTATTTCATTTTTTCCAAAACATCTTCACATTACAACTTAAAGGTGGCAACAATTAAATCCCGTGCATTGCACGGGTAAGATACTAGTAGTTATAACATCTTCCTTTCCATGGTTGTGACTGTATCCTGTGTTAATGGGATCTAGAGTATGATTTTTGTTGATGTGCCTTAGTCTTTCCTCCATTTTGAGAATAGACTATTTTATTGTCCCCTTCTTCCAACTTTTCTATCATCTTTATCTTCTTTATTAAAGTTGGAAACTCTTTGATACATATAACACCCACAATCTTTTTCAGCTCATGCCCAAGTTTTTCAAACTTTCTACATCGACAGGCCTCAAAGTTAGTTTAAGTGTAGAATTTTGCTAAGTACTGAAACTTGGTTGTACAAGAATTCGTTAGCTTATTTTCCTATTTTAGCTTAAGAAACTCGGTTTTCTTTTGCCAAACTTAGGAAATATTTTTCTAAGAATCTCAACCTCTCAATCTAACACCTCAACCTCTCAATCTAACACCTCATTGTATAACAGATAAGTTGCCCACACTAACTTTTTATCTTGAAAATCATCTCCACTTCTCTGATTCACTTATTGGTATAGTTAAGAGTGACATTGCCACTAAACTTTGAAGGGTTGTGACTCATGAATTCACTAAGTGTTCCTGAGGATGTTTGGATGAATAAACTATTGTAGTCATCGTGACTATTTTCCATTGTTGCATGAATGCTTGATGATTATAAGTCATTATCAAGTTTTTCTTATTAAATGACATTAGTCATTTTCTAAATAATCTTAACTATATGACACATATCAGAAGATGATCGGAGTGAAGTATAAAGTCTAAAAGCCATTCTATAAAACATAAGAGAAAGACTTAAGAACTATCTCCAAATTCTCAGTCAACTACATGAACTTGTTAAACATATAACATGCACAACCAAAATATAACAAACCCTGTTTCCCTAAGGTCACCTAATATACAACATGCTCTGATACCAAAAAGTGTATCATCACACTAATAATTACATTACTACTAATTAATATAAGATGAATAAACATTTGCATAATATTTATACTACCCTTTTATAAATCTTTCAAACAAATAAAAGAAGAAATTTCTTTCTTCACATTGAATCATATTATATATACATAATTTAAAATAAAACAAACAATTTCTTTTATAAATATATAGTTCTTTTCTATCTCTTATTTGTTAGAGATTGTCATTCTACAATATCACATACTTTCGTATAAAACATGATCATCATAGTTGATAAACAATATATAAATATATAAAAACAAAGTAAGCTAGAGTTTTAAAAATTGTGAAAATAATAGGAAAAAATTATAAGAGAGTTAATTGAAAACTGTTAGGCAATTTTTATAAATATCATTTTATGTGAAATATTCAAATGATAATTTTATGTGTGTATGTGATCAGATAATGATAATTGCATTTGACAAAGTAAGTCAGAAAAAGATTATGTTTATATAAATAATTCACTAATAATAAATTTATTTGATTAAGTGTAACAAACTCAATTTTAGTACTTAACAATTTATTTTTTGAGCATTTTAATTGGACTTATTTACTCAATAAATCTCCTTCTTTGTTAGTATGAATATAAGAAATGAACAATATAGAAAAGTAGAAATAAAGAAAAAACACTTAGAATATTTTTATTATTGTTTGTGTATTGTAACACATTATGTTTAGTTCTCAATTAATAAATTAAGTTTTAATAAATAAATTAATTCTTCTTTATATTATAAACAACACCTGCAAGTACCAATTGTCTATATATTCAATCAATTTTAAAAATTAGCTCAAGAAAAGAAGATGAAAAGAAACTTATTAAAAAATTCTAATCAAATAAAAATGTTGATATCTAAGTTGATTCTAATATAAGAAAAAATTATCATTTTCTTCAAAAAAAATTTAAAAAATCAAAGCAAAAATATTTTTAAAAAATGATGACTTTGTAAGAGTTCTTACACTTTAAACGCTTGTATTTACTCTTCAAAATTCAACTTTATTTCTTGTCATATTTTACTAATAAAAATACAAATACGACAACTCTCCGCATTTTGTACGTAATAAAATAAAATATTGATCACAATTAAAAGAAATTTTACAAAAGATAATAAGAAAATATCCATAAACAACAATAGTTATAAAAGTTTTCGTATTTAATTATTATTACATGTGATAAAATGAATCATTTAATAAACGGTAAATCATAATCAAAAACTGATTTCAAATATATGTTTTATCTCTAAAATTCAAATACATCATCATCTATTATACTTTGTTCTCAATTAAACCGTTTAAAATTATAACTAGTAAATATAAATTGATTTTGAATGTATATTTTATTTTTTTAAAATTCAAATACACTTTGAAAATGCTTATCATATATTCTATTATTGTTTTAATGTCAATGGTTTTAACTTTCTTTTATCTATTTCGGTCTATCCTTATCCTCATTTAAATATCAATATTTTGATAAAAACATCAATTATTGAAAATCTCAATATTCCACCATATAAATTATTTATCATATATCTAAAATGCTTATTTGTTAAAATGTTTGTCACTAAAATCTATTTATTTGTAATATAATTTATATATTTAGAAGTATTTATTTATTAAAAAATGATGGAAAATTGCAACTAACCTGATATATTTGATTTAAATTGAGTGAAACAATATATTTTAAGATGGAGATTCAACTTATAAATAAAAAATAACGGTAAAATATCAAAATTCTTAACCATCATCTATAAATACCTATCAGAAAAAAAATCAGAAGAAGCGAGTGGGAGAAGGTATCCATTTGGTTTGTGAATGGTGATTATAGGTAGGGATTAAGGAAGCTTCGGAGCAACACTGAAACTGCAAACCCAATTGTAATTGAAACTCAATTCAATGGCCAACCATTCTTCTTCTTCCTCTATCCTCTGCGCTTCTTTCAACCAGGACCTTAGGTCAATTCATGCTCTTTCAATTTCTTCTTTTTCCTCCAAAATTCTATTCAAATTCGCTCACTTCAGATACATAATTTTTCTTTTATTTTTTCTTTTTGTAGTTACTTTGCTGTTGGCACCAGGGATGGTTTTAGAATATTTGATACCAATACAGGAAAACTCTGCTATGAAAGAGGTAAATTCCATTCAATTGACTAATAATTTTTTTTCTTTGAATTTAATTTCTTAATATTCCCTCTTCCTTCTTGCAGCTGTTGGAGCTTTTGTTATTGTGGAGATGCTGTTTAGCTCCAGTCTTATTGCTATCGTTGGTGCTGGTGATCAGGTACTGTACTCATGATTACTCATCGAGCTTTGCCATTTGGGCATGGACTTGAGCTTCGGCTTTTTTTGTTTGATTGTGTAATTACATGTACATGCAGCCATCTTTGTCCCCTCGCCGTCTCTGTTTGTTCAATAAGACCACGGGCGCTGCTCTTAGAGAATTGAACTTTCTAACTTCCATACTTGCTGTTCGCATGAATAGACAAAGGTCAAACTTCCATCTTCGCTGTGGGACATTTTTTTTTTTTTTGTATAAAATCGTGCTGTGTTGTGTTTTTAATATTGGAATTCGAAGTGGGCATATGATGAAGGCATCATGATATTTTCCTAATACTCAGTATAGCACTGCCAAATGCTTATTTTTGTGTATTTTTGTAACGATGAATGTTGCTGTTGTATGCTGACTAATGGTTACTTTTCCTCTATGATATCTGTGGCTTACTTTGTGAGGTTACTGTATGCGTTGGAACTTAATTATTGCAAAATTTCATATTGTTGGGACAGAATGGGGCAACTGCTAGTTCATTAGTTAGTTAGAAAGATTGATTACACCAGCAGGGGAAACTAAGACTCAGATTAGGGGTTTCATTCTGAATTTGATAGTTTGTGAGTGAAAGGAGGAATCCTTTTTGAAAGCGGAAATCGTGCAGGAGAGACTCTCCTCTGTTGTATTCTCAATCATTTAGCTAAATCGTTAATTTCTTTTCATTTGTTTCCATCTGTCGTCCCCTTTCTTCTCACTTGGTTTGTAACATATGAAGTAGCAGAACTAAGGAGAAAGTTTGGGACTTGTCTGTGGGTTGTTTTGGTCCAAATTTGCTGATCATTCAGGTGACTCAAGTGAGAATGTTTACCAAATTGGTGTTATGTCAGTGTTTCTAGAGCTCCGTGTGTGTTCATTGTGCAGTAGATACATATGGTCAGTTTATTATTTTGTTAGTTTATATTGAACATTAATACTTGCTAGTCTACAAGTTTTGGATTCAGCTACTTTCCTACAGGTCTTAATTTTTGTATTTATTATTATTTTTTCAATAAATTCTTATGTCAAGTCCTATTACCTTCTTTGACCACTAATATTACTCTAATCTCTCGGTTTCTTCATAATGCAGACTTGTTGTCATTTTACAAGACAAAGCATATGTATATGAAATAAATAGTCTCAGTATTGTAGACATTATTGACACGGTGCCAAATATTAAAGGTGAGGCTGGAATCAATGTGGGCCATAATTTCATTCAATTGGATACGTTAATTCTTAACTGTAGTTGGTACTTGTTAGATTATGATTCTATTATTCTATTCTCATCGGATTGCAACAAAAATAGTGAATTAAACTTTTAATCATGCCAACAAACTCCTATATTATGCGTATAATTTTCTGAGGCAATTTTTCCTCACAGGGCTTTGTGCTTTTTCCCCTTGTTTGGATGCTTGCTACTTGGCTCTTCCTGCCAGTACTACCAAAGGATCTGCATTGTTGTATAATGTCATGAATTGTCATTTACACTGTGAGGTTATACATATATTTCCTTCTGATTAGTGTTAAACGACTTTGTTACTATAAAGTTCATGAATGTTTTACTTTTGTATCATCCCATCTTGTAGCCTCAAACTAGTGAGATGATAAAAACTTATGCTTTACGTTTTTGAATTTTTAGTAATAATCAATTTTATTTTACGGTCTTCATGATTTGGCATATCTTGTTTATTCTAATATGTTAATATATTAACGAGTTACATGGTCTGTATGCCGTAAAATGCCTACTTGCATTGTGGGATTTCCTTCTTTAGGGAGCACAGTAGGAAAAAGTTGAGTTTAACAGCACATCAGCTATTGACTTAATTTATCTTCTGACAGTGATATTTTCTTTTCAATGGTTGATGTATGAGCTAATATATGGTTGTTTATATCTTTTACCTATATTCATAAACATTATTATCAAACATGAATTACAGATTGAGGCTCATCGTTCACCATTGGCTGCAATGGTTCTTTCTTCGAATGGAATGTACATAGCTACAGCATCTGAGCAAGGTACCATAATCAGAGTCCATTTGGTGTCAGATGCAACAAAGGTGATGAATAGAAGTCAATCTTTCTAGATATTGATAGGGAATATCAGTGGTATCAACCGTTATTTCTTACACCTTTCATTATTCTTTTTCTCCTTGAAACCACACCAATTTAATTTTGGTCATAAAATATCAGTCTATGGTACAGTTCTCTGGTAGGTCTCTTTAAGTCATATCAAAACACAGTCCCTTAAATAGGAATGCTGGTTCAAGTGTGTGAATTCTTATAATATTAACTGGCAATGTTCCTAAATTGATTTTCCACCCTGGACCTATATCTTCCATTTTATATTTTGCCTATGTACTATCTAATAGGAAATTTATGCGATTAGTCGTTACACATTATGCGTTTGTGTGGCAGTTTCTGTTTTCAATGGGCATTTGGTATTGGTTGTGTTCGAGAGAAAAACGCTCTCTGTTTGGGCTTGGGCCTTTATATTTGTAAATTGAGAGAGTGTTTAATTGGTCTTGTGCAATTCCTTGATTATAACTCTTTCCCTCCTCATTCTCTGTTCAATTGTCTTCTATGTCGGATGATTCTTAAAGATAAGAGAATTTATATGTTTTAAGTGAATAGGATAATCCTCCTGTTGTTTTCTCATATCCTCTTCATTTAAGGTTGTGCACTGTCTGTCTACCAGATTAATCTTTGGATAGAACACCAATTGATAAACTAATAAAATACATTACTGGACGCAGAAATCATACATAATACATGAATACAATTGCTGTCCCAGAACAAAATGTCCCACCGAAGGTATTCTTTGCCCACAACCTGCAAAAGACAACACACTTGCCTAATAATACATACTATCATGTTGGTTTTCTTATAATTCAATGCCTCAGATTTTATTCTGTTAAGGTTTTCTGGATCACTTAAATTCAATTTATAAATTATAATTCATCAATACTTACTTTGGTAATATTCAGAAACCTAATGATGTTTTGACTGCTTTTTGCTCCAGTGAGAATCTCTTTTGCTTGATACAAATCCTGATTGACAATCTCATAGACATAACTATATTTGATGCCGAACATGTCTGAAATTCTGGTTACATTCAGTAGATGTTATTCATGACTTTGAATTTTTACTGAATAGTTAAATATGTAGACACAGATTTGGTGACCAAAGACTATTACATTTTTTTCTAACCATGTTATTGAAGGCAAACATGTAAAGTCTCTAGCATAAATTGAACCATGGAACCAAATATTTTCCTCTAACGTAATGCTCTTTATATGTGTTACTATTTTACTTTAACTGTTAAACTGACATGTTTTTTTCAGCAGTCATATAGCTTTAGAAGGGGGACATACCCGTCTACTATATTTTCTATGACATTTGGACCATCAAAGCAGCTTCCAGATATTCTGGCAGCCTCAAGTTCTTCTGGTTCTATTCATCTTTTCACTCTTGGATTTGCTTCACATCCAAGGCGAGAATTGCAATTTAAAATATTCTTCCCCACTTTCCATCTTTTTGGCTACTTTATTGTTGTACTTGTTGAATACCGTCATATAAGTTTAGGTAGCTTTAGATCACTGATGTATAGCCAGCCTAATTTAAATTTAAAGCATTGTTATTTATCTTGTTTGACTTAGTTACCACTCAAATGGACCAGCAAGCATGATAGACCTCTCATAATGAAAACTTCGACTTTGATTCTTGTTCATATTTGGAGACAGTTAAGGGCCAAATAGTACTGAAAGGAAGATGTGGTTGCATGATAGTGATTTCGTGATAAATGTGTACAACCTATGTAGCTGATTTTAGTTTTGCATATAATCTGGATTAGCTTCCTTTGCTCTTTGAAAAAAAAAATTCCAATGTTTTTTCCCTTAATTATTTTGCCACCTCTGAAATGGATTTGGGAAGTCATCTTATGTGTATTTGGTGACTTCAGCAGGAGCAAGAGTTCAAGTGGCTTTCTAGGATCGATAATTCCTGGTGCTGTGAGTGATGTGCTAGATCCTGCTTATCATCACGTACTTCATAATACTGTTCCTGCAGGGGTGAAAAGGTGAAGTATTTTTAGGCTATGTAGCTTTTTTTCTTTTATATTGACCTATTTAAACCTTGGAACTATTTCATCTGTTTTTTATTTTCCATAATCTGAAATACTTTCTTTACCTTGAGATTTTATTGTGTTATCCAAACCAACCTTGTTGAGGATTTATGATTATATATGTGTATGAAATTTGCATGTTTAGAATTATTTTTTAACATCTTCTGTTTGTCTTACAGCTACATAGTAATCCGCAAGGTTGAAAATGTGACCAACTCCTCATCATCTGAACTCCTAGCTTGTAGGTGAGTGCTCATTATTGATCTTGGTCTCAGATGTTGACAATCCATTGGAACTCTTTATTTGATATCCCCGTTTTACCCCCATTCACTCATTGCTTAGTTTTGGCTTTTGTGATTAATTATCTGCTGCTGATAGGTTAAATTGAGATTCTGCACGTGTTGTGTAGCTTTTAAAGTATTTGCTTATAATATGTAGCTTCATTTGCCTCTTTAATATTTAAGCTTCTCTTTCACGTGGAACTAGGTTTACTACAATGCTTTATGACTTCTTTCTTGATCATGATCATTGACATTAAGTATTTAATGCAATGCCTTGTGTTTCTGTTTTTCTCTTGGACTGTGCATGTCCCATCTGTTTTAAACTACAACTGTGCAATGTTAGGTTGCTCGGATTGAACGCGTAATCCAAATGTTAATTTTATGGTTTGATAAAAATCGAAGTACATTATAAAGGTGTGGAACTATCAAAAGTAAAAAAAAAAAAAAAAAGTTATATACCGTGGTCCCTTCAAAGCTATTGTCGTTGAAGTGGTACTTCTTTGTTGGGTTTTACAATCAAGGTATATGGCCAGCTGTGTAGCATTAAGAATTTATCACACATCCTTTTTCTAAAAATGTTCTTCATAGCTTACCTTTCCCGGTGTTTCAAATAACTTTTGATATCATTCATTTGCTATAGTTTTTACGTTTTTCCATTTTCCAGGGCCATTATGTCGGTCATAACTTCTAACGGATTCTTGAAGGAATACAACTTAAGCATTAATGCCCGAAATGAATTATCTTGGGCTTTAGGGCGTGAGTTCAATCTTTTGACTGTAACCTAGGACAAGCTACCAGGAGTGGCAAAATACTGTTTATACCGAACCATCTATGATTGTAAAGCTTGAGGAATTGCATTCTACACTCAATCTTCCAGAACTGCCACTGCTACCAACATTGAAGTGTTAATCGGAAACTCTCAGAACGGTCATAGCTGCCATCATGAGTGCGTTATTTGGATGAAGCAGTGATACAAAATTCGATTGGGTCTCGAATGTTAAATTGGTTTATCATGTGGGAAGTCTCTTGCACTACCCAAATTAGTACTCATGTTGAACATACTGACTATTTTGCTCATCCTCGAAAATGTAATTATCAATGTTTATCTTTGAAATAAATGATAAGGAAGTATTTGGAGGCACAGTTCACTTTGTCAAATTCTTTGATGTATTCTGTGGTATTAATTATTAAGGGCATTTCTTTTTCATGTTATGTCTCGACCAATTAGAAATTGCTGTTTATCCAAAGATTCATAAATAAGAGAAATGTGAAGCTTAGTATTAATACATTAATATATGCTAAAATAAAATGATTAATTTAAAAATAATTGTACATTTGTTTTTTCATAAGTGATTATAAAAATAATTACCAGATTGATATGTCAACTTACTGAATTATTTTCTTTGGATGCAGCTTTTCCATTTTTCAATTATTAATATTTTATTATTATGTTATCCCTGATTAATAAATTGAAAACTTATAAACTAAATCCGTTAAATTTATATAACATATAGACCTTTATTTTATCTATTTGAATAAATTTTTAAAAAATATAGAAAGTATTAAAAAGAAGGAAAAATAAGTATAAAAAAAGAAAAAAAATATCGGAAGCTACTCTTTATCAGAGCCAGGTTTCGATCCTGGGACCTGTGGGTTATGGGCCCACCACGCTTCCGCTGCGCCACTCTGATTTGTTAATATACTGTGTTTTGTTTATTATTTGTATAAATAAAAACTCCTAATATTCATGTATGGAAAGAAAATTTAACGTGAAATCGTGTATCTAACAAGTTAAGAATAAAAGTGAAGAAATAGGGGGTGCATGAACACTTATGTTGGTCAAATTGTTGAAATTATCCAATTAAGTTGATTGGAGCAACTGCAAGATTATAAATTCTAATTAAAAGGTTCATGAAGCTGATGTGATATGAAAAAAATAAAAATAAATAAAATTCTTTTTATTTTAGGTTTAGAATTTAGGTATTTTTATTTTTTTATGTTTAATTTGGACTAGAGAATGAATAAAATTGATTATTTTTCTTTTATTATAAAATTTATATAAGCATATTTATTGTATTTCTTTGAGTTGATTTGAAATGATGAATAAAATTTTAAAAAAAAATTGTGGATTTTTTAAGTGATGTTTCTCTTTTGTTTATTTTTTAGTGGTGTTTTATAATTGATCTCACATCTGGGTTTATCAAAGGAAAGTGGAAACTTTCTTTCTTGAAATTTCTTATTTTGTGAGCTAAGTCACAAATGACAATTTATATTCTTCTTATCTCATGTATTTGAGTTGTACAAGGTTCTTCTTAATTCCTAACATTAAATTTAAAATGCTAAATTTATTGTGAAAATTTTAGAAGTGAGAATTTCTCTGTTGAGTTCACCAGACTTGTAAACTTATCGTTTCTTCACATTGTATGTCTTTGTTATGTTCTACAATAAGAATTTTGAGTAAGATTATTATAAACTTGAATACTTAAAAGATCTTGCAGTGTTCAAATATCCTTTATTGTAGATTATGGGATTTAATCCTAACTGGGTTCACATGATTTAGTATTAAAGAGCTTCTTTCTGGCAGTCAGGTTATATCTTTTATTGTTTTACTAGTTATGTTCTTCTAAAATATTTGTATTCACTTGTTCATTTCGATTCTGAAAAGAAGGAAAAAAAAAAACAAAAAGAGTAAAAATAGAGAAGAAATATTACATTGTTGTAAGAAAAGATTGAAGTCGTGGGAACTCGAGGACAATTATAGTTTGAATTAAAGCAATTCATTGACATGCAAGATAGAAGTGTAGAATTGAAGTCACCATGAGAATAGATGCCATCGTTTTTTAGTGAGATTTGATTTTCTGTTACATTTTCTAGTAGGTACAAAATTGTAAAGGGCAATTGTTTAAATTGGGTGGCCAACATTAGCATGAATTTTTGGAGATTATCCCATTAAACAAATTTTCTTGATGAAGGGAAAGATGACGTGATTTGTAACAGATGTAAATTTCCTCTTTTATATGTTTAGTTTGACCTAAGAAATTGATTTTTTTTATATTTAGTTTTGACATAAGAAATTTACTTGTTTACGCCTCTTCGATCCTAAATTTTATATAAAGATACTTATTTTATTCATATTGGTAGATTTGGAATGATAAATATAAATTTTAAAAAAATATTGAGTGTATATCTCTTGGTAACACATTGAAGAGTTTAGAGTTTCTTATATTATGAGTTAGGCTAGAAATGACAACCATTATCTTATTTATTTTATAGTTTTGAATGACGTAAGATTTTTTTTTTCAATTTCTGACATTGAAATTAAAATACAAATTTTATTCTGAAATTTAAAAAAATGAGAGTTTTCCTCTTAAATTCTGTATAGGACTTACAAACTTATAAAGATTGATCAATCTTGTGACGTTTCTTCATATTTTAAGATCTTTGTTGTGTTTTACAACGTAATGATTCTGAATTAATCATCTACCTGAATAGTTAGAGATCTTACAACATTCAAATATTGTTTATTTTGGATTTTGTGGTTTAATCCTAACCGGATTCACCTCAGACTCTTATATATGTTGTCAAATTTAAGCAAGTAAGGTCAAACTAACTCATTTGGTGACAGAGTCAATGCAAAAAGAATTCAGTAACTAACCTTTTGAGTCATGTAAAAATAGTTCAGCAACTGTTTCGTCTCATGTCAAAGGTGTTTTCTTTTACGCAAGGGTCAAATAATAGTCACTACTCACTAACTAGTCAAGATAAGCGAGTTTCTCCATAATGGATATGAAACTTGCTCAAGAAATTGTAGCCATGGCAACAGCACTTGTTTCATTGCCTTTCATTTTTCATTTCACCTTAACCATACATTTCACCACTGCCACCACAACCTCATATAACCTAGTGATTATTCAACTCTCAGCATTATCTCCCCACAATTCAAAAGACACCATTTGGGATCATCACTCAGATAAAATGTTGAAGCAAGTTTCCTATATTGATTATATTTCCAATCTTGTTCCTAGCTCCAGAAATGTTGTGTTCTTGATGAATATCTCCATTGGTGAACCACCTGTTCCACAACTTGCTGTCATGGACACTGGCAGCAGCCTTACATGGTTTATGTGTCATCCTTGCACATCTTGTTCACAGCAATCTGTTCCAATATTTGATCCTTCAAAATCCTCCACATATGCTAGCTTGAAATGCAGTGAATGTAACAAATGTGAAGTGATGAATAATGGTGGTGAATGTCCATACAGTTTAGAGTATGTTGGGAGCGGCGCATCAGAAGGGATCTATGCTAGGGAACAATTAACTTTAGAGACTACAGATGAAGGCATAGTGAGAGTGCCTAGTTTGATATTTGGCTGTGGTCGTAGGTTTAGTGTATCTTCCAATGGTTACCCCTACCAAGGAATCAATGGGGTGTTTGGACTTGGAAGTGGAAAGTTTTCTCTGCTTCCTAGTTTTGGTAAGAAATTTTCATATTGTATTGGCAGTTTAAGAAATACTAATTATAAGTTTAACAAATTGGTCTTGGGGGATAAAGCCAATATGCAAGGTGACTCAACTACTTTGAATGTGATTAATGGTTTGTATTATGTTAATCTAGAAGCTATAAGTATTGGTGGGAAGAAGCTTAATATAGATCCAAATGTATTTGAAAGATCATTAACAAATAATAACAGTGGAGTGATAATCGACTCTGGAGCAGACCACACGTGGCTTACAAAATATGGATTTGAAGTGCTGAGCTTTGAAGTTGAGAATCTTCTTGAAGGGGTTTTGGCCCAGGATAAGCACAACCCTTATACTTTGTGCTATAGTGGGGTAGTAAGCCGGGATCTAAGTGACTTTCCTGTGGTGACATTTCATTTTGCTGAGGGTGCTGTTTTGGATTTGGATGTAACAAGTATGTTTATCCAGACATCAGAGAATGAATTTTGCATGGCTGTGCTTCCAGGGAACTATTTTGGTGATGATTATGAAACTTTTTCTTCTATTGGAATGTTGGCCCAACAGTATTACAACGTGGGTTATGACTTGAATGAGATGCGTCTATACTTTCAGAGAATCGACTGTCAACTTCTTGATGGATGAGTGTAAATTACTGCTAACTTTTATATCAGTTTTCAAGAATTTTTACAAGATTCCTTAGTTATTGGATGAGAGTGTTATCATAGCTCCATTCTTATTAGAACTCATTTTTTATGTACTTAAGTTTAAACATATAATTTAACACAACTACCTGTCAACTGACATTATTATTTGTGGATTAACAGAGGAGAATACTTTATTTTCACTCACATACTTTCCCATTTTTTGTTAATGCTTAGCGAAATTGCGATGTCAAGAAATATAACAATCTTTCTTAGCTTTTCAGCTTTTTTATTTCTACATCACAATATATAAAGTAATTAAAAATAAAATGAACGATAAAGATATAAATAAAAAATAATTAATATTGTTTTGAACTTTGAAAATAACAAACAAAAGTAAAAGTGTTTTAAGCATAGCCACTTATAAAGTAACTAAGAAAATAACACATTAACATTTTTGTGCTATGGAGTTTTGGTATGCAAGCTACCTGTCATAATACTCATTTTTACACCTACATAGGATTTCAAACACCAAGGTTATAGTCCGTTTCCAAGTCATTCACTTTTGAAAATGTTGACACGTTTGATAAATATGATGAATCCCGAAATTGACAACTCTTAATCTCAATAGCCCACGAAGGTTAGCCTTTCCAAGTACTTTTTCTAAACTGTGTAAGCATACATATTCTTGGAGGCATAAAAACGGAAATTAATGTTATACATGAAATACAACTCAGACTTTGTGCAGCATGTTCTCCCAATAAGGTGGAAGTTCAGGGCAATCTCCATCAGTATTGGGTTACAGTGTAACTGGGTGCGTACACTATCTAGTTCTTGTCTTCACAAACTTGGGTCTCGATGCCTTCTTCTCCATCTTTTCCCTCTTCTTGCGGGTCTTTTCATCTTCAAATGATTCCTAATTTACAGAAGAAATACAAAATTTATGTTACTAAGGTCTATGGTTCTTTTGTGGTCTGAAAATAAACATTGATCAACAAGGTCTGTGGTTCCTTTTTGTGGTCTGAGATGAACATTGATCAACAAGTGACCGTACCTCTGAACCTTGTGGCAAAAATCCTTTAATGAAGCCAAAGGACTTGTATGCTCCAAAAGCTGGTATCTAGAAAATGTCAAGCAAAGGCAAAATTATGTCACAGACTTGGTTATGTTTGATTTCAAATTCAAAAAAATGTTTGATTTCAAATTTAAGAAAATGTTTGATTTGTATACAATTAAACAAATCTGTTCAGGTAACTAGTAGAAAGTGATACAAGACACGAAGCCAGGTGTGGGATTGAGAGAAGGATTCGAAAAAAATGAAAACTGAAGAAAATGATAAAAAAATATCTCACCTGCTTTTGTTTATTGGTATCTAAAATACTGGTTTTGAAAAAAAAAATGTAGACTTCATAGATTTTGGATGAGAAATTGATTGATGGGTAGTGCAAAATTATTTTAGAACACAATTTTTAATACTTGACTGATGGGTAGTGTAAAATTATTTGTGTGTGGGCACCACGGACATCTCTTAGCTAACAGTTGGAGACTAATCTTTTAGACAGAGACCATCAAAGTGAACTTTGTCTCTCTTAACAAAGTGTTTTCTATACACATGACTAGGAACTGAACCTTGGCCAACATGCTTAAGAAACTCAATTATTTGCCAACTATGCTTCGTTGCTGGGTTAATGATAAATGACACTATTTTTGTCAGCTCCTCTCTTTACCATTCCAGTCTCTCCAATTGTAGATTTACTGTTTTCAGTTATAAAGAATACACAACATGCACTTAAAAGGAACTTGTTCTCTTTGACTCCCTCTCTTTCTTGGAAAGTACTCTTCGCTAGGGTATAAGCACACCTATGTCTAACTACAAAACAAGATGGCGATAGTACATACAAATGCACACAGCTAAGGATAGAGTACAATAAATCTCTCTTTATGGAAACAATACTGTTTGAAGTAGCTCTAGCGAAAAACTATAACATCAAAAACTACAAAACCTATTTTGTGAGCAGAGGCTTACCACAAGATATGTATACCAGAACTTTCCAGAGATAATGGACATGACTTGCACAAAACATGTTATGTAGATCACATCGTGTAGATATCTGCAAAAGATTAATAATGAACATCATACACCAACTCAGAAGATATAAAGAGACTGAATTTAATGGTTACACACTGACAGCGTAAAACAATTTTAACCATATCTCAAGTCATGTACTCATACTTTTAGGTGGTTATCATAAAAAGTAAAAAAAAAAAAAAAAAAAAAAAAAAAAAAAAAAAAAAAAAAAAAAAAAAAAAAAAAAAACTCAACACATTATGTTCTGTGATCGGATGAAAGCGTATTTTTTAATATCTGAGAGGGGTCTAATTCCAACAACAAAAAAACACAAAACTAAGAAGAATCATGGAACATAGATATCCCAGATACATCAGCAATCAACACAGGAAGTAGTTGAAAACGAGACAAGACAACAATAAAGACATACCCACAAACTCCACCTGTAGACATATCAAACCCACCATCTAAAAGTTCACCATCTTCAGCGTAAGCAGGAGTTGCCATCTTTGCGAGCTGTTGATAGGGAATAACATATGCCAAAGAAGTCAAAATCAACCCAATCCAGTGCTTCCAGGTGAAACTCGAACGGAATACCAACATTCTTAGCAACACATAGATAACCTATATATCAATTAAAAAGAAAAATATCGAATTAGGGCCTCGATCGACAGTATCGAACAAAAAATCGGTTGCAACAATCACAAATTAGGAGAATAAGAGAGAGACGTTGCAGGCGATGATGACTTGGCGGAGCCTAGCCATGTGACGAGCATTCTCTTCCTTACGTTTCTTGGCGCCCTGATTCGCCATTGCTCTCTTCCTCTTCTTCCTCAAACAACCACACGCTACTGCACTTCTGATTCTGCTTCTGCGTTTGAGTTTGCTGGAACAGAACAGAATAACACCCGAACTTCGATAGTGGGCCTTCTGGCCCATCACACTGAATTGGGCTCTACAATTAAACAGTATTGGCAATTGCTTATTGCATCTCCTCATTTGCTTCCTGCACCCCATATATTTTTGAAATACTATCATTACTTTGGAAATGTAAAAATGGATTTTGGAATTGTATTTCAGAATGAATATTGAGAATGTAAAAATGATTTTTGGATTGGATTTTACAGAAGAAATTTTACGGGTATCAAAAGTAGTTCTGGAAAAAGTTTTTCAAAAGTCAAATTTAATTTCTGATAAATATTTTTTAGAATGCAAAATTAACTTTTTGAAAGACTTTTTTCGGATGATAAATATTTTTCAGAATGCAAAATTGACTTTTGGAAGACTTTTTTTAGAAGTTAAATTTACATTTTTAAAAATGTTTTTCAGAAGTAAAATTTAACTTTGGAAAAAAAAAATTCACAGGTTGTTTCTCGCATCGCCAACCAGTTCTGAATTTTGTTTTTTGAAAGTCATTTTCAGAAATCGATTCCTACAAACAACTTAAACAAAATCACCCATACGAAATTAATCAAAACGTATTCACTTCTACTAATCCATAACACCGCTCGTCGAAGAAGTCTATGTTGCACCACCACGGATCACGCCGTCATTAAAATCACAGCACTCACCCATAACACCACCTCTTTTCTTTTAATAATATGCCAAGGGTAACAGTAAACAATTGCCAACAGTATTTTGTAAACCAATGAACTTATTACGCCACCTTCCATTCATTTAAGAATAAAATTCTCAGATAGAAAATACAAAAAATTCCATTCTGAAATACGTACGCAAAAAAAAATGTGTGGTGAAATTTTTTTGAATCATATAGTGGAAGAAAATGATTTTTTTGTCTTTTTGATTTTAAAAATTTGAGAAGAAAAAAGCGTGCATTTGTAAATAAAAAAAATTAGACAAATAAAGAGGAAAAGTAAAAACAAAAATACCTTAATAAAATATTATATTAATAATCTTAAATAGATTTGAAAAGTCAGGTTTTTAAATATAACTACACATATAAAAGCAATTTTGTTAGTATTTTCTAAACAACTTGCTGTGTTTAAATTATTTTTTTAAATAAATATTTTCAAACAAAAATTTATTATTCAAACTGATTTTTTAATTGGTCATAATATCTGTCTACATTTACGCGAGTAAGGATTTAAGCAAACTTAATATACTTTTTCACTCACTTTTTTTTCTTTTTCCAATTTTCCTCGACTTAAATTATAACATCCAATTTATCAAAGATATAATCTGTAATTAAAATATATGACATATACATCATTATTCATACATTATCACAAAATATATTTCTTTATAGAGATTTTAAAATATAATATGTATTAATACTAAAACATAAAAAATAAATAAGATATAATATGTAGAATTTTATCACCTATCACATCATGCGTTTTCTTATATCACGCAATTATCCTAAATCTTAAAACAAAACACAACATAAAAAAGGTAGAGTAATCTAATAACTTTAAAACGTTTTCAAAATAATTGTGTCTTCAAATTAATACAATCACAAAGTTTGATTCATTTGTTTTTTTCATCCATTATATATATAGACTAACAAATCATGTCTATAATCAACTCATAATTAACATCATTTTTACTAAAAATTGATCCACATATATAGATATTTGATTTTATACAACTATCAAAATTTTATGATTTATATATTTTCAAACAACATATACATGTATAAATTCACATTCAAAAACTTATTTAATATTGTACTCAATATATAAATTATCAAATTCTATTATCTATATATCATCACAACTAAACTCAATAAAAAACAAATTTCAGTTCACTACACAATAAATTATTTAATATTGTACTCAATATGTAAATTATCAAATTTATCAAATTCTATTATCTATATATTATCACAACCAAACTCAATAAAAACAAATTTCAATTCACTATACAACAAATCTTGTAAAGATATATTTAAAAGTAAAATTATCTTCCCTTAATTAGAATTATAAATATTCACAAAGAGCTTCAATTCTAAAAAAGAATAAGATATCTTAACTTGCACTTAGTTAATATTTGAACACATTATTAAAACTCTAAAATAATATAGACTAATCTTAAAGTCTCAGACATCACATATAATTAGTATTCAATTAAATAACAAAAAAAAGTCAAAATCAACTCACAAAATAAAAAAAAAAAACTTATATAATTTTTTTTTTTGTAGTTCTTTACTCGGATTAATTTTTTTTTTCCGATTTCTCCTCTGTCGAAACAATAAACTGAGCTAGTCTAAACTTTCAATAATGCACTTCTTGGTTTCAAAAAGTATATTTAAAAATAAAATATTTTAAATCGTTTTCGATTAATAATTTTGTTAAACTGACCTATTCTCATTACAAATGATGTAATTTATGTAAAACACAGGTGATTGGTTCTTAATTGTTTTAAAATAAGAATTAGTAATTTGCTTTTAACTTTCAATTTTTAAGAGGAGAAGTCACTTGTAAAATTAAAAAGTTTCAATTAGTAAATATTTTTATTTAAAAGCATTATATAAAATTTGAAGTACGTATAAATAATATTTTTCTACAATCTTAAATCCTATTTTTGTAGTCGAAGACGTAAACAATATCAAATGCGTTATTCCATTCTATTTTCTGAAGAAGACAATAGTAGTCTCCCATAAAGATGTAGTAATTATTCCTCTTCCAAAACTCATGTACCAACTTTCTAAATTAAAAAAAAATCTACTTAGTAGTGTTCAAAACAGAATATTAAACTAAAAATAAACATAATTATGTCTCAATAAAGTTTAGAAAATTAAAATTTGACATAAACTATTAAAATAATACTAAATATTTAATATACATGTTAGGAAAATATTTGACACATTTTTTTCAAGGAAAAAAATGAATAAAACATTTTGAAGAATTGAAAGTGAAATATTTATATTTTACAAAAAAAATATATATATATATTTTACCTTAACTGTCTTTTTTTTTTTTGTTACATTTTGTTGTATAGGCCATTTGTTTAATTGAGTTAGTGGAATGGTTAGTTGAGACCAGATTTATAACATTTTAGTTTATAGAGACAAAAATAAAAAATATTTTTAAATCAAAAAACGAACAAAATATTTTTAAGAATTAAAAGACCTATGCTTTTGACAAACAAGAAATACATTTTACCGTGAAGTTTTTTTTACTTTTGACGCTGTATAGACAATTTGTTTAACCGATATCAATTTAAAAGAATTTAGTTTACAGGCAAAATTAAAAGTAAAAAACTTATTTTTAAAGTAAAATATTACCAAATTCAGAGGAATTAAAACTATATTTTACATTATTTATTTATAAATCGATTAAAGAAAGCGTTATATTTTCTTCTCTTTTTTTACTTCGATTTTTTTTTTTTTTGGATAAAATATCCTTTTTGTTAAAAAAGGCCTAGAATAATTTTATATTTAATGTAATAATAAAAGAACGACAACTCTATATATTTACTTTTGTTCCGGTTTAGACCGGAACTAAGTCTTTTAATTGCCTACGTGAATTATTTAAGGGAATAATAAAGATCATCTGACAATTATTTATTTAACATATTTTTATTTTTATATAATCAATCGAGACAATTTTTTATTTTAATATATTAACTAAAATTTCACTGGTTTAAGTATATTACATTTTAACTTTTTTTATAATTTTAATTAAAGGTGTCAATTTAAACGTGTAATTCAATTTAATTTATCATAAATTTAAGTTAGAATGCAGATCAAATTGAGATTGATTCATTTAACTTACGAGTTAAACGAGTTTGAGTCAGAATTGATATTACTTAATTAGTAATTTTTTATTATTTTTAATCATAATTATTTATTACTTTTAATTATACAAGTTGATATCTTTTTCTAAATATATAAGAATGTTAGCTTAATAATATTTAAATAGATGGAATACTTAATTTATATGTTTATCCAATTATACAATACTAACTCGTAATAAATTAAGTTGGATTTTTATTTTTAACTCATGAATCTAACTTGTGACAATATGAAATAAAGTAACTTTAGCATTCCAAAATTTTAATATGTTTATCTTTCAGTTATTGTATTAATTAATTAATTAAGTAACATGTTAATTGTCGTTGCATAAAAGTATTTATCGACATTATCAGAAACCACTACGCCTCAACTCGAAATTCAATTTTTAAGTTTTTTATCCAAAAATAAAAAATTAAACACAAATATATATATATATATATATATATATATATATATATATATATATATATATATATATATATATA